>Ga0265303_10003388_pt1 | contig 10017 bp, 7 predicted proteins | sample Helome_2_FD_192494 | JGI IMG/M metagenome (GOLD analysis project Ga0265303, IMG submission 192494) | Marine sediment microbial communities from subtidal zone of North Sea - Hel_20160317 (Illumina Assembly) | ecosystem: Environmental > Aquatic > Marine > Subtidal zone > Sediment ... | reverse complement strand
CGTGAAAAGTACCCGCACATCAAAGAGCCGGAAATCGTCGCACCCTATTCGATCCACTCAACGGTGCACAAGATGGCGCGGGTGCTGGATATCAAGGTAGTCACCGTCCCTCAGTTAAAGGACCTGTGCGCGGATGTTGCAGGTATTGAAGCGGCCATTGGTCCAAACACAATCGGCATTGCTGCTTCAGCGCCCAACTGGCCGTATGCAACAGTTGATCCGATTGAGGAGCTTGGGCAGCTCGCTACCAAGCGCGACCTGTGGCTACACGTCGATGCGTGCGTCGGTGCCTACATCCTGCCGTTTTTCCGTGACCTGGGAGAGGACATTCCACCGTATGACTTGCGGGTGGAGGGCGTACGATCAATTTCCGGCGACCTGCACAAATACGGCTATGCGCCCAAACCCTGCTCGACGATTATCTGGCGTTCGCAGGAAGAGCAGTCGTATCACTACCTGCCCGTCACCGAGTGGCCATGTGGTTTATACCTCTCGCAGGGGTTTGTCGGTAGTCGGCCGCTCGCCCCGGTCGCTGCTGTTTGGGCGTTAATGCATTACCTCGGCCGCGAAGGATACGTTGAGAATGCGAGAAAACTGCTGAACGTCCGTAACGCAATCATCGACAAGGTTGAAGAAATCGATGGGCTGAAGACGTGGCCGACGCATGGGCCGTTGCTGCAGATCGCATCTGATGATCTCGACATCCAGCTCGTGGTTGGCTCGATGGAACAGCGCGGCTGGCGGTTGCTGGGTGTGCTCGAGCCACCCGCGATTCACCTGACCGTCGATGTATTGTCGGAGGATCAGCTGAACAAATTCGTGACGGATCTCGAAGAGTCGGTCGACGACGTCGTGTCCGGCAGAACGACGAACGAAGGACTCCTCAGTTATGGTGGTGTCGGTGCCGAGGAAACCGCACCGAAGTGGTTACTGAGTGCCGTCGAGATTTTCGAGCGCAAACAACACGATTCGGAGAATAAGTAGTGGCCAAGATTAGTTCAGCGAAACTCGCTGAGTTTCGCAAACACGACAAAGAGGCATTTGATTTCGCGGATGACGCGGTCGCCGAATTTTTCAATCGGGCCGCAGTCGAAGGATACAGTCTCGATACCACGGGCTTCCTTGCCCACCCAGGGTTTTTTCAGGCACCACACCGCCGGGAAGCCAGCGACGAGATTGATATCGCAATGGTTGGATGTCCTCTGGACCTCGGCGCGATCGGCTTGGCCGGTGCCCGGCACGGACCCAGGGCACTCAGGGAGAGCAGCCGTAATTACGGTCCGGTCAACGACGTTACCGGTGCAATTCCCTTCGACCAATGCAGCATCGTCGACTACGGCGATGTCGAATGGTCGTGTACCGATCTGGCAACACGAGTGTCTGACGACATCGCGGCTGTCTTCGAAGAGCTCGGGCGTGCGGGGATCGCGACGCTGTCATGCGGAGGCGAACACACCACAACATACGGTGCACTAAAGGGACTTTCGACGGCCCATGACGATTCGTTCGGGCTTATTCATATCGATGCGCATTGCGATACGATGGCTGTCTGGGGCGGCGACCGGATAAACGACGGCTCGGTATTTCGGCAGGCGGTACTCGATGGATTCATCGATCCCGAACGCACGGTGCAGATCGGTATCCGTGGTCGCGCCAATTTCCTGTGGGAGTTCTCGCGTGATACGGGAATGACCGTGATCAGCGCAGATGAGGTGTTTGAGAAAGGCACCCAGTACGTTATCGACAAAGTTCGCGAAATCGTAGGAAGGGAAAAAACGTATTTTTCATTTGATGTCGACGGCCTCGACAGCGGCATCATGATGGGCACGACCGGACCGGAACCCTTCGGGCTCACGGATCGCCAGGCCAGAGACATCATTCATGGAGTGCGCGACCTCAACTTCATCGGCGCAGACCTCGTGGAATTGAATCCGAATCGCGATCCAAACGGCTATTGCGCGCACCTTGCCGCCGCTTTGTTCTTCGAATTGCTGAGTTTGCTGGCCGACGCGCGCGTAAGGCAAAAGAAATCGACACGGCCTACACGCTGGGCATAGGGGGCTAAGCAATGAACGAGCGAAAAGTAACCGTAGCCGCGACGCAGATGGCCTGCACCTGGGATATCGATGCCAACCTGGCAAAAGCTGAATCGCTCGTACGCAAAGCGGCGGAAGCGGGCGCCAATATCGTTCTTATCCAGGAATTGTTCGCGACCCCCTACTTTTGCAAAGACCAGTTTGAGAAGTATTTCGACCTGGCAGAGCCAGTTGATGACTCGAAAGTCATACGCCACATGATCCGTCTCGCGAAGGAGTTAGGCGTCGTTTTACCGGTGTCGTTTTTCGAGCGGGACAACAATGTCTATTACAACTCACTCGTGGTCATTGATGCCGACGGCGAAGTCGTATCGCACTACCGCAAAACCCACATTCCTGACGGGCCCGGGTATCAGGAAAAGTATTACTTTTCGCCCGGCGACACTGGCTTTAGGGTCTCGACGACGAAATTCGCCACGATCGGCGCAGGTATATGCTGGGATCAGTGGTTTCCGGAAACGGCCCGTTCACTGGCATTGAAAGGTGCGGAAATCCTGTTTTTCCCGACTGCCATAGGCAGCGAACCCGTTACGGGGATTAGTAGCCGCGACCATTGGCAACGCACAATGCAAGGCCATGCGGCGGCTAACATGGTGCCCCTGGTCGCATCCAACCGCATCGGCAAGGAAGATGGCGAAGCATGCTCGCTCGAATTCTATGGCTCATCGTTCATTGCTGATCACACAGGCGGCAAGGTCGAAGAGGCGGGTGAGGACAAGGAAGAAATTCTGTTGTACGAATTCGACCTTGCAGCAATCAGAGCCGAGCGTACAGGTTGGGGAATATTTCGTGATCGAAGACCGGAGTTGTATGGTCCCATCATGACCTTGTCCGGTTCATCACCTGTTAGCGGCAGCGACTAACCACGTTTTCTGGGGAGATCAGATGCGCTTATTCTCACTCGAAGGCCAGATCGCGGTCGTAACTGGGGGCAATTCCGGTATCGGCCTGAAGACTGTTGAACGCTTCTTGGAAGCGGGCGCACGAGTCGTGGTCGCAGATCTCGCTGAATCTTCATCTTTGGCGCCAGGCGATGATGTCCGTTACATCCGTTGTGACGTCACAGAGGAGCAGCAGGTCAGAGACGCGTTGAGCCTCGCCGTTGCCGAGTTCGGTGGTCTGGATATCCTGGTTAACAACGCGGGAATTCACTCAGGCTACGCAAAGCTCGCCGATAAGGACGCAGGTGATCTCGAACGGTGTTTCAAGGTCAATGTTCTTGGCGTTTCCCACGGCATCAAGCACGCAGCCGAACTGATGCGGGACGGGGGCAGGATCATCAACACGGCGTCGGCAGCAGGCCTGATCGGTGCCGCCGGAATTGCTGACTACGTCGCATCGAAGCACGCGGTTGTTGGTCTGACGAAGTCTGCAGCGTTGGAATTGGCCGAACGACATATTCGCGTCAACTGCATCTGCCCGACAACAGTCAACACACCGATGGCTCACGAGGAAGGGGGCGAGCACATGCTGGCTGCCGAGAAGATAATGGTGCCACTTGGTCGGATCTGCGAGCCGGACGAGGTCGCCGCCCTATTTCACTTTTTGGCCAGCAACGATTGCAACTTTGTGAACGGTCAGGCCATAGCGATAGACGGCGGCATGAGCGCAGGCGGCAGTGAAAAGCTGTATGAGGCACTGATCGACGGGGTTTCGTAAGCACCGATCCCCGGACCAGAATCACTAGAAGGACGTCCGATGTCACAAGACCAAGTACGCAGGGAAAACGTCGAGTTCCTGTACTACTCGATAAAACGGGTCTGGATGGCTGCAGGTGCCAGCGAAGAGCACGCACATTATGTTGCCGATGCCATCACCTTCGCGCATAAACAGGGCAAGCTGAATCAGGGCCTGGGTGTGTATGAGGCCCTGGACATTGCATTGGAAATGCAGCTCTTGGATATCAAGGCAGCCCCGGAGGTTATTGATGACGGACCAACCTGGGCAACCGTTGACGGAAATCGGAGCAGCGGCTACTGGGTTCTAAATGTAATGGCCAACATTGCGATCGAAAAGGCACGGCAGTTCGGGATAGCCATCGCATTTGGCGGGAACCACAATGATGCTGGTAGTTTTGCCCGCTACGTCTACAAAGCCTTCGAGAACGACATGATGGGCATCTCTTCCAACAATACAGTGCCACTTGCGGCGCCATTTGGTGGCATGCAAAACAAGCTGTCCTGCCCTCCGTTCGATGCGATTGGGCCGGCCGGCGAACGACCACCGGTATGGACCAGTGTGGCGCTGGCAGAATTCTACGACGCCGATGTTGCCGAGGCCGCGATTCACAACAAGCCGATGAAGGGTAAGTGGCTAATTGATCCACAGACCGGCGAGTTAAGCGACGATGTTGCGCCGTACGCCGAGCCGATCGAGGGCTATGGGCGTGTTTGGGGGTGTTCAGCAGCCGGCCAGATCGAGGAGCCACGCACGTACGCACTTAATATGTGGAACGAGGCGATGACCGCCATCATCAACCCGCTTGGTGTGCCGTCGACGGCGTTGCCAAGTGTGGAAGAAGTGGTGGCAACGGACACGAGCAATTCGACGCCTACTGTTGGCGGAAGTTACTACTTGTGTATTGATCCATCGAAATTCGGTCGTATCGACGCGGTGAAAGCGCGATCCGATGATTACGTTTCGGCCATTGAGCAATGTCCGCCGCGGCCGGGGCATACGGTCCGTGTGCCGGGGTCGAAGGGTTACGAGTTCCTTCAGCAAGACGCTGAAACGGTGGATGTCTTGACCAATCACTGGGATCCGTTCTTCGTCAATATCGCGGGCAAGTACGGCCTCAACGAGTCAGTACTACGTGAAGAATTTGAAGCGAGCCAAGATCGAACTTTGTTCGACAAAACGCGTTAGCGTTTTGATCCGAGCAGCCTGGCCGCGAAGCCCTTAGGTTCGAACCTTGCAGACCAAAAGGCTGCGCTCGCAAATGGAAACTTGACGCATTTTTTTGGGAAATTAGTGGTTAAGCCACCTATGGCGACTCTAGATCAAGCGTTGCTACCAATATGGCCTGGTTATTGTCTTTGCATTGGGTGATCACGCGGACACGAGTACCGGGTGTGCTGCAGGTGTCCGTCCCGTGACATAGAACAATTAGGCCACAGTCGAGCTTTACCGTTGTTAGTAACCAGGGTAGGTGTTGCTGGAAATAGGGCTCAAGGCTGTTGTGAAGTTCGCTGGCAGCTAACACCTCGCCGCTGTTTTCCGTGCTTCGCCAATCCAAAGCGTCGCTCAGACAATGCTTGCAGACTTCACGGGGTGGGTATTGAACCGTATGGCAATCCTGACAGTGCTGCAGCACGAGTTCGCCATTTTTATTAGCGACCGTCAACACTTGCCCCAACAATGTTCGATTATTCGGGGGCGTCAGTAATTCACTACTCATTCCTGCCTTTCCTCAGAATAGTCGCGGCCGAACAAAGGCCACGATCGTAATTCACGATACCGTATCCGCTGACCATGCCAATGGTTGCCTCCGGAACCTGATTGTCTCCCGCGATACCTGTCAGCTGCCGCAGCGTTTCCACCACACCCATGTAGCCGCAACCTGCTTGCCCTACGGAGAGTTGGCCGCCACTGGTGTTGTGGGGGAGTCCGCCCCCATCAAAGGTGAGCGGCGTGTCGCGAACGAATTGAGGGGCCTCGCCTTCTGCACAGAACCCAAGTCCCTCCAGTTGCAGCATGCAGATTACCGGGTAATCGTCATAGGTCTGGAGAAGGTCAATGTCCTTGGGGCCGACGCCTGCGGATTTGTACAGCGCGTCCTTGAATAGATTCCAGCCACCACGCAACTGCACGGGATCACCGCTGAAGGCATTGTGGCGCTCATCGGCCGCCAGTATCTCAACAAAAGGTACGTTCAGGGATTTGGCGCGCTCCACGCTGGTGACAAGATAACCATCAGCGCCGGCACAGGGCATAACGCAGTCGAACAGATGTAGCGGGCCGGCAATGGGGCGTGCATTCAGATAGCCTTCCATGTCCAGTGTCTTGTGGCCCAGCAGCGCGTTGGGGTTATGCCTGGCGTTGTAACGCTGGGCCACGCAAATTCGGCCGAAGTCTTCCCGTGTAGCACCGTAGGTATCCATATAGCGCTGGGTTATCAGGGAAAAGGGACCATTGGGACCGGCGGCACCATAGGGGTAAACCGCATCAGTACTGAAACTGCTGAAATTAGCCACGGTTTCGAGAAAGCTGTCAGGTTTGGAAGTGTCGCCGCCGATACAGGCGATGATATCCGCGTCACCGGTTTGTATGGCGCGTGCAGCACGACGCAACGCGATCACACCGGACGAACCACCCAGGGGAATTTGTTCCAGCCAACGGGGCTGCAATCCGAAGTGTTCGGTCAGGCTGACGACCGAGTCTGGCGCCAAGGTAAAGCTGGAAACCGCCAGCCCGTCGATCTGGTCTTTACGCAAGCCGGTAGTAGTCAGCATGTCGGCCAATGCCCGCCCAATAAACCAGGCCGCGCTGTGCTCGCTCACACGGCTATAGGGAACCGTCACTGGAGCAATTAGTGCAACCCCCTGGTAGCTTTTGGGTGAAGAACTCATACTTTTCTCTAAGAGCGCTGACGTTTCTTCAGATGACACAGATCATAGCAGTTCCCCTGCTCAACCAACTCGCGGCACAGTACCTTCAGATCGGCCCGTTTTGGCTTTTGGTTACTGGTGAGAGGCAGTTGATCGACAAATGCAATGTGGCCAGGGGTCTTAAAATAAACGAGGTTATCGTAGCTGTGTTTGAAAATGGCATGAGCGGTTGCCTCGGAGTTTTCTGTTTGAGGCTTTAACACGATACAGGCCATGACTTCGTCACCGCGTATCTCATCGGGTACCGGAGCTACCGCTACCTGATCGATGGCGGGGTGCTCCGACAGGATCGCTTCGACTTCCAGCGCAGATATATTTTCACCGCTGCGACGAATGACGTTTTTGCGACGATCCACAAAATGAAACTGGCCGTCTTCTCCAGCTCTTATTACATCGCCAGTATGCAACCAGCCACCTTCTCGGGCTTCGGCGGTGGCTTCCGGGTTTTTCAGGTATTCGGTAAAGAAGCCTTTCCATGGATTATCGCCGGCAGCACGTACTAATAACTCACCAGGCTCTCCCGCAGCCACCTCGTTGCCTTTTTCATCCACCAGTTTGACTTCGACTGCAGCGGAAGGCTTACCAATGCAGGATGTTCCAATGTGGCGCGGTTCGTGATTGGCTATCAGAACGCCGCCGTTTCCGGACTCTGTCATTGCCCAGGCTTCGATCAGCGGGAAGCCAAATCGGGTTTCAAAAATCTGATGGTGACGGGGATTAACGCCAGCACCAAAGCCAAATTTCACCTGGTGGGCTCGCTCAGTCTGGGACTCGGGAAAATTCAGCAGAATTGCTGGCATAACCCCCAGGTAGTGAACAATAGTGGCTTTGGTTTCGGCAACGGTGTCCCACCAGCTCCTGGGGTGAAAACGATCCAGCTGGATGATACAGCCGCCGGACATAATCATCGCCACCGAGGAGCAAGCCATGGCATTCATGTGCACCATGGGGAGTGGTGTCAGCAGGCGCTCCTGCCCCATCTTTTGTTCGCAAAGCCCATCCAGAGATGTGTACCAGCGGCCACAGTTGAGGAAATACTCGTTACTCAGAACGCAACCCTTGGGTTTGCCTGTGCTACCAGAGGTGTAGAGCAGTGCACATTCGGCTTGTTCGCCGGGTATTACGTTGCTGGCATCCGACGATGCCTCTGGTATTTCGTCCGTATCGTAAACATTGATGATAGGAATACTAATACCTGCGTGGCTGGCAGCCGCCGCCAGCACACCGGTTTTCTCTGCGATGGAAACAGCCAGGCAGGATTCGCTGTGGTCCAGTAGATAAGCCATTTCTTCAATGGGCATTTCACCGTTAATGGGAGCGACGCTAACCCCAAGACCATTAAGTGCCAGCCAATGTAGAAAAAAGTCAACGCGATTCTCGAGCAACAGCGCAACACGATGTCCAACGCCATAACCAGCGGCAGAGTACGCCAGGCGTAAGGGTTCAATTAACTGTGAAGCTCCTCTATACGTAAGGTCAACGCCGGTATCCTGATAGGCCTTTGTCGCCACGGATGGAATATGGAGGAAAGGGTTGTTGGGAAATTTTTCTGCGCTTTCCTGAAATGTCTGGTAAACAGTCGGCATCGTCTCTTCGCGTAGGTGCCCAATCCTTTTTGATTCGTAAATACTACCCAGCAGGCGTTTTAGCTGATCGTACTAGAGGATTACAAAATAATCTGCAGATTTCCGTGTGGAGCATCAGCATTATTGACTGCTTGCGTACAGCGTTTAGCTGTTAGTGGCGTCCTTTTGATAGCCGAGAGTCAAAAGTTGGAAGTAACGACTAGGTGTCCTTCTTGTGACAGGTTTTCATCAATCAAAATATTGGAAATCATGCGTGTCGATCGAGGCATTCTGTCCACCGAGTGCGCCCGACGTTGAGGTGATACCGCACCCACAAGAGAGGATGCGCTGAACCCCACTTGACAGAATCTGTGACGCACGTGGCTTTTTCGATCTGCGGCATACGTTATGTTGTGCGCGTATTTCCGGATTGGCATGGACAGCAGATCACGGGGGTCCTATGGGCAACTATCACGTCGCCTTCAATGGCGAGATTGCCGATGGACACAGCATGGAGGACGTCAGGGCTAGCTTCGCGGCACAGCTCAAGACGGACGACGCTGGGATCGATCGGCTCTTTTCAGGCAACACCTTCAACCTGACCAAGCGTCTGGACTGGGAGCAGGCTTTATCCACTGCTGACAAGCTGCGCGCCATCGGTGCCATGGTCTTCGTCGTCGACGCCGATGGCCGGACGGTGGACACACCGTCATCCGCGAACGAGGAATTCGTCGATCCTTTCGACCTGACGGCGACGGCCAAGGTCCGTCACCTGACCCAACTCACCAGCACGCAGGCCGTCGCGGAGAAGCCGGCGACGGACGGGCGCAAGGCGCAAATGCGCTATCGCTTCGATTCCTTCATGGCAAAAGGCGGCAGCTCGATATTCAAGGTGCTCACGGCCGTGTTCCTCGGTACCTTCCTGATCATCGGCCTGCTGCGGGGCGCCTTACTGATGCTGTACCCGGATCTCGCGGCACAGCATGACGAGCTCGGCTTTCTCGGCAACCTCTACATCACCTTCCTCGAGATCACCGACCCGGGCAACATGGCGCAGGACATCTACTCCAACGTCGCGTACAAGGTGTTTGCCGTGCTGGCCGGCATCGCCGGTATTGTCATGTTGTCGGCGTTGATCGCATTCATCACGACGTCGCTCGACCAGAAAATCTATGAACTCAAACGTGGCCGTTCCAAGGTCATCGAGGAAGGGCACACGCTGATCCTGGGCTGGAATGAACAGCGCATCGTTGAGATTGTGCGGGAGCTCAAGATCGCCAACGAAAGCGAGAAGGATGCCTGTGTCGTGATCCTGGCCGATTACGACAAGGAGGAGATGGACGATGTCCTGAGACTCCGGCTGGGCGAAACTGCCACCACGCGCATCGTCACACGCAGTGGTGATGTCTCGTCGCTCAATAATCTCGACATGGTGTCTCTCGAGGAGGCCAGTTCCGTCATCATCCTCGCAAGTTGTGACGACACCGACAGCGTCGAGCGAAAAGCCGCCAGCGACGCGAAAGCCATACAGACCGTGCTCGCGACCATGGGCGGCGATGCCGGCAACGATGATTTCAGCGTCATCGTGGAGATCTTCAACCCGACGCATCGCGACATCGTCCGCTCGAGTTTTCCCGATCATGTCATCACGATCGACACCCGCGACATTCTCGCCAAGCTGCTCGTGCAGACCTCGAGGTCGGTGGGGCTGTCCGTGGTTTACAACGAAATCCTGTCCTTCGACGGTTG
>Ga0265303_10003387_pt1 | contig 10018 bp, 10 predicted proteins | sample Helome_2_FD_192494 | JGI IMG/M metagenome (GOLD analysis project Ga0265303, IMG submission 192494) | Marine sediment microbial communities from subtidal zone of North Sea - Hel_20160317 (Illumina Assembly) | ecosystem: Environmental > Aquatic > Marine > Subtidal zone > Sediment ... | reverse complement strand
AGGCACCCGAGAGTTGCTCCTCAATGCTGCGCAGCGCATCTGCTGGAAGAATACCGCGCATCGGCCCAACGATGCGTTCGCGGTAGCCCGCTGCCGCCTCTTCGGGATTGATCTCGATGGCATCGAGCCCAGACACATGGTCGATGGGCGTAATCTTGTTGCCAATACTGGTTTCAAAAACCTGGCCCACGTTAGAGGCGGGGTCTGTACTCACCAGCAAAACCCGGTGTCCCGCACCGACAAGGTTGAGCGAGGTGGCGCAGGCAAGTGAGGTTTTGCCAACACCTCCTTTACCGGTAAAGAAAACGAATTTGGGCAGGTCTGTGAACATGATTTATTCCGCTTTATAGAGTGATTAAGATCAACAGCAGCCTGACGAAGATTTTTCTGCATCGCTACCTGGTCCACAGCAGCCCGTTGCGGCGGTTGGTGTCTGGCCGGCAGCCTGGGCAGCCGTCACGCCCACCATTTGTGCCAGTTCCACACGGTCGGGATACTGACCAGAAGACTGCATCTCGCCATCTGCCAGAATAACGGGCAAACCTTCTACGCCGGAATTTTCCAGAACGGACTTTACCTGTTCATTTTCGGCAAATAAGGCAGGTTCCTGTGACAGGTTGATGCGTTTGACTTCAATGCCCTCGCTCTTTAACCAATCAAGGTCAGCGGCAAAATTCACCAGTTTTTGATCAATTTCAGCACCGCAAATTCCGGTAGGGCAACATAGGGCAGGGTCGAAGATGGTTAAAGTTTTCATGAATTGTTTCCTTAAAGTTTTTGAAAGATGATTGTTTTTTCTTAATTATTGATTTTTCTGAGGCGATACCCAGCAAGCAGACTCTGCATTCGAAGCTTCTGCATCGCTGTCCAGAATCAGGCCCAGAAAATCCTTGAAATGGTTTAACCGCAGGGGATTCAGCGAATAACAAACCCGGGGACGGGTAATTTCGCCGATAATGATGCCGCCGGCTTTAAGAATGCGTAAATGCTCTGAAACGGTAGACTGGGCCAGACCGACCACATCGACAATATCACCACCGATGCAGGTTTTTTTGCTCAACAGCAAGCGGATGATTTGAATGCGCACCGGATGCGACAGGGCTTTGGCAATCAACGCAATATCTTCGTCTGCCAGGTTATCATCAATGGGCTGATCCTGGGCCGGGCGGGATACTCGAGTAGAAGCATGCACAGCAATTATTTCCGTGTATATCGTTAATCGTCGATGCACTATATAGAAACGGAGTATTGTCTGCAAGTGGAATTCTAGTGCCCCGAAGGGCCGTATCGAAATATGTAATTTAAATTGGAGCTTTAGGCGCTTTTGGCCCTGAATTAATCACGACCGCAGCGGCCCCCGCACCCTGGTATTGCTATTTTAGCCATATATAGTGAGTGGTACCCTCAACACCGGCTACGGTTTATTCAGCATTACTTCTTCGTTTTGTATTGCTGGAAAATGTGAGCTATCCAGGTATTTGAAATACTCGTCCAAATAGGGAAGCGGCCCGTCAGGGCAGAGGAAAACACAAACAACATCACCACTTTGATTATCTCGTAAGTCTTCAATTTTATTGTTTTGCTTTAGTCCCGTCAGGTATTGCAACAAGCCTGCCAGTGCCAAACCAGAACTAGGGCCCACGACGATTCCCTGTCTGCTCAATTCCATGCTTAGCTGGTATGACACGGTTGTATCAACTCTCTCTATGCTATCGACGTGTTCCTGCCAGTCAAACCCCACAAGCTTCAATAACTTTTCTGTTCGAACTCCCGGAACATATTGGTCGGGTGCCCGCATGGCCCCAACAACTTGCAGGGATTCTTTTTTACTTTTCAAAAATATGGAGTTCCCGATCACTGTCCCAGTTGTCCCAAGACCGGCGCAAAAAATATTAATGTTACCGTCAGTTTGTTCCCAAATTTGCTGGGCGGTCCATCTTTCATGAGACTTTGGATTGTCTTCGTTGTGGTACTGGCCGGGATTTATAGCTTCTTTCTCTTCCCCATCCTTTTTGGCCTTATAAACGCCGCTTTGAGGGTCCGTCTCGTTGGGGTCGGTTGGTTCTACATTAACAATCGGTTCAATCCCGTAGAACAGCAACATGAGCAGTTTATTCCAGGATATCTCGGCTGGCACATAGGATTGAGTTTGATCGACGCCGAACTGCCTGCCGACCAAAGCCATGGATGAAACTGTATTTCCAGATGAGTTCTCTACAATCCGCTCTACGCCCTCTAATTCTCCCTGACGATATTTCTCCCGGATCATATTAAATGCGGGCACGGATTTAACATTGCCCAAAGGCAACATGCTCATAAGTTTGGCAAATATCCGCACATTATCAGCGGCAAAAGGATTAAGTTTGGCGGGCAGTTCTACCAGGGGTAAATTCGGATGTTTGCCCGGATCGAGAAAATCCCTCAGTGCGTCCGGCCCTTCGAATACATTCATTTTCTTTTGCACTTTGCATCTCCTGCGAGCTCAAAAGCAGTCTAACGTAAAAACCGCTCTTCATTTGCTTTCACTTCATCCATTTTCTGCAACCTGAAGATCTCGGCGACAGGTACGATTTCTGCGTTCACATGCTGAATGCCGCCATCGCTGATTATTTGCGCAAACACTTTCTGCATGGCGGTGACCGAGGCGCGGATCGCGTGATTACCGTAAATTAACATCTTGACCTTCTTTAACCCGATGGCGCGTGCTTCGGTCATTTGTGGATAGGCCGTCGGTACGATCACGATTGGGACAGGCCCGTTCCAGGCGTTGATGAAGCTTTCGATCTGATCGGGCGTTTTTTGCTTCGAGTGGATCAGAATCATATCTGCGCCGGCTTCGGCGTACTTGCCGGCCCGCTCCAGAGCGACTTCCTCGCCGAGTCCGGCGATCAAGGCTTCATCGCGGGCAATGATCAGAAAATCCGGATCTTTGCGAGCATGCACAGCGGCCTCGATCTTGCCCTGAAACTCCTCGATCCGCAGCAGCTCCTGGCGCCCACCGGCAATCAGGCTCGTCACCTTGGGGAAGGTTTTGTCCTCGATTACGACCGCGGCAGCGCCAGCGCCTTCGTATTGCTCGATGGTGTGCAGAATGTTGATCGCATTACCGTAACCGGTGTCGACGTCGGCGACGATTGGCAAGCTTGTGCGTTCTGCCATCGCGCGCATAGTGGAGAGGTGTTCGGTCATCGACACGAGGCTGACATCTGGTAGCCCGTTGGCTGCCGACAATTCAAAGCCACTCGCCCAGATCCCGTCAAACCCGGCTTCCTCGACTAACATCGCGGAAAGGGGATTATGCGCGGCCATGATTCTGGCCAGGTCACCATTGGTGATGGTTTCACGCAGGTTCTTGCTGGTTTTTCTCATAAGGTTTGATTCCCCGTTTCGTATTGACTGCTGTCTACCGTGTTGCTTAAGCCAGTTTGTTGATGGCTGCGTGAATGGCTTTACAGGCCGTGGACAGTTCCGTTTCGGCTGCGGCGTAGGAGATGCGGATAAATCCATCGGCGAGGAAACCCGATCCTGGTACGACTGCAACGCCAGCTTCTTCCATCAGGTACATGGCCACGTCCATATCAGATTCCAGAGTCTCGCCCGCGGGCGTTAACTTGTTCAGCAGCTCCGTACAGTCGGCAAACACGTAGAAAGCTCCGTCAGGCGTGTCGCAGGACAGTCCCGGGATAGCGTTGACCAGGCCGACGACGAGGTCGCGGCGTTGCCTGAATGCATCACGAAATTCCTTGAGGAAGGATTGATCGCCGTTCAGGGCCTCAACCGCGGCATGCTGGGAAACGGAACAGGTATGCGAGGTTGATTGGCCCTGAACCGTATTCATCGCCTTGATCAATTCGAGCGGACCACCGGCATAGCCCACGCGCCAACCGGTCATCGCGTAGGCCTTCGATACGCCGTTAACCGTTAGCGTACGTGCGGCCAGGTCCGGCGCGACCGCGGCCAGGGTTGCGAACTCGACGTCGCCGTAGACCAGATGCTCATAGATGTCGTCGCTCAGTATCCAGACATTGGGGAAGTCCCGTAGCACGCCGGCCAGTGCGTCCAGATCGCTAGCTGAATAGACGGCACCCGTGGGATTGGAAGGGGAGTTCAGCATCAACCACTTGGTTTTCCCGGTCAACGCGGCGCGCAGCTCGTCCGGGGTCATGATGAAACCGTTCTCGGCGTGGCTGGGAACCGCGATCGGGGTGCCGCCGGCCAGCTTGACCATTTCCGGATAAGACACCCAGCAGGGTGTCGGGAACACCACCTCGTCGCCCTCGTCGAGCGTGGCCACGAGAGCGTTGTACAACAACTGCTTGGCGCCACACCCGACCGTGACCTGATCAATCGAAAAAGCCAATCCGTTTTCGTGTTGAAACTTGCCGACGATTGCTTCGCGCAACGCGGTTATGCCGGCGACGGCCGTGTATCGTGTATGTCCGGCATGGATCGCGTCGATGGCGGCCTGGTTAATCCAGGCGGGCGTATCGAAATCCGGCTCACCCTGGCTCAGCGTAACAATCGATTTACCCTCGGCGCGCAGGGATTCCGCGAGGGTGGTCATTGCCTTGGTTTGCGAAGGTTTTACCGCGCTCAGTTTTCTGGACAGGATGCTCATTCGTTAGTCTATGTTTTTGCGCAATCGGGCCCAGAGAATCCGGGCCGCATTTCGGGTGACAGTATACCTGTTTTAAGCTTGTTGCCGCGTCGATGCAGGCGCTTAGCGATTCGTTTGCTTAAAATCGAGTCATCCGCTAGTATCTTTTGCCACTGTCGGGATTTTTACGATCAACGACGGACATAATAATATAATGGCAGTTGAAGTTTATAAAAATAACCACGTGAGGACACAACATGTTTAAAAAAATTAGTCTTATTACAATCGGTGCAGCTTTTCTACTAGGCACGGCGATGCCGGCATTCTCAGCCGAATCGATGGTGCTTAAACGCATCAAGGAACGCGGTTCGATCAATATGGGACACCGGGAATCTTCGGTGCCTTTTTCCTACATCGGCAAAGATGGTAAACCCCAGGGTTACTCCGTCGACCTGTGCATGAAGTTTATCGACGCGGTTAAAGCTGAACTCGAAATGCCCAATCTGGAAGTCAACCTGGTGCCGGTGACGTCGCAAACGCGGATCGCGTTGATGGCCAATGGCACTATCGACCTCGAATGCGGCTCGACGACCAATAATCTGACCCGCCAGAAGCAGGTCGATTACCTGTCGACCACGTTTATCACCGGCACCAAGCTGGCGTCAAAGAAAGGCTCCGGCATTACTGAAATCGAAGACCTGGAAGGTAAAACTGTCGCGCTTTCGCTTGGCACCACTAATGAAAAAGCCATTAAGCGGGTTGCCAAGGCAAACGGTATCAACATCAAGACCCTGATGGTAAAAGATCATCCGCAGGGCTGGTTGTCAGTTGAATCGGGCCGGGCCGATGCCTATGCGTCCGATGATGTGCTGCTGTATGGCCTCATCTCGAAGTCGAAGAATCCGGATCAATTCCAGGTAACCGGTCGTTTCCTGAGTTTTGATCCCTACGGCATCATGGTTCCCCAGAACGATTCGCTCTACCGTCGAATTGGTACTGTCACCCTTGCCGATTTGATGCGTTCAGGTGAAGCCAAGAAAATTTATGACAAATGGTTTAACCCTGGACCTACCAATATCAATATGCCGATGAGTGACACGCTGAAAACTGCATTTGAAATTCAGGCGCTGCCACACTAACACGGACAATCCTTGTCAAGGTATTGAGTCGAACTGCAGCATGTTCGGCTCAATGCCATTGTTAAACCGGGACAGGCATGAATTATAACTGGGACTGGGGCGTACTGATCCGCGAGCCATATTTCGAATGGCTGGTTTCAGGCTTCCTGTGGACGATCTCGGTTTCAATTGCAGCCTGGATTCTGGCTTTTTCGCTGGGATCGGTAGTCGGTATCGCGCGGACTACCGACAGCAAGATTTTACGTGGTATTGGCACCTGCTACGTAGAAACCTTCCGTAATATCCCACTGCTGGTACAAATGTTTCTGTGGTATTTCGTCTTCCCCGAACTGCTGCCCGACGATGCCGGTATGTGGGTCAAACGCGAATTGCCCATGCCCGAATTCACCACGGCGGTGGTTTGCCTGGGGCTCTATACCGCATCGCGTGTCGCCGAACAGGTTCGCGCCGGCATCGAGGCCATCGGCCAGGGGCAACGTAATGCGGGCCTGGCGATGGGTTTGACACCAGCCCAGGTTTATCGTTACGTTTTACTGCCCGTCAGCTATCGGATTATTGTGCCACCACTGACCAGTGAATTCCTCACCATCTTCAAGAATTCCTCGCTCGCGCTCACCATCGGCGTGCTCGAAACCACCGCCCAGGCGCGCCAGATCGAGGAATATACATTCCAGGGATTCGAAGCTTTCACCGCGGCCACCCTGCTATATATCGTCGTGACCTCGACCGTGATGCTGTTGATGAAACTGATCGAAGGCCGGGTGCGTATCCCGGGCATGATTTCGTTAGGAGCCAAGTAACGTGTTTGGTGATTTCGATACCGGCGTAATATTCGACAACCTGAATTTTCTGATCGAGGGCATGCAGTTAACCCTGCTACTGACCGTGATCGCGATCGGCGGCGGCCTGGTGCTGGGAACACTGCTTGCGCTTGCGCGCCTGGCGCCTTTCAAACCCCTGTCATTTATCGCTGGCACTTACGTTAACTTCTTTCGCTCGATGCCGTTGATCCTGGTTATTTTCTGGTTCTACTTCCTGGTGCCGCATATCGTCGGCCGACCGGTCGGCGGTTTTTATTCGGTGCTGGTGGCATTCGTCATGTTCGAGGCGGCCTATTATTGTGAAATTATGCGTGCCGGAATTCAAAGTGTGCGCAAGGGCCAGATTTATGCCGGTCAGGCGCTAGGGCTCACCTACGCACAGAACATGCGCTACGTGGTGTTACCGCAGGCGTTCAGAAACATGGTGCCCATTCTAATGACCCAGGCCATTATCCTGTTTCAGGATACCTCGCTGGTGTATGTCGTCGGGGTTAAAGATTTTCTGGTCAGTGCTGACCTGGTGGCCAATCGTGAAAATCGCATACTCGAAATGTTTACCACGGTGGCGCTGGTCTATTTTGTTATTTGCCTGTCAGGTTCGCTCCTGGTCAAACGCCTGCAGAGGAAATTCGCGCAGTGATAGAACTAAAAGATGTCAGCAAGTGGTACGACGACTTTCAGGTGCTCGACAACTGTAGTACCCAGGTAGAAAAGGGTGATGTCGTCGTTGTTTGCGGCCCCTCGGGTTCCGGTAAGTCGACACTGATCAAATGTGTGAATGGTCTCGAACCCTTCCAGAAAGGTGAAATTTTCGTCGATGGCACATCGGTCGGTGATAAGGGTACCAACCTGCCGCAGTTGCGTTCGCATATCGGCATGGTGTTCCAGAATTTCGAGCTGTTCCCGCATATTTCCGTGCTCGATAATATCAAGCTGGCGCAACTGAAAGTGCTCCGGCGCAGCGAGCAGGAGGCACAGCAGAATGCCATGCGCCTGCTGGAACGGGTCGGCCTGGTCGACCAGGCCGACAAGCATCCCGCGCAGCTTTCCGGTGGGCAGCAGCAGCGCGTGGCAATTGGCAGAGCGCTGGCCATGGATCCCATAGCGATGCTGTTTGATGAACCCACCTCGGCGCTCGACCCGGAAATGATCAACGAGGTGCTCGACGTCATGGTGGAACTGGCGCGTGATGGCATGACCATGATGGTCGTTACCCACGAGATGGGATTTGCGCGTCGCGTCGCGGACAGGGTTATTTTCATGGATGAAGGGCGTATCGAAGAGGATTGTTCCAAGGAAGAGTTTTTCACCAGCGAACGTGGCGAACGGGCGCAGATATTCCTGTCGAAAATCCTCGAGCATTGAGCGCAACGGTGGCGCGAACCGAGACCGGTAGATCATCGCGACCGTGAACGACACATTTCAATTCGAGTATGTCTGAACCGCCTTCGGTTGCGCGGAATTGCCCGATCCGCCGGGTTGGCACCGGTCCAGCACATCATTTCTTTGGTTACTACAACAAGCACCCCTGGGATTACTCGGGGCGTTACCTGCTGGCTCAGCAGGTACCGATGTTTAGCGCCGATTTAACCGGGAAGGAGGGCGCAGAAGTTGGCTTCTTCGATCTGCAGGACAACGATCGGTTTTATTCGATCGGCGAGACTTTTGCCTGGAACTGGCAGATGGGGAGCCAGTTACAGTGGCTGCAGGGCACAACCGATCGTCAATTAATTTACAACTCGCGCGCAGTAACGGCTGACGCAAATAATCCTTACGCCGATTTTTGCTCGACCGTATATAGTCTTGAAACGCAGTCCTCGCGCCAGTTACCGTTGCCGATTTACGTTGTTGCAGCGAACAGTGAATGGGCGCTTTGTGTTGATTATTCCCGTTTTCAGGTTACCCACCCGACCATCGGCTATGCCGCGACCCGGGTAGAGCCGGTGCTCACCAATGCCCCCGCTAATGACGGCATTTATCGAATGGATGTTGAAAGCGGTGACGCGAAATTGATTCTCAGTCTGCAGGATCTAAAAGACTTCCAACCGCTGAAATCAATGGATCGTGCGATTCACTGGGTCACGCACCTGGAGATCAATCCGGCATCGACACGCTTTTTATTTATCCATCGATGGACGCAAAGAGTTGAAGATGAAACCTGTTTCCTGCATCGTCTCTTCACTGCCAATCCCGATGGAACTGATCTCAGATTGCTGGAGTGTACCGATCATCCCCTGCCGCAGCTTGCTGAAGGTTTCGATGTCAATGCTGTCGGAACTTTTGATTACGAGAAGTCCGAATACCAGATCTCCCATCCCGCATGGAAGAACGATCACCAGATTATCGTCTGGGGGCCACATCAGGGTGGTATTCATTATCATCTCTACGATGAGTTGACCGGTGACGTTGCGGTCATCGGTGCGGACTGTCTGACTGAAAACGGTCATATGACTTATTCTATCGACCAAAAGTGGATACTCTCCGATACCTACCCCGATAGTGTCAGCAACGAGCGTCTGTTAATTCTGTACGACGTCGTCAACAATCGGCGATTCGATATCGGTAGTTTTTACACCGACCCGAATCTCGGTAAACCGAATCGCTGTGATCTGCATCCGCGCTGGAATCCGGATTCGCGCCAGGTCTGCATCGACTCGGTGCATGAACAGGTACGACAAATGTACCTTATCGACGTATCCCGTCTCACCGTCTGAGTACTCCTTTCACGATCGTACTATTCTGGTCACTCAGTGTGGTCGGATCTGTCTTCGAAAACGAAAGATTAACCTAAGCGCTGTATTGGGTGGACAACATGTCGGCATGCGCGAGGTAGCCGACCGAATTTGGCTAGTCAGCTTTATGAAGTATGATCCAGGCTTCTTTGAGCAAGACGAGAATCGGGTCGAACCGGCAGGTAACCCGTTTATACCAAAAGTGTTACCTATGTGTCCGAGTTAGACCATCTTGATCCAAGTCAAATTGCTGTCCCGATCAAGTGGTAGGATAGTTTAGGGAGATGGGCACAGCATTGATACCTGCATGTGACCCGAAAAATAATCAATGGCTGGCAAAGTAATCAATTGGCGAAGCGATCGCCTGCAATCCACTCGGCAAATCGCGAGTATTCGTGAAATCATTCATGACCTTAGTGAATTCGATGATTTTGAAAACCATGCCGAGCAAGCGCGCTCGTTACTGAATCGACTCAAGTCAAAGCAGCGGAACTCTATCATCGAGGCGGCTTTGAGCGGCCATCTTCAGAGCGAAGCTCTGAAACCTTATCAGGCCGAGCTCATCAAGTTGCAGGTCCATCTTGAAAACACGGGTCAAAAGGCGATCCTCTTGTTCGATGGGCGCGATGCAGCGGGCAAGGGGGGCACTATTCGGCGTGTTACGCGTTATATGAACGAAAAACACTATCGGGTGCTCGCCCTGGGGAAACCTTCTGATGTGCAGCGCAC
>Ga0265303_10003386_pt1 | contig 10018 bp, 5 predicted proteins | sample Helome_2_FD_192494 | JGI IMG/M metagenome (GOLD analysis project Ga0265303, IMG submission 192494) | Marine sediment microbial communities from subtidal zone of North Sea - Hel_20160317 (Illumina Assembly) | ecosystem: Environmental > Aquatic > Marine > Subtidal zone > Sediment ... | reverse complement strand
CGATCCGTGCGCTGCTGCGCTGCGCCGGTAATGCCTGGAAAATGACAAACACCAGCAAGGAAAGGTAGATCACACCCCAGATCGAAAACGTGAAACCGGCAGGCGTAAACAGTGATGGGTAATTCGCCGATATTTCGGGCATTGACTGACCGTTAATCGGCAGCGCATTGGATAGCACATTAAGCAGCACCATGAATGCAAATGCGGCGAGATTGCCGCCCCAATCGAAACGTCCCCTTTGCACGTCTAGACCGGGCCTAGTGTCGGTAGTTTCTTGTCCTGGATGCCGAGTAGTATGGGCTGGGCGGTCTCTCGATAGATGTTGACCTTGGCATTGAACGCAACACGCGACAGGCCGTGCTTGTCCTTGATCGTCAATCGCCGAATATTGAACTCACCTTCGCCAAGGTTTTCGCCGGTCAGGTAGCACTTGATGGCCGTTACTCGTTCGCCCGAGAGCTCCATGCCACTGAGCTGGGACAGGTTGCCTTGCGCCCTCCGGAGGAATGTGACGGCATCGATGTTCGGATCGACGTAGTGCTCGTCGCGTTCGCATTCCTCCTGGATATCCGCCATGAAGTCGCCGACGAGAATCTGGCCGGGCAGGGCGGCTTCGATCATTCGCGCGAGTTCGATCGTGACGTCGCCGACGATAAAGTCGTGCATCGTCGGGTTCAGGCCCTCAGCCTGGTGGAATTCATAGCAGCTGCCTACGTGAAAACAGGCTCGCAGCCTGGGCACCGCTTTGGATGCCGACTTGCTTCGTGCTATTGCGTTGTCGGCCAGCACAATATGCATCAGGTGATAGAGGTTGACGCTGGCCTCCAGGCCATCATCGCGGTTCCAGATGTAGAAACCGTCGCCACTCGAGGAACGCGCGAAATTCAGGTTGACGTCCTGCTCGAGCATCTTTGCATGTGCCGAGTTCAGGGAATACGAGAGGCTATTGAGCTGGGTCATCTGCTCGAACGGTGTCAGCAAGCTGAAGCCGACAATATCGAACAGCGTGACGGCGCGGCTCGCAACATAGTTGATGCCGTAGCGCCGTATCATCTTTTCGATGATCTCTGTTTCGACACGACTGCCACTCAATGGCTGTCGCAAAGGCACAAGCACGGGCTCGACTTCGAGCAGCCGGGCCACCTTTTGCATCTGCGCGATCGAAAGCTGGCGATTGCCCGAAATCAACTCGGTAATAAAACGTGGCGACAGGCGCGGCGGCTGGTCGTTTTCACGCGGAGCTGTGTACTCTGCGATCGCATAATGCGGCACGACCAGGATCAGGACGCCATCGTCGAGCGGGGCCCAGCTCAGGATGTTGTTTTGGCCCAACGACCAGTGGCCATGCAGGCTTTTTTCGAGATGCACGAGATTGCTGCGCTGCCGCAGGCCCATTTGTTGAGCGAGTCCGGCCAACTGGTCCAGGTACGGCGAATAGTCAGCTATTCGTCGAATCCCAGATTGCGACAGATTTTCTAATTCCATGCCAATGCCCGCAGCGACTTTCGCGAACCGGAATTCTCTGTCACAGTTCGCTCAACCCAACCTAATCAACTCTGGATGGCAGCGCAAGTATTATCAGGAAGTTACTGTATCTTCTTTAAAATACAAACAATACTCTCAAGCGCTCCGAAACGGATTTAACATAAGAAATGACAGCAGCAGGCCCTGATATCGCCGAGATTCGCGCGCTCGCCAGGCGTCTTGCAGGCGTTGTCGTCGAGACGCCGGTCATACGCTGTGCGGCCATCGAGTCGGTACTGGGCGATGACACGCGAGTATTTGCGAAGCTCGAATTCCTGCAGCGCACGGGTACCTTCAAGGCGCGCGGCGCACTTGCGACTCTATACAGCTTGTCCGAGGAACAGCTTGCCTCGGGAGTAACGGCGGTCAGCGCCGGTAATCACGCCATTGCAACGGCGTTCGCGGCACAAGCTGTAGGTACGACAGCGAAAGTCGTCATGATCCGCTCCGCCAACCCGTCGAGAATCGAGTCCTGTCGCTCCTGGGGCGCCGAGGTAGTACTGGCCGACGATGTGCACCGGGCATTCGAGATCGCAGAGAAAATACAGCAGGACGAACAGCGATTTTTTGTTCATCCGTTCGAGGGGCCACACATTGCGATGGGAACCGGAACCGTTGGCCTCGAGATTTGCGAGCAGTGCGAGAACTTCGATGTCGTCATTGTGCCCGTGGGCGGTGGCGGCCTCATCGGGGGCATCGCCAACGCGGTCAAGCGTCTGCGACCCGAATGCGAGGTCATTGGCGTTGAACCTGAGGGCGCGGACACAATGCATCGCAGTCTTGCGTCCGGCAAGCCGCAGGGTATAGACAAGGTCATGACGATAGCCGACAGCCTGGGGTCGCCATTTGCGATGCCGTACTCGTTCGGACTTTGCCAGCTACATGTTGATCGAATGGTCATGGTCGATGATGCCGCACTGCGCGGAACGATGGGATTCCTGTTCCGGGACGTGAAGATTGCCGTGGAACCCGCGTGTGCTGCGAGTACAGCGGCGTTGCTTGGTCCATTAAGGCGCGAGCTCGCCGGCAAGCGGGTTATGCTCGTGATGTGCGGCAGCAACATCGACTGGGCAACGTTTGAAGAGCAGGCAATCCTCGATGACCGCGTTTGATGATCGGCTCAAAACGATAGTTGGCCCCAATGGCTGGAAAGCCGACGTGGCAGAGCTCGAGCCGCACCTGAGCGAATGGCGCGGCGTGTACGTCGGCAAGACGAGATTGTTCGTCGCACCCCGATCGACGGAGCAGGTTGTGCAAGTGGTAAAGGCTTGTGCGGAAGAGGGTGTCGCTATCGTAGCGCAGGGTGGCAATACCGGGATGTGTGGAGGAGCGGTACCCGACGAGAGCGGTGAGCAGGTGCTACTTTCGCTCGGCCGCATGAATCGGATACGGCACGTCGATTCGCTTAACTATTCGATCGAGGTCGAGGCGGGCTGCATTCTTGCGAACATTCAGGATGCTGCCCGTGATGCGGAAAGGTGTTTTCCGCTGAGCCTCGGTGCGGAAGGCAGTTGCCAGATTGGCGGTAATCTGGCGACCAACGCCGGAGGTGTGAACGTCGTACGCTACGGAACGGCGCGAGAGCTGGCATTGGGACTTGAAGTGGTTCTGGCCGATGGCACGGTCCTGAGCGGCTTGCGGTCCCTGCGAAAGGACACGGCCGGCTACGATCTCAAGCAACTGTTTATCGGCAGCGAAGGCACGCTTGGAATCATAACGGCTGCCACGTTGCGACTGTTTCCGCCCCCCCGCGATACCGTGACGGCGCTGGTTGCGTTGCGCGAGAGCTGCGACGCCGTGCAATTACTTGGCGATCTGCGCGGCGCGGTCGATGATCGAATCGAGGCGTTCGAACTGATATCGCGGCGAATACTCGAATCGGTGATCAACACTGTTTCCGGTACCAGTATGCCAATGGACCTGTCGCATCCCTGGTATGTCCTGATGGACGTAGCGACAGGTGCGAATCCCGATATTGTCGAAGCGGCACTAATGAGGGCAATCGAGGTAGGGCTGCTCGCTGACGCCGTGATCGCGAAAAGCTCCGGCGAGGCCGAGAAGCTCTGGCACTTGCGCCATTCCATCGCAGAGTCGGAACGCCAGCTTGGCAAAGCCCTCAAACACGACATCTCGGTGCCAATCAGTCGCCTGCAGGAATTCCTCAGGCGTGGTGATGAACTGATCGCCGATTTGCAGCCCGATGCCACTCTGCTGGCATTCGGACACGTTGGCGATGGCAATCTGCATTACAACGTGCGCCTGCCCGCCAGCCTCACGGGAGAAAAGCGCGAACTCGCCGGACAGCGTATTACCATGGCGATTCTGGGTCTCGTTGACCAGTTAGGAGGGAGTTTCAGCGCCGAGCATGGGGTTGGACAGGCAAAGCGCGAGTTGCTGAAGCGTTACAGGCATGGCGCCGAGTACGACTTGATGCGGCGTCTCAAGGAGACCCTGGACCCGCAGAACATACTGAATCCCGGAAAGGTAATTTGACGACCAGTTCCGAGATTGCCCTTGACCTTGAGCGTAGACTGGTCCGTTAGATATGAGCGCAGAGTCCGACAAGATTCGCGACACGTTTGCCAACCAGCTTGCCAGCTTTGAGGATCGGCTGGAGGCGAAGGCCGATGACGTCGAAATGCTGGCCGATATCCAGGACGGAATCGCCGGCTTGCTTGCGTCCGATGGCAACAGCGAAGCCGAGATTCGGCGCATATTGCAGGAGCGCTACGACGCGGGCGACTTGCGCAACGAGACATTCCAGCTCGTCAAGTCAATGCTGGATCGCTTCGTCACCGAACAGATCCCGACGAGCCCGGTAGCCGGGCCCACCGGCATGACGCGCCCGGCAGACGCGCCCACCGAGATGAAGAGCCCGTCGATTCTCGATGAATTCGAACCGCCCGAGGAATCGCCAGGGGACGATCAGTTCGGATCAACAACCGTGATTCCCAAGGATTCGCTGCCCGACGCAACACCCGAAGCCAACGTGCAGGTAGGCTCACTGTTGCGCGACCGCTTCCTGCTCCAGGAGAGAGTTTCAGGCGGCAGCATGGGCGTCGTATTCAAGGCACTCGATCGCCGCCTGGCCGAAGCAGAATCGGACGAACCCTGGGTCGCCATAAAGGTCCTTTCCCCGATCCTCGCAAAGAACGCCCAGGCACTACGCGCGCTGCAACAGGAAGCCAGTAAGGGGCGTTGCCTTGCACATCCCAATATCGTGCGATTTGTCGATCTTGATCGCGATGATGAACTGTATTTCCTGATCATGGAATGGCTGGAAGGACGAACGCTGGCCGACATTCTCGATTCGACGGACGCCGGCAGCATCGATCATGACGCGGCGTTTCGAATCGTCCGTCAGATCGGCGACGCACTCGACTATGCGCATCGCTGCGGCATCGTTCATGCGGATGTCAAGCCCGGCAATATCATGATCATGCCGAATGGCGATGCAAAGTTGTTCGACTTTGGCGTCGCCAGGGTGCGCCAGAAACAAAATGAGGCCGAGTTCGATCCGGGCGTGCTCGGGGCCATGACACCAGCCTACTCGAGCATGCAGGTACTGACGGGTGAAGAGCCCGTGGCAGCTGATGACGTATTTGCACTCGGCTGCCTGCTGTATCGCTTGTTGGCAGGCTATCGGGTATTCGGTCCCCGTAATGCGGCCGAGGCGTCGCAGGAAGGGATGAAACCTCAACAACCACAAGGCGTGAACGAAGATCATTGGCGAGCGTTGAAAAGAGCGCTCTCCTACGCTCGCGTTACACGCTATCAGACCGTGCAGGAGTTCATCGACGCCCTGGAAGCTGGCGGTGAAGATACGCTCAATCTGGATCAACCGCATAGCTTCGAAAAGCGTGAAGACGGCAGCTATGCGAAGTGGATTTTCGCTGCTGTTGTCGTGCTCGGTCTCGCGCTGCGGGGTGCGTACGAATACGGCTACCTGGATCCCTGGCTAAATATCTCGCCCACCGCACAGGAAAGCGGCGACACTGGCATTCAGGACGACCCCGCAATACCCAACGCAGGTTCACCTGACTCCGTCGTAACGGATAACCCGCTTGCGGCCGAAGAACGCGTTGAAGAACTCGACACGGTTGTTGTGTCCGTGGAACCGAAACCGGAGTTCGTACCGCTAATCGACTTCTCGACACTGCCTCCGCCGACCGCCGAGGTTACGTTCCGCATGGGAGAGAATTCGGGGCAGCCTGTCCGCGTCACGCTACGCGAAGATGGTGCACCCGCGATCGTGGATTTCGTGCGCTCGGGCGATACGGGCGTACCGTTGACCCTGAAACTCGATGAAATTCGCTTCAGTGGCAATCGATCGCCCTGGGGCTCAGGTCAGTACACGTTTTCCAATGAAGGCATCCTCGAGTTTCCGGTCGGACAGGACCGGGCTCGCCTGACACTCACGATGGCCTCCGATCCGCTGCGGGAGGCTGACCAGAGCTCTACGCTCAGGTTACGCGAAGTAGATTCCGCGGCTTCGGAGCTTGCATTGCTCAGCATCTCGCTCGAGGACGACGACCAGCGGACGTTCGAGGCTCAGCTGCCGGTCAACACCATTGCGTTCGCGGCAGGGCAGGCATCGATTCGCGAGACCGACCCGGCGGTACAGATTGACCTTGTGCGATTCAATCCTGACAGCACTTCGCTCGAAGTAGGGTTCTCGGTCTTCGACGTTACGGCGACCGAGGGTGAGGATTATTTTGCACCTGGTAGCTACACGATTGCATTCGGGCCGGGGCAGCGATCGGCACGCTTGTTGATTCCACTCGTACAGGACTCAGCTGTCGAGGGCGACGAGGCCTTCGTCGTTCAGCTCGAGGACACGGGCAACTCGGGGGCTATTGACGTGTACCAGCGTATCGCCGTCATGATCCGCGACGACGAGTCACAAACGCGCTGATTTGCTGCTAGACTGCCGCTCCGACCCCGGCACTGGCTGATACATCGGAGCACACACTCAGCATGAGCGATAAAGACCTGCGGCGCTATTCGCGCATTGTTGTAGACGGCATCGAACAGGCACCCAGTCGCGCCATGTTGCGAGCGGTCGGTTTCTCTGAAGAAGATTTCAGGCGTCCGCAAATCGGCATCGCGTCGACCTGGAGCATGGTGACGCCGTGCAATATGCACATCAACCGGTTGGCTGATGAAGCGGCCAGTGCGGCCAGCGAGGCCGGTGGCAAAGGCGTCGTTTTCAATACGATCAGCGTCTCCGACGGCATCTCGATGGGGACTCCGGGCATGCGCTACTCACTGGTATCGCGCGAAGTCATCGCGGATTCGATAGAGGCCGTCGTCGGTGCGGAAGGCTTCGACGGTGTTATAGCGATCGGTGGCTGTGACAAGAACATGCCGGGTTGCGTCATGGCACTGGCCAGGCTCAATCGGCCGTCTGTATTCATCTACGGCGGCACTATCAGGCCCGGAGTGAAGCGACGCGACATCGTGTCGGTTTTTGAGGCCGTTGGCGCGCGATCAGGCGGCAAGATTTCCGACGAAGAACTTCTGGAGGTCGAACAGACCGCCATTCCAGGGCCAGGCGCATGTGGGGGAATGTACACAGCCAACACGATGGCCTCGGCAATCGAAGCGCTCGGTATGAGCCTGGCCAACAGTTCCGCCCAGGAAGCCGTGTCCGAACAGAAACTCGACGACTGCCGTCGGGCAGGTGAAGCGGTCCTGAACCTGATGCGGGAAGACGTCAAGCCGCTGGATATCATGACGCGCAAGGCCTTCGAAAATGCTATTTCTGTCGTAATTGCACTGGCCGGGTCGACCAACGCGGTCCTGCACCTGCTGGCAATTGCACGCGAGGCCGATATCGAACTGTCACTCGACGACTTCACACGCATCGGCGAGCGCGTGCCAGTGTTGGCCGACGTCAAGCCAAGCGGCAAGTACCTGATGTCGGAGCTTATCGAGATCGGGGGAATTCAACCTTTGATGAAGCGAATGCTCGGCAAAGGCCTGCTGCACGGAGATTGCATGACGGTTACGGGTAAGACGCTGGCCGAGAATCTCGCAGAAGTGAAGGACTACCCAGACGGACAGGAGATAGTCCGCGACTTCGATAATCCCATAAAGCCCGACAGTCACCTGGCGATCCTGTACGGCAACGTCGCGCCAGAGGGCGCCGTCGCCAAGATCACGGGCAAGGAGGGATTGCGATTCGAAGGTCGTGCGCGTGTCTTCCACTCGGAGGAGGATGCCCTGCAGGCGATTCTCGACGACACCGTCGTCGCCGGCGATGTGCTGGTTATTCGTTATGAAGGGCCGAAAGGTGCTCCGGGAATGCGCGAAATGCTGAGCCCGACGGGCGCCATCATGGGCAAGGGTCTGGGCGAAGACGTTGCACTGATCACTGACGGTCGTTTCTCGGGGGGCAGCCACGGCTTCGTTGTCGGGCATGTGTCGCCCGAGGCGGCTGTCGGCGGACCGATTGCCCTGATCGAGGATGGCGATATGCTGAAAATCGATGCGCAGAGCAAGGAGATCAACATGCGCGTGGATGACGCGGAACTCGAGCGGCGACGCGCCGCGTGGAAACGGCCGGCCTCCCCGGTCAGGACGGGAGTGCTGGCAAAGTACAGGGCCGAAGTCTCCTCGGCGTCCGAAGGCGCCGTCACTATTCCGCCGGCCTGGGACGAATAGTGGAGCCAGGACTTGACCTTTTGCGCGAGGTTCGCTCTACTGCGTCGGTAATCTTTTACGACACTCACGTAATGTGCCAACGTATCGACATACTCGGTATGAAAAAACACATAAAACATATGGCGCGCCAGAGGTGCGTGGGTGCGAGTGGCAACTGTATCGGCTAATTAATAAAGCTCGGACTTTGTCAGCGAACCCGCCGGGATCTTCCTTGCGGGTTTTTTTTTGGCCAGCCGGGACCTGATCGAGTGGTGAGTTGAGCAAAGACCTGAGCGAAGCGGATTTCGAGGACAGCGCCAGTATCGGGGCACCGCGGGAAGTGGCCGAATCGCCCTGGGTAGTTATGAAGTTCGGCGGGTCGAGCGTTTCGACTGCGGAAAACTGGCAGACGATCGCCGAGCTTCTTCGCCGCCGACTCGCTGAAGGGCTCCGCCCGGTTGTCGTTCACTCCGCGCTCGAGGGCGTTTCGAACACGCTCGAGGCACTGCTTGACGAAGCTGTGGCTGGCAATGCCTCGGACAAGCTGAACCGGGTTCGGGACCAGCACATTGAGCTGGCCCACGCGCTCGGCCTGGATGGAAAGGCCCTGCTCGAGGACTCATTGCACCAGCTTGAGCAACTGGTTGCAGGTGTACGGCTGGTCAGGGAAGTCAGCGTTCGCGTTCGCGTGAAGATCCTGTCGCTGGGTGAGCTTATGGCGACGACGCTGGGTGCCGAGTACCTCGCCAGGCGGGGATTACCCGTCGCCTGGGTTGACGCGCGCGACCATTTGACGAGTCGCTCGCGAACGGGCCGAAATCCGGTTAATGCTTACCTGTCGGCAATCTGCGATTACAGTGCTGACCCGTCGATGCGGCAAGCACTGGCCACGCAGGGCGAGGTGATCCTGACGCAGGGATTCATAGCGCGCAACAGGGCAGGCGACACCGTTCTGCTGGGTCGCGGCGGATCTGATACATCAGCATCCTATTTTGCGGCTCGGCTGCAGGCACGCAGACTCGAGATCTGGACTGACGTGCCGGGCATGTTCACGGCGGATCCGCGCGTCGTGCCTTCGGCGAGACTGCTCGTTGCATTGCACTATGACGAAGCACAGGAACTCGCATCGGCCGGAAGCTCGGTACTGCATCCGCGCTGTATTTCGCCGCTGCGGGACAACGATATTCCGCTGTTCATACGCAGTACCCCGCGCCCTGAAATTGCCGGTACGGTCATCTCATCCGTTACCGAGGAGATCGAGCCGCAGGTCAAGGGAATCTGCATACGCGACGGGCTGACCCTGATTTCGATGAGCTCGGTAGGGATGTGGCGGGAAGTCGGGTTTCTTGCCCAGGCCTTTGCGGCTTTCGCAGAAAACGGGGTTTCCGTCGACCTCGTTTCCACCTCTGAGACCAATGTCACAGTCTCGATAGACACCAGCGACGGCATGTTGCCCGAGGACGTCGAGGACTCGCTGCTGCACGATCTTGAGAACCTGTGTCATCTGCAGGTGATCAACAACTGTTCGGCCGTCAGCCTCGTTGGTCGCAAGATTCGCACGATCATGCCACGACTGGCACGGGCGCTCGACGTATTCGAAGAAGAGCGCATACACCTGATGTCGCAGGCCGCAAACGACCTGAACCTCAGTTTCGTCGTCGACAAGCAGCAAGGCCCCCGGCTCGTCAGCAAACTCCACGCATCGATCATTCGCAAGAAGGGTCCAGCGACCGTTTTTGGCCCAAGCTGGGAACGGCTGTTTACTGCGGCGGTTCCGGTTGCGGAAAGCGCCGACGCCTGGTGGCTCGACAAGCGCGATGAACTGCTGGGAATTGCCGACAAGCAGGGC
>Ga0265303_10003383_pt1 | contig 10024 bp, 10 predicted proteins | sample Helome_2_FD_192494 | JGI IMG/M metagenome (GOLD analysis project Ga0265303, IMG submission 192494) | Marine sediment microbial communities from subtidal zone of North Sea - Hel_20160317 (Illumina Assembly) | ecosystem: Environmental > Aquatic > Marine > Subtidal zone > Sediment ... | reverse complement strand
GATCAAAGTGTGTTAGCCACTCCCCGAAGCTTTTCGCAGCTGCCCACGTCCTTCATCGCCTCTCGACGCCAAGGCATCCACCGTGTGCCCTTCCTAGCTTGACCTTTTCCTAAGACGCATTTCGTCTTTCCACTTCGACAAATCCGCGATCCGCCGCTTACCTCCTCGGCCCTACGCTGCGAGGTACAGAAGTACCTCTCACTTCGGGCCTGCGGGGGCGCTGGCGCCTCGCGTATTTCTCTTCGTGGAAAGGTGGTGGTGTTTTTCGGATGCGAATATCCGGAACTGCCACCGTGGTGCTTTGCCATGACGGAAAGTCTTTATGGCTCGGCACCCTCGTAACTCGAGACCAGGGTTCGAAAGAAGAGCCTGGTCACAGCTACGGCTAGAAAGAGAAAATTTCTACAGATATTCAGTTGTCAAAGATGCGAGAAATCGAGCGTTCAAACTTGATTGCTCGGGTCGATTGCGCGCTTGCTGCGCTGCCGACCGAAGGAATCAAGACTGGGTCTTCACGTTGTTCTTGGCAAGTGCCCTGTTGCCTCTCAGCAACTTCCTCCAGACCCGCAGGGTCCCTTTAGTGGAGGAGCCCGGGGGCGGGGGCGGGTGTGACTTGGTGGAGCTGAGGGGGCTCGAACCCCTGACCCCCGGCTTGCAAAGCCGGTGCTCTCCCAACTGAGCTACAACCCCTTGGCTTTGGGCCTATCTCCGGCACCTGGCCGGCTTTTTCCCATCGTCACTTCGCTGCGAGGTACGGTCGTACCTCTCACTTCGCTCCTCAGGGAAACGCTCGCCCAGCTACCGAACCTAGTCCCAAATCCGGACTCGGTCTGTCTAGGGAAAGCCGCTCGCCCATGCACCGAATCTGGAGCGAAATCCATTCGTTAGTGCATGTCGAGGGTGAAGCTCTTGTCCGTCCTTTCACCTTCCGGCGAAGGACTTTTTCGTCAGGTCCGAGCGCCCCCGCAGGCGCGGAGTGAGAGCTACATCAGTAGCTCGCAGCGGAGTGCCGAGGAGGTAAGCCGGAGCTGGCGGAAAAGGGCAGCTGGTGGGGCACGCTAGACTCGAACTAGCGACCTCACCCTTATCAGGGGTGCGCTCTAACCACCTGAGCTAGTGCCCCGTGTATTCTCGCAAACTGTCAAAGAGCGTCAGAAGCCGTTTTCGCGAACCGTTTTCGAAGCTCGTTCCGGGCTAAGCCCTGAAAACTACTCCGCTTTGTTGGTTCCCGTACCCGTCCTCATGCTCAAACGGACGCCTTCTTTAGCGGCCTTCCCCAAACCGGTCAAGGACTTTCAATCAACAAAGTTGGAGAAGAGGGAAGGCCCATTTTTTCAGCGTGCGGCGCGCTAGGCAGCTCGCTTGGTCCTCCGAAGAGACTCCGTTTGCAGCGTGAGCTGTCCCTCTTCAGGGATTTAGGGCTAAGTGCTTAGAACTATGGAGAAAAGCCGTCGATGACTCATGCAGCTACTCCGGCGCGGGCAGAGCTCGAACGGCGGCCAGGCGTTCCTGATAGTGCGTGAGACAGCGGGCCATCGACTCGTCTGGGGTCACGACCGGCCGATATCCAAAGTCGCGGGCAGCGGCTTCGTTGGTGGCGCGGTGCGAGATCGCGAGCTTGCGGATTTCGTGAGGCGTGAAGAGCGGCGCGGGCAGGCCGATCCGGAAATGCAGGTACTGCCAGAGCCGCAAGAATGCGAGCACCGGTCTGTAGGGGATATTGAGCTTGGGGATCCGGTACCCCATCCCTTCGATCAAGGGCCGCATGAACTCGAAGAGGGGGAGCGGGTGGTCGTCCGTGACGAAATAGGCGCTGCCGCAAACCGGGCTACCGGGAACCAGGTGCTTGGCAGCGAGGATTTCGGCGTGCACGAGGTTGTCGACATAGATGTGGTCGTGCAACGCACCAGGGTAACCGATGGTCGCGACGAGCCGCCCCTTCATCACTTGATCGAACATCCCGTCCAACATGACGTTGTTCCCAGGTCCGTAGATTCCGTCGGGGCGAAGCGACGTCGTCAGGAGGCCATGCTCGCCATTCGCCGCGAGCGCCCTCTTTTCGCCTTCGATCTTGGTCTCGGAATAGAGGCAGCTCATCTTGGTGGCGTAGGGCGTGTGTTCGTCCATCTCAATGTTGACTTCGGAGTTAAAGCAGACGTCGATGGAGCTCGTGTGGACAAAACGACGCACGCCTTGCGTGTGAGATGCACGGAGGAGGTTCTCGACGCCGCCGACATTGGCGTCGTACGCCGAGCGTCGATACGCCTCGGATGCCGCGCTCCCTCCGAGCAGGGCGAGCTGGGCGGCCGTGTGGAAGACGGTATCGATCCCTCTGCACGCCTCCATCATCCGGTCGGCATCCTCGACTTCACCCCGGACGATTTCCAGGTTCGCGTGCGCGAGCTCGAGCGGCGTATTTCGGATCACCGCGCGAACCCGATAGCCCTCGCCGAGAAGACCTCGCACGAGATTGCTGCCGAGGAATCCGGCGGCGCCGGTGACGAGACAGGTACCGAGATCGTCCAGTGATTCGTTCGTTGGCACTTGGGGTTCTCGTTGTAACAGAGACAGGCTTGACACTATATGTAACGTTCGTTATAATCGTGCAAGTCGAACCCTCAGCGAGAGAAGCAGCATGTCGGAGCCCCATTTCCTGTATGAGAAGCGCGGCCATCTCGCGCTTTGCACGTTCAACCGGCCCGAGAAGAAGAACTCGCTCAGCATCGAAATGATGGTGCGAATGGCGGACGCCTGGGATGAGGCAGACGCCGATCAAGATGTTCGTGCGATCATCCTGACGGGCGCAGGGGGCGTGTTCTGTGCGGGGAGCGACCTCGGTTCGATGAAGTCCGGCAAGTGGGACGCGGGCGACCAGTGGCTGAATCGCATGAAGGAAGATCCGGGCATTCATTGGAAAGCGCTCCTTCGGCACTACCTGACGAAGAAGCCATTGATCGCCGCGGTCGAGGGATACGCACTGGCAGGCGGCACCGAGATTCTTCAAGGCACCGACATTCGGGTTGCCGGCGAAGGCGCGGTGTTTGGCGTGACCGAAGTGCAGCTTGGCTTGTTTCCCTTGGGTGGATCGAGTGTGCGGCTTCGACGGCAGATCCCTTACACCATCGCGGCGGAGATGTTGCTCGCGGGCCGGCGGCTGAGTGCCGAGGAAGCCTTGCACTACGGGCTCATCGGCCACGTCGTGCCCAAAGGTCAAGCGCTCGACAAGGCTCTCGAGATTGGCGAACGGGTCGCCGCAAACGGCCCGGTTGCGGTTCGCGCGGTCAAGCAATCACTCATCGAGAATGACGGCGTGCCTGCAAACGAGGCCCTCGCTCGTTCCTTGGAGATCGGGCAGCCCGTGTTCAAGACGAAAGACGCCATCGAAGGTCCGACGGCCTTCATGGAAAAGCGCAAACCAGTGTTCCAAGGCTCCTGATGGCGCGAGCCGAAGCAGCGCAGCGCAACGGAAGCACGCGGGAGTGCATCCTCGAAGCGGCGGAGCGCCTCTTTGCGGAGCGGGGCTTCGTTGCGACGAGCGTCCGCGACATCCTGGGTGAAGCGAGCACCTCCGCGCCGAGCCTCTATCACTTCTTCGGCAGCAAGGAGAACCTCCTCGTTGATCTCATCACCGATCGCCATGCCGAGTATTGCGACGAGCTCGAAGCGGAGCTGGCCTTGGCAGAAACCCCATTCGAGGTTTGCCAACGATTCGTGAAGTTCGTGCTCACCAACATGACCAAGCGGCCGACCACCGCGAAGTTTCTGCTTGGAATCATGTTTGGGCCTCGTCAGAACATTCCGGGAGACGTGGTTGGTGAAACGCTGATGCGGTCGCAGCAGATCGTGCAAGCGCGCCTTCGTGAAGTTACCGAAGGCGTGTCGGAGTCGCGCATCGTGTTCGCGCGGATGATGCTGCTCGGGATGGTCACGCCTGCGGTCTTGCTCTTCCTCACCTCTGGCGTTCGATCGTTTTCACCGAAGTTGCCGGGCTGCATCGCCCAGCGCGTCATCGACATGATGAGCGACTCGCATCCGGTTTGCGCGTGGCCGACGGTCGATCAGGTTTCCTGAGGGCATGACCGACGCTTTTGCACTCCCGGCTCCTTCGCTCCGATTCGAGTTGCCCAATGGCATGTCGATCGCGGCGGACGCCTATGGGGACCCGAGCGACCAGCCGGTGCTCTTCCTTCATGGAGGCGGGCAAACGCGGCATGCCTGGGGAAACAGTGCACAGCTGCTGGCTGAGCATGGCTTCTACACAATCTGCATGGACCACCGTGGCCACGGCGAGAGCAGCTGGGCGCGCCTCGGTGAGTATCGCGTCTATCACTTCGCCGAAGACCTGCAGCAGGTCATCGCGCAACTCGATCAGAAGCCGATCTTGGTGGGCGCGTCGCTGGGCGGCATCGCTTCACTTCTCGTCGAGACCGAACAGGAAGAGTCCGTTGCCAAAGCCGTGATTCTCGTCGACGTCACGCCTCGTCTCGAAACCGATGGTGTTGATCGCATCATTGGTTTCATGACGGAGGGCACGTCGGGGTTCGATTCGCTCGAGGAGGTCGCGGATTCGATCGCGGCGTATCTACCGCACAGGAAACGACCCAAGGATTTGTCTGGCTTGGCCAAAAACCTGAGGCGGAAGGAGGACGGCCGCTACTACTGGCATTGGGACCCGAACATGCTCAAGACCTGGGAGCCTGGCCACTACACCGAGGAAAACGATCGAAAGCTGAAGGAACGGCTCCAAGACGTCCGCAGCATCGACATCCCGACGCTGCTCATCCGCGGGCGTCAGAGTGACCTGGTGTCGAAGGAAACCGCCGCAGAGTTCCTCGAAATGGTGCCGCATGCGGAGTACGTCGACCTCGCGGACGCTCACCACATGGTCGCCGGCGACCGAAACGACGCGTTCACCGATAGCGTCAAAGAGTTCCTTCTTCGACACTTTGCACCGTGTTTCTGAACGCTCGCGGCGGATTGAAACCATCTGTTCCGGGTCTATAGAAAGCACATGACGAAGAAGACAGCGCTCGTGACGGGAGCGGGAGGCGGGCTCGGCCATGCCACGGTGGAACGCCTCCTCGCCGATGGCTGGAAGGTGTTTGCGGCGGACATCAGCAAAGATCTGCTCCGTGCGTCGATGCACGATCCAGATGCCGTTCCGATCGTGATGGACGTGACGGACCAGCAGAGCATCCAGAGCGCCTATGATGCGGTTGCGAGCCAGACCGATCGCCTCGACGGGATGGTGAACTTCGCCGGGGTGATGGGGGTTGGCTCCCTGACCGACATCCCTGAAGAGCGCCTCGCAAGGATTCTCGACATCAACGTGATGGGCACGTATCGGGTCAACAAGACGTTCCTTCCTTTGGTCGAGGCTGCCAAGGGCCGCATCATAAACCTCAGCTCCGAGACGGGTTGGCAGAGCGCGGCCCCATTCAACGGGCCGTACGCGATGAGCAAACACGCCATCGAGGCGTACTCGACCGCGCTGAGACGCGAGCTCGCCCTCCTCGGGATCAAAGTCGTCACCATTCAGCCGGGAGCTTTCCGTACCAACATGGTTGCGGGCATCGAAGACGCCTTCACCGCGGCAGAAGCCGAAACGCCGAAGTTCGCCCGGGTGCTTAGTAAGCTCAAGGCGCTCGCAGGCAAAGAGATCGAGTCTGCACGCGACCCTGACATCCTTGCTCAAGTCATCGAAGACGCGCTGACGACCAAACGACCCAAACCCGTCTACTCGGTCAAGCCCGACAAGCTGCGATCGGCCATCGAAAAGCTTCCACTACGAACCGCCGATCGCCTCTATCTCGCCGTCCTGCGACGCGCGCACAAGGGATGACTGCTGCCCACTACCCGGACTTCGCAAGCTACGCGACCTGGACCGATCGCATCATCCCGGTGGCGATTCTAGAGCCGGCTGGCTGAGCCTCGGCCTGTCGAAAAGGGGACAGTCCCCTTTTTAGTCTTCGCAGACTGTGAGGGTGACTTGGGCGTCGGCGCCGCCGATGAGCTTGGTCTGGCAACACAGGCGGACCTTGTCTGGCGTGTCCCCAAAGATGTCCAGCACTTCGAGCTCGAACTCGTCGGCTGTCGAGAGGGCCTCGCTGCCCTCTATGACCTCGACCCGGCACGTCCCACAGGTTGCCGCTCGGCAGGAATAAGGAACGTCCGCCGCGGGGTTTGCGTCGGTGATGTCCATGATCGCTTCGCCCGGCTCGGCGTCGACCTCGAAACCCGACGGCTCGAATCGTACTCGAATCATGCTCATGAATTGATGTGGATCGGGATTTTCGTGAAACCGCGTGTGAACGCCGACTGGCGCCGCTCGGCCCGGTCCCAGTCGATTTCGAAGTTCTCGCCGATGCGTGAGCCCATCTCTTCGAAGTAGATTCGAATCATCATCCGGGCCACGTGCGCGCCGATGCAGAAGTGCGGGCCCTGCGCGAATGACAGGTGCCGGTCGATCTCGCGGTGGATGTCGAGCTCGTCCGCGTTGTCGCCCCAGTGACGCGGGTCGCGGTTGCCCGAGGCATAGAGGTTGTGGACCTTGCTGCCGGCGGGAATCGTCGTGCCGTGGAGCTCGACGTCTTCCCTGGTCGTGCGCGAGAGCCCCTGCACCACCGACTCGATTCGGAGGAACTCCTCGATCGCGTTGGGAATGAGGGACTGGTCCCGCAAGAGCTCCCGGTGCTGGTCGGGGTAGTCGTGAAGGAACTTCATCGAGTTGCCGATCAGGTTCGTCGTGGTGTCGTTCCCGCCGGCGATCATCACGAAACAGAAGCCGAGGATGTCCCAGTCGGTGAGTGTGTCGCCGTCGATCTCCGCTTGGGTCAGCTTGCTGATCATATCGTTGGTCGGATTGGCTCGGCGCGCCTGGCACATGGCGCCAAAGTAGCTCACCAGCCCCTGGACCGCGCCGATCGCTTGTTGAATGTCGAGCGCGAAGTCCGCAGAAGCTGAAGTGATGCCATCGGACCAGGGGTCGAACTTCTCGCGGTCCTCCGGCGGCACGCCGAGAATGTTCGCGACCACCATCGTCGGCAGTGGAGAAGCAATCGCCTGGACCAAATCGACGTCTTCTCCGTCAGCGGACTTCCGCTTCATCGCCTCGACATGATCGACGACGAACTGTCGAATCGTCGGTTCGAGCTCCTTCACCGTATCGGGCGTAAACGCCTTGGTGATCAAGCGCCGAAGCCGGGTGTGATCCGGCGGGTCCATCATGATGAACGTCGGTGGAATGCCCAGTTGGCTGATTTCGTCTTTCGCCGGCGTCAGGCCCTGTGCAGAGGAGAAGATCTGCGGCTTCCGAAGCGCGCGAAAGATGTCGTCGTACCGGGACAGCACATAGAAATCCATCCGCTCGTTGTAGTGAACCGGATGCTCGTCTCTCAGCCGCTCATAGAACGGATACGGATCGGCGATCAGCTCAGGGCTGAACGGATCGTAGATCGGATCGTATTCGATTTTTTCCTCGGTGGGCGTCGCGGTATGCATGTCGTAGGTCTCTGCAGACATTGTCCCTCAGTTTGGCTCGAGAGGGAATGGTCCGTTCCGGGAAGCGTGTTCGTCTACCCTTGGAAACCCTCAGTGGTTCAGACGGCGCTGTCCTTGAGAACGGCGGGAATGAGCATCATTCGGAAGAGCTTGCGCATGCCTTCTTCGTCGGCGGCAACTTGGCTGGGCGCGTTGAGGTAGGTCCATAGCATGCGAAGCAACCACTCGATCAGCATCTCTGGTTCGATCTCGTCGCGGAGGAGGCCCTGCTCTTTTGCATTGGCGAACACGGGGCCGAGGACGTTGACGCCGATCTGGATGAGGCCTGTGGAACCAAGCAGGAGATTGCCCGATGAGCGGGAGTCCAAGGATGTGACGAGCGAGGCAAACACCGGCCGGCGCGGCAACTCGCGAAGCGTGAACAGGAGCCCTTCGACCATCCAGTCGGAGATGGTGTCGTACCGAGACAGATAGCTGATCGCCTCGGCGGCAAGGGCCGACGCCTGGCGAGAAGCGACCCCGAGCAGGAGCGCGTCGCGGTTCTCGAAGTAGCGATACACCGTGGCGCGTGACATGCCGGCAGCGCGGGCCACGTCTTCCATCGAGGTCTTCTGAGCGCCAAATTGCTCGAGGCATCCTTCAGCGGCGTCTAGTAAACGTTCACGAACAGGCTTGGTTTTGGTACCATCGGTACTGGCTGCAGCAGCTGTGCTGGTTCCCATTTGAGACAAATAACAGCATTTGTGTTATGTGTCAAACGCAAACCGACTGCCGTCGCGAGGGATCCGGGCGCTGATTCGTCGGATGATTTCAGGCCAATAGGCCGTGTCTAGAGCGAAGAACGGCTTGCCGGAGTTCATCAGGGCCACCGAGATGTCTCGGTCAGGGTCGGCCCAGGCGAGGATGTTGCTCAGGCCGACGTGGCCGAACGCCTTCCCCGCACGAAAGCCGTAGAGCCCTAGCGGCTCGGTGCCGAGCATGAACCCCATCGAGTAGGACATCGGCAAGAGGATCATTCTGTCCACTTGACCGAGTGTCTGCGGTTGGACCGCGCCGCGCACGGTGGCCTCGGCAAAGATGCGAGTGTCATCGATCGCACCGCCCGCGAGAAGAAGCTCAAAGAACAGGCATATGTCGTTCGGCGTTCCGAAGAGGTTCGCGGACGGAATGACCCCGGTACGGAATCGCGGATCGTTGGAGAGCTCGATCAACTCTTCGACGGAGGCCCCGAGCGACCTCTTGAAGATATCTTTGATCGGCCAGACCAACTTGGGACCGGTGCAGGCGTCGATGGCTGCGTCGTCGAGTCGATCTTCCGGCAACCCGTAGTTGAAGTGATTCATCCCAAGTGGCTCAGAAATCTCTCGACGCAGAAACTCACGAATGCCGACGCCCGAAACGCGCTGGATGATTTCGGCGAAAATAAAACCACTGGTGACCGCGTGATAGGCAGGGACCGTTCCCGGTCTGTAACTCGGCTTGAGCTCGTAGATCATTTCTAGGATTCGCGGGAGGTCTTGCAGCATGTCCAAGTCGGCGACCTCGCTGGGCGCGGCCGGAATCCCACCACGATGTGTCAGCAGGTCACGAATGGTGATCCGCTCTTTTCGATGGCGAGCGAACTCCGGGATGAAGGTGGCGACTGGCTCATCGACGTGCAGCTCGCCGCGCTCGGCCAACAAGTGAACGAGCATTGCGGTGACGGACTTCGAACCCGAAAAGAAGTTGAAGAGCGTGCTGGTGGTGGCGGGGACGAGCTCCGCGTCTCTCGGGTCTTTGGGAGAGTTGCCGCGCGCATGTCCGATGACGCGATCGAGGAGCAGTTCACCGCGCCGCCGAATGCACAGGCCGAGCGCCGGATGAAAACCGGTCTTGTAGAAGTCGACGACGGCCCCCCAGATCGACTCGAGGTCATCCCTTCGGAGCCCGACCGAGCTTGGGTCTACCTCGTCCGAGCCCCTCGATGTGGCCTCATGCGGATCGAAGACCCGAACCCGCCTAGACGACAGACCCCGTATTTCCCAGCGCATCACGTCTCCCTCATCGTTCATTAACCCCTACCAACAGAAGCCTGTCTCATCTTTCTGATGAATGAGACAGTTGACATGATTTGTCTTATGTGCCAAACGGGGCAAACATTTCGATCACAGCCCCCAACTCAGCTAAAGGAGCCGCCATGAATTTATTGTCTTACTCCGCGCCAACAGCGCGACTCATCGCTTGCTCTCTGATTGCTCTATTCGCCTCCGGCTGCGCGGAAGGCAGTACGAGTGAAGCCGGCGGTTCCGGCGGCTCGGGGGGCACGGGCGGCACTGATCGCCTCGAGCCTATTCGCGAAGCGGTACCGATGCCTCGCCAGACGCCTGAAGAGCTCGGTATCGACCCGTTCGTCGGCTCCGAAGTGGTCCTGAATCCCACGACTCCGAAGGACATCCCCGCGCATCCTTTCCTCAACAACGGCGGCGACAGCCGGATCCACAACGATCACTACAACTCGGCCACGTACAACCGGGAAGGGCCCGCT
>Ga0265303_10003382_pt1 | contig 10026 bp, 10 predicted proteins | sample Helome_2_FD_192494 | JGI IMG/M metagenome (GOLD analysis project Ga0265303, IMG submission 192494) | Marine sediment microbial communities from subtidal zone of North Sea - Hel_20160317 (Illumina Assembly) | ecosystem: Environmental > Aquatic > Marine > Subtidal zone > Sediment ... | reverse complement strand
AACCGGCACGCCAATTCGCTTTCTCGGTATCGGTGAAAAAGTCGATGCGCTGGAAGCGTTTCATCCCGATCGGATGGCGTCGCGCATTCTCGGTATGGGCGACGTTCTGACCCTCGTTGAGGAGATCGAGCACAAGGTCAGCAAGGAGAAGACCGAAAAGCTCGCGAAAAAACTCAAGAAGGGTCGCGGCTTCGACCTGTCCGACCTCAGGGACCAGCTCGAGCAGATGATGAACATGGGGGGTATGGCTGCGATGCTCGAGAAACTGCCGATTCCGGGCAACGTCAATCCGGCGGCTCTGAAGGACAGCGCCAACGAGCAGCAGTTGCGGCGTCAGGTAGCTATCATCAACTCGATGACTCCGGGAGAGCGGCGCTTCCCGAAAACCATCAACGGATCCCGAAAGAAGCGCATCGCAGCGGGTTCCGGACTGCAAATCCAGGACGTCAATCGCCTGCTCAAGCAGTTCACCCAGATGGAGAAAATGATGCGAAAAATGTCCCGCGGCGGCATGAAAAAGATGATGCGCGGCATGCCCGGCGGCGGCATGCCTCCGGGAATGCGCTAAGCCCCGGAAATTGCAGGGATTATTCGCGGCAAAAACGCTTCACATTTGGGGTGAAACCGGTACAATGCGCAGCCTACTCGGGCTTGGTCCGGGTTCGGGCATGTCTGCCTGTCACAGTTATTTAACGGAAAAACAATGGTTAGTATTCGTCTTTCGCGCGCTGGCGCGAAAAAGCGGCCCTTTTATCATCTGGTGGTCACCGACAGCCGAAACCGTCGGGACGGCCGGTATATCGAGCGAGTGGGATTTTTCAACCCGGTCGGCAAGGATCATGAGGAAAATCTGCGCATCGACATCGAGCGCATAGATCACTGGATCGGGCAGGGCGCGCAGCCTTCCGACCGCGTCGCGTCATTGCTGAAGGCGCACCGCAAGGCCCAGGCCGCGAACTGATAGAAGAACTGCAACAACCCGTAATTTTGGGCCGCATATCGGGCCTTTTTGGCGTCAAGGGCTGGGTCAAACTCTTCTCTTACACTCAGCCACGAGAAGCAATACTGGATTACGCTCGCTGGTTTGTGAACCGCGAAGGAGAATGGCAGGCTGCGACCGTCGCTGAAGGCCAGCGACACGGCAAGTCGGTGATTGCACGCCTCGAGGGTGTCGATGACCGCGATCAGGCAAGTGCATGGTTGGGGTGCGACATTGCGATTCCGCACAGTGATTTGCCGGAAACCGAGGATGGCAGTTACTACTGGGCGGACCTCGAAGGAATGAGGGTCGTGCACCGCGACGGAACCGAACTGGGTCGAGTCGCGTATTTGATGGAGACCGGCGCTAACGATGTGTTGGTGACCGAAGGAGAGCGAGAGCGGCTTATTCCGTTCATCGCACAAAAGGTTATTCTCGACGTGGATTTCACCACGGGTGTGATCAGCGTCGACTGGGAGTGGGACTGACATCATGCAGATTGCCGTTGTCAGCTTGTTCCCGGAGATGGTAGGTCAGGTTGGCGAGTACGGCGTCGTCGGGCGTGCGGTGGAACGACAGTTGTTGTCGCTGCATTGCGAAAACCCGCGGGACTATGCCGACGATGTCCACCGCACGGTCGATGACCGGCCTTATGGCGGTGGTCCCGGCATGGTTCTGAAATTCGAGCCGACGGCCGGGGCGATTCGTGCGACGAGGGAAAGATTGCCGACCGGAAGCCCGGTCGTATGCCTCTCGCCGCAGGGCGAGGTATTCGATCAGGCTGCAGCGAGGCGATTTGCCGAACTGCCGGGCCTGATCCTGCTGGCTGGCCGATACGAAGGTGTCGACGAGCGGCTGATTGAGAAAGAAGTGGACGAGGAGTTGTCACTGGGTGATTTCGTCCTGTCCGGCGGCGAAATTGCCGCCATGGCGGTTATCGATGCCGTAGCGAGGTTGCTGCCGGGGGTGCTCGGCGATGAAGACTCAGCGGCGCAGGACTCGTTTATGCAAGGCCTGCTCGATCATCCGCACTACACGCGTCCGGAGACCATAGAAGGGCAGCGTGTTCCGGCGGTGTTGCTGTCGGGAGACCATGCGCGCATTGCGCGCTGGCGATACAAGCAGGCCCTGGGACGGAGTTATTTGAGGCGTCCCGACCTGATTGAGCAGTTGGAATTGGATCACGAGCAACGCAAGTTGCTTGACGAATTTTTAAATGAGCAGGGCCAGCGCTGAGCACGGTCCGGGTGCAGAGACATGAGCAAAGTAATCGAAGCGATCGAACAGGAACAGATGGAAAAGCAGGTTCCCGAATTTTCTCCGGGTGATACCGTCGTTGTTCAGGTAAAAGTGAAAGAGGGCACTCGCGAACGTTTGCAGGCGTTCGAAGGCGTTGTGATCGCCAAGCGTAACCGCGGCCTCAATTCGTCGTTTACGGTGCGCAAGATCTCGCACGGCGAGGGCGTAGAGCGCGTCTTCCAGACATACAGTCCGGTCGTCGACTCGATAAAGGTAAAGCGCCGCGGCGACGTGCGTCGCGCCAAGCTCTACTATCTCCGCGGCCGTACCGGCAAGGCCGCGAGAATCAAGGAAAAAATCTAGCACGATCTCGGTCGCGGGCTGCAAGTGTGGGATACTGGGCCTGAACTATCGCTCCGGAGGCAGGTCTTTCGAAGCATGACCCCTAAGCTGCTTGATCCCCGTTTGCCAGCTCTGTTGGCGCTTCTATGCGCAACGACTCTGAGCGGCTGCGCGTCTATGGTGTCGAATGCGGCCAGCGGTCTTGCCGACAACCTGACGAGTGCGTTTCTTAATCAGGACGATCCCGAAACCGTTCGCGTCGGTATGCCGTCCTACATGCTGCTGATGGACAGCTTCGTCGAGGGGAATCCGGACGATCCTGCGATGCTTGGGGTTGCGGCAAATCTCTATGCGTCCTACGGAGCGGTATTCGCCGATGACGATACCCGGGCGTCCCGCCTGACGCGTAGGGCGCGTGATTATGCGCTGCGGGGCATCTGTAATGACTATGCTGCATCCTGCGACTGGCGCGAGCTCACCTATGACGAATTTGTAGCCACGCTCGATGGTTTGACAGAGGCGCACACTGACGCGGTCTACCTGTATAGCTTCGCAACACTGGCCTACTTGCGCGCGCATGCGTCGGACTGGAATTCGCTCGCCGAGCTACCGCAGGCGGAAGCATTGCTCAGGCGATACTTCGAAATCAGCGGCGGATCGGCCAGAAATTCAGCGCATACGTATATGGGAATCATTCTGACTTTGCGACCTCCGTCACTGGGCGGAAAGCCCGAAGAGGCGAGAATTCATTTCGAAAAGGCAATCACGATGTCGGGCGGCAAGGACCTGAGCGCCAAGATCGAGTTCGCCAAAGGCTACGCCAAGCTGCTCTATGAACGTGAGTTGCACGATCGGCTCGTCGATGAGGTTCTGGAGGCAAGTCCTTATGCCGACCAGCTGACGCTCATGAACGTGCTCGCGCAGGAAGAGGCTCTGACTCTTCGCGCGGCGGCCGACGAATACTTCTGATGGATGGATGATCGATGAAGAAACTGGGACTAATCCTTATTGCATTGCTGGTCGGCGGACTGGCCAACGCCGCGGTGTTGAAAATCGCTACTGTTGCGCCTGAAGGTTCAGCCTGGATGAAAGCCATGCGTGACGGTGCCAGGGAGATCAGCGAACGCACCGACGGCCGGGTGCAGATCAAATACTATGGAGGCGGTGTCATGGGCAACGACTCCAAGGTGCTGGGCAAGATTCGAATCGGCAATCTTCACGGCGGCGCATTTACACCGTCGGCTCTGCAAAAGATCTACCCGGAAATCAGCCTGTACGGTCTTCCCCTGGTCTTCGATTCCACCGACGAAGTGGACTTTGTTCGAGCCCGGCTCGACCAGAGGATACTGAGCGGCCTGGAAGAGAAGGGCTTTGTCAGTTTCGGATTCGCAGCGACGGGATTCGCCGTCATCATGTCGAACGAACCTGTCAGAAGCCTGGACGACATGAAGGGCAAGCGAGTATGGGTTCCCGAGGGAGATACGATTAGCTACGCCTCGATGGAGGCACTGTCGCTTTCTCCCGTAACCTTGCCTCTCACGGATGTCCTGACGGGCCTGCAAACAGGCCTCATCGACATCGTCGCGGTCTCGCCTATTGGGGCATTGGTGTTGCAGTGGCATACGAAGGTCAAGTACGTCACCGATATGCCGCTCGTCTACACGATGGGTTTCATGGCACTGAACAAGAAAGCACTGAGAAAGGTTGATGCAGCCGACCAGGCTGTTGTCCGGGAAGTGATGAGTCGCATGTATTCGCATTTCGACAAAGCAAATCTCGAAGACAACGAGGAGGCGCTGCAAGCGCTATTGAATAGCGGCATCGAAAGTGTGGCGCCCGACAGGAGCGACTTTGACAACATTCGCAGGATTCTGCTGCAGTCGAATCGCGAGTTGGCCGAACAAGGAGAATATTCGGCCGGCCTGTATGACGAGATGATTCAGTACGTCGAGGAGTATCGCGTCGCAGACGGCGGTTCCGCCGGGCTATAGGCGTGTCGCCGGGCTTAGTCGCGACGATTGATCGGCTCGACCGTTTCGGTCGCCTGCTGGAAAACGTCGCTCTCGTTGCGATGCTCGGTGGCATGATAGTGCTGGCGGTCGGCCAGATCATTCTTCGCGAAGTCTTCGATACTGGAGTCATCTGGGCGGACGAGATGCTCAAGCTCATGGTGCTCTGGCTTGCGATGATCGGTTCTATCGCCGCATCCCGTGACAATCGACATATTCGAATTGATGTCTTGTCCCACGTACTGCCCGATTCGATCATGAAGGCGTCCCGAACGATTGTCGATCTGTTCGCCGCCGCGGTTTGCGGCGTCATCGCCTGGCACGCCTGGCGGTATCTGCAAATTGAGATCGAATTCGAAGACCAGGTTCTCGTCGATACGCCCGCGTGGATTGCTCATGTCGTCGTGCCGATTGCGTTTGCACTAGTCAGTTACCATTTTGTGATTCTTGCCGCAAAAGATATTGGCGAGATCTTCAGCAGCAGTAAGGACGAGGTGACCGAATGATTGTTGTCGGCCTGGTCCTGTTGCTACTCGCAGTTCTCGGTGCGCCGCTGTTTGCCATAATCGCGACAAGCGCGATGCTCGGTTTTCGCCGCGAAGACACCGACCTGATGAATATGGCGCTGGAGATCCAGAGTATTGCAGACCTGCCGTTCCTGGCCGCCATTCCGCTGTTTACGTTTGCCGGTTATCTGCTGAGCGAGAGCGAAGCGCCTAAGCGACTTGTTCGGCTAACGGGTGCAATGCTCGGCTGGCTGCCCGGTGGACTTGCGCTTGTTGCGCTCGCAGCTTGCGCTTTCTTTACGGCATTCACCGGTGCATCGGGCGTCACGATTATCGCGCTCGGGGCAATTTTGTACCCTGCGCTGAAACACGACGGTTACCCCGATAAATTCAACCTCGGGCTCGTTACATCGTCGGGTAGCCTCGGCCTCCTGTTCGCGCCGTCGCTCCCGTTGATACTCTACGGTGTCATCGCAGAGGTATCGATCGACGATCTGTTCCTCGCGGGCATTCTGCCCGGGATGACGATGCTGGCCATGCTGTCGGCCTGGAGCTTGTGGGTCAATCGAAGTAACCGCAAGCCATTGTCGAATTTTTCCTGGAGTGAGACGCGGGCTGCATTGCGCGAATCGGCCTGGGAAATACCGCTGCCTTTCGTCGTCCTCGGCGGCATCTATTCGGGTTTTCTCGCAGTGTCCGAAGCAGCGGCGGTTACGGCACTGTACGTGATCATCGTCGAAATCGTCATACACCGGGAAATATCGATAAAACAGCTGCCACAGATCATGCGCGCGTCGATGGTGCTCGTCGGCGGAATTCTGATCATTCTCGGTGTCTCTCTGGCTTCGACCAACTATATGATCAGCGCCGGGATACCGCAGATGCTGCTCGAGTATGTGGCGGCGCTCGTCGCGAGCCCGGCATCGTTTCTCATACTGCTGCTCTTGTTCCTGCTGGTCCTCGGGGCAATTCTGGACATCTTTTCAGCAATTGTGCTGGTTGTGCCATTGATACTGCCGATTGCCGCCGAGTATGGTGTGCACGAGGTGCATCTGGGTATTATTTTCCTGGCCGCGATGCAGTTGGGATATATGACGCCTCCCGTGGGCCTAAACCTCTTTATCGCGAGTTATCGCTTCGACAAATCGATCATGCATGTGTACTCCGCGACATTTCCGTTCCTTATCATACTGATGCTGTCGGTCGTGCTGATCACTTTCTGGCCCGACCTTTCGCTCTGGTTGGTGCCTGACCCGTGACCTTGGGAATCGTGCAATGAAACAACTAGCAAACTTGTGCCTTGTCGCATTTGTTTTTGCCGGGCAAATTGGCGCGGCAAAAGACATCGACATTGACGATATTGAGTTGCCGCCGGGCTTCTCCATCGAGGTTTATGCCGATGTTCCAAACGCCAGATCTCTGGCGCTCGGCGAAAATAACGTGGTATTCGTTTCCAATCGCCGCGCGAATTCAGTCTATGCGGTCGTGCCGCAAGGTGATGCCAGGCCACAAGTGATCGAACTCGCAACCGGCTTGTCGACTCCGAACGGAATCGCGTTTCATCACGGTAATCTCTACGTCGCCGAGATCAATCGACTGCTGCGATTTAGAAACATCTCTAGCCAGCTGAACGACAAGCCGGTTCCCGAGGTGCTTGCCATCGAATTACCTGAAGAACGGCATCATGGCTGGCGTTACATCGGGTTCGGGCCGGACAACAAGCTATACGTGTCTATCGGTGCGCCATGCAATGTGTGCGATCGGGGCGAAGAGGGATTCGCGCAGATTGTCCGCATGAATCCGGACGGCTCGGAACGGGAGACCTATGCGTACGGCGTCCGCAATTCAGTAGGCTTCACCTGGCATCCGGAGACCGGCGAACTCTGGTTTACGGACAACGGCCGCGACATGCTGGGCGACGACCTGCCTTCCGACGAACTCAATCGTGGGCAGGAGCCGGGCATGCATTTCGGCTATCCGTATTGCCACGCCGGCGACATACCGGATCCGGAGTTCGGCGAGGGCAGGAATTGCGAAGACTACACGCCTCCGGCACAAAAGCTCGGGCCGCACGTGGCTGCTTTGGGCCTGGCGTTCTATACGGGTGACATGTTTCCACCCGAGTATCATGGCCAGATCTTCATCGCCGAACATGGTTCCTGGAATCGATCGAAGAAGATCGGCTACCGTGTCAGTCTGGTTCGCCTGGATGGCGGCGGGACACCTTCCGAATACGAGGTGTTCGCTGAGGGGTGGCTGAAAAGAAAAGAAGTCCTGGGTCGGCCCGTCGACTTGCTCGTGCTGGAAGATGGCTCGATGCTCCTGAGCGACGATTACGCCGACAAAATTTATCGCATTAGTTACAGCAAGTGAGGAAGACGTGAGCAAGAGAAGTTCGATAGGCAGGATTCTGTCCGCGATATGGAGCGGGGCAGATGGCGTGCGCAAGGTCTTGCACCTCGTATTGTTGCTGTTTCTTTTCATGGTGTTCTTCGGTGCACTGTCGGGTGGTGTACCGCCGGCTCTTCCCGACAAGGCAGCGCTGGTTATTCAGCCGCATGGTTTCCTTGTCGAACAATTCGAAGGCGATCCGCTGGACCGCGCGGTCGCGGAACTGGCCGGTGACGGCAAACCGCAAACGCTGGTGCAGGACATCGTCGACGCACTGGAATACGCGAAAGATGACGACCGTATCGAACTTGTCTATCTGGAACTCAGCACCGTTCTGGGAGCGGGGCTCAGCAAATTGCAGTACATCGCTGCAGCGATCGAGGACTTCAAGTCCTCGGGAAAGAAAGTCATTGCGAGTTCCGATTTTCTGACGCAACAGGGCTACTATCTGGCTGCCCATGCGGATGAGGTGTACCTGCATCCGAAGGGTCTGGTGGTCATGCAGGGATACGGCCGCTTCCGGAATTATTACAGGGACGCGATCGAACTGCTGCGAATCGACTGGAACGTCTTTCGCGTAGGCACACACAAATCGTTTGTCGAACCTTATACGCGCATGGATATGTCCGACGAGGATCGCGAAACGACATTGCGTCTCGTAGGTCAGCTCTGGACGCTATATCAGCTCGACGTCGAAACCGCCAGGGACCTCGATGAAGGGGCTATCGACGCTTTCACTCAGGACTTTCTCGAGAACATCGAAGAGACCGGTGGTGATATCGCCATCGCCGCGAGAGACCATGGGCTCGTCGACGAACTCCTGACGCGTACCGAGGTTCGCGATCTCCTTATCGACCAGGTTGGTGAAGACCCGGACACACCTGATACATTCAGCTCGGCAGGCATGCAGCAATATCTCGACCAGATGCGAATGCTCTCGGGTGGCAAGGTCAAATCCGAAAATGTCGCCATCATCGTGGCGGCCGGAGATATCCTGGTTGGTGACCAGCCGCCTGGCAAGATAGGCGGCAATTCGACGGCAGCTCTGCTACGCAAGGCGCGTAACGACGACTCGGTCAAAGCGGTGGTCCTGCGTATCGACAGCGGGGGCGGCAGCGCATTTGCGTCTGACGTCATCAGGGACGAAATTGCCGCGATGCGCGAGGCGGGAAAACCGGTTGTGGCGTCGATGAGTAGCGTAGCCGCCTCAGGCGGCTATGTGATTGCGATGGATGCGGACCGGATATTCGCGAGTCCGTCGACGATTACCGGATCTATCGGCATATTCGGCATGTTCCCGACTTATCAACGCACGCTGGGCGCCATCGGAATAGCAACCGACGGCGTGGGGTCGACGCCCTGGTCGGGTGAATTCCGTCCGGATCGAGCCATGTCGGAGCAGGCGAAACAGGTCTTTCAGCTTGTCATAGACGACGGCTACGACGATTTCATCAGCGAAGTTGCTGAAAGCCGCGAAATGGAGAAGAGCGCGGTCGACAGAATTGGCCAGGGCCAGGCCTGGACCGGGTTGGACGCGCTGGGCAACGGTCTGGTCGATGAGCTGGGCGGGCTCGATGCTGCGGTGGCCTCGGCAGCGGACATCGCGGGACTTTCCGAGGGGGAGTACGGCATCAAGAACATCAAGAAGGAACTCTCGGCAGGCGAACAAATGCTCGTGGACCTGATCGGCGCGGCGGCGAGGTCCGGAATGGACCTGACGCGTTGGCAGAAGCCGTCTTCGATCGTGCAGGAGATCGCCAGGCGGGCGAACGAGAAGACGGAGTCACTGCTGCGATTCAACGATCCGCGCGGCGTCTACTCGCACTGCCTCTGCGACATGGATATGTAGCGGCGTCTCAGGCCGCCCAGTTCAGGATGATCTTGCCCGACTGACCGGATTCCATCAGCTCGAACGCGGGCTGAAAATCGTCGATATCGAAGTGGTGTGTGATGATGGGGCCGATGTTGAGGCCGCTTTGCAGCATGCTCGACATCTTGTACCAGGTTTCGAACATCTCGCGGCCATAGATGCCCTTCAGAATCAGGCCCTTGAAGATAACCTGATTCCAGTCGATGCTCATGTCCTCGGGCGGGATACCCAATATGGCAACCTTGCCACCGTGATGCATCGTTCTGAGCAGGTCCTGGAACGCCTGCGGGTTGCCCGACATCTCCAGGCCGACATCGAAGCCCTCTTCCATGCCGAGGTCGCGCATCGTGTCGTCGATCGAATCCCGCGTCACGTTGAGTGCGCGTGACGCGCCCATTTCCGATGCCAGTCCCAGTCGATAGTCGTTGACGTCCGTGATGACGATGTGACGGGCACCCGCATAGCGCGCGATCGCAACCGCCATGATGCCAATCGGGCCGGCGCCCGTAATCAAGACATCCTCGCCGACGAGGTCGAATGACAGCGCCGTGTGAGTCGCATTACCCAGCGGATCCAGGATCGAGGCCATGTCGTCGCTGATCGTGATCGGAAGTTTGAAGACATTGAACGCGGGCACGGAAAGATACTCGGCAAACGCGCCGGGCCGGTTCACGCCGACACCCACCGTGT
>Ga0265303_10003380_pt1 | contig 10029 bp, 3 predicted proteins | sample Helome_2_FD_192494 | JGI IMG/M metagenome (GOLD analysis project Ga0265303, IMG submission 192494) | Marine sediment microbial communities from subtidal zone of North Sea - Hel_20160317 (Illumina Assembly) | ecosystem: Environmental > Aquatic > Marine > Subtidal zone > Sediment ... | reverse complement strand
GTCGCCGTTTTCGATGCCGCTGGTCGGGGACGACCCGAGGAGCGCAACCGGGCTTCCGAATCCACCACTGCCGTCATTGATGAAGACCGGGTTTTCGGGCACGTCGCCTACCCCGGACGGAATCCGGCCGAATGCCACGTCGGGCCGGGTGTCACCGCCAAATTGGCCGACCGTGACCGCGGCAGCATCGCCGCCTACGGAAATATCGGCCGGCGAAAACCCGGCCGCCGTGCTATTAATCCAGACCTGGCTGCTGCTGCCGACGTTAGCCGATACGATGTCGTCCAGGGCGTCGCCGTCGAACTTCCCAACCGCGACGGCCTGGCTGTTTGCGGTACCCAGCGTCGTAGTCAGGACGAAGCCGCCCAGCCCGTCACCCAGGTACACCGGGTTCCCCTGGATCGTTGCGATGACGATGTCCGGGTTGCCATCGTTGTTGAAGTCGCCGACGGCTACGTCCTGGCCAAAAGTGGCGCCCAGCGTTGCCATCAACGTGAAGTTGCCGGCGCCGTCATTGCCGTACACCGCATCCGTCTGCCCGCCGCCATTGGCGACGACGATGTCCAAGGTTCCGTTTCTGTCGAAATCGGCGAGCGCCACCCCTTCGTTCGCGAAGGTGTCGGCCAGCGAAATGGGTGCCGCCGCGAAATCGCGGAAGCCGCCGCTCAGGAAGATCTGTACGGGCTGCGCCGCCGCCGTCCCGGCCACGAGATCCGCGGCGCCGTCGCCGTTCACGTCGCCCGCGGCGATCGAGCGAATTTCGGCATTGCCGAGGAACTGCACCGCGCCATTGCTGAATGCCTCGGCAACGCCGACCGCCACCTGGCTCGAATTGTCATCGAGGTTTGGGTCGAGAGGCAACTCGTCGGCGCTCTCAGCCGAAGCAAAGGCGACGATGTCTCCGGCGGTACTCGTTACCGTGTTGAATACGACGCCGGCCGAGCCGCCGACCGGCAATGCACCGAGCGTGCAGGTGAAGTTGCTGACGAGGCTTACCGGAGCATCTATCGTACAGCTGTCTGCCGTCGTAATTGTAAGCCCCGAGCCGACAAAGCCGCCTGTCAGTTCCACGTTCGTCGCCATCTGCGGACCAACGGCGTTACTCGCCGTGAATGCCCACTGCAGCTCGTCGGCCAGCATCGCCGGATCGGGCGCAACCCCGATTTCCAGCGATACGTTGGCGCGATCCAGCGCCGAGACATTCAGCTCGAACTGGATCGATGCCGGCACAACCGTATCCGGCTGGCTATCCGTCGCCGTGACGATGACGATGTAGGGATCGTTGTCGCGGGCATCCTCGATGCGCGGCGTGCCCGAGAATATACCGGTTTGAGGATCGAAGCTCAGGTTTCCGCTGGCAGGCAGTCCAGTCGCACTATACGTCAGCACATCTCCGTCGGGGTCCGTAAAATTGCCCTTGATATCGAGAGTAAACAGCTCATTTTCGACGGCGATCTGCGGGTCAATCGGCATTTCCACGACCGGCGGGTCATTCAGCGCGGTCACCGTTATCGAGATCGCGGCTTCAGCACTCGTGAACTCGGCGTCGCTGGCCGTGAATGTGAAGCTGTCGGTACCGTTGAAATCGGCATTTGGCGAATACGTCAGGTCCGGCGCCGTACCGCTCAAGGTCCCGTTGACCGGCTGTACGACAACCGCGAATGCCAGTACGTCGTCTTCCGCATCGAATGCCGTCAGTGTGATCGAGAGCGCCGTGTCTTCAGGCGTCTCGACGGTCTGCGCATCGGCGACAGGCGCGTCGTTGATGGCATTGACTGTGATCGTCACGGTCGCTTCGGGGCTCGTAAACTCGCCGTCGCTGGCAGTAAACGTAAAGCTGTCGTCACCATTGAAATCGGGGTTCGGCGTATAGGTGCAGTCGGCGTCCGTGCAGTCCAGCGTGCCGTTGAGCGGTTGCGTCACGATCGCAAATGTCAGTGCATCGCCTTCCGGATCGGAGCCCGTCAATGTGATTGCGAGCGGCACGTCTTCGTCGGTTGTGAGCGTCTGCGGATCCGCGGTCGGAATGTCGTTTGCCGCATTGATCGTAATCGTGACGGTCGCCTCGGCACTCGTATCCGTGCCATCATCGACCGTGAATGTGAAGCTATCCGTGCCGTTGAAATCTTCGTCGGGCGTGTACGTACAGTCGGCACCGGTGCAGTCGAGTGTGCCATCGGTCGGTCCCGTGACTACCGCGAATGTCAGTGGATCGTCCTCCGGGTCCGATCCGGTCAGCGTGATGGCGACCGCTACGTCTTCTTCCGTAATGACCGATTGGTCGTCCGCCGTCGGTGGATCGTTGACCGCATCAACCGTGATTGTGACCGTTGCCCCGGCACTGGTATCCGTGCCGTCATCGACCGTAAACGTGAAGGTATCAGTGCCATCGAAATCGAGATCCGGCGTATACGTACAGTCGGCGTCAGTACAGTCCAGGCTGCCATCGTTCGGCCCGGTGACTACGGCGTAGGTCAGTGAATCACCGTCCGGATCCGAGCCCGTCAGCGTAATATCGACAGCAACGTCTTCATCCGTAGTGACAGATTGGTCATCGGCGGTCGGCGCATCGTTGATTGCGTTGACCGTGATCGTGACCGTTGCCTCTGCGCTGGTCGTCGTGCCGTCATTCACCGTAAACGTGAAAGTATCCGTGCCGTTGAAGTCGAGGTTCGGCGTATAGGTACAAACAGCGTCAGTACAATCCAGCGTGCCATCGGTCGGCCCTGTCACCACCGCAAACGTCAGTGCGTCGCCCTCCGGATCGGACCCGGTCAACGTGATGTCGACGGCGACGTCCTCATCCGTCGTAACCGATTGATCGTCGGCTGTCGGGCCATCGTCAACGGCGTCGATCGTGATCGTGACGGTAGCTTCGGCACTCGTGAATTCACCGTCATTCACCGTAAACGTAAAGCTGTCCGTGCCGTTGAAGTCGAGGTTCGGCGTATAGGTACAAACAGCGTCAGTACAGTCCACCGTGCCATTGGTCGGGCCCGTCCCGACGGCAAACGTCAAAGTATCGCCTTCCGGGTCCGACCCGGTCAGCGTGATGGCCACCGCAATGTCCTCGTCTGTTGTCACCGATTGATCGTCGGCCGTTGGCGCGTCGTTCACGGGGTCAACCGTGATCGTGACGGTTGCCTCGGCACTCGTGAATTCAGCATCGCTGACGGTGAACGTAAAGCTGTCCGTGCCGTTGAAATCGAGATCTGGCGTGTAGGTGCAGTTGGCACCGGTACAGTCGAGTGTGCCATCGGTCGGCCCTGTCACCACCGCAAACGTCAGTGCATCGCCCTCAGGGTCGGACCCGGTCAGCGTGATGGCCACCGCAACGTCCTCGTCCGTTGTCACCGATTGATCGTCTGCTGTCGGTGCATCGTTATCCGAGTTCACCGTGATCGTGACGGTCGCCTCGGCACTAGTGAACTCAGCATCGCTGACGGTGAACGTAAAGCTGTCCGTGCCGTTGAAATCTGCGTCCGGGGTGTACGTACAGTCGGCACCGGTACAGTCGAGCGTGCCATCGGTCGGCCCTGTCGCCACCGCAAACGTCAAAGTATCGCCTTCCGGGTCCGAGCCCGTCAGCGTAATCGCGACCGCGACGTCTTCGTCTGTCGTCACCGACTGGTCATCGGCAGTCGGCGCGTCGTTTACGGCGTCAACGGTGATCGTCACGGTCGCCGCGGCACTCGTGAACTCTGCGTCACTGGCTGTGAACGTAAAGTCGTCCGTGCCGTTGAAATCTGCGTCCGGCGTGTACGTGCAGTTGGCACCGGTACAGTCGAGCGTGCCATCGGTCGGCCCTGTCACCACCGCAAACGTCAGCGGATCGTTCTCCGCATCGGAGCCCGTCAGCGTAATCGCGACCGCAACGTCTTCGTCCGTCGTCACCGACTGGTCATCGGCTGTCGGCGCGTCGTTGACAGGCGCAATGTTAATCGTCACCGTCGCCGCGGTATCCGAGGGATCGGTAGCATCGTTCGCCGTGTACGTGAAACTATCGGTGGTCGTTTCACTGCCGTCGTGGGTATACGTGAAGGTGCCATCCGAATTCAGTGTAAAACTCGAATCGTTGGACGGTCCCGATACCAGCACCGCCGTGAGCGTATCGCCATCATCATCGGTGTCGTTCGCCAACACACTGGTCGCGTCTGTGACCGGCCCCCCTTCCTGAGCGTTGAAGGGTCCGTCGTCGTTCGCGACCGGTACGGCAGCGTAAGCTGGGGCCGACGAAAGTGCGATAACGCAAGCGATCAACGGCAATGTCCCGGAGAGAAAATAGCGAAGTCGACTGCCCCGCAGCCGTTTATCTTGTCTGAAATCGTGTTCCATGGAGGCCTTTTCGTTTTTGTCCCATTTCTGCGATGGGGCCGGCCCTTCTTTCGGACAATCCGTAGTCGAGAACCGGTCTTTGTAAGCCTGTAAGAATACTAAAGACTCGAACCCCAGTCTGCGCTCGAAGTTCGGGACCAAAATGTGAACTGCGTCACACTTTTCTAGCCAGCGTACACGAGGCCTGTAAACCGCTCAACCGCGTGCCCTGTCTGCTCGGGAGCTGCGCGTGGCGGCATTCTTCGACCCTCAATTATGTTAAGTAATCGGGCGAACGATTTTTATGGGTCCGGGCGTCGCCGAATGCACGGAATGAGGATCAGGCCAGGTCGTCCAGGATGGCCAGGATTTCGCTCACTTTTGACTGCATCAGCTCGACATCGCCGCGGCTCTCGATATTGAGCCGGACCACGGGCTCCGTGTTCGACATCCGGATATTGAAGCGCCAGTCTGAATACTCGAAGCTGTAGCCATCGGTGTCGTCAACGTCCAGCGCATCGGCCGCGTAGGTGTCATGCAGCAACTGCAAAGTTGCCACCGCGTCCCTGACCTGCCGGTTAATCTCGCCACTCGCCGGGAACATCGCCATGCGTTCGCCGACCAGCTGCGACAGCGACTTGCCGGATGTTGAAATCAGTTCGGCCGCAAGCAGCCACGGGATCATGCCGCTGTCCGCGTAAGAGAAATCGCGGAAATAATGGTGTGCACTCATCTCGCCGCCATAGACGCCGTCCACTTCGCGCATTTTTTCCTTGATGAAGGAATGACCGGACTTGCTCTTGACGGCCTCACCGCCTGCCCGCTCGACGATATCCAGCGTGTTCCAGGTCATGCGCGGATCGTGGACGATCTTGCCGCCCGGATTGCGGGCGAGGATGCTCTCGGCCAGCATTCCCACGATGTAATAACCCTCGATGAACAAGCCGTTTTCGTCGAACAGGAAACAGCGGTCGAAGTCGCCGTCCCAGGCGATGCCCATGTCGGCATTGTGTGCGATGACGGCATCTGATGTGGCGGCCTGGTTCTCGAGCAGCATCGGGTTCGGGATGCCATTCGGGAAAGTGCCGTCAGGCTCGTAGTTCACGTCGATAAACTCGAAAGGCAGCTTCGTTTTGAGCCCGTCCATCGCGATGCCTGCGCCACCGTTACCCGGGTTCACGACGAGCTTGAGCGGCTTGAGGTTGCTGAGATCGACGTATCCCGCAATATGATCGATGTAGGCGTCAAAAATGTCGACGGCCATGTTCGCACCCGATTGCTCAGTCGCTAAGCGATCGTCGCTCTCGGCGAAAGCACGGATGTCCGCCAGCCCGGTATCGCCGCTCACGGGGCGCGCTTCTTCGCGCACGATTTTGAGCCCGTTGTAGTCGGCAGGATTGTGGCTGGCCGTTACCATGATGCCACCGTCGGCGCCCAGGTGTGCGGTCGCGAAATACACCATCTCGGTGCCGCCCAGCCCGATGTCGAGAACATCGGCACCGGCTTCGGTGATGCCTTTCGCGACAGCGTCGGTCAATTCCGCGCTCGACAGCCGAATGTCCCGCCCTACTACAATTTTCTTTGCATTCAGGAACTTGGCAGTCGCGTTGCCGATACGATAGGCAACGTCGGGGTTCAGCTGGTTCGGGATCTGGCCACGCACGTCGTAGGCCTTGAAACAGTCAATTGTGATCGGCATATCAGTTCCGGTTGTGTTGGGGACAGTTTACTTAATTGCCTCAGCAATTGAGTAAACTGTCCCCCGTCTATGTGTTGGTGCCTTCGCGGCCGTAGTTGTCTTCGAGACGCACGATATCGTCCTCGCCCAGGTAATCGCCGCACTGCACCTCGATGATGTGCACGGGCTCGTCGAACGGGTTGGCGATGCGGTGGACATCGCCGATCGCAATATAGGTCGACTCGTTCACGCCGAGGTCGAATACGTCCTCGTTCAGCGTTATCTGCGCCTTGCCACGCACGACGACCCAATGCTCGGCACGGCGCGCATGTTTTTGCAGCGACAGGATCGCGCCCGGATTCACGATCAGGCGCTTGACCTGAAAACCGTCCGCATTTTCGAGGCTATCGTAGCTGCCCCACGGCCTGAAAACCTGCCGGTGCAGGTTGGTCTCTTCGCGACCGTCGGCTTTGAGCTTATCGACAAGCGCTTTGACGTCCTGAGCCTTCTCCTTGCTCGCGACCAGCGTCGCGTCCTTGGTCTCGATGATCACGACGTCCTCGAGCCCGACTGCCGTCACGAGACGGCTCTCAGCCTGGATAAACATGCCTTTGCAGCCCTCGGTCACAACGTCCCCGTCAATAGAGTTGCCCGCCTCATCCTGATCCCGAACGTCATGCAACGCCGCCCAGGAGCCGATATCGCTCCAACCCGCATCGAGCGGCAACATTTCGGCGATATCCGTCTTTTCCATGACGGCGTAATCGATTGAATCACTTGGGCTTTTCAGGAACGCCTCGGCGTTGGGACGTATGAAGTCGCCGTCGGTGCAGCCCGAGATCGCACTCTCGCAGGCTGTATATATGTCGGGCGCGAACTGTTGCAGCGCATCCAGGTAGGCGTGCGCCTTGAACAGGAACATGCCGCTGTTCCAGAAGTGCTCGCCACCATCGACATAGGCTTGCGCGGTTGGCAAATCCGGTTTCTCGACGAACGAGGCGACGGCAACCGGCTGGTCACCGTCGGGCTTCGCCTGCATGTAGCCATAACCAGTCTCGGCATGCGTCGGCACGATGCCGAACGTGACGAGCTTGCCCTCCTCGGCCGCCTTGACTCCTCGCGCTACGGCCGCCTGAAACGCCACCACGTCTTTGATGACGTGGTCCGCAGGCATGACCAGCAGCACGGCGTCTCCGTACTTCTCGGCGGCCAGAAACGCTCCCAGGGCCACGGCTGGAGCCGTGTTGCGACCTTCAGGTTCGAGGACCACGCGTGCATCCTTGCCGATCGCCCGCATCTGTTCGGCGACGAGGAAGCGGTGTGCGTCGTTGCACACCACGATGCAGTCGTCGGAGGCGTCGGTCATTCCTTGCGGTCGCTCTGCGGTTTGCTGCAGCATCGTCTTTTCGCGGTCGACGAGCGGCAAGAGTTGCTTCGGATACATGGCGCGAGAGGCTGGCCACAGGCGCGTGCCGGAACCGCCGGAGAGGATGACGGGTATCAGCGTAGTCATGATCGTCCTCGACCGATGGCGTAGTACTGCAGACCGAAATTCTCGACCATGTCGGGCTCGAAGAGATTGCGGCCGTCGAAAATGACGGCGTCGGCGACTTTTTCCTTGATCTCGGTGAAATCCGGGCTGCGGAACTCCTGCCACTCGGTGATGATGACGAGTGCGTCGGCGCCGTCGAGCGCGCCGTAGGCTGTTTCGCAGAGTTTCAGGCGGCCCTCGTTCGGGTAAATCCGCTCGGCTTCTTCCATTGCCTCCGGGTCGTAGGCACGCACGGTCGCGCCCGCCTCCCACAGTGATTCCATGATCACACGGCTCGGCGCCTCGCGCATGTCATCTGTGCGCGGTTTGAACGAGAGCCCCCACAGAGCAATGGTCTTGCCCTTGAGGCTGCCTTCGTAGTGGGACTGCATTTTCTCGAAAATCCGATGTTTCTGGCGCAGGTTGACGTCTTCGACCGCATTCAGCAGCGCGGCGTCGTAGCCCGCGTTCTGTGCTGAGCGAGCCAGTGCCTGCACGTCCTTCGGGAAACATGACCCACCATACCCGGCGCCCGGATAAATAAAGTGATAGCCGATGCGCGGATCGGAACCGATACCGAGTCGTACGTTTTCGATGTCCGCGTCGAATCGCTCCGCCAGGTTGGCGAGCTCATTCATGAAGCTGATCTTGGTCGCGAGCATAGCGTTGGCTGCGTACTTCGTGAGCTCTGCCGAGCGGATATCCATACTGATGAGGCGGTCATGACTGCGATTGAACGGTTCGTAGAGAGAGCGTAGCAGCTCGGTAGTGCGCGGGTTGTCGGTGCCTACGACGATGCGATCCGGTTTCATGAAGTCGCTGATCGCCGCGCCCTCTTTCAGGAACTCGGGATTGGAGACGACATCGAACTCGATCGACAGGCCGCGCTGCTGCAGCGCATAGTCGACTTCGGCTTTGACCTTGTCGGCCGTGCCAACCGGCACCGTCGACTTGTCGACGACGATGCGATAGTCGTCCATGTTCTCACCGATCGAGCGAGCTACGGCGAGCACATGCTTGAGGTCGGCCGATCCATCTTCGTCAGGTGGTGTGCCCACTGCGATAAATTGAAACAGGCCGTGGTCAACAGCCTCCTTGACGTCCGTCGTGAACTGGAGTCGCCCCGCTTCGACATTGCGCTCAACATAAGCCTCGAGGCCCGGCTCGTAGATCGGAATCTCGCCCTCGTTGAGGCGCTCAATCTTGTCCTCGTCGATGTCGTAACAGACGACATGGTTGCCCATTTCGGCCATGCAGGCGCCTGTGACCAGGCCGACATAGCCAGAGCCGAAAATTGTCAGTCGCATTGGGTTCTTAGCTCCGCGTTCAGCGCAAAAGCGGAATTATACAGCCGAACGTGGCGGGGAGGTTAAACGTATTCTTGCGGAATATCGGGGCACGACCGTGAAGGTCCGCAGTCCTGCGAATACGGCCTATTAGTTGCGCGTCGGGAACTCCACGACAGTATCACCATCCGAACCCGTATCCGAGCCCGTCTTGCGGACCCATACGAGATCGTCGATACCGTTCCCAGGAGTGTACTCCTTGACCGCTCGCATCAGGATGTCTCTGGCCCGGTCGTAATCCAGCTGGTCCGATGCGTCCGCCACATCATCCAGAAGCTGCGCAAGTGCCTCCTGGGGTAGCGTATCCTCGTCGGCGCGCATGATCCGGGGATGCTCGGTGCCATGCGCATTCGATCCGATCAACAGCTCTTCGTAGAGCTTCTCGGCCGGCCTCAATCCAACGAACTGTATTTCTATGTCGCCTTCGGGATTCTCCTCGTTCCTGACGGAGAGCCCCATCAGGTTGATCATTCGGTGCGCAAGGTCCGCGATTTTCACGGGCTCACCCATATCGAGTACGAATACGTCCCCACCTTTCGCCATGGAGGCCGCCTGGATGACGAGCTGAGCCGCCTCGGGAATAGTCATGAAATAGCGAATGATGTCGCGGTGGGTCACGGTAACCGGGCCGCCGTTGCGAATTTGCTCGCGGAACAGCGGCACGACGGAACCCGACGACTCCAGGACATTGCCGAATCGCACCATGCAGCATCGCATGGTTTCCGAATCGAACGCTTGCAAGACCATCTCGGCAAATCTCTTGGTCGCGCCCATGACGTTGGTCGGATTGACAGCCTTATCGGTCGAGATCAATACGAAGGTCTCAGCACCCGCGGCAGCCGCTGCTCGCGCAGTGTGCAGGGTACCAAATACATTGTTGTGTACGCCCTCGAACAGGTTGTGCTCGACGATCGGAACATGTTTATAGGCGGCCGCGTGATAAACAGTCTGGACCTGGAAGACTTTCAGTGCCTCGCGAATTCGCTTCTCGTGATGCACAGATCCGAGCAATGAAACCACTTCGCAGTCGCTGCCCAGTTTTTTGACTAACTCCCCGAGTTCCTTATCGATGCTGTACAGCGCCGCTTCCGAAATTTCGAAACATACCAGCCGCGTCGGGTTCAGCTTGAGAATCTGCCGACACAACTCGGAGCCGATGG
>Ga0265303_10003379_pt1 | contig 10031 bp, 8 predicted proteins | sample Helome_2_FD_192494 | JGI IMG/M metagenome (GOLD analysis project Ga0265303, IMG submission 192494) | Marine sediment microbial communities from subtidal zone of North Sea - Hel_20160317 (Illumina Assembly) | ecosystem: Environmental > Aquatic > Marine > Subtidal zone > Sediment ... | reverse complement strand
TCCGCAAAACCCTCGCCTGTATCGATCTTAGCGGTACGGATCAGGCGACTGTCCAGTACTGCTGCCCGGCGATGCTTAACCGCAATTTGATAGTCGGAATCGGTGACCATTTCGAGAAAGGCGCCGGCTGTGGGGTACTGGGCGACAAAAATCATGTCCCAGCGCTTGTCGGCGGGTCCAATCAACATGACTTCGGGTTGACCCCGCCAGATGATCTCACCACCCACGCGGCGAAAGATGGGACCGCTCTCTCGACCGTACTCGGCATACGCTTCCGCGCCAGTGGCTTCGCGCTTGTCTTCATAGGCCGCCCTGTCACGAAAGCGCAGGAGATTGAGCATCATGACCGGCACGTCGCGCGGCAGTTCCTTGAAAGCCTCGAACTGTTCGCGCTGAGGATCGATGTAGTTGGACATGGTCGCCTCCGGATTCGACTCAGTGCACTCAGAATAACAAACCGATCGCAGCGGCTGCGCTCGATTTGCTATTCTGAGTACCATGAGCAGTGAAATCAGGGTAGCGGTTGTAACTGGCGGCGGTCACGGTATTGGTCGCGCGCTTTGCCGACGACTCAAGACTGAAGCCGAGAAAATAGTTGTTGTCGATATCGACGGCGCAGCAGCAGACGTCGTCGCGAAAGAAATCGATGGTATCGGCAAGGCACTGGACGTCAGTGACGAAAAAGCGATGGCCGCTCTCGTGCAAGAGGTCGAGGACCAACACGGACCGATCGACCTGTTCGTTTCGAATGCGGGCGTCGGTTACGGTGACGGTGACAGTGGCGCAATTTCAGTCGAGGGAGGCGTCAATGCGATCGCCGATCGCTGGGATGCTTGCTGGAAGATAAATGTCATGGCGCATGTGTATGCCGCGAGAGCGTTGGTGCCTCGCATGCTCGAACGCGGCAGCGGCCGCCTGGTCAATATCGCATCGGCCGCAGGCTTGTTGAGCCAGATTGGCGATTCTGCGTACACGGTAACGAAAAACGCAGCAGTCGCCTTCGCGGAGTCCCTGGCAATTGACTACGGAGACGACGGACTACAGGTGTCGGTGGTGTGTCCACAGGCCGTAGCTACGCGCATGATCGGCATTGAGGACGACTCAGACTCGCTGGAAGGCGGATTCCTGGGCAATGATGTCGACGGCATAATGAAGCCTGAGGCCGTCGCCGACATTATCGTCAGTCAGGCGCTGAAAGGGCGATTCCTCATTCTCACCCATCCGGAGGTTGCGACTTACGTGCAACGAAAATCGAGCGACCGCGATCGTTGGATCAAAGGCATGCAACGATTTCGCAAAAACCTTTCCTAGGTCGAACAAACCGGCCCATTATTAGATGGCATCCAGCGGAATCTTGAGATAACGAATATCGTTTTCTTCCGGATCCGGCAATCTGCCCGCACGTACGTTTACCTGAATAGCCGGGAGAATCAGCCTGGGCATCCCCAGGTTTTCATCACGGCCTTGACGCATTTCTACAAATTCACCTTCGGACACGTTCTTGTTGATATGAATGTTGTTGTCGCGTTGCATAGCAACGGTGGTTTCCCACGCGAAATCGTCACGACCCGGCGCTTTATAGTCGTGGCACATGAACAGCCGGATGTCGTCCGGTAGTGCAAATATCTTCTGGATAGAGCCATACAACTGCACGGCGCTGCCACCAGGAAAGTCGGTTCGCGCTGTGCCGAAGTCGGGCATGAACAAGGTGTCACCAACATACGCCGAATCTCCGATGACGTAAGTAATACAAGCTGGCGTGTGTCCGGGTGTGGCAATTACCTGGCCGTCAATATTGCCAACCGCAAACTCATCGCCGTCGGCAAAGAGATGATCAAACTGGCTGCCATCCGTCGCAAGGTTAGTCAGGTTAAACACGCCTTTGAACTCGGACTGAACGGCCGCTACGTCCTTGCCGATGGCAGTCTGGCCGCCAAGCGCTTTTTTCAGGTAGGGAGCGCCGCTCAGATGATCAGCGTGCACATGGGTTTCGAGAATCCAGTCGACACTCAGGCCGTTGTCCGAAACAAAAGAAACTATTTCGTCCGCGGAGCCTGTTGATGTACGGCCGGAGGCGCAGTCGAAATCGAGCACGGGGTCGATGACCGCAGCACGCGAGCTTTCTGGATCACTCACGACATAGGAAACAGTAAACGTCGCCTCGTCGAAAAACGCTTGTACAGCAGGTTCTTTCATGAATCACTCAACATTTGAATCGTCGACTCATTATAGGGTGCTGTCAGCCATTTAGTACCGCTTCCCGGATCTCATCGATCTGCGGCTTGAGTTTCGGCGGTGCTTTGCCAAGACAGTGCTTGTCGCGAGGACAATTTGAGCTACGCTGGCAAATAATGGTCGCGTCAGTTGATGCGCCCTGTTCGATCCAGCCGATGTTGAGAATTTTGCTGATGCTCTCGAGCTGCTTGCGCGCTTCGCTGGGAATAGGTGCAGATCCGCCGCCGCTGTTACAGCTTGCTTCAATCATGTCGATAGTGCGTCTAGGGTCGATGCTCTGCGATATCAGTGCCGGTGATAGGTCGACGCCGGCGCAAAGTACATGCGGATTACCTGCCGCGTCTTTGCTGCGTATGGACTGACAGCAATAGAGGCGCTTGTCATCGCCGGTCCTGAGTACCGAGATTTGTGACGAAGGCTTGCCGGAATCAGTATTGAGCATGCGAAATACGGCCCAGTGCTGGCAAGGGTCCGAGACCATAGTCATATTGCCCCACGGCAACGGGATGCCGTTGCCGCGATACACGGCGCGCAGATTACCGGGAGGATATGCATCAAAATAATGCCAGTGCGGGTACGGAGAAACACTCGGCATGCGTCGCATCACCAGCGTCGTAGTTAAATCGATGTTGTCGCCCGCATCGATCGCATAGGCATGTTTTGCAAGGAACTGGCGAAACGGGGTTTTTGGCGCGAGCAACGCGGCAGCGAAATAACTGCACTCGAAGTCCCGCCACGCATACAGGATATCTTTGGCATCCACGTTGAGTGATTCGCTATCATGGCGACGACCGGATACGCGGCCGCCGGAAACCTGAGGCGCACGCGCACCGTCGCCGCCGTGCAAGACCATATGACCAATGTGATTGGCAAGATCGAATTTTAGTCTCGCCGGGTCTTTCTCGAGTTCCCGGTTCAGATACACCTTGTTCGGCGCGTCGAAGAACGAACGCACGAGTGTGTTTAGGGGTTTCTCCATTTCGCCCCTGTCTTCGAATGTGGAGTTGTCGAACCACTGTATTTTCAGGCCAAGTCTTTTCGTGATCGCGAAAACGTCGTCGAGATGCAGAGGGAACTGTTTCTTGCCGACGCTTTCGGCCGCGCGTTCAATGTCGGGGAAGCGATTGTCACTTGCCTCCTGATGAGCGCGAATCAAGAGATGAGCAAACTGCCTTCCCGTCGTGCCGGTCTGTGCGAGTAACTCCGGGATTGCGAGTTGCAACAAGGATTCAGAGAAGAGGAAGCCGGGCTCCAGGGGCATGCCGCTGACCGCGGCGGCCGGCGCCACGTTGATGGCCGTATCGTCGAGAGACTCGTCAAAAAACCAGCTCGGATCTTTCTGAAAGATCTCGGCAATGATCTCCAAGAGACGTTCAGAAGGGACACGCTTGCCGTTTTCGATCATCGATAAATAGGAGACCGAGGGGCCCGCCTCGGTATCGATCTGGATGCAGCGTACCGACAGATCTTCGAGCGTGAGGTGGTTCCGCTTGCGTAAGCTCTTGATTTTAGTACCAAGAAAGTGTGCCTTGCGGCGAAGTCCCTGCTGGCTGCTCATGCCAAAGCCTCATGTGAAATTAACACTGTGAAATTTTTTCTGTGAAATTTCATAGCAATTGTCCGTAGTATAGGGGAAATGCTGTTATTTGCACGCTTATCGGTGCGCCGGGAATACAGAGGACGGAGACATGACGCGACAGGAACAGACCAAGCAACTCGAATCGGAGTGGGCAGACAGCCCGCGATGGAAAGGCATTACGCGCACCTACAGTGCCGAGGACGTGGTGAAATTGCGCGGCTCCGTGCAGATTGAACATACACTCGCACGCCTGGGCGCCGAGAAGTTCTGGCGTCTCGTCAATCAACAAGATCCCGTTTGCGGACTGGGTGCTCTTACGGGCAACCAGGCAATTCAGGAAGTTCAGGCCGGTTTGAAAGCCATTTACTGCTCAGGGTGGCAGGTTGCCGGCGACGGCAATAGTGCAGGCGAAATGTACCCGGATCAGAGTTTGTATCCTGTCGACTCAGTGCCGAAGATGGTTGAGCGCATCAACAACGCATTCATTCGTACCGATGAGATATACGCGCTTAACGACGACGACAGTATCGATTGGTTTCCACCGATCATCGCGGATGCAGAGGCCGGTTTTGGCGGCAACCTCAATGCGTTCGAGCTCATGAAAAACATGATCAAAGCGGGCGCGTCAGGCGTTCACTTCGAGGATCAGTTATCTTCCGCCAAGAAATGCGGACACATGGGCGGCAAGGTTTTAGTGCCGACACAAGAAGCGATCGGAAAACTCAACGCTGCACGTCTTGCCGCGGATGTTTGTGGCGTACCGACCGTTCTAATTGCGCGCACGGACGCGGACGCGGCGAATCTTATTACATCGGATTCGGACGAGCGCGATAACCCGTTTATTACTGGCGAACGCACACCGGAAGGGTTCTATCGCACCAAAGCAGGCCTCGACCAGGCAATCGCACGCGGATTGGCCTATGCGCCTTATGCCGACATGATCTGGTGTGAAACATCCAAGCCCGATCTCGACCAGGCTCGTCGTTTCGCCGAGGCGATTCACGCCGAGTATCCTGACCAGCTGCTAGCCTACAACTGTTCGCCGTCGTTCAATTGGAAAGCCAATCTCGATGACGCGACCATGAAAGTGTTCCGCGAGGAGCTTGGCAAGATGGGCTACAAGTTCCAGTTCATCACATTGGCTGGCTGGCACGCGTTGAACTCCAGCATGTTCAATTTGAGTCGGGCGTACAAGCAAGAGGGCATGTTCGCTTATTCCAAACTACAAGAGCAGGAGTTCTCGGACGAACAGCACGGATTCCGCGCGGCCAAACATCAGTCATTCGTTGGCGCAGGGTACTTTGACGCCGTGCAAAACACGATCATGCAGGGGCTGTCGTCAACGACAGCACTCGACGGCAGTACTGAGGAAGAGCAGTTCGTCGCATAAATCAATTGACAGGCACAGGCCTGGCGAGCACTAATACGCTTACGTTTTGGTAGTGGCTGATCCAATGAGTACTGACGACCGACGGCGTGTTGGTGGCTTAAGCATCTCACCCGTGTTCTTCGATTTTGTGGAACGCGAGCTCCTGCCGGCGATCGGCTTCAAGTCCGAGATTTTCTGGAGCGGGTTTGAATCTTTAGTCAGCGATCTCACGCCGACTAATCGAGCCTTATTGGCGGTTCGTGACGAATTACAGCAACAGATCGATGATTGGCATGTTGCGCGGCGTGGCAGCGACTGGAAGCACGCTGAATATGTCGCGTTTTTGAAAGACATTGGCTATCTCGGCGACGCAGGGAAGCCGTTCGAAATCGAAACTTCGGATGTTGACGACGAAATCGCGAATATCGCGGGCCCACAGCTCGTGGTCCCCGTCAGCAATGCCCGGTTTGCGATCAACGCCGCGAATGCGCGCTGGGGCAGCTTGTATGACGCCCTCTACGGCACCGATGTCATCGACGAGGACAACGGACAAGAGCGGGAAGGCGACTACAACCCGATTCGAGGTGCCGCCGTTATTCGCTATGCGACTGCCTTCCTCGACAGTGCGGTTCCTTTGGAAGGTATTAGCCATGCGGACGTCAACGCGTATGGCCTGGATCGGTCGAGTACGGCAACCGCTTTCGTAGCATCACATGCCGGTGGCGAAACCGCTCGACTGCAAGATCCTCAACAGTTCCTCGGCATCTCGCAATTGGACGATCAAGTTACTTACCTGTTTCGCAACAACGGCCTGCATATTGAGATTCTGGTCGACGCAGATCATCCGATTGGACGTGACGCAACCGCCAATGTCTCCGATGTCATTCTCGAATCGGCGCTAACCACGATTCAGGACTGTGAAGATTCCGTCGCTGCTGTCGATGCCGGCGACAAGGTCGAGGTGTACCGCAACTGGTTGGGCCTGATGCGGAGTGATCTGGAAGTCACGTTCGCCAAGTCTGGCAAACCCATTACGCGCCGACCCAACCCAGACCGCGTCTACGTTGGGGTGGACGGCGGCAAAATCGAATTGTCCGGCCGCAGCTTGATGCTGGTCCGCAATGTCGGCCATCTGATGACGACAGATGCGATACTGGATTCGTCGGGGCAAGAAGTTTTCGAAGGCATACTCGATGCGGTCATGACGACCGCCTGTGCAATGACGGATCGCAGGCGGGAAGGGCAACAACCGAATAGCAGCACAGGCAGCATCTATATCGTTAAGCCCAAGATGCATGGCCCGCAGGAAGCATTATTTGCCGACCAATTATTTGACGCCGTTGAACAGCTGTTCGAGCTGGAGCCAAGTACGATCAAAGTCGGTGTAATGGACGAAGAGCGCCGCACGACAGTCAATCTCCCTGAGTGTATTCGTGCCGTAAAAAAACGCGTGGTTTTTATAAACACTGGTTTCCTGGACCGTACTGGCGACGAAATTCACACGAGCATGCAGGCTGGCGCAGTATTGCCGAAAGAGGCGATCAAGCTTCAACCGTGGATAAATGCTTACGAAGACTGGAACGTCGACACAGGCATTCGTTGCGGTCTACCCGGCAAAGCGCAGATCGGCAAAGGGATGTGGCCCAAACCCGACGAGATGCGGCAAATGATGGAAACGAAGCAGGTACACCCGGAGGCCGGTGCGAATTGTGCCTGGGTGCCGTCACCAACGGCCGCTACTCTGCATGCCATTCACTATCATGCTGTCGACGTGCGCGAGCGGCAGAAGGCACTGGCAAAACGCAAACTTGCGAGTCTTGACGACATTCTGACGCCGCCCCTCGGCGACCCAAGCAGGCTTTCGGCGAATGAAATTCAGGCCGAACTCGATAACAACGCACAGGGCATACTGGGTTACGTCGTGCGCTGGATCGACCACGGTGTTGGTTGTTCCAAAGTTCCGGACATCGACGACGTCGGCCTGATGGAAGATCGGGCAACGCTGCGAATTTCGAGCCAACACATCGCAAATTGGTTGTTGCACGACGTAACGACCAAATCCCAGGTGTTGGAAACGTTCAAGCAAATGGCGAAAGTCGTCGACAGGCAGAATGAGGGTGATGCATCATATGCACGCATGAGTGACGACTTCGACTCAAGCATCGCTTTTCAGGCCGCCTGCGCACTGGTGTTCGATGGCTGTGGCCAGCCCAACGGCTACACAGAGCCGCTCTTGCATCACTATCGACGGCAAAAGAAAGCGCAGCTCGCGACGTAAAGCGTGATTTTCTTTCGCGGACGACGTCCCGACCTCTTGTATATAGCAGCTCTGTTGCCCGCGGTTATACTGCCGAACGTTCTTCTGGCTGACGACGTTGTAACGGTGGCCGTCGCCAGCAATTTTGCGACGACCGCAGCAGAAATTTCGACCGCGTTTACTAAAGAAACTGGTGTACCCGTTCGCGTCAGCGCCGGTTCCACTGGCAGACTCTATGCTCAAATTGTGAATGGCGCACCGTTCGATGTCTTTCTTGCAGCTGACGCTGAAAGACCTGAGTTGTTGGAGAGATACGGGCATATCGCCGAAGGCAGCCGGCGTAGCTATGCGATTGGCAGATTGGTGTTGTGGTCGCGCGATAAAAAGCTGCAAGACAAAGACTGTCTCGCAACATTACGGCGCGGAGACTATAGGCGACTGGCAGTCGCGAATCCCGAAACGGCACCGTATGGATCCGCTGCCCGGGAAGTACTGGAGTCGCTAGGTGTATGGGAGTCTGCGTCGAAGCGTGCGGTGTTTGGCGAGAATATCGCGCAAACCCTGCAGTTTGCCGCGACCGGAAACGCAACGCTCGGTTTTGTCGCACGATCGCAAGTGCTTACTGTCGATTTGCCGCCCGTTACCTGTTCCTGGAGCGTTCCCGCTGCCTCGCATAAGCCGCTGGATCAACAGGTCGTATTGCTAAAGCGGGCGGAGGCCCATAGCGGCGCACAGCAGTACGCAAAATTTCTGAGTACGGCTAGTGCCAAAATAATAATCAGCGAGCACGGCTACGAGGTTCCGAAGTAATGGACGGGCTATTCGGTACCTCAGTTTTCTCACCGATGTTCCTTTCAGCACAGCTGGCACTTGTAACGACCGTGCTGCTCATCCTGATTGGCACACCTCTAGCCTGGTGGTTGGCGCAAACGCCGTCACGCTATAAACCCGTTGCGCAGGCCGTTGTCGCGATGCCGATTGTGCTGCCGCCAACCGTGTTGGGATTTTACCTGTTAATTCTCCTCGGACCGAACGGTGCAATAGGAGCCTGGTGGGTCGAGCTGACCGGCGACACATTGACGTTTTCGTTTGCAGGGCTGGTGATTGCCTCCTGCGTCTATAGTCTGCCGTTCGCCGTCCAGCCCATGCAAAACGCTTTTGAGGCCTTGCCCCGGCAAACGCTCGAATTTGCACGGACTCAAGGCGCATCGAAGCTTGACATGTTCTTTGCCGTTGTTGTGCCAATGTCAGTGCGCGGTTTTGTTGGTGCGGCGGTGCTGAGCTTCGCGCACACGCTCGGCGAATTCGGCGTCGTCCTCATGGTTGGCGGCAATATTCCGGGCGAGACACGTGTGGTTTCGATCGCCATTTTTGACCATGTCGAAACGCTTAACTACGCTGCGGCACACCAAATGTCTTTGCTCCTGCTGGGTTTCGCGTTTCTTGTACTGTTCGGGATGTTTGTCTTCAACAGGCGCTGGAGTATTCGATGACTGCGCAAGTTCACGGAGACCCCGATACTGCAATTTCGTTAAAGCACGCTTTGCGACGGGACACTTTCGAACTCGACGTCGATGTACGAATTCCCGCGCGCGGCGTCACTGGTCTGTTCGGTGAGTCCGGGTCAGGCAAGACAACGTTGTTGCGTTGCATCGCGGGGCTTGAGACCGACAACTCCAGGGACATTCGACCGATTCATCAACGCGGTATCGGTTACGTATTTCAGAAGCCGCAGCTTTTCCCCCATCTCGATGTGCGCCGAAACATCGAATTTGGGCTGCGCCGTTCACATTCGTCTCGCGTTGACAAAGCGCAAGTCGTTGAAATGCTGGGCCTGGAGACGCTGTTGGAGCGAAAGCCCGATAGTTTGTCGGGCGGTGAAGCGCAGCGTGTTGCCATTGCGGCTGTGCTACTACGGTCTCCGCAACTCATATTGATGGATGAACCGCTCGCGTCACTCGATCAGCGCCGAAAGGATGAACTGCTGCCTTATCTCGATCGCCTGCATGATGAGTTGTCGGTGCCGATGATCTACGTGAGCCACAGCATCGACGAGGTGAGTCGACTATGTGACTACCTGGTGCTGATCGACAACGGCAAGATCGTAGGCAATGGTGAGTTACACGAGATGTTGTGTCGCTTGGATGTTCCGATGTTGTCGGGGCCAAACGCGGGCTCCGTTATTGAAGCGAAGCCTGAACACTACGACAGCGACTACGATTTGACGCGGCTTGGTTTTTCAGGGGGTACTTTGTCAGTGCCTGGCAGGTACGACCTGGAAAGCTCAAACGTTCGATTGCGTATAGCGGCAAATGACGTGAGTATTTGCCTGACGCAACCAGAAGATTCGACAATTCTGAATGTCCTCGGCGCCAGAGTTGATGAGGTTCAAGTCGTCGATACTGCCGCGGCGCTGGTACGCCTCGAAATCGGTACCGACTATCTGCTGGCGCTGGTGACAAGGCGGTCAGTAGTTCGCTTAGGAATAAAGAACGGCGACCGTGTGTTCGTGCAGGTAAAGTCCGTCACGGTCAAGCGCTAGTAACGTCACTCTGCGCGAGGGGCTCCATCGGCAGACGAGGCGAATAGTT
>Ga0265303_10003378_pt1 | contig 10031 bp, 7 predicted proteins | sample Helome_2_FD_192494 | JGI IMG/M metagenome (GOLD analysis project Ga0265303, IMG submission 192494) | Marine sediment microbial communities from subtidal zone of North Sea - Hel_20160317 (Illumina Assembly) | ecosystem: Environmental > Aquatic > Marine > Subtidal zone > Sediment ... | reverse complement strand
GCGACGCTTTGCAGCGCCACTTGTAGGGTAGCGCCTACAGCGCCGTGACCAACCGATCGTATACCGCGTCGATGGAGCCCTCGGCATCGACCGTCGTCAGATTGCCGCGCTTGTCGTAAAACGAGATAAGCGGTTCGGTGTTCTCACGGTAGACGTTCAGCCGGTTCGAGATTGTCTCCTCGTTATCGTCTTCCCGCTGAATCAGCTCGCCACCGGCATTCGTACAGGCGTCCAGTTCCTCCTGTGGCGAAAAATAGACGTTGAGGAGCTTGCCCGTCAGCGAACAGGTACGACGACCCGTCAGGCGTTTCATCAGGATATCGAAATCCACGTCCATGAGTACGGCCGTATCCAGCGGAGTCCCCAGCTGGTCGAGCAGTTCCTCGAGGTCCAGTGCCTGCTGCTTTGTGCGTGGAAAGCCGTCGAGTATGAATCCGTCCGCGGCGTCAGGCTGGCTAAGCCGCTCGCTGATAATACCGAGCACGACCTCGTCGGGAACGAGATTGCCGGCCTCCATGACCGATTTTGCTTTGAGGCCGAAGCGCGTGCCGGCTGCAACCGCTTCGCGCAGCATGTCGCCCGTCGAGATCTGCGGAATGTTCTTGTCCGCCATGAGCTTCTTGGCTTGCGTGCCCTTGCCTGACCCGGGTGCACCCAGTAATACGATACGCATGTTCCTGCCTCTCAGTCGCCTTTCGGTCACAGCCGCTGCTGCGGCCGGGGCGAAGTACGCTACCGGCAATACCAGGGGAGGTCAATGCGTAGAAATCGCGAGCCTCGGAAATTGCCGATGATCCCGTATCGGCTTTCCGTTATGATTTTCGCCTCGTTTACCCAGCCCGAGGAAAACCATGTCTGCCATGAACGCTTTCTACGCCCAGTCGGGTGGAGTTACCGCCGTAATCAACGCGACAGCCTGCGGTGTTATCGAAACCGCGCGCAAGTACCCGAACAAGTTCGCCAATGTATACGCAGGACGTAACGGCATCATCGGCGCATTGACCGAAGACATGATCGACACGAGCAAGGAAAGCGCCGCGACGGTATCGGCGCTGATGCACACGCCGGGCGGTGCGTTCGGCTCCGCGCGCTACAAGCTCAAAGGCATCGAGGAAAATCGCGCCGAGTACGAGCGCCTGATCGAGGTCTTCAAAGCGCACAATATTGGCTACTTTTTCTATAACGGCGGCAACGACTCGATGGATACGGCCCACAAGGTCTCGCAGATCTCCAAGAAAATGGGTTTCCCGGTCACCTGCCTTGGCGTACCCAAGACCGTTGACAACGACCTCCCGGTAACCGACAACTGCCCGGGTTTCGGATCCGTTGCCAAGTACGTCGCAGTGTCCACCCAGGAAGCCGCCCTGGATGTCAGCTCGATGGCTGAAACCTCGACGAAGGTTTTCATTCTCGAGGTCATGGGCAGGCACGCGGGCTGGATCGCGGCGGCCGGCGGTCTGGCAGGCAAGGAGCCTGGAGACGCCCCGCACATCATTCTGTTTCCCGAAATCCCGTTCAGGAAGCGCGAATTCCTGAAGCGGGTTCGCCAGTGCGTCAAAGACTACGGCTATTGCGTCATTGTCGTCAGTGAAGGCGCCGCATTTGCCAACGGCAAATTCCTGGCCGAAGCCGGCACCCGTGACGCCTTCGGTCATGCACAACTGGGCGGCGTCGCGCCGGTTGTCGCCAACATGGTTCGCGAGAACCTGGGATTCAAGTATCACTACGCGATTGCAGACTACCTGCAACGCTCGGCACGTCACATCGCTTCGGCCACCGACGTCAAACAGGCCTATGCCGTTGGCAAGGCCGCCGTGCAGTATGCCCTGCAGGGCAAGACGGCCGTCATGCCCGTGATCAAGCGCGTGTCGGACAAGCCGTATCGATGGAGAATAGAGTCGGCACCGCTCGGCCGCATCGCGAACAAGGAAAAGATGCTGCCGCGGCGCTTTATCACCAAAGATGGCTTCGGCATCACCGAGGCCGCTCGCCGCTACCTCGCGCCCCTGATCCGTGGCGAAGATTACCCTCCATATATCAATGGCTTACCTAAAGTCGCGACGCTCAAGAACCGTTCCGTCAAGCCAAAGACGGGCACGAAATTTGTGGTATGATGCGCGCCCGGCTGAGCCGGTAAGAACAATCCTTGTATTGGGGAAAATCAAGAAGAACGCGACCGTATGCCAGCCTCGACCGCTGGCGTAGGCGGGTGCGTTCGATTTCAAAGCAACAAAATCAGGAGAAAATCTGATGTCTAACGAGTTAGCCCTGTGGCTCTCGATCGGCGCGGGTGCGCTCGCGATACTGTTCGGGATATTTTCGACACAGTGGATTCTTAAACAGCCGGCCGGCAGCGATCGCATGCAGGAGATTGCAGCGGCGATCCAGGAAGGTGCGAAAGCCTACATGGACCGTCAGTACATGACGATCGGCATCGTCGGTGTTGTCGTGGCCCTGGTCCTCGGTTTCTCGCCGCTTGGCTGGACCACCGCAATTGGCTTCGTCATCGGCGCCGTGTTCTCGGCTTTGGCCGGTTACATCGGCATGTATGTCTCGGTTCGCGCGAATGTGCGCACGGCTCAAGCCGCGACCAAGGGCGTCAACCCGGCGCTGGACGTCGCCTTCCGTGGCGGTGCCATTACGGGCATGCTCGTGGTCGGCCTCGGCCTCCTGGGCGTTGCCGGTTATTACGTCATCCTGACGCGAATGGGCGCCAGCAGCGACGATGCTGTCCACGCGCTCATTGGACTCGCTTTCGGCGGCTCGCTGATTTCGATCTTCGCACGACTCGGCGGCGGCATCTTCACCAAGGGCGCCGACGTCGGTGCCGATCTCGTCGGCAAGGTAGAAGCCGGTATTCCCGAGGACGATCCGCGTAACCCGGGCGTCATCGCTGACAACGTGGGTGACAACGTCGGTGACTGCGCAGGCATGGCAGCTGACCTGTTCGAGACTTACGCCGTCACGATCATCGCGACGATGTTGCTCGGCCTGCTGGTTGCTGCCAATTACGGCGAGCAAGCAGTCGTCTATCCGCTGGTACTCGGCGCCGTCTCGATCGTTGCGTCGATCATCGGCACCTTCTTCGTCAAGACCTCGGACGGCGGCAAGATTATGGGCGCCCTGTACAAGGGCATGATCGTTGCGGGTGTGCTCGCGGCAATCGCGTTCTACTTCATTACGAACGCCATGCTGGGCGACAGCGGCCAGGCGATGGCAATCTTCTACTCCTCGCTTATTGGCCTCGCGCTGACGGCAGCCATGGTCGTCATCACGGAGTACTACACGGGCACCGAGTTCAAGCCCGTCAAGACGATCGCCAACGCATCGCTAACGGGTGACGCCACCAACATCATTGCAGGCCTCGGAATTTCGATGAAGGCGACGGCGCTGCCGGTACTGGCCGTCTGTGCCAGCATCTGGGGCACGTTTGCCCTGGCGCCGGAAGGTGACCAGCTCGCCGGTCTCTACAATATCGCGATCGCCGCGACGACCATGCTGTCGATGACGGGTGTTGTCGTTGCACTGGACGCTTTCGGCCCGATTACCGATAACGCAGGCGGCATCGCAGAGATGGCGGAGCTACCCCCCGAGGTTCGCAAGATTACGGACCAGCTCGACGCCGTCGGCAACACAACCAAGGCGGTCACGAAGGGTTATGCAATCGGTTCGGCCGGCCTCGCCGCGCTCGTGCTGTTCGCGGACTACACGAATGCACTGAACCTCGCCAACATCGACGCTGTTTTCCACCTCGACGATCACTACGTCATCATCGGCTTGTTCATTGGCGGCCTCGTGCCGTTCCTGTTCGCGTCCATGGCGATGGAAGCTGTCGGTCGTGCGGCTGGCTCGGTCGTTAACGAAGTGCGTCGCCAGTTCAAGGAAATCGACGGCATCATGGAAGGCACGGGCAAGCCCGATTACAGCCGTGCGGTCGATCTACTGACCAAAGCTGCGATCAAGGAAATGGTCGTGCCCAGCCTGCTGCCAATCGGCGTACCGCTGATCGTCGGCCTGCTGCTCGGTCCGAAAGCGCTCGGTGGCCTGCTGCTCGGCACCATTATCACTGGCCTGTTCGTCGCTATCTCGATGACGGCTGGCGGTGGCGCATGGGACAACGCCAAGAAGTACATCGAAGACGGTAACTGTGGCGGCAAAGGCTCTGACGCCCACAAAGCGGCCGTCACGGGCGACACCGTCGGCGATCCGTACAAGGATACGGCCGGCCCCGCGATCAACCCGTTGATCAAGATCATCAACATCGTTGCGCTGTTGATGGTACCGCTACTGTAGGCCCGTAGCAGCGCGCTTCGGCGCGCGATCGCACAAGAAGCCGCTGGATTCGTCCAGCGGCTTTTTTTTGTCGTTCGACAAAATCCACGCGTTACGAGAACTCATCGCTTCCTGATACGCAACAACGCATCGGCCATGTGACGACCGAACTCCGTGTAACCTTCTTCTGACGGATGATAGCCATCGGGCGCAAACTTTCCCGGACCCGGGTCGAACTCGACGGGTACATGCACGGTGTTGGCGAACTCGTCCACTATGCTAATGAGCTGCTCGTCAAACGACCGGCTCCGTAGTCCGAAAGTGGCCCGCAAAGGCTGCGGCAATATTGGAAACCGGTGCATCGGCGGCATGCCGGCAACGGCAATCGCGGCTTCTGGAGAATGCTGCCGCAAACTCTCCAGCAACAACGACAGGTTTTTCCGCCATGCTGAAATCGAGGTAAGGCCCGTAATATCGTTCACACCGACCGAAACGATGACAAAATCGGCGGCCAGGTCGGGCAGTTCAGGTACCAATCGCTCCAGGACGGTCGACGACTTGTAGCCACTGACGCCATACGCCTGCCATGAAACGCTACAATCAAGTGACAATGCAATGGCCTCTGCCGTCTGGCCAACGAGTGCTCTGGACAGCTCCGCCGCGCCAACGCCGGCAATGATCGAATCTCCGACTGCAAGCAGGCGGATCTCGTCGCCATCGCCCGTAGAGTCTTCGGTGGGTCCGGCCGCTGCAGCGGACCGGGGCGCGGTCTTGCGCACGTACAGTGCCTGCGGCAGTAGAAACGGGACCGCACCCCAGAAAAGGAGATTCTTCATGGGGAGGATGTTAATGCAAACTACGCAGCTCGTGTCGCTGCATAACGGCGACCGCTCCGCCAATTCGCACCGGGCGAAAGGAGGCGTCAATTGAAGGACTCCCGGTTTGGCAAGTTGATCCGCCGGGTCAATATGTACCCGCCGTACCTCGGCATGGGCATTCGAGTGAGGTCGCACCAGGATGACTTCACGCGTTTCGAGGTCGAGCTGCGTGCAAGGTGGTACAACCGCAACCTGTTCGGCACGCACTTTGGGGGCTCTCTCTACGCAATGAGTGACCCGTTCTTCGTGTTCATCCTCACGATGAACCTCGGAAAGGACTACGTTGTCTGGGACAGATCTGCAGCCATCGAATTCCTGCGACCGGCGAAAGGCACCATTACCGGAGTTTTCCAAGTCAGCAAGGAACGCCTCGAAGAGATACGTGCCGAGGTCGGTGAGCTTGGCAAGAACACCTATCACTTCGAGGCCAGCCTGGTCGACGAGGCCGGGCAGACGGTTGCGCGCGTTGACAAGGAGGTCTATGTAAGGCGCAAAGCCTAGGGATCGAGAATCCGATACGTCCCGGTGGTCGACGTGCCGAGCGTTGCCGGCTCTTCGATGAAATATCCCTGCACGAAGTCAACGCCAATGTCGCGCAGCCAGTCGAAGTCTTCCTGGTGCTCGACCTGTTCCGCGACAATCCGAAATTGCATGGTGCGTGCAAGCTTGATCATTGCCGAGACCATTTCCTGGTTCACGAGATCGGCCTGCAGGTTTCGTGTGTAGGTGCCGTCGATCTTCAGGTAATCGACGGGCAGGTGCTTAAGGCTCGAGAACGAGCCCAGTCCGCTGCCGAAGTCATCGAGTGCAAATTCGCAACCGATGCCGTGAAGCACCTCGATAAAGCGCTGTGCCTGCTGGACATTCGACAGGATCGAACGCTCCGTCACTTCAAAGCAGATTGACGACGGTGACACACCCGATCGATCGAGCGCTTCGACAACGAAGCCGAGAAACGACTCGTCGCCCAACGTTTGGCCGGACAGATTGATTGCACAGCTGCGATGCGAGGGCAGCTTGATCTCTCCGCTCGCGATGGCCGTAAGCGCGGCATTGAACACCCAGCGATCGACCTGCGGCATCATTTGGTAGCGCTCGGCGGGCCGTAGAAACTCCGCGGATTTCGATGGCCGCCCCTGGCCGTCGTTGAGCCGGATCAACACCTCCACGCAAGGCCCCGAGTCTGCTCTGCCACTCATCGCAATGATCGGCTGTACCGCGAGCTCGAAGTTATCCTCGTGCAGCGCGGCCTGCAGTTGACGTAGCCACTGTATGTCACCGCGTTCGCGCGCCACGGCTTCATCGCGCGCCGAGTAGACGTGCACCTTCCCCCGACCCTGCTGCTTCGCCATGTAGCACGCCGAGTCGGCGGCCGCCATGACATCCTGGATTTCCCCGGTCGAGTGGCTGATTTCGACGAGACCGATCGAGATCCCGATGTTAAATATCTTGTCCTTCCACACGAATCGGTAGTCGGCAATGGCCTGGCAAATGTCGCTACCGATCTGGCGTGCCTTCTCAATCGGGCAGCCAATCAACAAAGCGCCGAATTCGTCGCCGCCAAGCCGGCCAACGAAGTCCGAATCCCTGACCTGATCCTTGATCAGGCCCGCAACCTCGCGCAGCATGTTGTCGCCAGCCTGGTGACCGCAACTATCGTTGACAGCCTTGAAGCGATCGAGGTCCATGTAAAACATCATGTGCACGGCTTCCTCTGCATGCGCCGTGTCCATCGCCTCATCGAGGCGGCGCTCGAATTCCCGACGATTGATGAGCCCGGTAAGCGGATCGTGAGTTGCCTGGTAGGACATTTGTCGTGTCAGGCCGCGCAGTTCGCTGACATCGTGGAAAACGACGACCGTGCCAGAGATCGTGTTGCTGGGGCCACGCACGGGCGACGCCGTAATTTCCACAGAATGTTCGTGCTCGCCGTCACTGGTGACCATGACAGCGCGGCGCCCCATGTTGACGCGACGTCGCATCGCCAGGCAACGTTCCACCGGGTCGCCGAGTGGGCGGCGATCGGCATCGTCGACAAGCGTAAACAGCTCGCCAACACGGTGCCCAGCAGCGTCGTCACGATTGGTGCCCGTCAAGGTCTCGGCGGCGGTATTCATGTAGTCAATGCGACCGTCGTTATCGGTCGTAATAACGCCCTCGGCAATCGACTCCAGCGTGTACTGTGCCTGTCGCTTGCTGCGCGACAATGACACCTCGAGGCTCTTTCGATGACTGATGTCCCGCGCTACCGTGAGTATCGCCGAGTGGCCATGAAACTCGATGTTCGAGCTCTGCGCCTCTACCCACAGTCCCGTCTGGTTTCCGTTGATGAGCTGCATCTCGATGCGTTCCGGCGCGACCTCCCCGGCCAGGCGCTTCGTGACGGTCTTGCGAAACAACGCGCGGTAAGCCGGCTTGACGAGGTCAGCAAACTCGCGACCGACGAGCTGTGCCGGCTCCAGGCCGACGAGGCTCGCCGCTGACTCGTTGGCCAGCAAGATCTTCTCGTCATGAATAATGACGATCTCTGGAAGGGTCCGCGCGAAGTCCTTGAACAAGCGATCACGTCCCTGGATTTTCTCATCTCTTTCGCCGAGCGCATCGAACAACCGATTGACGGTGTGCGCGAGCTGCGCAGTTTCCGGATCGTTCGGGACGGTCATGCGCCGGCCCACTGACGCATCTTTCGAGGCTTCGAGCATCTCGTCGTTGAGTCGCTTCACGCGGCGGACCAGGCGACTTCGGGATATCCATACCGCGAGCAGTGCGACGGCGATGCCGACTGCGAGGATTGCAAGTGCAATGGTGATGGCGGTGAATGACATTCAGAGCCCGGTTTGCGATACAGCCAAGTTAGTAGTGATCATTTGTTATTATTGGGGCCTGATGAGTATCTTCACTAGCGGAGATACGAGGTACAAAAAGCTCAAACAAACCAAGCATCTGTAAGCATATCCCAGCAGCGTAAGCCGGCTGCGGCGATTCACCATAATTCAGGAAGAGCTGCGGGCCAGGATCGCCGGGTGTGCCAGGCAGACGCGCCAGGCAGATGATATTTTTATTTAATTTCAAAGGTTTATAGGTAATGAAGGTATGAATACGGAGTTTGCACGCCTGCAGATGGTCAATCAACAGGTGCGTGGCTGGAACGTCTACGACGAGGATGTGCTGGCCATGCTTCGGCATTTGCCCCGCGAGCGTTTCGTGCCGCAAGGCTACGAGTCCCTGGCGTTCGCCGATATGGAGATTGCGATCGGCCATGGCGAGCGCATGATGACGCCTACCATCGAGGGTCGCCTGCTGCAGGCTCTCAGCCTCGACGGCGACGAGAAAGTCCTTGAGATCGGGACCGGCAGCGGCTTCATGACGGCATGCCTGGCGAGCCTGGCCGCGGAGGTCACGAGTATTGATATTCACACGGACTTCCTCCGCAATGCCGGGGATCGTCTCGCCGCCTTCGAATTGAGCAACGTCGAATTGATCGAGATGGACGCCATGCGCGACCTGCCCGAGGGCGGCTTCGACGCAATCGCAGTCACAGGATCGATTCAGTCATTCGATCCGCGCTTCGTCGAGGCGCTGAATCCCTACGGGCGCCTGTTTGTTGTCGTCGGCGATGTGCCGGTAATGGAAGCCAAGCTCGTCGAGCGCACGGAAGGCAAAGACTGGCACACGGTATCGCTGTTCGAGACGACGCTTGCGCCGCTCGTGCACGGAGCACTGCCGCCGCAGTTTTCTTTTTAGGCCGGACACAAAAAAAACAAGCGCAAACGAAACCAGTTACCCCCTTAGTGCATCTAAGAGCAAAGCACTGGAGTGCAACTGGTTTAGTGATATAGTAGACTATAACACCTTGAGGCACCTGGCCCCTTGATTCCGGAATGGAAAAAAATGAATAAAGTTAAGAATATCAATCTCTTACTGCTGGCCATCACGTTCATCGTGCTGCCGGGGCCGGCGCAAGCCGAGTCATTGCTCGAAATCTACCAGCAGGCGCTGCAAAGCGACCCGCAGATTCATGAGGCCGAAGCCCGCAGGCTCGCGGCACTCGAATCAAAACCGCAGGCGCGCAGTGCATTGTTCCCCCAGGTGTCCGCCACTGCCGACTATAGTGAAGTCGATTCATCGGGTGACGGTTTTGAGGCCTCAATCGGCGACACGGTGACCTTCGATCGGGACACGGACGGATACTCGTGGAACTTCGAGCTTCGGCAGACACTGTTTCGCTGGGACCAGATCGTAAACCTGCGTCGTGCGGACAAGGTAGTGACGCGCGCGGAGGCGATCCGCGAGGCTGCTCAACAGGACCTCATCGTACGCGTGGCGGAACGCTACTTCGGCGTTCTCGCCACTGAGGATCGTCTCACTTCTATTCATGCGGACCGCACGGCCATCGCGCGGCAACTCGAACAGGCCAAACAGCGATTCGAGGTCGGCCTGATTGCCATTACCGACGTCCAGGAGTCACAGGCAGCCTATGACCAGTCGGTGGCAGACGAGATTGCCGCCAAGCGGTCGCTGGCCACGGCACGGGAATTCCTGCGCGAAATCACAGGGCAACATGTCCCGGCACTTTCGGCGCCCGGAGACGACTTCCCGCTAATTACACCCGACCCCAGTGATGAAAGGAGCTGGGTCGACCTTGCTCTCAGTCAGAATCTGACCCTGATCGCGAGCCGGTTGGATGAACGGATTGCACGCGACGAGATTGCGTTTCGTCGCACCGGGCACTACCCGACGCTGGATCTCGTGGCCCGCACGGGTGAATCCAATGAAGAAGGCGACGCGGCGACCGCAGGCGGCCCGGTGCCGCCTTCCGTATCGGCAATCGACCAGACGCAGGAAACTGATGTCATTTCCTTGCAGTTACGCGTGCCGATC
>Ga0265303_10003377_pt1 | contig 10032 bp, 8 predicted proteins | sample Helome_2_FD_192494 | JGI IMG/M metagenome (GOLD analysis project Ga0265303, IMG submission 192494) | Marine sediment microbial communities from subtidal zone of North Sea - Hel_20160317 (Illumina Assembly) | ecosystem: Environmental > Aquatic > Marine > Subtidal zone > Sediment ... | reverse complement strand
ACGGCCCGCCCCGCCATGGGCCCCTTCTCCCCGAACCCGCTCACCGAGACATAGATCAGCCTCGGGTGACGTCGTCGATACCGAGCGGGTCCGATGCCGATTCGCTCGACGGCCCCTGGCCGAAAGTTCTGGACGAAGACGTCGGCGTCCGTGACGAGTTGATCGAGCAGCTCGAGGCCTCGTGGATCGTGCAGATCCACGACGATCGATCGCTTGTTCCGATTCAGCGAGGCAAAGAGCGCGGACAGCCCACCGCGGCTCGGTCCGATCCCGCGCAGCGCGTCGCCCGACCCGGGCGCTTCGACTTTGATGACATCGGCGCCTTGATCGCCGAGAATCGAGGTGGCGAAGGGTCCCGAGGCCATCGTCGTGAGGTCGATGATTCGAAATCCGTCGAGGGGACCACTCATCGTACCCGAGTCCCTGGGCCGAGATCATCGAAGTCTTCGAAGTGATCGACGCGCGAGACGGAGGGTGGTGCGAGCATGTGGGAGGGACGGAACATCCGTCCGCGAAGCTAGCCGAGGATCGAGACGAGGGGAATCGAAATGGTGAATGAGCCGGAGATGGCTGCGCGAATCGAAGCACTCGAGGCGAAGCTGGCCCGGGTAGAGGGCCATCAGGCGATCACGAACCTGAAGTCCGAATACGGCGCATTGGCCGACGCGCGCTACACGCGAAAGGGACCGAAGCCGCAGACCGAAGTAGACGAGCTCGCGGTGCGGCTCGCGGATCTCTTTACCGAGGATGCGGTCTGGGATGCAGGGGGAGGGCTCGGACGTTGCGAGGGCCGGGAAGCCATTCGCGAGCGGTTCGCTCGGCCCACGCTTCAGTACGCGTGGCATTTCTTCGTGAAGCCCGATCTTCGGATCGAAGGGGCGAAGGCGAGGGGTGTATGGGATGTCTTCGCGCTCTGCACGACTGTCGAGGCTCGCGCTATGTGGATGGTCGGCGTCGAGCACGACGAGTACGCTTGCGTCGACGGGCGCTGGCTCCATCGCCGAATGCAACTCGATGCGAAGTTGATGGCGCCCTACGACGGCGGATGGTCCCGCTAGCCGTTGACCGGCTTGATCATCGTCTCACCGAGTTCGCGGATCTTGTCGCATTTGTCCTGGAGCGTCGCGCCCGGCGGAAGCTGGTATTCGAGGGGCCAGCTCACGGTCGCCGTCATGCCGAGCTCGATGAGTTGCCCCATTTCTTCCGGTGACGGCTGTGAGGTCAGCGGGACGAGGCAATCGAAGGGCTCGTCGAGTCGACCGAAGCGTTCGCGTTGCACGCGGAGTTCGGTCAGGAGGCGAACCGTCTCATCGAAGTCGGTCCCGGCACCGGTCCAGCCATCACAATACTGACCCGCGCGGCGCAAGGCGGCTTGGTTCATGCCCCCACACCACAACGGCACCGGCTTCGTCGGGACTGGATTGAGACGAAGGGCATCGAACTGGTAGAACTCACCGTCGTGGGCGAGGGTTTCCCCGGCCATGAGGCGCTGGATGATCGGGATCTGCTCGTCCATACGACGCCCACGGGCGTCGTAGGGCATGCCGAGATTTTCGTACTCTTCTCGCAGCCATCCAGCCCCGAAGCCCAGGACGGTCCGATTCTTCGAGATCACGGCCGCCGTACTGACCTGTTTGGCGATCTCGATCGGATGGCGCAGAGGAAGGATGTAGACGTTGGTGAGGAAACGTAGTCGCGTCGTCACCTGAGAGATGGCCGAGATCGTCGACCAGACTTCGGGAAAGAAAGTCGATCCGTCGAAGGGGGCCTCTCCGCTCTCATCATATGGGTAGCGCGACGTATAGGTCTCCGGAGAGAAGACATGATCGGCGAGACCGATGCCCTCGAAGCCGGCCTCCTCGGCGACGGGCGCGAGCACCATCATGTCGTCGGGATGCGTGAAGGGGATGGACTGCCAGAACTGCATCGTGGCTTCCTCGTTGGGGGTGCGCATGGAATCCGTGTGTGCCGTTGGGGCCGGGAGCATGGCAAAGCCGTTCGCAGAGGGCCAGCGACGCGCCCGAGATGTTCTATCTTGGACGACCGCGACGCGACGGGAGACGAGTCCCTGATGTGGTTCGCGGGAATCCATGAGTCGGGCGCGAGTTCGTCGGACACCGAGTCGGGAGCGAGAGAAGATGGTGGAGTCCGTCGCCGTCGTAGGCGCGTCACTTGCGGGGATCCGGACCGTGGAGGCGCTGCGTCGGCAAGGGTTCGTCGGCCGGATCACGGTCATCGGCGCCGAAGACGAGCCCCCCTACGATCGTCCGCCGCTGTCGAAACAATTCCTGGTCGATGACTGGGACGATGGAAAACTCGCACTCTGCCGAGACGGCCTCGATGTATTGAAGGTCGACTGGCGGCTGGGCATGCGCGCTGAATCGCTCGACGCGACGACCGGGACGCTGCATCTCGCGGACGGCTCTTCGATCGAAGCCGACGCGATCATCATCGCGACCGGTACGCGGGCTCGACGTCTCCCCTTCGGTCGAGACCTCGATGGGGTCATCGAGCTCAGGACGCTCGCTGATGCTCGAAAGCTGCGCGCGGGGCTGGCGAGTGCGGAACGTGCGGTCATCGTCGGCGCGGGGTTCATCGGCATGGAGGTCGCTGCGAGTTGCCGGAAGATGGGGCTCGAGGTGGCCGTCGTCGAACCTCTCGAAGCGCCTCTGATTCGGGGCCTTGGGCCGGTGCTCGGTGAGCGGGTCGCGAAACGTCACCGTGAGGAGGGCGTCGTCTTTCATCTCGAAACCGGTGTCGAGGGTTTCGAGGGCGAGAGAGCCGTGCGGGGCGTTCGGCTCACGAACGGTGAAACCCTGCCGGCGGATCTCGTCGTCGTGGGCGTCGGCGCAGCGCCTGCGACGGACTGGCTCGAGAATTCGGGTCTCGAGATCGATAACGGTGTCTTGTGTGACGCGACGGGTGCGACGGGGAGACGCGGCGTGTTTGCCGTCGGGGACTGTGCTCGTTGGATCAATGCCCACTATCCGGATCGACCGCGGTTCGAACACTGGACGAGCGCTGTCGAGCAGTCCGAGATCGTCGCTCAATCGATCGTGAAGGGAGAGGCTCCCGAGTTTGCGCCGATCCCCTACGTCTGGAGTGACCAGTTCGACCTCCGTATCGCCATTGCCGGGGAACAGAGGTCCGGCGACACGATGCACATCTGTCTTGGCGCACTCGAGGAAGATCGATTCCTGGCTCTCTTCGGGCGTGAAGGGAAGCTCGTAGCGGCCGTCGGCTTCAAGCGTCCTCGACAGCTCAACGCGAGCCGGCGGATGATCGCGGAGGGAACGACCTTCGCCGACGCGATCGCGGAGTTCGCCTAGGCGTCTGCTAGGCGCGGGCCCGCTCGTCTCGCAAGAAGAAGAGAGCCACGAAGGCCAGAACGTTCAAGAGCGTGAAAGTCAAGAAGGCATCGTCATAGCTTCCCGCGCGGTCGAAGATCGACGCGGCGAAGATCGATCCGAGCGCACCGCCGGGCAGCGCCAGCATCATGGCGCCGTAGATCTCGCCGAGATAGCCGAGCCCGAAACAACGGCCGAGCACGAGTGGATAGACGACGTCGCGTGCCGGGTAGGCGAATCCGTAGGCGAAGACAAAGACCCAGAGGAGTGCGGCGTCCGGCATCCAGAGCAGCACGACTGAACTCGCTGCCAACAGACCGAAGTCGATCTGGACTCCTCGCAGATGAGAGATCCGGTCTGCGAGGAGGCCGCCGACGAGTTTGCTGATCACGCCGAGGCCGACTGCCTGACTGAAGTAGAACGTCGCGTCGATGCGACTCATTCCCGAGTCGACGAGGAAGAGCACCAGATGGTCGAGGATGCCCTGGAAATAGAAGAAGAACACGAACAGTGCGCCGGAGAGGATCCAGAAACTCCGCGTGCGCAGCGCTGCTCGCAGGTCGAGGGAATGGCCGTCCACAGCGACGTCTTCGGTGGATGATGGATCCGTCGGTACTGGGGTCGGGTTCGCCGGGCGTGGCTTGGGTTCTCGAACCAGAAAGAGCGCGGCCGGAAGCAATACGAGCAAGGCGACTGCGGAAATGGACAGCAGCCCGGTCCGCCAGTCGTAACGCGTCGCGACCCCGATGAAGAGCTGGGCGAGGAGAAAGCCACCGAGATTGCTGCCGGCATAGGCGATGCCGAGTGCCAGTCCACGACTGCGATGGGTCCATTGGCTGACGACGTGGCCAACCGCGACGTCGCCCATGCTCGCCGCTGCGAGTCCGACGCCTGCCATTGCGATATAGAGCCCGGCGATGCTCTCGATCCGAGCGTAGAAGACGAAGACGGCCGTGAAGAGCGCGGCGCCGAAGGCCAGGACTCGGGAAGCGCCGATTCGAACGGCGAGAAAGCCGACCAGGGGGCTCGCGAGAGACTGTGCCAGGAGCTGAGGCACGCTCCCCGAAGAGAATGCGGCACGCGTCAATCCGAGCTCATCGATCACGAAGGGGGCGAGGGGGCGACTCACGTACGTAATCCCGAGGCCCATCTGGCAGACGAGGCACCCGATCAGGACCCACAGCGTGCGGCCGCGCAATTCGGAGAGTTCGCTCCGGAGTTCCGAGAGGCGACCGCTCACGCGTCGTCCGGTCTGGGTCGCGCGGCGCGCGAACGTGCCTCCCGGTCGCCGTCGCCCTCAGGATCGGCCTCCTGGTCGCGCGCGAATCGGATCGCAGCGTCGTCGCGCAGGGCCCTCTTGGCGACCTTTCCGCCCGCATTCCGAGGCAGCGCATCCATGACGACCAGCGCCTCGGGCCAGAGTTCGCGCGCGACTCGCTGCTTCTCGAGATGCATCCGCAGTTCGTTCAGATCGAGCGAAGCTCGTCCGCGAAGTTCGACATAGGCCGCCGCCTTCTCTCCGAAGACGGGATCTGGAATTCCGATCGCGGCGGCCAGAGCGATGTTCGGATGGTTCGCCACGTTCTCTTCGATGGCTGCGGCGGACAGGTTCTTTCCGCCTCGAATGATGATGTCGTCGGTGCGGCCGATGACCCGCAGATAGCCGTCCGCGTCGATCTCGACGAGATCGCCCAGCAGGAACCAGCCATCTTCTCGGATCAACTCCGCATTGGCTTCGGGCGCGCCGTGGTAGCCACGCGACAGCACGGGGCCCTTGACGGCCGGCTGCCCCGTTCCGCCGGCGGTGACGTCCGTACCGTGGGCGTCGAAGAGCCGGAGGTTCATCTCCGGTAGCGGTCGGCCGGCCGTGCCGTATCTCTTTTCGGGCGGGTCCTCTGGGCGCGTTGCGCTGACGGCGCCCGTCTCGTTCGAGCCGTAGAACTGCAGGACACACGCGCCGGTCGCCTCTTCGAAGCGCCGGGCTCGCTTCTCGGGCACCGCTTCGCCCCCCGTGAAGAGGCAGCGGAGTGCGAGGCTTCGTGAGCGCTGGCCGGGAGCCAGTTTGCCCGACTCGAGCATCATGATGAACTGTGTCGAAACGGCTGCGAGCATCGTGACGCGATGGCGCTCCAGGAGTTCGATCGCTCGTTCCGCGTCGAAGCGTGGCATCACGACGGTCGGCACGCCCAACAGAGTCGGCGTCACATGCGAAGTCCAGAGCCCGAAACCGAAGGGAGCCGGAACCGCGCTCATGACGACGTCCCGATCGGTGAGATCGCCGATGTCAGCCGCGAACCGATGGAACTCGATCCAGCGTCGCTGATCGTGGACCACGAGCTTGGGGAGGCCGGTGGTCCCGGAGGTGGAGTTGAAGAGAAAGACGTCGTCGGGTCCGAGACCCCGCCCTTCGAGAGCGGTCTCGTCGGCGAGCCCGGCCGCGGCACCGTCCACGCGAATCGCATCGTGCGTAAAGCCTTCGCCATCGAGGACGAGATGATGACGGAGACGGAGTCCCTGCGTTCGAAGCGCCTCCACACGCGCCGCAGAGTCGCTGCCGCCCATGCGGGCGGCCGAGATCAAGACCTGAGAATCTGCGAGGCCTAGCAGATGAGCGAGTTCCCGATCGCCACTTCGCGCGCCGAGTCCGAGAGCGACGTATCCCGCGCGCTCGCAGGCCTGGAAAGCGATGTGAACGCCTGCACCGTCGGGGAGCCAGACGCCAATGCGCGCGCCGTCAGGCAGTTCCAGGGCGAGCAGCGCGCGCGCGAGGCGGTCTGCGGCGGCGTCGTAACCCGCCCAATCGAGGACCCGGTCGTCGACGTAGTAGGCGACATCTCGGGGGCGAGCTCGAGCGAGGTCTCGAACGCGACCAGCCAGCGAACGAGAGTCGCTCATCGCTTCGGAAACTCCGTTGTCGTCAGGCCACAGAGAGACAGCTCGTCCGGCCCTCAGGCGTCGAATCGAATCGGGAGTTTCCAGTATCCCTGCACGAATTCGGTCAAGAGGCGTTCCGAGTTCTCGAGATCGACTTCGTAGTCGGGTTGCCGCTTGAGCAACTCTTCCAGACAGACCCTGCCTTCGAGCCGTGCGACGTTGATGCCGAGACAGGAATGCGGTCCATAGCCGAAGCTCAGGATTCTGGGCGGACGTCGGAGGATCTGGAATTCGTCCGGATTGTCGAATTCGCGCTCGTCATGGTTGCCGGAATGGTAGAGGAACATGACGGGCTGTCCCTCCGTCATCTTGGCGCCGGCGAACTCGCAAGGACGTTTGACGACGCGCATCAGAAATTGTGTCGGCATGTCGAAGCGCAGGCCCTCGTTGTATGCGTCGGGGATCAATGACGGGTCATCGATACACATCTGCCGCTGGTCGGGATGTTCCCAGAGCCGACGGACGATCGAAGCGAAGGTCTTGGGGAAGGTCTCCGATCCGCCGATGATGAGCATCGAGAGATGGGAGGCCAGGGCTTCGTCATCGAGAGGCCTACCGTCCTGTTCGAACTCGAGGAGTGTCTGGAGGATGTCGTCTCTTCGCTCCCCTGCGCGTCTTTCGGCGATCTTCTCATGGAAGTAGGCGAACATCTCGCCCATCGCGGCGAGGCCGTCGTCGGTCATTCCCGTCACGCCTTCTTGGCGCTTGAAGAAACGCCAGACCAGGTCGTTCAGCAGCGGGCCGTCTTCCGGCGGCAGTCCGCTGATCGTACACGCGACGGTCACGGCGACCGTCGACGTGAAGTCTCCGAGAACGTCCATCGACCCGCGCTCGGCCGCGGCTTCCATGGAATCGACGGCGATCTTCCGGATCATGGGTTCGAGCCGTGCGACTTCCGGGGCGGCAAAAGGCTTTCGAAAGGCGCTGCGTAGCCGCGTATGATCGGGCGCGTCCATCAGATTGATCATCGGCGTCACGGGCTGCACTCGGGTCAGGAGATGAGCCGAGGTCGTTCCCTGGGCAGCCGACAGATTCTTCATGTCGCCCGAGGCCTTCCAGATGTCCGCGAATCGGGAAAGCGCCCAGGTGTCGTATTCCTCGAGGTAGTAGGCCGGCGCTTCGTCTCGAAGCCGCTTGTAGATGGGCAGCGGGTCGCCTGTGACGACTTCGTCGGAGAAGGGGTTGTAGTCGACCATCTTGTGAGTCTCTCCATGCATGGGGCATCGCGAAATGGGAATCGGTGCGAGCGGATTGACGCCCGCCCTCTCGCGTGGCGAACGGTTGCCGAGCAGGGCCTGCCAAAAGAACTACGGTCCGGAGGGTACCAGCGGGATCCTGACCGGCGCCTCGAGTCGGATGAATCAGAACGAGACGTATTGTATCGTAATGCCCGAGTTGTCGACTTCTTCTTATTCAGTAGAAGCGATCCCATTCGAATCGAGTCGCAGGCCGAGCCGAGAGCAGCCGAAGATTCGGCCGGCATCGGGACTCCTTCGGAGGGGCAATGGCCCAGGGTGAACAGGCAAGCGCGAATCGGTCGTCGGGAAACGCCAGTACGGGCCGGCCACGGAGTGAAGAAGCTCATCAGGCGATCCTCGACGCGACCCTCGAACTCCTGGTAGAAGTCGGGTTCTCTGCGCTGACGGTGGAGGGAGTGGCCCAGCGAGCGGGTGTCGGCAAGGCGACGATCTATCGCCGTTGGAGTTCCAAGCTGCCTCTGGTCGTCGAAGCCTTCAGTGGCTTGCCGGGATTCAAAGAGGTCGACACGGGCAGCCTTCGTCGGGATCTGAAGGAGACTCTCGAGGCCTATCTCGAGGCATTCAACTCGACCTCGCTCTCGACCGTCTTTCCCAGCCTGGCCGGTGAACGCAAACACAACCCCGAACTCTCGAAACTCCTGGAGCCCGTGGCACGCAGCCGCCGTGAGCCCTTCGTTCGCATCTTCGAGCGCGCCCGAGAGAGAGGGGAAATCTCCGAGGATGTCGACATCGAACTCGCCGCAGATCTCGTTGTCGGCCCGATCTCCGTCAACGTCTTCTTTCGCGGCGGAACGCTGCAGCCGAAGCTCGTCGAACCCATCGTCGATCTTGCGCTTTCCGGGATCCTGAAGCGCGACTAGCGGAGCGCGTGCTCAAACCGCATACCGAGCGCGCAGCTCGTGTTTCAGGATCTTTCCGGTCGCGTTGCGCGGAATCTCTGGAAGGATCTCGAGTTGCTCCGGAATCTTCTGGATCATCAGATCCTGACCGCGCAGGAAGGCCTGCATCTCGCCGAATTCGAGGGGATCATCGGCGTCCTCGCAGGCGACGATCGCGCAGCAGCGTTCCCCCGACGTCGGATCCGGAAGACCGATGACGGCCACGTCCGCCACCTTCGGGTGGAGATAGAGGAGATCTTCGACCTCCTTTGCCGGGATGTTCTCGCCTTTGCGGATGATGACGTCTTTCAGTCGTCCCGTGATCGTGAGAAACCCCTCGGCATCCATCCGGCCCAGATCTCCGGTGCGCAGGTACCCCTCCGAATCGAAGGCGGCCGCATCGAGGGTCGCATCGAGGTAGCCAAGGAAGAGCTGCGGGCCTCGCACACGAATTTCGCCTTCCTCGTTGGCCAATGCGATCTTTTCGTCCGTGCGCACCACACGGATCTCGACCTCTGGAAGCGATCGTCTGCCTTCGGTCTCCGCGAGCTTCTCGTCGGGGTCGCCGATATGGCCCATCGTGATGATCGGGCACTCCGTCATGCCGTAACCAGAAATGATTCCGGCTCCTCCCATCTCGCGCCGAACGTCGTAGTGGAGCTGCGGAGGCTTCGGCGCCCCTCCGCCCGTCATCGCGCGAACGCTCGGGAAGAACGGTTTCTCTTCCGACGCACGATGCACCTTCAGATAGGCCTCATGAAAGACGGTGCCGGCGGTCGCGAGCGTCATTTCGTTCTTGCGAAGGATCGACATCGTTTCCGGTGCCGCGAAATTCTCGATCAGAATCAGACTGCATCCCGTGGCCAGCGATGCCTGGAGCCAGTTGATGCCACCGATATGTGTCAGGGGGAAGACGAACGCGACGCGGTCCGAGGCATCGATTCCGAGACCGAGGCACATCCCCTTGGCGGCGGGCCAGAGCGAAGCGTCGGTATGCTGGGCTCCCTTCGGATCGGCCGTCGTTCCAGACGTGTAGAAGAGCCAACGAACCGGCAACTCGTCGGCGGGAAGCAGCGGCGGTGGCGGGGGAAGTGTCGCCTCGTCGTTTCCGGGCAGCGCATTGTCGACGACGAGCGTCGACAGATCCCCCAGCTCTTCTGCGATTTCACGGCCCATCTCCGGGTAGTCGAAGTTCGCGGAAGCGTTGGGAAGGATCAGCAGGCGAGGGCGACACTGCCTGGCAATGAAGCGCACCTCGCGCGTTCGATAGATCGGCAGGATCGGATTCTGGATGGCATCGAGCCTGGACAAGGCAGCGATCAGGATCAAGGACTCGATCCGCGTGGTGAGCATCCACGAAACGGTGACGCCCGGACCGACTCCGAGGTCCGTCAACCCGCCAGCCGTTCGCAGGGCGGCCTCGCGGTAGGTGGCGAAATCGATCTCGCGGCCGCTCGGATCGATGGCCATTCGGCCCTCGGGAGTCGTCCGGGCTCGTTCCTCGATCAACTGCCAGAGGGTCGGCGCCTCGATCATGATGGCCTCGTGAGTTCTCGAGATGACTGAACGGCTACTCTAGCCTCTGAGGGCCGCCAGAAACGGCCGAGCCAGGCT
>Ga0265303_10003376_pt1 | contig 10033 bp, 6 predicted proteins | sample Helome_2_FD_192494 | JGI IMG/M metagenome (GOLD analysis project Ga0265303, IMG submission 192494) | Marine sediment microbial communities from subtidal zone of North Sea - Hel_20160317 (Illumina Assembly) | ecosystem: Environmental > Aquatic > Marine > Subtidal zone > Sediment ... | reverse complement strand
GCTCATCTGGCCCCTGCAGTGGTCATTTTTGTGCTTACCCCCTATGCCCTAGACGGCATGGAGGGGACGATCGCTTTCATCAGGGGGGCGATACAGATATACATGATCATCATATTGATGCTGGCGCTGGATTCCATGCTCAACGCAGCAGAGGAAATTTACAAGAGTTTTCGTGCCTCTTCAGAGGTCCCCATCAAGGGGTTTGTACAAATTTCCAAGATCGCGCTTTATTTCCTATCTGCCGTCTTTGTAATTTCCATTCTCCTGAACAAAACGCCCTTATACCTGCTCAGTGGCATCGGTGCCCTAACAGCGGTGCTGATGTTGATCTTCCGGGATGCGATTCTTGGGTTTGTAGCCGGTATCCAGTTGGCTGCGAACAAGATGGTTGCAAATGGTGACTGGATTGAAATGCCGAAATATGGCGCAGATGGTGATGTGCTGGAAGTGACATTGACCACGGTCAAGGTCCAGAACTGGGACAAAACGGTCACAACGATTCCAACCTACGCGCTGATCTCCGAGTCATTTAAAAACTGGCGCGGTATGCAGGAATCCGGTGGTCGGCGCATCAAGCGGGCGGTGAATATCGATATCAACAGCATCAGGTTCTGTGATGAGGAAATGCTTGATCGCTTTGGAAAAATTCAATACATCTCCGAATACATCAGCACCATGGAGGCCGAACTTGAAGAGTTTAACGTAGCAACCAAGGCCGATAATACCAGCCTCGCCAATGGCAGGCGTATGACCAATGTCGGCACGTTTCGCGCCTACGTACAGGCCTATCTGCTGGATCACCCGATGATCAACCGGGAGATGACTTTTCTGGTCCGGCAATTGGCCCCCACAGAATATGGACTTCCGATCGAGATTTACGTATTCAGCAAAGACCAGGTCTGGGCCAATTACGAGGCGATCCAGGCGGATATTTTTGACCACATACTGGCAGTGGTTCCGGAGTTTGACCTGCGGGTTTACCAGAACCCGAGTGGTAGCGATTTTCGCGGACTGGTCCGGGGATCATAGGTCTGGTGAAAAACACGGCGCTTGTTAATCACCGGGCTTCTGTTATAGTGCGCTCCGTCTTGGCACACTTCGGTCTGTGCCAACCACTCCTGCCTGCACTTTCGCGGGCTACGGAGAAAATCAAGATTTAGCCTGGACCGACCCATGTTGTAAAAGGATTACGGCGTTTGGGTAGGGCGATCTCGGAGTATATTCATAAATGTTATTTTCAGAACTTGGCCTTTCGGCCGAATTGTTGCGCGCGATTGATAAACAGGGTTACCAGGAAGCAACCCCGATTCAACAGCAAGCCATTCCCCTTATTCTTGAAGGCCACGATTTACTGGCTGGTGCCCAAACCGGCACCGGCAAAACCGCGGGCTTCACCCTACCCCTGTTACAAAGGCTGCAGAACTCTGCGCCACAGGGCAACAAGTGCGTACGCGCACTGATCCTGGTTCCAACACGGGAACTTGCGGCACAGGTTGCCGAGAGTGTCGATAACTACGGGCGTTACCTGCCGTTCACATCATCCGTGATATTCGGCGGTGTCAGCATTAACCCGCAAATCACGAAATTACGCCGTGGTGTAGATATCGTCATCGCAACACCGGGCCGTTTGCTCGATCACATGGAGCGTTGCACGATTCGTCTTGATGGTGTTGAAACACTGGTGCTCGATGAAGCCGACCGCATGCTCGACATGGGTTTTATTCGCGACATCCGCAAAGTACTGAACGCGATACCGAAAGATCGGCAGAACCTGCTGTTCTCCGCCACGTTCTCAAAAGACATCAAGCAACTGGCCAACGAATTGCTGAACGCGCCGATGGAAATCCAGGTTGCACGGCAAAATACCACGCTTGAACAAATCTCCCAGGTCGTCTATCCCGTTGACCGCAGCCGGAAGCGCGAACTGTTGTCACATATGATCGGTGAGGGCAATTGGCAACAAGTGCTGGTATTTACCCGTACAAAGCACCTGGCAAACCGGCTTAGTCAGCAACTGGAGCGGGATGGAATCACATCCGCCGCGATCCATGGTAATAAATCACAGGGTGCCCGCACCCGTGCATTGGCGGACTTCAAAAAAGGCGGTGTCCGTGTCCTGGTTGCAACTGATATTGCAGCCCGGGGGCTCGACATCGAACAACTGCCACACGTGGTCAACTTCGAATTACCCAACGTAGCGGAAGATTATATACATCGTATCGGTCGTACCGGCCGCGCAGGCCTGGAAGGCGAGGCCATTTCACTGGTCTGTGTCGATGAGAAAAAACTGCTGGCAGATATCGAAAAACTGCAAAGATGCAGTATCGAGAAAATCATCCTTCCAGGTTACGAGCCCGATGAAAGCATCAAGGCGGAACCCATTAAAAACGGTGGTAATAGAAACTCGGGTCGTAACTCACGACCCAACAACCGGGGGCGTAACAACTCGTCCCAGTCCCGTAATGGAAGAGGCCGGAACGCATCGGCACCGGCCGGTCGGGGCAGAGGACAGGGTCAACGTTCGCGCCGGGCAGCTTAAATTTATTAGCTTCAGCGTATAGAAGAGGCCTACAAAGAAGAAGCCCTGCTTGAGCAGGGCTTTTTCACATATAACGTAAAAATTCCAGGTTGTTAATCCAGGTAACCTGGTATCCGCTTCGCCAAATAGTCCACCCATTTACCTTCTTCTATATAGAAGGCTTTCATATCCGGGTGTTGCACAAGATTCATATGGTAACGATATAACATTGCAATCCAATCGGTGCCATTCCACAAATTTTCACTAGCCCTGTCAGCCAAAATAAGCTGAACAGCTCGATCAGGGTCTATTTTTGCCAGGGCTAAAACACCAAAGGCACCATACGGGTCATAGGTGTCACTTCTGCTGTTTATTATCATATCAACAGTTTGCTTCGCGCTTATCTGATCATCAATCGCGAGATAGGCCGCCACCCTTGCCTCATCCAAGTTGGGCTGAATCCAGAGAAAATCTCTGCCAAAGACCTCATTTATTTTCAATATTCGCTCAGCAATTTTTTTGGTCTTCTCGACATTGTTTTCCTGCAGGTAAAAGTCGAGCAATATAAAATTGATCTCCACATAGTTCATGACCAGGTTTTCATTGGTATTTTCGATGTAGATCTTGTCTTCGATCTCCAGCACTTTTTCAATGTCCATCCCGGATACTGCAATCAAAGTAGCAGCGCCGAAAACACTTACCTGGCTTAGATCGAATCCTTCATGCTGGATATACTCATCAATGATATCTTTATTCGCCGTAGCTAGAATTTGCTGTACCAACACGCGGGACCTTTCCCATTTGCCTGACCCGCCAAGACTATTGTCCAATCGTTCAAGAAGCTGCGTGGTCAGGGCAACATCTTTGACATTGTTGCTATAGTGGGTAATCGCTCCAAAAAGTATTCTTGCATTAAACGGGTCCAGTTCGATCGCTTTACGAAAGGCTATATCTGCGTTTGGCAAATCACCGCCAAGCTGATACCACCATGCCAGTGTGTAATGGACCAACGCTTCATCCGGGTAAAGCTCAATGGCTCTATCAAGGGTTAATTTACGCTGGGCCCGAAAAAAACCGCCATCCTGCTCTGCTACATAGTCGCTGGCCTGTGCCAGGAGCGTTTCAAGATTGTCAGGATCCAATGAGACTGCCTTATCCAGGGCGTGTTTCGACGCAATGGTCAGCTCTTGCATCATTGCGTCATTGGCATCGCCGGCATACCAACCATTCGTCAGCATGTTACGTATGATGTGGTCGTAAATTTCATTTAGAAAACCCCAGGCCTCTACAAAATTCGGGTCTTCTTTTACCGCCTGTTCAAGCAATTCACGTGACCGGGCCAGGCTGTCTTCGGTATCACGTTCGGTTCTGTCAATGCTCTTGGCTTTCATATACAAGTCGTAAGCTTTTACACTTTGTGTCGGCATATCACTCAGAACACCGACTGTCTCCGGCTGAATCTCCAGGTGTATGGAATCAGTGATTTCCTTGGCAATGGAGCTTTGTACTGCAAAAACGTCGATGAGATCACGGTCGTAATTACTTGCCCATAAATGCCTGTCGGTCGCAGCATCTATCAACTGCACCGTGACACGTACATGATTGTCGACTCGTCGCACTGAGCCTTCCACGACATAGCGGACTTTCAGTTCCTGGCCAATTTCACTGACCGATAGCAATGAACCCAGGTACTGCATCGATGAGGTTCGCGAGGTTACTTCCAGGCCGTCTATATAGGAAAGATAGGTAAGGATTTCTTCATGCACACCGTTGGCAAAAAATGCGTTATCACTGATCGCGCTCATATTGATCAATGGCAACACGGCGATTGATAGCTGACTTTCAACAACCGGCGGCGGAGATATCTCAACAGGCTCCGGTGTTGGGAATAGATAGTTGTTGAGCACAAAACCCACAAACAAAAACAAAACCGCGCCAGAGATATAGAAGGGGAGTTTCCCACCCTTGGTAGTAGCAATGACATTGGTTTTGTCAGCATCAGGGGTACGTTTGACACCCTCCGGCGTGACGTCAAATATCCATGCGAAAATTAATGCGACCGGGAAACCCAAAAACAGAACGATTGAGAATATCCTTAATACCCATTCAGGCGCACCGAAAGTCGGAAACAAGGTATCGGCTACCTGGATGAGTAACCACGTCACCACAACATATGCCACGGCCACCTTGAAAACCTTGCGACGTTTTAATTCTTCAATGAAGCCCACAGACCACCCCGAATTGTAATCCGCAAGACTACATTAAAACGTACATAAATGGGAATAAAATTGGGGCGTAAACCTTGTGAGACGGTCTGCTTCTCGATATGGCCGGGCTCAACAATATTACTCTGTGTGAGAGTGACTGAACATTTCGCTGACGACCATGTCGGCCAGATTCTTAAGCATGGTTTTTTCTTCATTGCTAAGCTGACGCGGGATCTTGTCTATGATGCACAGCGTTCCAAGCTTGTGACCGTTTGGCGCCTCCAGGGGTGCGCCCGCATAAAAGCGGATATGGGGTTGGTCAATGACAAAAGGATTGTCTCGAAAGCGTGGGTCGCGTCGCGCATTGCGGACTTCGAAAACATCATTGCCAAGAATGGCATGCCCGCAAAAAGAGAATTTGCGAGGTGTCTCTTCGGCATTGAAACCTTCGGTGGATTTGAACCACTGCCGATCTCGATCCACCAGGCTGATAATGGCAACCGGCATATCGAAAATTCTCGCACTGATGCGGGTAAAACGATCAAAACGATCATCGCGGGGCGTGTCCAGAATTTCCAGACTGTGTAGCGTCGCGAGTCTCTCATCTTCATTCCGTGGCGTTGCTGGTTGTTGCATATACATCCCGCTCTATAAAAACTCCCCTCTTATTAAGTGTAGTCACTCCCGTGCATAACTTCAGAGATTCGGCGTAAAAACATATTACTTTCGCAGCTCAACTTCTACGCGCGAGTTTGGTTGCGAGTATGGTTATCAGGCCACCCAGCATTAAATATCCCATCACCACTTCTGCCATGACCCACCAGGCCGCTTCCTGGGTTCTCGGAACGATGTCTCCAAACCCGAGTGTCGTAAATGTGACGACGCTGTAGTAAAGCATTGGCGCCCAGTCACGTGGGTCATATCCCGTTTCTTTGGAGAGTTCATTCAATACAAATGACTCGCTACCACCTAAATGAAAGTGAAAAATCAGGCTGAAACCCATGGCGATGAAAGCGCACCAAAAGATCCATAGTGATAGTGAACGGCCACAATTGGACGAGTACTTCCACAGAAAATAACGAAAAGGTTTTGTGAACTGGTATTCTTCAACGTAGGCCTCATCCTGTGCATAACGCTTGAACAGCGCATTGCCATGAGCGGTACTGATTTGTATGTCTTTGCAGGTCTCTGTCTCATTGAACTGAACCCCTGTGATATTCGCTTCTGAAAAATCTGTGGACAACAGTGTGCATCCTTTCAGATTTGCGCCAGTCAGATTTGCACCGCGTAGATCAGCATTGCTTAAATCACAGTTTTCGAGGTTGGCTCCCCGCAGATCAGCGTCATTCAGACGCGTGTTACTGAGATCAGCACCGCTAAGTTGTGCATTATTCAAACGTGCACTGGTGAGATTGGCGCCACTGAGATGGGCCCCCGTCAAATTAGCACCGTGCAAGTATGCAAGAGACAGGTTTGCCTCGATCAGAAATGCCCGTTCAAGGTCTACCCGGCTCATGATCGCGCCAGTAAAATCTGTGTTATACAATTCCGCAGATGCCAGGTCGGCACCGCTGATGTCAGCCGCCGCCAGGTCCGCGCCACTCAGATTACTGCCGTGCAAACTGGCGTGCCGCAAGTCACCGGCTTGAAGGATTCGGTTACTCAGGTCTTTTCCAGCAAGATCATAACCACGCAAGTCGATACAACTCAGGTCTTCCGCACTGAAGTCGATGGTTGTTATTCCGGAGACGTCTGATGCTGCGTATTGATTACCTAACTTCTCCTGGCCTGTCTCAAGTTCGATTTCCGGGTGGGGTTCTTCCATCGTTGCCGTGTGACTCGGCGATGCCATTTTACGCAGGTACACACTGGGTATGTCTTTATAATCGGCTGGCAGATAGGCGCCGAATAGCTCCGTAATAAAATTGCTCTTGCGTTCACAGTTGATATCGAGATCGCGCAGGAGTTCATCGTGGTAGTGCAGCGCATGTACCTGAAGCATAGAGCCGCGTGAGCTTTGCTTCGGCATGAATCCTCTTTTCCATACCTTCATCTGTTCTATCTCGCTCAGCATGTGCGCACGATCGGGAAGGTGGATGTCACCTTTGAGCATCGCAACCAACCAGCGCGCTTCGAGGTAATCGCTCAATGAGTTGTTAAAGGTTGAAGCCAGGCCTACAAAAACGAGTCGTGGAAAATCCGGATGCAGTATATGTCTGTAGAGGTAGAGTCCATCTTCCTCGAGCACCGACTGGTACTCGTCTGGAAGAATAGAATGGTCGTATTTCCATCCGGTCGCCAGCACCACCGTATCGGCCTCCAGGTACGAGCCATTGCAGAGATCAACACCATCAGCTGTGAAATTTTTGATCGATGATTGCTCGGTGCCAATTGTGCCCTTGTGGATCAGCGGGTATATGCTCGGTGAAGCAACAAAATCCCCGGTAAAAATGTCCTGTTGCAATCGGTGCTTCGGTAAGGCACCAGCAGACTTCAAGCGAAACTGGATGCGAAGCGACAATTCAATGATTCGCCAAGCGCTCCATACTATCCAGCCTGCATATCTGTGCAGTCGTTTCTCCCATTTACCTGGATGCTGATAAAGTGGCAGAAATGCCGACATGAAACGACTGATCATATACTTGCTATCCAGCAGGCCAAGAAATTTTCGCGGCACGGGCCAATGCGCCTGGCGGAATACGAGCGTAACCTGTTCAGCCACCTGTACAGCATCCTCGGCCCTGTCCAATGCGCTTTTTCCGAAACCCACCACAACTACCTTGCTGTCCTGGGCAAGCTCCGGGTCCCTAAACAGGGAAGAATGCACGATACGCCCTTTGAACTCTTCCTGGTTGGGAAATTTCGGCAGGTATGGAGTGGAATAGAGCCCGTTACAGATGACAACAAGATCAAAAATCTTCTCGAATTCTTCACCTCTTTTGGTATCCTGGCAACGTAGTATCCAGCCTTTATTATCCGGCTGAGGTTCCAGTTTGATGACCCTGCAATTGAACTGGATTTTCTTGAAAACCCGGAAGTGCCGGGCATAAGAATTCAGATAGGAAACAATCTGATCGCAGGATGGATATTTTGGGTAGGAAGCAGGCATCGGCCAATCGAGAAACTCGTAGGACTCTTTCGGCAGTTGCAGATGTAAGGAATGATACCCGTTCTCCCAGACCCCGCCGAGAGATCCCTTTCTCTCAAATACCTCACAATTAAACCCCTCTTCAAGGAAGGTCTTAGCCGCTATCAGTCCGCCCACACCTGCGCCGATGATGCCTATATTGTTAACATCACTTCTCATCTAACCTTAAGTTTAGGTGATTTCACCAAATAAAGGAGCCGGATACTTTTTATCAGGAAATTCAGGGGGGGATTTTTTGAAAAATGGTGGGCCGTGTAGGGTTATTTCGGGCATTGCCCAGGCCAGCCTCTCGACCGGTTGAGATCGCAGACACAAAGCAGCCATTCACCTGGCGTGAGTTCTAGTGATTTGAATAACGGCTTCCGGCCGAGGGTGTGTAATGGACAGTTCACGACCCACTGCAGTCATTCTCAAACCCGATCATAGTGAGAAAGAGGCTCTTCTTGATCCAAGCGTTGCCTGCCACAGCATTACCCAAAATCAAAAAAAAGTACTAATATATAAATGAGAGGGCATAAATACTGGGATGGGAGGACATAAATACCGGGAGATTGAAATGAAAACTTTTCTACTGATGACAGGAAGTGGCCCCCTGATGATTCTTACCTCGCATGGAGCCATCGAGAATTCAATTTTGCTGGATAAGTTGCTGGCAAAGGGAATTGATAAGTTCATTGCCTATGAGGTTCCATTCGAATTGGCAGAGCAACGTTATGGTTGGCATTTCAATGTGGTCGCCAATGACCTGCATGAGACCGACGATTTGCGGGTGCTGGACTACAATGGTGACCGAGCTTTCAGACTGTTCAGTTTCAGCGAGCTAGGTAATGCTCATATCCATGAACCTACTCCTCTGGGACGGGCGGCTGCTTAAAACCTGGGAGTTGAAACGCTCTCACATCAATTTTCAGCGAAACGACGGGCGGGAGTCGGCCAGAAGCAGCCCATCCCGGTAGGTGGGAACAAACCATCCACAGCGCTTACTGCCATAACTCGTGCTTGACCCAATCGACTTCCATGACCCAATCAGCGGTCATAGGTGAGTTATTGATCTTGGCAAAATTCAAGACGGCAAACAAAGGCTCAGGGAATTCGTCTCCGCCATCGACGAGGCGATAAATCTCCCGGCCATCCAGGCGAAATATAATGTCAGCTCCGAGCCACTCGACGGAGTACTCATGAAACTCCTCAAGGGTCGCTTCCTGCACGAGCATTAATCCTTGCCAGTCACCCCCGCCGCAATATCCCAGGTTTTTGATGGCGCGCGCCGCGTAGTGATCCGGTCCACCATCGCTGTGGTGTTCAAAAATATCTATCTCCCCTGAGCCCGTCATTGGCCAGCAGACATTCTCATCCGCCTCCTGAACCGGCGGCTCATTATTGCGGGCACCCAATAACCACCAGGCCGGAAACATCCCGGGCTGGCCGCTGTTCTCGACCTTGAGACGGGCTGTCCATCTGCCCTGGACGAATTCCTGTAGATTTTTGGAAGCAATGCGTCCACCGACATAGCGGGTGTCCGGGTGTTTTTTTCCTTGCTTGTCATAGTTCTCGCAAGGCACTTTATGTCCGAGATCCACCACCCTCAATTTCAGTAGTCCCTCACTCACTTCGCGAGTGTTGTACTGGCCATCTGGCAGGTAACACTGATCTTCACCGTTCACCCAGAGTAACTGGTCTTGCCAGTTTTTCGGTTCAAATCTATCAAAATCATCAAAGAAAACGACTTTCCAGTTATCCTGACCGGATTCCAGTCCAGCTAAAGAATGAGTTTTCAACGCCTCGGAACTGGCGGACGCCAACACAGCCAGGGCCAGAGCCAAAGAAAGATATAGGTATCGCATATCATCTCCGAAGTTCTATATGTATACAATTAGAGCCACCACTCGCAGGCTGACCAGCAGCAGAAGCTTTTATAGTATTCAAACCAGAGTGCATTACAACAGCGATGCGATAAGAAGGGTCTCCGACGCTACCAAAGGGTATCCCAGATGCCATCAACACTGTCAGGTACAGATTCCGTAAAAAATAACAGAGAAAATAACAGGCGAAAAGAAAATAACAACAAAATAACAGAACAAAATAACAGCAAAATAACAGGGACATCCACCAAATAACAAAATAACAGGGACATCCACCAAATGGGCAAAATAACAGGCA
>Ga0265303_10003374_pt1 | contig 10034 bp, 7 predicted proteins | sample Helome_2_FD_192494 | JGI IMG/M metagenome (GOLD analysis project Ga0265303, IMG submission 192494) | Marine sediment microbial communities from subtidal zone of North Sea - Hel_20160317 (Illumina Assembly) | ecosystem: Environmental > Aquatic > Marine > Subtidal zone > Sediment ... | reverse complement strand
CGATGCTCTCGAACCCGAGCCGCTCGAGGAGCGCCAATGGACGGCGCTGTCCGCTCCGCAGCAGATCGTCCGCTTCCTTCCAGGCAGATCCCGGGTAAGCGGCACAAAGCACCTGGACATGCCCGTCGGCGCTCGGGGCCGCGGCGATCCCGCCGTCCAACATCCGAACGACATGGTCGGCCGTCAGGAACGGAGAATCAGTACTCGTCACGAACGCGAGATCCGAGCCCGCTGCTTCGAGTCCTTCACGAATCCCGGCCAAGGGGCCGAGTTCGGGCTCACGATCCTCGACGATTCGGGCATCGAGCGACGGCAGCGAGATCGCCTTCGAGGTCACGACGACGACCTCGTCGACGACCGGCCGCAGCACTCCGACGACATGCTCGATCATCGGCTTCCCGAACCAGGGTAGCCAGGCCTTGGCGCGCCCCATCCGCGAAGATTTCCCCCCGCATAACACGACGGCAGCGCGTTTCATGATGGGCTCACGATCAGATCAATCATCGGAGCCACGAGGAACTCGATCCGGAAACCGGTCCAGGATCGAGAGCAGCGGTCCGAGCGCGACCTGCCCGAGTCCACAGATACTCGTCTGTTTCATCGTCTCATTCAGGTCGCGAAGCAGTTTTTCGTCTTCCTTCGAAACGCCTCCCGCCTTTTCGATCAAGGCGACCGCTTTCTGTGTACCCACTCGGCACGGAACGCATTTTCCACAGGACTCGTTTCGAAAGAAGCGAGTGATGGACAGGCCGACGTCGAGCAACTCCTTGTTCTCGGCGACGAAGACGACGGCTCCCGAACCGAGCATCGTTCCCGCGCGCGCGAGCGCATCGAAATCCAGTGGCAATTCGAGTGCCTCGGGCCCGAGAAAATTGCTCGACGCGCCGCCTGGCGCGACCGCCGCCAGAGGAGCCCCGTTCTGCATCCCCCCATGCGCCTCGAGCAGTTCCCCGAGTGGAGTCCCCATCGCGAAGAGTTCGACGCCCGGACGTTCCACGTCCCCGCTCGTGGAGACGAACTTGTGTCCCTCGAAGCCGTCCCGTCCTCTTTCACGCCACCAGTCCACACCCCAATGCGTGATGCCGACCGCGTGGACGAGCGTCTCGACGTTGTTGATCACGGTCGGCTGGCCATAGAGCCCGAAGTTGCCAGGAAAGGGCGGCTTGTTTCGGGGCTCGCCTCGGCGGCCTTCGATGCATTCTAGAAGAGCGGTTTCTTCGCCGAGGATGTAGCCGCCCGGAGAAACGAAGATCTCGACGTCGAAGCTGAAATCGCTGTCGAAGAGGCCATCACCCAGCGCTCCGGCTTCACGCGCCTCATCGATGGCCGCTTGAAGCCGCCGACGTTCGGGTTCGTACTCATGGCGAATGAAGATCGTGCCGCGATCGGCACCCACACAGTAGGCGGCGAGGAGCATGCCTTCGATCACGAGATGCGGAAGGTCGTGCAAGAGTTCGCGATCCTTGAAGGTTCCCGGCTCGCTTTCGTCCGCGTTGCAGATGACGTGTTTGGCGGCTGCCGTCTCGGCCGCGACGAGGGACCACTTCCGAGCGGTGGGAAACCCGGCGCCTCCCATCCCGCGAAGACCCGCGCCGTCGAGGCCTTCGATGACCACGCCGGCCGGCCCACCGAGCGCCCCGCGGATCACCGAATAGGGCGCGACGCCAGCGGCTCGATAAGGGTCGACGTCGGACCAGCTCCGAGGTGCGCGCTCGCGCGGATCCTGAATCCCGCTCTCGAGCTCCGCTTCGAGAGTTTCCAGGTCTCGCGGATCGACCTGGAGATCTCCAATGACCGCCGCGGGCGCGCGATCACACCGACCGAGGCAGGACACTTCACGAATCACGACGTCCTCGCGCTCGGCCGCCCAGCTTCGCAACGCCGCGCGGTGCCCCTCGCCTTCCACGAGCTGACAAGAAAGGTCGCGGCAGACATGCACCACGCGAGCCCGAGGCTTCTCACGTCGGAAATGGGTGTAGAAGGTCGAGACACTCTCGAGGCGATGGAGCGGCAGGCAAAGTTCGGCGGCCAACGTCGCGAGCCGGTCGGGAGGCAGCCACCCCTCTTCCGCCTGCAACTCGACCAACCTTCGAATGATCTCGCTCATGTCGTCTCCCAGCCTCGGCGGGCAATGGTATCCCATCGCCGGCTGCATACGGCGATCCCGAACGGCGGTCCATCGGGCTCCCGATCGAGATCGACTCGAGCGTCCTGAGTTCCTAAGCTCCCGCGAGCATGGATCCCGCCGACCCGAACGACAGTCTTTTCCGCGCCGTCGAAACCGACGACGGCCCGCGCATGATTCCTTCCTCACTAACGGGGGGACCCTGGAATCCCGAGCATCAACATGGCGGACCCGTTTGCGGACTTCTGACCCGGGCGCTCGACCGCCTCGACTCACCGGTGCCGATGCGACTCGCGCGCATCACCCTCGAGATGTTTCGGGGCGTGCCACTCCGCCCTTTGCGCGTGGAGCCCGAAGTCCTGCGCGCCGGGCGACGCATCCAGGGCGTCGAGGCGCGCCTCTTCGCTGGGGACACGCTCGTCGCGCGGGCGACCGGGCTGCGCATTCGAAAAACGGACGCGCTTCCCGAAATGTTCACGTCCGCGGGTCGTGATCCCGAGCTCGGTGATCCACCGGAGGGCGTACCGGAGCGACAGGGTGACTTCGACGCGCCGTGGGATCCGGGATTCGCTCGTGCCGTCGACATCAAGACCGAGATGGCGACGGAATGCGGTGTCCCGGCTTCCCTCTGGGCACGACTCCGCTGCGGAGTCGTCGAAGGCGAGGAGACGACACCCATGCTCCGCCTGGCGACACTCGTCGACTTCGCGAGCGGTACGGGCAACGCCATGGACTACATGAAGTACACGTCGATCAATCCCGATCTGACCATCCACGTCTTGCGCGAACCGACGAGTGACTGGATCGGCATGCGCGGAACGACGCTGCGCGCCGCGGACGGCATCGGCCAGAGCGCTTCGATCGTGTACGACCTCGAAGGTCCGGTCGCCCGCGTTCAAGCGAGCCTGCTGCTGGACCGCCGGTAGCCCTGGATGTCCGGCCGCGCGCGGATGCCCTCGAGCTCCTGGCCGTTCGAGGGCTGCAGACCGCTCGAGAGGCGGTAAGATCCCCGACCGACCGGGAAGCATCGAAGTCGCTACGGCCGGGCCGACCGAAAGAAGCACAGAGAACCAAAAGAACAGGAGACTCGAGATGGGCAAGCTGGATGGGCGCGTAGCGGTCGTCACTGGAGCAGGACGCGGTATCGGAGCCGAAGTCGCGCGCACCTTCGCCGCCGAGGGCGCATCGGTCGTCGTCAACGATCTCGGTGCCAGCATGGACGGCAGCGAGACGGAAGGAACGCCCGCGGACGAAGTCGCCGAAGAGATTCGCAAGGCCGGCGGCAAGGCCATTTCGAACAACTGCGATGTCACCGACTACGAAGCGGTCGAGGCCATGATCGCGCAGGCGATCGAGGAACTCGGCGGACTCCATATCGTCGTCAATGTCGCGGGCATCATTCGCGACGGCATGATCTTCAAGATGGACGAGCAACAATTCGATTCGGTTCTGGCCGTACATCTCAAGGGAACGTTCAACACGACGCGACATGCTTCGGTGTACTGGCGTGAGAATCGCGGCGGCGAGTATCGGCTGATCCATTTTATTTCGGGCTCGGGCATCTGGGGATCACCGACCCAACCGAACTACGCAGCCGCGAAGATGGGCATGGTCGGACTCTCGAACAGCTGCGCGAGTGCGCTGGCCGGATACGGCGTGACGTCCAACTGCGTCGCTCCCGTGGCCTACACTCGCATGACCGCGAGCCTGGAAGGCAAGGCCACCGTCATGGACTACAGCCCCACGAACGAGAAGATCTCGACCCGGAACGTCGTGCCGCCGGTCGTCTGGCTCGCCAGCGAACAGAGCAGTTGGATGAATGGACGCATCATTCAGGCCGGAAACGGTCGAATCGGACTCTTCAACAGCCCGGCGATCGAACGCGAAGTGACAACGCCTGGCGTATGGGATCTAGACGACGCGTTCGAGGAGATGAACACCGCTTTCCGTGAGGCCGTCGAGTATCCGAATCCATTCCGAAAGCCCAAGAGCTAGCAAGGTGTCGAGCGCAGCCTCTTGCCCGAGTGTCTCGTGCTAGGCTGGCGCCGTGAGTAGCAAGAGAACGCGGCGTTCGCCGACACAGGCGCGAGCCGAGATCCTGCAGGCCGCGGAGGCGGCACTCCAGGATCTCGATCTCGACGCGCTCACCGTTGAAATCCTGATGGAGCGAACGAGCATGACTCGCTCTTCGTTCTATCACTACTTCAAGAGCCTCGACGACGTTATCGTCGCGCTCTTCGATCGCGTCGCGACGGAGATCTCTGGAGCCGTCGATGACTGGCTCGAGGGAGACGAGACGCCCGACGACCCCCGAGCCGCCACTGTCTTGCATCTGATTCGGATGTACCAGGTCTGGCGGGAGCACGCGAGCTTGATGCGCGCGATGGAGCGGGCCGCCGGGCGAGGTGGGACCGCCTATCAGACTTGGCGCGGCCGGGTTGTAGAGGGCTACATCGCGAAGACGGTTGCATTTCTCGAGAAGGAGATCGCGGCCGGACGCTGCGATGCGAGCGACCCCGAAGCGGTCGCGAGCGCGCTCATCCTGATGAACGTTTCCGTCGCGAGTGATCAAGTCGCGCGTCCCGAGCCCGATTCCCCTGAGCGCCTCGGCGCCGCGGTCGGACGGATCTGGAACGGCGCAATCTACGGATTTTGAAGGGTTTTTCAGTGAAGCGCGTTCCTCGGCAACACTCCGAATCGCCCTTCTCGGCTCCCTATTGACAGTTCGTTGACAGTAGATCTACTATTGACGAACTGTCAATAACGCTTCGAGGTCGATCCGATGAGCGCTACCCCTGCGTCCTTCCCCTCCGACAGCCCGGCGCAGCACGGCTGGGCCAGGCAGGGCCGACAGCCTTCGATCGCGATCATTGGCGCGGGCATGTCCGGCATTGCTGCGGTCGTGAAACTCCGCCGCGCAGGCTACACGGATCTCGCGGTCTACGAGAAGGCCGATCGCGTCGGTGGAACCTGGCGTGAGAACAGCTACCCCGGCCTCTCTTGTGACGTGCCTTCGTACTGGTACTCGTTCACATTCGCGCCGAATCCGAACTGGTCCCATCGTTTCTCCTACGGTCCGGAAATCCAGGCCTATATGGAACGCACGGCGAAACAATTCGGTGTCAGTGACATCGTGCATTTCGAAACTCCGGTCACCGAACTCACCTATGAGGCACCGACCTGGCGACTCAAGACCGGCAACGGCGATGAGCGGACCTTCGACATCGTCGTGAGCGCGACCGGGGTGCTTCATCATCCCGTCGTCCCCGAGATACCCGGACTCGAAAAGTTCGAAGGCGCCCATTTCCATTCGGCGCGTTGGGATCATGCGGTCGATCTGACGGGCAAGCGTGTCGGCGTCATCGGGACGGGCTCGACGGCCGCGCAGATCGTCGGTGCGGTTGCAGACAAGGTCGATCGCCTCTCGGTCTTTCAGCGCACGCCCCAGTGGATGGCGCCGCTACCCCAGAAGGAGTACTCGAAGCCCTGGAAGCGCTTCCTCGCCCTCTTCCCCTTCGTCCATTTCTTTCTCTACCACACCTACTACATGCTCATGAGCCGCTGGATCGGCGGCGCAGTCCTAGGTGACGAAAGGGCGCATCAGCGGCTCAGCAACGCCTGCCTACAGAATCTCGAGAACAACGTCTCTGATCCCGAATTGCGACGAAAGCTGACCCCGGATTACAAGGCAGCCTGCAAACGCATCGTGATCTGTTCGGACTTCTACCCCGCCATCAGTCGCGAGAATGCCGACCTCGTGACCGACGGCATCGACCGAATCGAACCGGGCGGCGTGCGAACGACGGACGGCGAACTCCACGAACTCGACGTCCTCGTGTTCGCGACGGGATTCGACCCAACCCGATTCATCCTCCCAACCCGTGTGAGTGGTGAGAACGGGATCGATCTCGAGAAAACGTGGAACGACGCACCTCGCGCGCACCGAGCAATGAGCGTGCCTGGGTTCCCGAACTTCTGGATGATCGAGGGGCCGACGGGACCCATCGGAAATCTCTCCCTGATTACGATCTCCGAATATCAGGTCGACTACCTGATCCAGTGCCTCGACAAGATGAAGCGAGAGGGTCTCGAAGCCATCGCTCCTCGCCAGGAGGCCTTCGATGCCTACAACGAGGCGATCCGCGAAGCCGTTCCGCGTACGATCTGGGCGACCGGCGGATGTGATAGTTGGTATCTCGACAAGACCGGGCTGCCCAACCTCTACCCCTGGTCGCCGGAACGCTTTCGCCGAGAAATGAAGCACCCGGATTTCTCCGAGTATCGACTCATCGAGGAAGCCTGAGTCCCTCGTCCGACTGCATCGGATTCGAGCCGGCGGTCAGTTCGCATCGCGAAGCCTCCATTTCATGGGGGCGCGTTTGACACCGCCTACGAAACTCGACCGCACTCGAACGATCGGCGCCGTTCGCTCCATCTCGACGAGGCGCTCGCGCAGCTGCTGATACATGGCCCGAATCTCGAGTCTAGCGAGATGCGCACCAAGACAGACGTGCTCGCCGCGACCGAAGCCGATGTGGTTGTTGGGCCAGCGATCGATTCGGAAGTCGAAGGGATTCTCGAAAACATCCTCATCGCGATTGCCCGAAGCGTAGAAGAGACACACGGACTCGCCCTCACGAATCTTCCTGCCTCGAACGACCTGGTCACTCGTCGCGGTACGCGCGAATTGGATGACGGCCGTGGTCCATCGAACAGTCTCTTCGATCGCGCCCTCGACGAGTCCTGGGTCGCGCGCCAGAGCATCCCACTGATCCGGGTTGTCGAGAAAGCATTGGATGCCACCGGTCATCGCGTTCCGGGTCGTCTCGTTCCCAGCCACGACGAGCAGGAAGAAGTAGGAAAGCAGCTCCAGACCCCCGAGCGGCGCACCGTCGATCTCTCCCTGCACGATTCGAGTGACGATATCGTCCTGTGGATTCGCGCGGCGGCTGTCGGCGATCTCCTTGAAGTAGGAGAAGAGCTCGATGCGGGCGCGCTCCAAAGTCTCCTGGGCCGTCGCCCCCTTCTGGAACTCCGGATCCCCGGGCGCGATGATCTCGTTCGTCCATCGGAAGAGCAGATGCCAATCTTCTTCGGGCACACCTAGCATCAGCGCGATCACTTCGATCGTGATCGGCGCCGAGACATCGGCCACGAAATCGATCTCGCTCTTCTCCGCCGCGCGATCGAGGACCCGCCGTGTGATGTCGTGGACCTTCGGCTCCCAGATCTTCACGTTTCGCGGCGTGAAGGATTTCGCGATGAGATTGCGATAGCGGCCGTGTTCGGGGGGATCCATCGTCAAGAGATGGCGGACCTGAATCTCCTCGGCGGGCGCAATGTCGGTGAAGACGGCGACCCGCGGCGCGATGATCCAGTCCTTGGGACGCTTGCCGATGTCGACGATGTCCGCGTGCTTCGTGATCGCCCAAAAGGGCGCGCAGTCGTCCCGCTCGAAGTAGCGGACGGGATCGTTTTGGCGGAGCCAGGTCCATTCGGCGTGCGGGTAGCCTTCCGACTCGTATTTCTCGTCGGAGATGACGTCGAGTCGAGCGGGATCGAAGTCTTCCGGCATAACAGGAGCAGTACTCATGAAACCCACCTCGCGAGAATTGGATAGGCCCCAATTCTAGCCGGCCGGATACGGCACGCCCCAGGTCAGAAAGTCTCGAAGGGCCTCGAGGAGCCCCGGACCATCGTCGATCATCACGCCATGACCCGCAGTCGCAAGCGTGACGAGTCGGCCGTCGGCGAGCACTTCGTCGACCATCTCCCGAGCGACCTTCTCGCTCAGGATCGCCGACACCCCACCGCGAACGACGAGAACGGGACAGCTCACGCTTCGAAGCGCATGCCAGAGTTCGCGCTCGAGGGACGCCAGATCGGTCGGCGACGTATCCTCCGGATCGCTGTTCGCGAGAACGCCGGGATCGAAGGCTGGCTCGAACCGACCATCGATCCGTTGAACGACTCCTGTCGCGGCCAGTCGGGCAAGGATCTCGGGATCTCCACTCGGATGCATCATCCCGAGCTGATCGCGATACTCCGCGATCGAGGCGTAGCTGCGGAGCGCGCTCCCGACTTCGCCGACGACGTGAGCCATCCCACTGAACTCGAGGGCAGGACCGGTGTCGACGAGCACGAGTGCTTTCAGCCTCTTCGGCTCCGCTGCGGCAAAGAGCGTCGAAACGTTGCCGCCGAGGGAATGACCGACGACCACCGCCTGCGCGATCTCGAGCGAATCCAGGAGCCCCGGCAGATCGCTCGCGTAGTCTCGAAGATCGTAGGCGCCTTCCGGATCCCACGGCGACTCTCCGTGTCCGCGAAGATCGATCGCGATCGGACGCAGCTCACCCGGCAATCGACTGGCGAGCTCGTGCCAGACGGAACGGTTATGTCCGAATCCATGCACGAAGATCACTGGGCGTCCCACTCCACGCGGATCCGAGTAGGCGAGTCGAAGCGACTTTCGAACGTGTTTAGCCATCACGATGCCTCGGCGGCGACTTCGTCGAGTCGTTCGACCAGAACGCTGGCAATCTCCGCAAGCGTGGGGACCGATGCGAACCAGTTCGAAGCGATCTCGACTTCGACATCTCGACCGATTCCCAGGAAGAGCTCGAGAGTCATCAACGAATCGAGCCCCATTTCGTCGATCCGACTCCCGACATCGATGGCCCTCCTCTGCTCGTCGGAGAGCGCAAGCACGTTCGCGAGGGAATCACAGACGAATTTCTGCATCGCGACGCGTCGTTCGGGAGGTGCCAGCTGGAGGAACTCCGAGACCACGAAGGTAGATCCCGCTGGTCTCTCTATGCGCTCCTCGAGAAGAGCAAAGACCGGTGAGCGCGCATCGCCGATGCGTTCGCTCCGATCCCGATCCGTGAAAGAGACGAGGCCGGCCTCGATCACTTCGCCGCAGAGCGCTTCGCCGACGCTTTCGGCGATCCGCTCAGCCCCGAGATCGTCCCCGACTGAAAGCGTCAGCGTTTTCGCCGGCCTGCTCGTCTCCGTCAGCAGCAACCGATCGATCCATACACGCGTTTCCCAGGCACGGTCGGCGGGCAGAGCGCCGGTTCTCGCTGCACGGATCGAAACGAGCATGCGCGTATCGATCTGCGCCTCGGCGAGCGCCGGCATCATCCGCCGGATCTCGTCTGCCCCGCGTGTCGATTCGGAAGTCACGTGAATCCATCCGCCAATGCGCGGGTGATCTGATTCGGAAATCGCGGCTTCGAGTCCTTCGGAGCGGGTCACGACGACATGTCGCGCGCCATGATCTCGCAGCCACTCTCCGATGGCCGATTGCGCCTCTGGCTCGGTTCCGCTCACCACGAAGCGGCCCGCATCCTCGAACCCATTCCCCGAAATCTGACGAGCGGTAATCCGCGCGCGGGAAGCGTTCGTCATGTCGAGAACGACCCGACCGCTATGTCGATTCTGCGCCATGAAGCGCAGGGCTCTTCCCGCTTCAGACAGCGAAAAGACGCTCATCGAAGGTGGCAGGAGCTGCCCGTCCTGCGCGGCCCTGGCCGTACCTTCCAACAGAGCGGAGACCAGTGTCGGCTCGGTACGGATCATCGCGCCGACGTCGATCGCCGAGATCGATCGATTCGCGGCCAGACGAACCGATCCCATCTCCGGTCGAACGAAATCGTTTCGCGGACAAAGATCGAGGAAGCGCCCACCCGGTGCCAGTCGTGCAAGGTTTGAATGAAGAAGGGAGCCGGAGTCCGAACTCACGATGACATCGAAATCGCCCAATTCCGAATCGCCCGGTGATTCGTCGAGCACCCGGGCTCCCAGCTCGCGGAGCGCGGAACGGCGTTCGTCCGAACTGGCGGTCGCGTTGACCTCCGCCCCGATGGAGCGCGCGACAACGACCATCGCGTGCCCGATCCCGCCGCCA
>Ga0265303_10003373_pt1 | contig 10035 bp, 15 predicted proteins | sample Helome_2_FD_192494 | JGI IMG/M metagenome (GOLD analysis project Ga0265303, IMG submission 192494) | Marine sediment microbial communities from subtidal zone of North Sea - Hel_20160317 (Illumina Assembly) | ecosystem: Environmental > Aquatic > Marine > Subtidal zone > Sediment ... | reverse complement strand
TCTGGTTTCTTCGGAATGATGGGTATTTCGAACTGAAGAAGTTTGAGCAAACATCTCTCTGGAAAAATCACCAGGGCGGGAATTTGCCGCGATGATGAAGGTAGAATGGTCTTAAGAAGCCATAACCTAGGGATTTTTTCTTCTCAGACTAGGGATTTCTCTAGTCGTGCGTCCTTTCTGGATTCGGTATAGTAAAGGACAAGTCTGGCGAACGATTGATCTGAGTTGATGCCTACTTTACCCCCTCTCCATCATTTAGCCAACGCAGAGGATTAGTATGAACCGAATTCGCATCTTGTTAGCGGATGATCACCCCATGGTACTGGAAGGTGTGGCGAAGATCTTGGCCGACAAATTCGATGTTGTCGGGAAAGTGGAAGACGGGCGTGCCCTGGTGGCTGCGGCTCAGCAGCTGGCCCCAGATGTCATCGTGACTGATATGACGATGCCTTTGTTGCATGGCCTTGAAGCATGCCGGCAGCTCAAGCGATTGGTTGGCTCGAAAGTCATCTTTCTCACCATGCATGCTGATGTTGCCTATGCAAAAGAGGCGTTCCAGGCAGGGGCCTCCGGCTATTTACTGAAGCGCAATGCAGCTTCCGAACTGATTGACGCTATTCATACAGTGATTCGAGGCCAAACGTATATTACCCCGCTGGTGTTTGTCGATGATCAGATGCCTATTGAATATGAGTCCAGAAGCCAGGTGCCCCTTCTTAAGCACCTCACTCCTCGCCAACGAGAAGTGTTGCAGCTGATTGCCGAGGGGAAGTCCCTCAAGGAAATCGCTGGTATCCTCTCCCTTTCCGTGAAAACCGTTGAGTTTCATAAAGCCAAACTTATGGACACCTTACACATGCAGTCGAGTGCCGATCTCACCAAGTTTGCTCTTTCACATGGCCTTGTTGAAAAACCCTTACCCCTGATTCTTTCTTCCTACTGATTGAGGAGTTTTTTTTTAAAAAACTAGGGATTTTCCTAGTTCTCCTCTTTCTCCTAATTTTGTATTCTCAGGGCAGGCTCCCCCTTAACCAATTCAATCAATTTTTGAATTGATGCAAGAGATTCATTTAAGGAGTTTACGCATGACACAACAAACATTTCACAGACCGCCCACTTCTCCGACAAATGTGATGAATCTGGGGACTAAGACTAAAACTGACCCGCAGCATCAGATGACGGATGAGTCGATGACGACAACACTTCTACCTTCCATACTTGTCGTGGATGATGATCCGTCGGTATTAGAAATGCTTCATGACGCCCTTGACCTCTGGGGTTTTGATGTGTTTCTGGCCAAAAATGGCCGTGAAGGCTTGCATGTCTTAGCCACCCAAAAGGTCGATGGCATTCTGCTTGATATGGATATGCCTGTGATGGACGGACTGACGATGCTGGATGAGTTACGGTGGTTGGGGTATCCGACGCCGGTTGTGATTATGTCCGGTGGTGTAAAGGGACTAAGCCAGAAGCAAGTGGTGAACGAAGGTGCGCAAGCCTTTATGAGTAAGCCGTTTTCCCTGTCGTTTCTCCGAGACCTGTGCGCTACGATTTTTGAAAATCAGGGCGTCGATGGCCGTATTGCCGATCGTTCCCATGTAGCTTGATGTGGGGACTCAAATGTCAGTGGGCGAACAACTAGATATACGGGAATGATCCTTGTTGAATGTGAGGGAAAAATCTTGAAGGAGAAATGTCTATGAATGCAGAAAAGGCCGGATGCGTAAATGGAATAAATAGAACCTCCAAAACTAAGAAAGGGAAGGTTTGTGTTCATCAGCGTATGGTGGGTTATCATTACAATGAAAAAGCCCAGCCCTCCGGAAATCTGGTGTGCCGAGAATGTGGTGCCGTGATTCCCGATCCCACGAAAGTTTTGGGATAAGGGCAACCCGCCCATTATTTCAAAGTTTCAGTACCTTTTCCTTCCCCCCCTTTGCAGCATTCCTACCTCCTATCCGTCATTCCCACTTCTCTTTTCGCTATTCCAATTTCTCTTTCCGTCATCCCCAGCTTTTTTGCCGGCAATTCTTTTTCCGTCTTTCCTAGTTCTCTTTCCGTCATTCCCGCGGAGGCGGGAATCCAGGCTCTCTTCTCTTCAGATGGATCCCCGCCTACTACCGGGGGGATGACGGTCGCCAAATGGATCCCCGCCTACCACTGCGGGGATAACGAAGAGGAGAAAAACCGCCGCTCTAGCAATCTAGCAGGACTCTTCGGACAGTACTTCCCGTTCAGCCGTTAACCAATCATCCAAATCCTGTCCATGGTGACCGCCCCGGTGATGATGCAACTCATAGGCCCTCTCCGCGATGCGGACATTTATATCGTCGTTCACTGAAGGGTCAACCACCACCGGTTCCGCAATGGCCTCCATTGTGGTTTTGGTTGCTTTTTTTTGACCTGGCTTTTTGGTGTTTTTCTTTATCGAGACCACCTTACCTTGGCGTCTGGACCGAGAGGGAGGCTGTGGTTCTTCCTTGTCATGAACTGATGCTGGGTGTTTCGCCATTATTAAACTTTCTCCGCGGATGAAGTGAAAAGTGAATTGGTGTTTGTCAGTATTTCCGAAGGGAATGCAGGTTTTTTCCCCAAAGCCTCAAGCGTTTCTCTAATCCGTTCCGGTCTTCCCCAATCGCTCCAGAGCACCTCTTCCAACTCAAGGACGCCGAGGCGTTCAGGAACCTTTTGGAGGACTTTGGACGAGAAATTCATGTGAGGCATTTTTTGGTATAACCGGTGAAGTGTTTGGCGTTCATGAACCGTTTCAATACTTTTCCCCAACCACTCAAAGCGTTCCATGATTACGGGGATACATTGCCAACCCAGCCTCCAGAGCGTATCCACTTTCGCCACGATCACAAAGGTATTCCAAAGCGCTCCATTCGACATGGCTTCTAAGGCTTCGAGTTGGCTGGGCTTTTCAAGAAACGAATCTACCTGGCGAACACAAGAGCCTCCATACCATCCTAGGATCTCGCCGACATTCACCCAGCCATAGTCTAATTCCAGGTGGGTGGGACGTACCCCTAGCAGGAGGATGCGATCTTGAAAGACATCAATCGCACGCGTGGCTCGTCGAACGGTCTCTAAGAAACGATCCTCAGGAAAGACGAAATGGTCTGATGGAAAAATCACAACCGTGGCATTGGGATTCCTGGCACGGACATAGGTTAGGGGAAGAAAGATCCCTGCGGCAGTATCGCAATTCTTTGGCTGAAGAATGACTTCTCCGGTTTGCTGCTTATTGAATGAATCACGAGCATAAGGCAGATGGTTCTCTGCCACAACCGTGACTTTTTGGTGGGGCATTCCTAATCGGTCAGCTCGATCTAATGTATGCCGAAGCATGGATCGCTTCCCGACGAACGTACAATATTGTTTAGGCTTAGAACAGCCTAACCATTCATGAATAAAGGGTTGAATTCGTTCTCCTTCACCCCCGGCTAGAATAACGGACCATACTGATTTGGAATGAGATGATGTCATGACCTCGTGTTCCTATCTTAAATCCCTCATGTATAAAAAAGGGGGATAATGCCTCATGCATAACGTTTATACGCTAAGGACAAGAAAAGAGTAACTAGGAATTTCCCTAGGATTCCCGAAAAAATTCCTAGGTTTCTCTTGTGGTGTGTTAGTCGGATTTTAGGGCTTATCGTCCTCCTCACAGATTTAAAATCTGCTTTGTAATTTTGGAGGTGCGGTGGGCAGCCACGTAGATTTCACACTATTCATCTCCTGGGCTTGCACATTTTCACGGCTCGCTTGCCTTCACCCACTTCCAGGCCTCATCAAGTTGATCTGGCGCAAAGTATTGCACGGTTGTCTTGAGTAAAGGATGAAACACTTTCGTCCCGCATTCCATCCAATGGCCATCTCCCACAACCGCTACCCGGGGAATCTCACGAAATTGATGAAGTTGACTTGTCAGCTCTTCCCACAACGTTTGACTGTCCATTCCTTCACATTCAGTCATATCACAGAGCAATCTAAACAGGCCCACCTCATTTCTGAGCTGGTGCAAATAGGAAATCAATAATTCATAATCATCCTGTGTCAATTTTCGTTTAATCTTGATCCCTAGGTTCCCATTCTCACTTTCACTTAATATGTGATACATCTCAACCCTTCCTCATTTTCCACAGCCATCAATTATAAGAAGTGTATTAAGCGAAATTTATGCCAAGGACATTCCGCACCCACTATTCTCTTGGTTTGGCAGGACCTTATGGGAAAAGAAGAAGTACAAGAAAATTAAGAAGAAGAGTCAGACCGGGAATGTGCGGAAAAGGGCTCCATTCCTAGGCTGGAGGCCTGTAGAGTAATGCGACAAAGATTTCGTCGGGAGGGGATTATGAAGGATGAGGCCTTCGGTTTTTCAAGAGATTGTCATGATCTTGGCTTGGCCGGTTCGTGGGGCTTGCCTTGATTTCTATTTCGGAGGTGCAGACGGCATCAGTTTTGCTGATTTGATCACAAGAGACAACCAAGTTTCTTTTCAACATCTTTTGAATGAGAGGAATTCCAATGTCAAATAATGATGCCTCATTTTCTCCGCTTCAACGCTTAGATCAGTTTCGAACCCAACTTAAAAAATTAGAAAAATTAGGTCATGCCCAAGTGGGGGCAACAAATGATTGGGTGGAATTTGATGGAGAGACCGAAGAGCTCTTGCGACAAACATTTGGGGACATGCATGAGTATGTCGAAGCCTATTCCCTGGCCAAGATGGCGGAGGCCGAAGCTCTGGTCAATATGCCAGAATCGGCACAGGAATCCTTAAGCCAAGATCTTCCTCAAAAAGCCTTTCAACAACGGAGGCAGTTGCTCCATGCAGTGTTGTCGGAACTTGAAGGGCGAGAAAGGGCCTGTTGAATGTTTCTCAAACGCGGGCATACGCACCCGAGACGGATTCGATATTAGCGGCCGACGGGATGTTCAAAAAAGTCCGACCAGCAAGGCCGCAGCCCTTTTGGTGCGCGGAGCGTACCTTGTGTACGTGAGCACGGCAAAAGGGCGAGAACACCGCTGGCGGCTTTTTTCAACATTCCCAGAAAAGGAGAAGAAGCGGGGCTTTAGCTGGGGAAGATCATGAGGATCCCCCCGGTCTTACAAGATTTTATGTAAGTGCTTTCATAAGAACGTCCAAGATATTCATGATGTCTTTGATGCTTTTTGCACCATGGGTCATGTAGCTTTCTGTAGAAGATTGCCACGGGTCAGAGATGCAGATCTTATTCAGATAAACCCATTGAGACATCCCGGTGAACGGGGATCATTTGGTCGGGCTGCCCGTGAACATGTGCGTAAACACTTTCTGACGCCACGTCTGGTACGTGATGAATTGGAGCTGATTAATGAGTTGGTTGGAGGAGGGGAGTGATCATGATGTTTGGTTCTTTCCAGGACGAGATATCCAGTAGCATCCGCATCTATGTTGATGAGAAAAAGTAAAAAAGAGCGATTTATGTCGACGACGCTTTCCGAGCAGGAACTTGCTGATATCGATCCTTATTGGCGTGCGGCATAGTATTTGTCCGTCGGGCAAATCTACTTGCTCGATAATTTGTTGTTAGCGAAGCCGCTCACGCTTGATCATATTAAACCACGAGTGTTGGGCCATTGGGGAACCACACTAGGGCTGTCTATGGCGAATTACTAATCGCCCCTGCCAGAGAGCTCTTCTCTGTTAGTCTTGACCTTCCCTTCGTACCCCTGTCCCAGCCCTTTATCGAAAGGCTAATTGGCACACTCCGTCGGGAATATTTGGATCAGATGTTGTTCTAGAATGCCCGGGATCTTGAACTGAAACTTGAAGCCTTCAAAGGGTAGTACAATAGCTACCGAATCCATCAAAGTCTGAACCCAAAAACTTCCGAGGAAGCAGCTGGGTAGGCCACGCCACCGCTTCCCGCAGACCTGAAATATGTGTGGTAGTTACATTGTCAGGGATTGTTCTACACCCCAAGGGCCGCGTGATTAGCAATTCGCCATGCACAGGTTCTGGCAATAAAGCTGGAGATCAATTGTTCGAGTTTTTTGCTCCCGCAGGAGGGGCAAGTGGCTGTTCCCTTTTCATGTTCTTTCAATGTTAAAGCCAACAGACATTCTTTACCGCACTTCAGGCATTTATAATCATACAGCGGCATGAGGCGTTCCGCCTTTCTTTTACGGGAAGATCATTTCCCTTGCCAGGCATGGGTAAAAGAGAAAGCTCATCATTTCATATTTATTGCTGATTTCAATGTTTGGACCTTTCAGAGGATTTCGAAGCTCGGCGTTTATCCCAGTCTTCAGCAATCTTGGCTATTTCGGTGAATCGTTTGGCCACCCGACCAAAAATCGATTCTGGGGGATACTGCCCATCCGGGGTCATTTCTCCAGCCGAAACCCCAGTTAATAATTCGAGGGCTTCTTCAATGTTGGTCACTCCAAAAATTGAGAATTTCCCAGACTCTGCGGCTTCAACCACTTTAGGATTGAGGGTCAGGTGCCGAATGTTTTTTGCCGGAATGAGTACACCCTGTTTTCCGGAAAGTCCGCGCTTCTGACAGGATTCAAAAAACCCCTCGATTTTCTCGTTGACCCCGCCAATGGGTTGAATTTCTCCCAATTGATTAATGGATCCCGTGACCGCCAGTGATTGGTGAACTGGAATATTGGCGAGACTGGACACAATCGCAACGAGTTCCGCTACCGCAGCGCTGTCTCCTTCTACCTCAGAATAGGTTTGCTCAAAGGTGAGGGTGGCATTGAGGGCAAAGGGTTGGAATTCAGCGAATTTTCCGCCCAGAAATCCTGCCAAGGTCATGACTCCTTTGCTGTGAATCTCGCCGGCTAACTCGGCTTCGCGTTGGATATCAATCACGCCTTCATTACCCACAAACGTCCGGGCTGTAATGCGATCGGGCCGTCCAAATGTATAGTCTCCCAATTGATGAACGGAGAGGCCGTTCACTTGCCCCACCGTCTCACCGTCTAGGTCAACCATGAGAGTCCCTTCCTGGATCTCATCTTGGATTTTTTCTTCCAATAGATTGGTGCGCTGGCGTTTTTTATCTATAGCCGTTTCCACGTGAAATTTTGAGACCAACGACCGGCCGTCGTGCTTAGCCCAATAGGCCGACTCACGAACCAGATCGCTGATCCAACTCATGCGCAAAGACAAACGATCCCGACGCTCGGCGAGCCGAAGGCTGTACCGGATGATTTCCCCAACGGCATCGACCTCGAATGGCGGAAGTTTCTCTTCACGACAGAGCTGTGCGATGAAGCGGGAATATAGTTGCTCTTGGGAAGTTCCACGAGGAATATCGATGTCAAAATCGGCTTTCACCTTAAACAGCTTAGGAAAGTCTTGTTCATACGCTTGGAGGAGGGAAAAAATGTATGGGGGACCGAATAAAATGATCTTGATGGTAACGGGAATCGGTTGTGGCTTGAGCCCCGTTGTTGAAAACCCAAAATACTCCCCCGGATCTTCGATATTGACCGAGCGTGTTTTTATGACCCGCTTGAGTGCATCCCAGGCCAAGGGTTGACGAAGCAGATCGAGGACGTTCACGAGTAAGAACCCCCCGTTGGCGCGTAGGCACGAGCCGACTTTAATTTCCGTAAAGTCCGTGTAGACCACTCCCATGTGAGACTTTCGCTCAATTTTCCCGATTAAATTGGCATACGTTGGATGAGGCTCATCAATAATCGGTGCTCCGGTTTCTTTAGTATGTTCGATGAGCAGGTTGACGTCGTAACGGGTCAGGTTCGGCTTGTGATCTCGGGCATCCAATCTAAAAATGGCTAATTGTGGGCCTTCGCGCGGCAAAAAATCTTTGTAGTTGCTCACAATATCTTCTTCCACTTTTTGGAGATATTCCATGACTTCGGGGAGATGTTGATGGTGGTCACGAAGGACGGCAAAGCGATTCTGCATGACGGCCCGGACGACTTGGCGATCCATTTCCAGGAGCGCATGGTCTGCTTCATGGTCCAAGGCATGGACTTGAGCCTGAAATTCACGGATTTTCCCCTCGAGAACTTTCCCCTTTTCGGACATGGTCTCTTTTTGGCTGTCGGTCAAGACCTCGCGGTCTTTTTGTCGCAACGGCTTTCCGTCACGCATCGGTACCATACTAAAGCCAACCGGATCTTCTTTGAATCCGAAGCCCCGCTTTTGGGCCTCTTCACTGACGACTTTGAAAAGGGTTTCTTTTTTCGTTTCACGATCTTCGTTAATTTTGGCTTTGGCCTCCAGATATTTGTGGCTTTCAAAGGCAAGAGGCAGATCTCGCCGAAGACTTTCGATGACATGGCTAAGGGCTTGTTTGAACTCTCGACCTTTGCCGGAAGCGAATGAAAGACCGATGGGTGAAGACGGCGCTAGGAAATTATAGACATAACACCAGTCACGTGGAGCGGGCATCGATAAGGCTACCTGTTGCACTCGTTTGTGAATGATGCTCCATTTGCCGGTACCAATCGGTCCCGACGCATAAATATTAAATCCGTGGCTTTTCATGTTGAGTCCAAAATCCAAGGCTTCAAGGGCCCGAGCTTGTCCCAGTGGTTCTTCCAAAGGCGGAAGTTCTGTGGTATCAGCAAATCCTAAGGCATCGACGTCGATGCTTGGCGACAACAATGAAAGAGGAATTCGTAATTCGTCCATGATTGAAGGGTTCTAAGCGTGGAAAAAGTCGATGTGAGTGTTATCTCGTTCCCAATCTTCTTGGATGAGGTTTTTAATTAAATGCGTGGTTGATAGGGAGCGAGTTGTCGAATATAACTGATCAGGTTGCGAATTTCCTGGGGAGTCAGACGGTGCCCCCAACTATGCATGGGACTAAACACCAATCCCCAAATAATGATAGAACGCAATTCATATTCATTTCTGGCTGTGGATTCAGCCCTATGAAAATCTCTTGGAGGCACCATGAGCGTCGCCGCGTCCGGTCCTTTGCCATCACCAAGGGAGCCATGACACCGGAGACAATGGGTTTGATAGAGAACTTTTCCCGCAAAGGGATTATTCATTAATCCCTGGGCTTTCGTGCTGCCGATGAACATCAGAAAGATTGTTAAAATTATGAGACTTCCCACAAACGAAAGACCCATATTTTTCAGGAGCTTTCCGTTGGAGAGGTATGTGTTCATCGTAAGGGGAACAGCCTATATCATCCAAAATGTAGCTTCTTGCAACAGCGCTTTCTCCGTGGATCGCCCCAAAATTCCCCACCTAGAGGATCGATCATTCAAAGCGACCCTCAGTTTTCTGGTTGCCAACAGACATTTTGACCAAATCCCAATCCGATCCATGCCCGAAGGAGGTCCCGTCGGCTCACACATCCGATAATCATGCCCTTCCGTTCAACAGGGAGGACCAACAGATGTTGGCGTTTCATGAGTTTGACGGCTTCCGAGAGCGTTGCCGATTCCGGAATGGCGACATGATCCTGAACCATAATCTCTTCAGCCGTTAACTGGCTCAGTTCTCGTCCGCTTTCGAGGATATTGAGGATGTCAAACTCACTAATGAACCCTATAAAGTTTCCCTTGTCATCAACAACGGGGGCTCCTGGCAAGGAAGAAGTGGTGAGTTCAATGGTGATGGCCAAACCATTTTGTTTGCGATGAAAGCGCAAATCATGACGGTATGAAATTTGGTCAATGGTTCGAAGGCCAGCAGTTGCAATACTGTGAAGGCTCATGGGAATGCTCCGTTAGGGGTTGGTACGAGAGTCACATATTTTATTTCCATCATGAAGATAGACACCTTCAACCTCAAGAACGGTTCCGTCATCAAGCTTGATGGAGACATAGTCATGGTTTTTTGTGAGCGCTTTCACTTCACCTGACCATTGTGACGGTTCGACCGACACAATCCTCTTTCCACAAATTTTTACTTTCAGGGCATCTAATCCAGTGGTTTTCATACCGGAGCCTTTCTTCGTTGAAGGGGCAGATAGATATGGTGAAGGATTTTCTTTTCGCCACTATGGCACTAAGCACTAAATGATGTCTCGCTTACTTCTGGGTGAA
>Ga0265303_10003370_pt1 | contig 10041 bp, 7 predicted proteins | sample Helome_2_FD_192494 | JGI IMG/M metagenome (GOLD analysis project Ga0265303, IMG submission 192494) | Marine sediment microbial communities from subtidal zone of North Sea - Hel_20160317 (Illumina Assembly) | ecosystem: Environmental > Aquatic > Marine > Subtidal zone > Sediment ... | reverse complement strand
CATTATTGCACCCCAGGTTAATACTGCCGATGAGGCACGGCGCATCGTTGAGTGGTGCAGGTATCCGCCACAGGGCGTTCGCGGCGTTGGGCTGGCACGGGCTCAAGGCTACGGGCTTGACTTTGCCAGTTACGTGGAATCGGCGAACGAGCGGGTTGCGGTGATCATCCAGGCCGAGCACATCGAGGCGGTCGATAACATAGAAGAAATTGCAAATGTGGAGGGCATCGACGCGGTATTCATCGGTCCTTACGATTTGTCCGCCAGCATGAACAAAATGGGGGAGATCGATCATCCCGAAGTCGTCGCGGCGATCGACAAAGTCACCCGGGCCTGCCAGCAAAATAATATTGCGCTGGGTTATTTCGGCGTGACCGCGGAGAGTGTCCAACCTTATATCGACCAGGGGTACCGGCTTATTTGTGCGGGCGTGGATGCGGGATTTATAACGCAGGGGTCGCTGGACGTTTTACAGAAACTAAAGCCTTAAAGCATTACCGCTGCACTGTGCCGGGATCTTGTGATGGTGTCCCGATGACAAGATTCCGGGACGCCGGACCGCCGCTTACGCGGAAATGACGATAGAGGAACAGGAAATGTCTGAGCAAAGTAAAGTGTTAAACCTGGCCGAGGTTGATGACCTGGCGCGACGAGCGCTCGCCGGCTGTGGCGCCCACGGGCAGCAGCTGGACCTTGCGGTGCAATCGGTAGTGGATGCGGAGTGTGACGGCATCCGTACCGTAGGGCTTGGATACCTGCCGCTTTACTGCGGGCACCTGCAGGTCGGCAAGATCAACCGCGATGCACAGCCCTCGCACGCGCAGATATCGCCATCTGCGTTGCGTGCGCACGCCGATAGCGGTTTCGCGCATGCGGCTTTCGCCGCCAGCGAGGTCGACTTTTATGCACTGGCCAGGTCACAGGGGATCGCGGCGCTGTCGATCGTCGATTCCTATTCAGCCGGTGTCGTGGGCTGGTTTGTTCAGCGTATGGCAGGCGCGGGTTTAATCGGCATCGGCTTTGCGAATTCACCGTCCGCGGTGGCCCCGGCCCCGGGGGCGCGGCCATTCTTTGGCACCAACCCGATGGCATTTGCAATTCCACGTGATGGTAATGATCCAATCATTGCCGACATGGCCACCAGCCAGGTGGCGTTGGTAACGATCAAGAAAGCCGCTGCTGAAGGCCGCTCGATCCCGCTTGGCTGGGGTTACGACAAGGACGGCAACGATACCACTGATGCGGCCGCGGTCATCAACGGGGGTGCGCTGGCGCCCGCCGGTGGTTACAAGGGCATGTTGCTGGGCCTGCTCGTCGATTTGCTGGCCGGCGTGTTAAGTGGTCCGCACTGCTCGTTCCAGGCACCGGTGTTCAAAGACAACACCGGCGGTGAACCCAAAGTAGGCCAGTTTTTTATTGCGATTTCGCCGGGTGCATTCGCACCGGGAGGGGATAGTACCTACTCCGTGCGACTCGAAACCATGTTAACCGCACTGGCGCATGAGCCTGGCGTGCGTTTGCCGGGTGCGCGCCGCCACGAGTCCAGGTTACGGGCCGAAACCGATGGCGTTGCTGTGCCGATAGAACTGCTTGAAAAACTTGAGAATTTCGCCGCTTGCGGCTAAGCCTGGATCGGGCCAATACGTCAAAAAAAGCTTATTTCCGTCAACTATTTACATTTAAGACTGCCTTAAGATACGAATCCCATACCTGCCTCCATATTCTTTGAGAGGCAAGTAAAATGAGCTTAGTAACCAGTGCGCCGAGCGGTAATCCGGCACTTTATGAAGGGTCGGATTCCATTCCACCGGGGTATTCCGGTACCTGATCGATGAAAAGCATCCGCGTCGTCAGCAGGTGGTCGATTCTTTGCGCTCCCAGGTCGCCGCTAAAACATTGACGGTCGAAGTCGAGCTACCAGATCATGACTGCAGGATCGAGGGCGTGGAATCGTTACTCACCAGCCTGGTATCAAACCTGGTCGACAATGCTATCAAGTTCAGCGATCCGGGTTGCCGTGTCAGGTTGCGTTGTTACCGAGACGGGCAAGATCTCGTGCTGGCGGTGGATGACTCCGGTGTGGGCCTTGATCCAAGCGAGCATGAAAAAGTGCTCGGACGGTTTTACCGTGCCGGTGATACCAATGCACCGGGTGCCGGTCTCGGCCTTTCCATTGTCAGGTCGATTGCACAGATACATGGGGCGCAAATCGAAATGGCTGAATCGGACCTGGGTGGGCTTGGCGTCAGGGTTCGATTTCAAACCAGCGACGCGCGCGCGTAATCAATATAAATCTCACGCAGCCGAAGGCTCAACTCCCCGGGAGTGCCGTTGCCGATTGGCTGGTCGTCGATTTTTACTACCGGTAAAACATAAGTCGAGGCTCCGCTGATGAAAGCCTCGTCGGCTGTTTTGGCCTCGTCCAGTTTAAACCTGCTTTCCACCAGTCTGAGTCTGTGAGTATTGCACAGTGCCACCACGGCACGACGGGTTACACCCGGCAGAATTTCGTTACTCAACGGCCGCGTCAGGATGAGATCACCCTTGACGATAAAAAAACTGGTGCTGCCGCATTCGGTCACGTAGCCCTCGCTATCGATCATCAGGGCCTCGTAGGCACCAGCGTCATAGGCTGCTCTCTTGGCCAACACCTGTGCCAGCAGGTTCACCGACTTGATATCACGTCTTGCCCAGCGTATGTCGGGCGTACTCGCCAGGCTTACCCCGGTCCCGACGGCCTCGTTTTCGATGGATGCTTTTGGTTGGGTGAACATGAACAAGTTCGGCTTGATATCGTCGGGCCAGACGAAATCGCGTTCGGCGACGCCGCGGGTCACCTGCATGTAAACCAGACCCTCGTCGAGTTGATTGCGTTCGACCAGCTGGCGAAACGCATCCAGGATTTGCTGCTGATCAAGCGGCGACTCGATCGCGAGCTTCGCCAGTGAGTTGAAATAACGCTGCATGTGGTGTTCAAAATCAATCAGTTTGCCGTCGATTACACCGGCAACCTCGTAGATCGCATCAGCGAACGTAACCGCGCGATCGAATATCGAAATCTTCGCCTCGTCTGCGGGCAAATAATCGCCGTTCAGGTAAACCATGCGGGTCATTCGTCGTAATGCCTTTCAAAATTAAGCCAAGATGCTAGCATACCGCGCATGTCACAGGCTCGCAGAGAAAAACTGGCCGCCAAATTCAGGGAATTCCTTGCTCCCGAGAATGTGGTCGATCAACCGACCTCGCTAAATGCTTATGAATGCGATGGATTAAGCGCCTATCGGCAGCAACCGCTGCTGGTCCTGTTGCCCGAGAACATCGAGCAGGTTCAGCAGGTGATGCGGGTTTGCCATGCACAACGTTTGCCGGTGGTTAGCCGCGGAGCCGGAACCAGCTTATCCGGCGGAGCATTGCCGCATGCTGAGGGTGTCGTGCTCAGCCTGGCTAAAATGAATCGAATACTCAAGGTGGATCCATTATCGCGCCTCGCCGTGGTCGAGCCCGGGGTGCGGAACCTGGCGATTTCCGAAGCGGTTGAGTCGCAGGGTCTTTACTATGCGCCGGACCCATCGTCGCAAATTGCCTGTTCCATCGGCGGGAATGTCGCTGAAAATGCAGGCGGCGTTCACTGTCTGAAATATGGCCTGACGCTGCACAATATCCTTGCGCTCAAGGTCGTCAGTGCCGAGGGTGAAATTTTTGAAATTGATCAACGCTCGCTACAGGTCGACGGTTATGACCTGTTGCCGTTGCTGGTGGGCTCAGAGGGCATGCTCGGCATTGTGGTTGAGGTGACGGTCAAGCTGTTGCCCATCCCGCGCTGTGCGCGCGTCGTCATGGGCGTATTCGACTCGGTCGAAAAGGCCGGCGATAGCGTTGCGGCCATCATCGCCGAAGGCGTTATTCCGGCCGGGATCGAAATGATGGACAACCCGGCCATTCGTGCCGCGGAAGACTTTGTGCATGCGGGCTATCCGATCGAAGCGGAAGCAATACTGATTTGCGAGCTCGATGGCACCGAGGAAGAAGTGCTGTCTCAAATCGAATGGGTGGAAAACGTGCTTAAACAGGGCGGTGCGACCGAAACCCGTCTCGCGCGGGATGAAGCCGAACGCTTGCTGTTCTGGTCCGGTCGCAAGGCGGCCTTCCCGGCTGTCGGGCGTATCTCCCCGGATTATTACTGTATCGATGGCACTATCCCGCGCAAGGCCCTGTCGGCTGTGCTGGCGGGGGTGCGACAGCTGTCGGAAGAATATGATTTACCGGTGGCCAACGTTTTCCATGCGGGCGATGGCAACCTGCACCCGCTTATTCTGTACGATGGCAATAATCAAGGCGAGCTCGAAAAAACGGAGGAACTCGGCAGCAAGATCCTGCAACTTTGTATTCATCATGGCGGCACGATTACGGGTGAGCACGGGGTCGGCGTCGAAAAACTCGGTGAGATGTGCGTACAGTTCAGCGAAAGCGAACGTGAACAGTTCCACGCGATTCGTGAGTGCTTCGATCCATTGAAAATTCTGAATCCGGGTAAAGCCATTCCAACGCTGGCGCGTTGTGCCGAGTTCAACGCGATGCATGTACACGAAGGTAAACTGCCGTTTCCGGAGCTGGAACGCTTTTAATGAGCGCGATAGCCGATGTCGATATCGAAGCGGAACTCACGAGCCAGATCGTTGCGGTTGCCGCTACCGGTGGCGAAATCGAAATTATCGGCGGCGGCAGCAAACGTTTCTATGGTGAGTCCTTCGAGGCACTGCCGGTCGACGTCTCGGGCCATAGTGGCGTAATCGACTACGATCCTGCCGAACTCGTCATCACGCTGCGCGGTGGTTGCAAGCTACTCGAGATCGAGGCGCTACTGGCCGAGCACAGACAAATGTTCGGCTTCGAGCCGCCCTGTTACGGTCGCGATGCGACCATCGGCGGCATGGTTGCGAGCGGTCTGGCCGGGCCCCGTCGGGCTTTTGCCGGCAGCATACGGGATTTTGTTCTCGGGGTTAAGATTCTCGATGGCCACGGCGAAATCAATCATTTCGGCGGGCGTGTTATCAAGAATGTCGCGGGCTTCGACGTATCCCGGCTGATGGTTGGCTCGCTCGGCACACTGGGCATCATCCTCGAGGTTTCGATCCGGGTCATTCCGATCTATGAAACCGAATTGACGCTTGCCTATGAGCATGGCGGCGCCGACCAGCATATTCGCTGGATTAATGAGCTCGGCTCGCAACCCTTGCCGATTTCGGCCTCTGCGTGGTTTGCCGGGCGAAGCCTGTTGCGTTTGTCGGGCAGTGCTCAAGGCGTGCGGCAGGCAGCAGATCAGCTTGGTGGAGATCCGGCAGATTTCAGCTGGAGCGAATTGAAGGAGCAAACCCTGGATTTCTTCGATGTGGAGCAGCCGCTAACCCGGATTTCGTTACCACCGGCGAGTACAGACTGGCTGGGTGACTTGCCGCAGTTAATCGAATGGGGGGGTGCACAACGCTGGGTATGTGGTGAGGTTGATATTCCATCATTGCGTAATGAAGCGGGGGCTATGGGCGGCAGCGTATGCGCATTTCGCAGGCATGACGCAGACGTGCCGGTATTTCATCCACTGTCGCCAGCGATGCTGAAACTGCAGCGCAACCTCAAATCCAGTTTTGATCCGGCTGGTATTTTTAATCCGGGCAGGATTTATCAGGGCCTCTAGCTATGCAAACCAGTCTCGCGCCCAAAATTCAGCAGGGACCTCATGCCGAGGCGATCGAGACTATTCTGCGCAAGTGCGTGCACTGCGGATTCTGCAATGCAACCTGCCCAACCTACCAGATACGGGGCGACGAGCTCGATGGCCCGCGCGGTCGAATTTACCAGATGAAACAGTTCTTCGAGGGCGAGCCCGCCAATGCGCAAATGCTGAAGCACCTCGATCGCTGCCTGACCTGTCGCGCCTGCGAAACCACTTGTCCGTCGGGGGTCAAGTACAGTCATTTACTCGAAATCGGGAAAGAATCGATCGAGCAGGAGCTACCCCGTCCCTGGTGGGATCGAGCCCGGCGCTGGGGAATTGTGCGATTCATTAATTCTGGATGGATTTTTGCTTTGTCGATTCGTCTTGGACAGGCCTTTGCGTGGATTTTGCCATCGGCCTTGAAAGAGTCAGTGCCGAAACGGCAAGTACCGGTTACGCGCACCAACGCGGCGCATCAGCGCAAGGTACTGATGCTGGCGGGCTGCGTGCAGCCCGCATTGGCGCTGAATACCAACGCCTGCGCCAGCAACCTGCTCAATCGATTCGAGATTGAAGTAATCGAAGTCCCGGGGAGCCTGTGCTGTGGGGCCGCGGCGTTACATACCTCGGAGCCTGAATACGCCCTGGGACAGGTAAAAAAGCTGATTGATAGCTGGTGGCCGCATGTCGAGGCAGGGGTAGAAGCAATCGTCGTGACCGCGACAGGCTGCGGGGTCCTCGTCAAGGACTATGGACGTTTGCTTGCGGACGATCCCGACTACGCGTATAAAGCCAAAACAGTGAGTTCGCTATACTGTGACCTTATCGAACTGGTCGCAGCCGAAGTCAAGCAATTTCAGCCGGGCAATTTGCCTGCAAAACGCGTTGCGGTACATACCCCTTGCACCATGCAGCACGGATTAGGCATCAACGGCCGGGTTGAAGCTGTGCTGGCGCGAGTTGGTTACGAGATTTGCCAGGTGCAGGATTCGCATCTGTGCTGTGGCTCGGCCGGGACCTATTCGATGCTGCAACCCGCGATGGCCACACAGTTGCGTACCAACAAGATCAGCGCATTGTCGGTCGACCAGCCCGACATTATCGCGACGGCAAATATCGGTTGCCAGCTGCACCTTGCCCAGGGCAATAAAATACCCGTTGTCCACTGGATAGAGTTACTCCAAGTGGCCAATTAATTCGTCAATTTACAAATCGGAATCGCTCTAACAAAACCGCACTGATGTCATAGATTTGTTACCTAACCCGGTCATCATTGCGGCGTCTACTTTTTCCCCGGTATTATGTAGATTTGCACAAATCGTTTCACGGTCGCTCAGAATAGCGCCAGCATGACTTGCAACTTGTGCGCACTCGGTATACCTTAGTTCGCCTGCACCACGCTCCAAGATGTGCGGCAGACGAAAACAAGAAAAGTAGTGGTATGACAACAATCGAATACATCCTGAGGACATCAGCAATGAAACCTATCAACTCTATGAAACTAGGGCTGTCCGTATGCGCCGGCGTCGCTTTCGCGATACTGCAACTCGGATTCGCCGGCGAAGCACTGGCGGCGACCTGCCCGGAAGCCACGGTAGCCGACCCGAAAGAGGTCCCGGCCGGGAAATACCCGCAACAGTATGACCTTGCCGAATTCGAGAGGCTCGCCAAGTGTAACCTGCTATATAAAGCCAATCCCGACATCGCGAAGCTGAACAAGCGCATCCGCGGTAATCCCGATTTGCCGTCACTGGAGCGGCGCATTCCCGAAGAGCCGCTGGTAGTTGTGCCCTACGACAGCATTGGCAAATACGGTGGCACCTTTGACATGTTGTCAAACGCGACCGAAGCCGGCACCTCTGACTTCCTCGCGGTTCGTCACGTCAATCTGGTGCGCTATTCCGATGATCTGCAGACCATCGTGCCGAATGTCGCCAAGGGCTGGATGTGGAATGACGAGTTCACCGAGTTGACTTTCTACCTGCGCAAAGGCCACAAGTGGTCCGATGGCCATCCGTTCACCGCGGAAGACGTCGAGTACTGGTATGAAGGTTTATCGTTGAATCCTAACGTATTCGAAAAGCCTAAAAACTACGTGCTGGTCGCCGACAAGCCAATGACGGTCGATGTCATCGATCCGCAAACGGTGCGTTTCAACCTGCCGGCGCCGAAGCCGGGCCTGCTGGTGCACTTTGCCAACTCTTACGCGCAGGGCTTCCAGCCGAAACACTTTCTCGGCCAGTGGGATCCAAGGATCAATTTGGATGCCGACAAGAAAGCAAAGGAGATGGGCTTCGAGAACGGCTACGAGGTGATCTCGAACTACTACGGCAACTCGGACTGGACCGATACGCCGACGCCAATGTTGCGCAGCCCGGACAAGGTGGCCAATTTGCCGGCCGATACCATGCCGACGCTCGAGTCGCATATCCTGATTTCGGAATCCACCGAGGGCCGTCACCTGGTCGCAAATCCTTATTTCTTCCAGGTCGATACCGCGGGTAACCAGCTGCCTTACGTCAGCGAACAGGACGAGATATTCGTCAACGAGGACGAGGTACGTTTACTCAAGCTGGTCAATGCCGAGGCTGATTTCAAGGCGCAGTCGCTGCAGTTATCAACCGCGCCGCTGTTGCTGGAAAACCAGGAAAAAGGTAACTACACCGTCCACCTGCGTCCCGAGGTTACGATGGCGACGCTTGGCATCAACATGACCCATGAGGACCTGGAAAAGCGCAAGGTGTTTGGCGATATACGCTTTCGCCAGGCGATGTCGGTCGCGATCAACCGCAACGAAATTAACGAAACCGCGTTCTTCGGCATGGGTGAGGGCAAGCAATACACCGGGTTTTCGCCGGCACCGCCTTTCGTTGACGACAAGTGGAAGCAATACTATGCCCAGTACGATCCGAAACTGGCTAACGATTTGCTTGACCAGATGGGTCTGAAGGATTGCGATGGCGACGGTTTCCGCGATTTGCTGAACTGCGACAAGCTCGTCATCAACCTGCAGTTCTCGGTGCAGGGTGTTGCTGCCGCACTGATGGAACTGGTGGGCCAGCACTGGGGGGCAGTGGGTATCCAGAGTACGGTCAAGGAAGTCACCCCGGATGAATATCGTAGCGCGCAGTCATCCAACAAGCTCGACGTTACCGTGTGGCGTAACGGCCAGCCGCTGGCGATCGTGCTCGGCACCAACCAGATCTGGGTACCGCCGTACCACGATTACTTCACCCAGCGTACCAACATGCTGTGGGCCGAATATGTCGACTCGAAAGGCGCCAGCGGGGTCAAGCCGCCGGACTACGCGTACCAGATGATCGACGACATCAATGCGTTCCAGTCGACGCCGGTGGGTACGCCGGAATCAGACAAGATCGGCGCGCGCATGGTCAAGAACCTGGTGGAGAACCTGTTGTTCATCGGCACCGTGCAGACGCCGGCACCGATCTACCACCGCAACGAGGTACAAAACTTCGTCGAGTACAAGACGCACTCGTTCGAATACTATCGTTCGTATCCATACCGTCCGACGCAGTGGTGGCTCGACGAGTCGTAGCCGGTTGTTGACAAAAAATTTGGCTGCGGGCTATTCTTAGCTCGCAGCCAATATAACAAATTCTTCCGGGCTAATTAGACCCAGGAGGAAACCAAGAGGGGGCGCAAGCAACACCGATGTTCCATTTCCTTCAGTTTGCCGCCACGCGCGCCGCGCTTGCGGTCATCACGCTGATCATGGTGTCGTTCATCGTGTTCAGCCTGATGGAACTGGTGCCGGGAGACTGTGCGGAGCGTTACCTCGCGTTTAAAAATACCACGGGTGCGCAGATTTCAGTCGCCGATATCGAGGCCGAGCGCGTTCGCCTGGGTCTCGATAAACCCTATATCACCCGTTGGGGAACCTGGATCGTCAATGCCTTCCAGGGTGATTTTGGCGACAGCTGTATCCTGCGGCTCAATATTTCCCAATTGCTTGGCGAAAAATTCTGGATTAGCCTGGCGATCTGTCTGACCTCGCTACTGGTCGCCTACCTGATTGCAATACCCGTGGGCATTATTTCGGCGACATCGAAAAGCCCCATCGTCAACAATAGCCTGCGCCTGGTCAGTTATCTCGGCCTGGCGATGCCGAACTTTCTGCTGGCATTAATGATCATGCTGTTCTCGACCATGGTTTTCGGCGATAGCCTGACTGGTTTGTTCTCCAAGGAATTTCGCGATGCCGCGTGGTCTTATGAGCGCTTTATCGATTTCGTCTCGCGCGCCTGGCTGCCGATATTCATCCTCGGCTGGTCGGCGACCGCGTTTGCGATCCAAACCGTGCGGGC
>Ga0265303_10003368_pt1 | contig 10044 bp, 5 predicted proteins | sample Helome_2_FD_192494 | JGI IMG/M metagenome (GOLD analysis project Ga0265303, IMG submission 192494) | Marine sediment microbial communities from subtidal zone of North Sea - Hel_20160317 (Illumina Assembly) | ecosystem: Environmental > Aquatic > Marine > Subtidal zone > Sediment ... | reverse complement strand
GGCACCACCTCCGACCACAACGACTTTTTTGACAGGTTCACTCATCAGCAGTCTGTTATTGATAGCCTAGCCGGTTGACCTTAACAAAAAATGCCGCCTGTAAAGGCGGCATTTTTCCCGTAATCGCACAGACACCGTCAGCGCGATGGTACCTTAATCAAAGGTATAGCGAGCACCGATATTATACCGGGCGCCGAACTGGTTAGCATCGGTAAACTGATTCACGTAGCGATTAAATATGCGCTGCGATTCATCGGTGACATTCAAGGCCTCTACGAAGATCGTGAGATTGTCGTTGAACATGTAGCTCGCATTCATGTCCAGTTGCCCGAACTCCTCCGTATAGTGGGGGGAGTTGTTGCGCAACCCGTTGAGGAACTCGTCACGCCAATTGTACGCGACTCGAACCTGCCACTCGTCATTCTCCCAAAAACCGACGAGATTTGCCGAGTCGCTCAGGCCGGTCAGAGCAAACTGGAACCCGGTTACCGCGTTATCGACATTGATATCGCCTTCCACGATCGTCGCGTTGGCCGACACGCCAAAGCCCGAGTCCCCGAACATGTGCTGAATGGCGAATTCCCAGCCATACAGAACTGCTGTTTCCTGGTTGGACGGAATATTGACTTTCCAGTCAATCAACGGGTCGTCGTTCTGCTGAACGATAAATGTGCCCACCGGATTGCCCATGTTGATATTGATCTGATCGTGCAGCAAAGCCAGGTCATTGGGATCGCCGCCGGCCGCTTCGATGTCCGCCATGGCCTGGATAGCCCGAGGTCCCAGCTGAGGATCCCTCAGGTTGCCGATGGTCTGATCGAACTGTTGGGTGACGATGAAGTTGTCAACCTGCTTGCGGAAGTAGCCGATCGACGCATAACTGGCGTCACTGTAATACCACTCGAAAGACAGGTCGAGGTTGTCAGAAGTAAACGGCAGCAGGTCAGGGTTGCCCTTATTGGCATCGCGTTGTCCCGGTTTTGGGAGATCAGATGTCGTCAATGTACCCCGCATGTTCGTCAGACTCGGGCGCGTGATCGACTTGCTGTAGGATACCCGCGCAATCATATCGTCGCGAACGTCCATACTGATGTCCAGGTTTGGCAGCCAGGTATTGTAATCGCCTTTGACATCGGAGACGGTCGACTCACTGGCCTTGTTGACACTCCACTCGCTGGTGGTGCCAGCGCTGACCCAGACGACTTCTTCCACTTCGATCACGTCGCTATTCGATGTGATATTGGTGTCCTCGTAGCGAATGCCACCTACGATGGTAATCGGCATATCGTTGAAATCACCCTCGACGTTAAATTGCAGGTAGGCGGCTGTTGTCTCTTCGTTGATCAGGTGCTCGAAAGTTTTCACGTCGTCCGGTGTGGCTTCGAGGCGTTCTCCACCCAGGTAGGCGTCCTCGAAATTCTTGACACCGGCTGCCAGATCCCAGTCGTGGTAGAAACCGGTACCGCCACCGCCGTTAAAGCCGGAAAACTCGCTGAGAATACCGGAGGCGTCGACGCGCGTGAAAATCTCGTCGTCATAGACATCCTGGTTTCCTCCATACCAACCGCCAGCTATCTGCCCGGAGTCGTACTGGAGTGTGCGGTAATCTATGTCCGTACCCGATACACCGAATTGGATACTCGTCAGACCTTCGTCAGAGGATCCGTTTGCCCATTCGCCACTGAGTTGAAACTGGGAAATGTCGGACTCGTTGATGTTCTTGAAAGCTTCACCGAACAGGCTTTCGTAAGCGGCCCCTGTCGGCTCCTCGCCCGGAGCCGAGCCCAGGCAGTCGCCAAACGTTGCGTACATGTCTGGTACTTGCTGACCGTTTCTCGCATCGAAGACCTTTTCGTCGATGCAGACGGCGCCCATCACGATGAAATTATTATTGCCGCGGCCTTTACCTTCGGAAATGGCGTCGGAATCATGCACATCGAGGGTCAGATTTAAATTGTCGCTGACCTGCCAGTCGAGATTCAGGCCGACCGAATTATTCTCGTTATACGCTGCGCCCCAGTTTTTCTGGGCGATGTAGTCTCCGGGGGTCGCTTTGACAAATGTATAGGAACCGTTCTCGTCTATTTCGCCCTCGAACGCTTCATTGTCATTAAACCAGATGCCAGAACCAAGACTCTCCTGGTAATTGTCGAATTCCGCGTAGGTGTAATCGAGCGTCGCCGTGAAAAGTTCGGTCGGTGCGTATTGCAGGACCAACTGGCCGTTGGTACGGCTGCGGCTGATGTCAGTGACGTTCAAGCCCAGGGCGCGCGGGAAGAACTCGTTGGTCTCCGCGGTCCGATTGTCCACAATCGTTGCGATGCTCTGGTCAACATTTTCGCGCCAGAATTGTTCGGCGACGTTAACTCCTACGCCGCGGCTGTCACGATCCTGTTTGGAGACGAACACGCCGATGCCAAAAGTGTCATCGGCAAACGTATTGCTGAAGATACCGGAATACTCAGGTGAGAAGTCGTCGCCTATCTCATTCGTAGTGTCGTGCATCGCCTTGACACCGAAGCTCGCTACCAGGCCCGGTTTATCAAAGGGGCGAGCAGTCTTGATATTGATTGTCGAGCCGATACCACCACTCGGGCCCGCCGCGTTAAACGTCTTTAAGACGTCGACGGCTCTCACGCCCTCAGAAGCAAGGTTGGCGAAATCAAAGGATCGTACGGAATCTGCTCCCAGAGTCGACGTCGGCATTTGCCGTCCATTCAAGAGGACCAGGTTGAAATCGGGACCGAAGCCGCGAACGGTGACCTTGCTGCCCTCATTGTTCGAACGGTCAATCGACACGCCGGGAATGCGCTGCATGGATTCAGCCAGGTTGGTGTCCGGGAACTTGCCGATATCTTCGGCCGTGATCGCATCCACAACTCCCTTGGCGCTGCGCTTGGTGTTCATCGACGAAATCAGGCTGCTGCGGATGCCGACAGTTACGATCTCCTCTATAACCTCTTCCTGCGCCACAGCCGGTGAAATAATCGTTGCGCCCAGCGCCAATGCGACACCCGTTGCCAATGGCGTTCTATGGAAAGATGATTTTTGCATGCTCAAGCCCCCTAGCTTGCTTTGTAAGGATTTTGCCGGTCATCGGCTTTTTTTCGGCGGCTGCACCTTTTTTTGGAAGGTACAAAAAACGTGACAGCGCTGTCAGTAGGTGTTTATACTCAGATCTGACAACGCTGTCAACACAAAGGTACGGCGGTTGTTAATAAAGGGACACAAACGACATTTGGGGGTCAACTTTTGTGAATACCGTGGGTGTGGAGGCGGATTGCAATGGCGCGACTGTTGGCGGATTGTCCGGATTGCCAGCCGATCAAATTCCGAAAAAATGGACGAAACGAAAATCCGCATGACCAATTCCGGAAAACTCGCTTGCTGCTTGCTGGTACACAGCGTGCCGACGCTCGCCTTGGCATCAGCTGATACGGCTCACGAAAACGACCGCAGCGAATACCTTGCCCCCAAAGCAAATGTACCGCTGACCATCGACGGCGTTGCCGACGAGGCCATTTGGGAGCAGGCACGTTGGCAGGATCTGGCATATCGCTGGCTCGGGCCCGAATATTCCGCAGAAGATTTCCAGGGGCGCTACAAGGTCGTCTGGACGGAAGACAGGGTCTACATCCTCGGTGAGTTTGTCGACGACATCCTAATTGATACGCACCGCGATCCTCTCGTTCAGTACTGGGACGACGACACCTGGGAGATATTTCTCGACGAGGATTTCTCGGGCGGCGAGCACCAGTTCAATCACAATGCGTTTGCCTACCACATATCGCTGGACAACCAGGCAATTGATATCGGCACAGACGAAAAGCCCCACAACTACTCTCACCATGTGGAGAGCCGCTGGAAGCAACAAGGCGACAAGATCGTTTGGGAACTGGCGATCGATATCTATACGGATGATTATGAGGACGGCTCTGTCAAGAACACGCCGATCAGCCTGGCAGCCGGAAAAGTAATGGGGCTCATGCTCGCTTATTGCGACAACGATGGTAGTGAGTTGCGTGAAAATTTCATCGGCTCCGAATCGGTACCAAGTGGGCCAAAGGATCGCGGCTGGATCGACGCCGGCTTGTTCGGCTCGCTGGTCCTGGTCGAATAACCAATAAGAAGGAACACGCCTTGAACAAAGGTTTCACAAACAGCAGCACCGTGTCCGGCGAATTCATAGATTTCTCGGGCGAGCGTTATTACGTGATCCGCAACGTCGATAAAATGGCGCCGTTCTTTATCAGTGTTATTTCACACGCTGACCACTGGTTGTTCATCTCGTCAACCGGAGGACTGACCGCGGGCCGCGTTTCCCCCGAAACCGCGCTGTTTCCCTACGTTACGGTCGACAAGATCCATGAGAGCGCCCCCCATACCGGGAGCATGACCTTGCTGCACATCCATACGAATGGGGAGCAACACAATTGGCAACCATTCAACCGGGAACACGACGGACGTTCGACGGTCAGCCGTCACCTTTACAAGAGTCTATTGGGCAATAAGCTGTGCTTCGAGGAAATAAACCATGATTTGCAGCTGGCGTTCCGCTACACCTGGGTGATGAGTGACAGTTACGGGTTTGCGAGACAGTGCGAACTGCAGAACCTGGGCAAAAACGTCCTGACTGTCGATCTCGTCGACGGATTGCAGAACATTCTGCCAGCCGGCACACCGCGCATTGCACAGGCGAACACCAGCAATCTCGTAGACGCTTACAAATGGACGGAGTTGGATAGTGAAACCGGCCTCGCCTTTTTTACGCTTTATTCCGGAATCACAGATCGCGCCGAGCCATGCGAATCGCTCAAGGCAAATACAGCTTTTTGCCTTGGCCTCGACGCGCCTCGCGTCCTGATTTCATCGCAGCAGCTCGATATTTTTCGCCGCGACCTGGAGCTGGAACAGGAAGACCACAGGCGCGGCATCCGCGGCGCTTACTTCGTTAACTCGACCCTCGACCTGGCGCCACAATCGTCACAGCGATGGCAGATAGTCGCGAACGTTGAGCAAAGTCAGAGTGAGGTTGTTGATTTGCGCCGCCAGCTAGGTAGTCCCGCCACGGTTGCTGAAGCGATCGATCACTCTGTCAACCAGGGTAGCGATATGTTGGCGCGCATCATGGCTGCTGCGGACGGCTTCCAGGCCACGGCCGAGGAAATCGTCTCAGCGCACCACTACGCGAATGTGCTGTTCAATGTCCTTCGGGGCGGAATTTTCGATGACCAGTACAACGTATCCTCGTGGGATTTCGCTTGCACTATTGAGCAATTTAATCGGGATGTGTTTCAGCGTAACCACGATCTGCTCAAGGGCTTACCGGATAAGCTGACATTCACCGAGCTGCTGGCGGCCATTAAGCAGCAGGGCGACCCGCAGCTCGAACGCCTCTGCCACGAGTACCTGCCAATCAGATTCGGCCGCCGCCATGGCGACCCGAGTCGCCCCTGGAATCAGTTCGAAATCAAACTGCACGACAATGATGGTAATCGCCTGCTCTCCTATGAAGGCAACTGGCGGGACATTTTCCAGAATTGGGAGGCATTGACTTTCAGCTACCCGGGATTCGTCGAGAACATCATCGCGAAGTTTGTTAACGCATCCACGATGGACGGCTACAACCCTTACCGGATCAACAAGGAAGGTATTGATTGGGAAGTGGAAGAACCCGACGATCCGTGGAGCTACATCGGCTACTGGGGCGATCACCAGATTATCTACTTGCAGAAGCTGCTGGAGCTGTCCAGCAATTGCCATCCGACGCAACTCAGCGAACTGCTACGCCAGCCGATCTTCTGCTATGCCAACGTCCCCTACCGGATCAGGCCATTAGCGGCTCTGCTCGAGAACCCCAAGAATACGGTGGATTTTGAGAATAAGCTCGCTGAGCAGATCGAGCACCGCGTTGCCGCTATGGGCGCCGATGGCAAGTTGGTACTGGATGCAAATGGCGAGGTCTACCAGGTCAATCTGCTCGAAAAACTACTTGTACCACTACTGTCCAAGCTGGGTAACCTCGTAATCGACGGCGGCATCTGGTTAAACACACAACGTCCCGAGTGGAACGACGCCAATAACGCGTTGGTCGGCCACGGCTTGTCCATGGTTACGCTGTACTACATGCGTCGCTACATCACGTTTCTGCAGAAGTTACTCGTGACTGAATCCGGGCAAATCGAACTGTCGATTGAAGTCAACGAGTGGCTGGCTGACACCGCCGCCGCCTTGAACAAAGTCCGCCCGCTGCTGGGCACGGGTCCGATCAATGCGTCGCAACGCTATGCATCGCTGCTGGACCTGGGTGAGGCGGCAAGCCGTTATCGCGAGGCCATTTATCAACGGGACTCGTTCTCCGGGAAGGTAAAGCGGCCACTCGACCCGATCAAGGGCATGCTGGACGATGCCCTTGCTGCGATCGATCACAGCATTGCTAACAACCGACGAGAGGACGGGCTGTACCACGCTTACAATCTGCTGAACCTGCAACAGGAAGGCGTGGATATCGAGACTCTGTATCCGATGCTTGAGGGCCAGGTTGCCGCACTTAGTGCCGGCGCCATGGCCCCACAAGAAGCAGTAAAGGTTGTAGAGGCTCTGTTTGACAGCGATGTTTACCGTCCCGGTCAGCACAGTTTCATGCTCTATCCCGATCGAGCTTTGCCGGGGTTCCTGGACAAGAACCGTATCCCCGCCGATCAGGCCGAGGCGATTCCGCTGCTGCAGAGAATGCTGGCCGATGGCGATGAGCGTATCGTCATCCGCGATGCTGACGATTGCTATCGCTTTAGTGCCGAGTTCACGAACGTCGGCGACCTCAAGGCACAGTTGAACAAGCTCGCTGCGATTTACGGCGACGCACTTGAAGCAGCGCGTAAACCCTTGCAGACGCTTTACGAACAGGTATTCCACCACAAAGCGTTTACCGGACGTTCGGGAACGATGTTCGGCTTCGAGGGTCTGGGTTCCATCTATTGGCACATGGTGTCGAAGCTGATGCAGGCAATACAGGAAATCTATTTTGCAACTCTGGATCAAGGTGCTGATGCGGTCGCCGGCCGGAGACTAGGACAATTGTATTATCGTGTGCGTGAAGGCATCGGCTTCAACAAGACGCCGACCGAGTACGGTGCATTTCCAACCGACCCATACTCGCATACGCCGAAACATGCCGGCGCTAAACAACCGGGAATGACCGGACAGGTCAAGGAAGAAGTTCTGTGCCGTTTCGGCGAGCTCGGCGTGCGAGTTAGCGACGGCGAAGTTCATTTCCAACCCGCCCTATTGCGGGCGCGTGAGTTCATGGCTGAATCTCGTGACACCGGCTATGTCGATGTCGACGGAAACTGGCAAACCATTGCGGTGCCGCCTGATGGGCTCGCCTTCACCTGGTGCCAAATCCCTATTGTCTACAAACTCGACGACAATGCGCCGATCTCTCTCACTATCGTTGCCGCAGACGGCGAACAACAGGTCTTTGAGCAGCTCGCACTGCCCGCCGAAGAAAGCTCGGAGGTGTTTCGGCGCAGCGGCCGCATTCGCCAGCTGAAAATTTCAATTCGGACAAACATGCTGTTTGCCGAATAACAGTTTGAAGGACACTCGATGTCGAACCCGTATCAAAGAAAGATGTCTCTGGCCGGAATCGATATCTCCGGCCTTTCGGTCGATGACCTGCGGGCCCTCGTACGCGAAATCCTCGACGCGAAGATTTATGGACTCTGCTTCAGTCCTTACGTTGTAGGTCAGAGCCCGGGCACTCAGCTCGGCGAGGCTCAAATCCGTGAGCGGCTGAGTGTCATTCAGCCCTATGTCCACTGGATTCGTTCTTCGTCTTGCTCGGAATGTGCAGCGCAGACCCAAACTGGTGATGCAGGGGCTCTATCCTGATGTTCGTCCTGCCGACGCAGCTTCGTGAAAATTGACAGCGCTGTCTGAAATAAATATATTTGAATGGCCTTTCCAAACGGTGAGTCAAATTAAGTCTGGACTAAGCTTACAACAATGAAAAGAGCCACAATTTTTGACGTAGCCAAACTTGCCGGTGTATCGATCAAGACTGTTTCGCGAGTCGTCAACCACGAACCCAATGTAAGGGCGTCGACAAAGGACCACGTCGACAAGGCAATTTCCAAACTTAAGTATCGACCGGACCAATCGGCGCGAAATCTTGCAAGCCGTCGCTCGCACCTGATCGGCCTCATCTACGATGATCCCGCTGCCTATGAGCTTCCGACCTCCAGCTATATCATCAATATGCAGCAAGGCGCCCTCAAGGCCTGCAGGTCGGCGCTGTCCGAATTGCTGATCCACCCTTGTAACTACCGCGAAAGAGACGTCGCGGCAAAACTCAAGGCGCTTATCGAGGAAATGCGACCGGCTGGCATCATCCTGGCTGCGCCGTTGTCCAACATGCCGAAGATAGTGCGCGCAATCGACGCAACCGACACGCCATTTGTGCGCCTCTCCCCTGGCAAGCCGGACGAGAAACGATATTCAGTCGGCACGAATGATCGTGAAAGCAGCGCAGAGATGACGCGCTACCTCGCGTCGCTGGGCCACGAGAAAATCGCCTTCATCACGGGACACAAAAGCCACAAGGCGGTCGCCAACCGCTTTCTGGGCTACCAGGACGGGTTGCAGCAAAGTGGCCTCAAGTTCTCTGAGCGGCTCGTCGTGGCCGGCGATAACTCGATAGGCTCCGGCGAGACCGCTGCGGAAAAGTTGCTCGCGAGCGAGCGACCACCGACTGCAATCTTTGCGGCCAACGACGATATGGCTGTGGGCGTTTTACGCGTCGCCCAACGCATGCGGGTAGATGTGCCGGGGCAGCTGTCCGTGGCCGGCTTCGACGATATTTCGCTTGCCCGGATGGTTCATCCTACCCTGACGACCGTGAAACAGCCGCTAACAGAAATAGCGCAGCGAGCAGCGATGGCGTTGATTGAGGGCAAGTGCGGTGAAGCGTCCGAAGAAGGCCCCGAAATCGTTCCTGCAACACTGCAGATTCGTGAATCGACGGGACCCGTGCCCGACTAAAGCCCTTGCGATCAAGGGGTGCGCCGATGATTGATTGACCGTACCGATCGATCGGCGAGTGCCGGGCCGTTATTGACAGCGTTGTCACACTATAGTACAAACACGTATTGACAGCGCTGTCAGCTTGATCCCTTGTTCCATAGGCAGATTGTGGGCAGCTTCGACAGCTCTTGGATAACCAACCGGGCTGACGTTTCTCCTCTTCAGCAAGGATTGAGAATAGTCGGACCCATGCTTGCATGTGGTTGAGATATCAAAAATAAACGCTCGTATATGTTACCAATCAAAGTGGGAAAAACTATGACAATTCACGTCGTTAAGCGGACCTTCCGCCAATTTTTATCGCTATTGCCTGTATTGGCACTCTCGGTCGGCCTGTCAGGGTGCGACACGGGACGGAGCCTGGGCCAATTTAAGGTCGAAGTTGAGGCCGTCGACGACAGCTTCACAGTCGATGAAGATCGTGTGCTTGCCGGCGATGTGTCTAGCAACGATGCGCTCGGGGCAGACCGTACCTACAGTATGGGCAGCGGCGCAGCGAACGGCACCGTTACATTGTCGGACGACGGCAGTTTTACCTACGAGCCGAATCCTGACTATTTCGGTAGCGACTCCTTTACGGTCACCGTCACCTATCAGAACGGTGATTCATTCACTACGACCGCCTCGATTACCGTTGTCGATATTCCGGATACGCCCGAAGGCTTCGGGTGGGAATTGGTTTGGAGCGACGAATTCGACGGTGCGGAACTCAATGCGGCCAATTGGACGCCGCAGATTGGTGACGGCTCGGACGTAGGCCTGGAGCGCTGGGGTAATAACGAGGATCAATGGTATCTCGCCGACAACCTCACGGTGGCAGACGGCAATCTTAAGATCACCGCGCGGGCCGAAGAAGTCGTCGCGGGTTTTCCCTACACCTCGGGTCGCATGCGCTCGATCGGCAATCTCGATCTCAAATACGGGCGAATCGAAGCCCGTGTTCAGGCACCAAGCGGACAA
>Ga0265303_10003366_pt1 | contig 10045 bp, 7 predicted proteins | sample Helome_2_FD_192494 | JGI IMG/M metagenome (GOLD analysis project Ga0265303, IMG submission 192494) | Marine sediment microbial communities from subtidal zone of North Sea - Hel_20160317 (Illumina Assembly) | ecosystem: Environmental > Aquatic > Marine > Subtidal zone > Sediment ... | reverse complement strand
GGTATGCACCAGTTCCACTTTGGCGACGCGAGCACCGCTACGGAGCTGACACTGGCTCCGGGCGGGCACACCCTGCAATTATTGCTCGCCGATTACGCACATATTCCGCACGATCCGCCAGTAATGTCCGACCGAATCACGATCAGGGTCGAATAGATGGTTGAGTGACCGCGCCGGGACCTCTAAAATTCCCGGGCTACGGACTTTCCCGCCCATGAACCAAAACAGCAAAAACAAAAGCATCGGAATCAGCGGACTCGCCGCCTATGTCCCGCCGTATCGGGTCTGGCTCGAGGACTGGTGCAACTGGACGGATAACCAGTGGCCGAAGATCCGTGAGATCGTGGGGCGCAGTTTTCGTGTGCGCGGTCCCGATCAGAGCGTCTACACCATGGCCGCAACCGCAGTCATGCGGCTAATCGAGCAGTACGACGTCGACCCGGCACGGGTAAAATTCCTCGGTCTCGGCACCGAGTCGAGCACCGACAACTCGGCCGGCGCGATCATCGTCAAAGGCATGGTCGACAGAGCGCTTGCCGCACGCGGCAAACCGCCCATTGCAAGGAGCTGCGAGGTCCCCGAGTTCAAACATGCCTGCCTTGGCGGCGTCTATGGCATGAAAGGCGCCATTCGTCACCTCGCGCTCGATGGCGCCGGGGGACAGGCTATCGTCGTATGCGCCGATATCGCCGAGTACGCTCGCGGCTCGAGCGGCGAACCTACGCAGGGCGCCGGCGCAGTCGCGATGCTGCTCGAAGAAAATCCGAAGCTCGTCGTGGTCGATCTGCCGGCCTCCGGTTCGGCCTCGGACTACCGGATTATGGATTTTCGCAAACCGATGTCGCGCTTCTGCGAACAGGATCGTACCGAGACTCATCAGGTTCAGGATTTTCCCGTTTTCAACGGCAAGTATTCGACGACGTGCTATGTCGACGAGACTCTGCATGCGCTGAACGACATGTATGAAAAGCGCCGGCTGAGCCCGGCCAGTTATCTGCGCTCCCTCAAGACCGTGTTCATGCATCGGCCCTATCGTCGTATGCCTGAAACCGGCTGGGCTGTCTCCTACCTTTTCGCAATGAGTCAGGGCAACGACGAGGATCGGGCCGAACTGGCGTCTTATTGTTATGAAGCCGGCATAGACCCACAACAGCTGCAGGCGGAAATGCTCAGCAAGCCGGAGATCGCTGAATTCGCTGATCCCGAGAGGCTGCAGTATGAAGCGTACCCGCTAACGATGGCGGTCCTTCGTATATTCCGTGCGTCGCGCCATTTTCGGCGGGAGATTCTCGACAAACTCGCGTTGGGCAGCGATACGATGCTCGATCTCGGCAATCTCTACACGGCAGCGCTGCCTGCCTGGATGGCTGCGGGTTTCGAGCAGGCGCTCGATGAAAACTCATTGTCGGTCGGAGAGGAAGTATTGACGCTCGGCTACGGCAGCGGCGACGCCGCCGAAGTCATTCCATTTTTCGTGGCAGAAGGCTGGCGGGAGGCGACTGCGGCGATTGGTTTCGGTGACCTGATGCAGTTTGCCGTCGATCTCACCGAAGATCAGTATATCGCGCTGCACGATGGCCGCCACGCGGCTGGACTTGATTACTACGTGCCGAAAAATGAGTTCGTCATCGACCGCGTCGGTCAGGCGAACGAACGGCACTTCAGCGATCTGGGTATCGAGTACTACCGCTACGTCAGCTAGGTACGACAGCAGGTCGCCAACAGCTCTGCATGCTCGTTTCTGAGCGCCTGCCACTCCAACCTGAACCAGGGCGTGAATTGTGCCGGTGACGCGACAAACTCCGTGTCCAGGTCGCATGGCAACACGAATCGCACTGCGGATATCTCATGCTCGTTCGGCTCTATCGGGCCATCGATAACGCCGAGATAGACGTGGCACAGTTCATTTTCGGAACCGGCCGAGCCGAACTCCGCCTGATACTCGAATTTGTAGGCGAACTCGAGTGCGGCTTCCACGTTCAATTCATCACGCAGGCGCCGCCTTGTCGCAACCGGCATCGACTCGCCGCGTCGCGGATGGCTGCAGATACTGTTTGACCAGAAGCCCGGCCACAGCCGTTTTCCCGCGCTGCGCTGTTGCAGCAGTAGCTCGCCTTGTTTGTTGAAAAGAAACAGCGAGAACGCGCGATGCAGTACACCGCTACCGTCGTGGCACTGCGCCTTCGACAGGTGGCCGGTCTCATTGTCGTCGTGGTCGACGAGGATCAGCTCCTCGGCCTCTGACGATACGATATTGTGCGTGCTATCCAATCCTCGACTCCTTAGGTATTGGAGTACCTGAGCGTGCGAAAGCCTGCCGTCTCCAACGCTTTGCGAACGTTTTCGACTGCGCCGGGGCACAACGCCACTATGGACCCACCACCACCGCCGCCGGTGACCTTGGCGCCGGCGGCGCCGGCGGCCCGGGCAATGCTGACCATGCCTTCCAGTTCCGGTGTCGAGACTTCTATCGCGTTCAGCAGGCCGTGACAGACATTCATGAGCATGCCGAGTTCCGCGTAATCCGCCCTCGCAAGTGCCGCTGCCCCGGCCAGACTTAGCGCATCCATCTGCTCGAACACCGCGTCATATTGCGCAGGACTCTGCGCGCGCCGTCTCCGCACACCTGCAACCTGTTCCATGGTCAGGCCGGACTTGCTGCTGCAGGCGATGACCAGTGGGACGGGTTCGACCAGATTCAGCTCCTTGAGTTCGAGCGACTCCGCACGTCGGAACAACATGGCTTCACCGTATGTCGCGATTGTATTGTCGATACCCGACGGGGTTCCATGCGCAAGCTCTTCGCACGCAAATGCGATCTCGTTAATCTTCGCATTGTCCAGCCCGAGACCGAGTTCAGCATCGAAGGCTCGTACGATCGCTACGGCGAATGCGGCAGAAGAGCCGAGGCCCATTGCGCGCGGCAATCGCGAATGCAGTCGAATGGTAAAGCCGGAATCCACGACACCGAAATGTTGCTGAATCAACGTCACGGCGGCGCCAATTCCCGAGGCATCGTCAGCCACATCCTGATCCCAGATGTTCCACGCGGGAACACTGACCGCAGATGTCTGCTTACTCGCTTTGATGTCGGCGGTCACGGCGTCGGCAATGGGCAGTGCAAGCGCGTGCTTGCCATAAACGACCGCGTGCTCGCCGAGCAGAATAACCTTGCCTGCGGCGGCCCCTGCCGCCGTTTCGCTTACCGGCCCGGAGCGCTTCGTCTCGAGAATTTCGACGGCCTTCCACACTTTGATCTCGCCGCTGACAACCAGTTCGTCGACAACCTCGTCAAACAACTCATCCGGAACGTCGGCGCTCGACGCCACGCTGCGTGCGTGCAGCTTCATGTGGCCCTGCTGAATGCCCTTCGTTGCCAGCGCCCTCAAGGCGGCAAAATTTTGCGCGAGACCGACAGCTGCCGTCAGTTCTGCAAGTTGCCGCGCGGACGTAACACCTGTAATGCGCAGTCCAAGCGCTGCCGCCGCATTGGCGTCGAGGTTTCCGCCGACAATGCCGAGTTTGAGCGGCACCGTGATGTCACCGGCAAGATCACCGTTTGCATCGACCGCCCAGGTTGCGAGCGGCTGGTATTCCCCGCCAACGGCCGCGTACGCGTGTGCTCCGGCCTCGATCGCACGCCAGTCATTGCCAGTCGCAATCGCCAGCGCGTCAATGCCATTCATGATGCCTTTGTTATGCGTCGTAGCCCGGTAAGGATCAGCGCAAGCGATGTCGCTTGCCAGTACGATCTGATCGCGCACCGTCGCGGCATCGATATCCGGAACCGCCAGGTCATCGAGACGGTAGCGCACGTTGGCCGTGACGAGGGCGCGATCCGCAAGGTTGGACAGAATCCTCAAGGCGATCCTGCCACCGCACACAGCGACTATCTGTGGCGCAACTGCCTCGCATATCGTATTCACGAGGTTCGCGCCCATCGCATCGCAGGTGTCGATTGAGAGATGCACAACAAGGATTCTCTGCCCGTCTCGCAAGTCGATAGATCGCAGCTCGATTTTCCTGGCACCACCGCCTCGTTTGATGAGGCGCGGATGCACGGCATTCGCGCACGCCAGCAGGTCCGCAGTGCGCGCCTCGAGGCGCTCAATCGCCTGTTCCACATCGGGAACGTCATACAGATGTATCTGACCGACCAGCATCGGTTCGGCGCACTGCGCCGTAAACCCGCCGGTTGCTCGCGCGAGCCGCGCGGCAATGCTCGTGGCGGCAACGATCGATGCCTCCTCCACCACCATCGGCACCATATGCTCTCTGCCGTTGACAAGAAAGTTCGGCGCGATGGCTAAAGGCAGGCTAAATACGCCGATGACGTTCTCGATCATCTTGTCGGCATTTTTGCGCAGCAACGCGTGCCTGCCCTGATGCAGCAGTTCTGCATCGCTATCGCTCAACCAGCCGCCTCGATGCAGTTCGTCAATACGCTCTGCGATACCGAGCCGATACAGGCCGCTGATTCGCGAGTCGCTCAATCTTCCTCCCGCACGACCCGCACACCGCAAGGGTCGATACTCATGTCTGTCGCCCGGAAACTGTCCGGTAACCCGGTGCTGACAAAAGCGCTGATTGCAGCTCTGTCTGCAGCAAGGACTATTCCCATGTCGCCGGCGCCCGCGCCACAGGGCTTATAGACGAGCTCCGCCGCTGCTGCCGCCGCAGCCATCTCTGCGTGCCCAGCATCGAATATGCCCAGTTGATGGTCAACACCGAATTCGCCCAGCGCCGCCGTGTAGTCCCTGAGCTCTGCCAGGATATTGTCCGCGTCGCCGACTCGCCAGCTCGCCGCGACCCGTTCCGCTGCCTCTCCCAGCGCAGCTCTGGTTGGCCTTGAATCAAGTCCGTGCAAATGCCTGAGCTTCGCACCAGTGCTTGCCGTCACGCCGCTCCAGACCAGTGCGTAATGGAGCCCGTCCGGCCAGACCATCGCTGCAGCCGGCCCGTCACCGATGCGGTATTCAATGACTCCGCCCGCAGCGCAACAGGCGACATCGGCGCCGCTGCCGAGGCCACCCTGGAACTGGCGGTGCGCGGCATAGGCGATGCGCGTCGCGTCCACGCTCGTTTCGAACAGCTCGCAAAACGTCGCCGCAAGCGCCACCGTCAATGCGGCACTCGAACCGATCCCGAGCTTCGCACCACTCGCAGGATCAGCAAATGCGCCGGAATCGAGTACGAGCGACAGCGGAGCAACGTCTGTCAGGTCTGCTGCCCTCCATACCTCATCGACGAGCCTGAATTCCCCGGCGCCAGCTGTCCACTCGCGCGCGCCGTTTCGAACGCTGAACCGCCCGATGACGTCACTGAAACCCGGCGCCGTCACTGTGTGTTCGTCACCGACTGCCGCCGCGATGCTCACGCGCGCTCTTCGAGCGACGGCCATGCAAATGGCCGGAGCGCCGTCGAGAACCGCGTATTCGCCCGTGAGTACGAGCTTGCCTGGCGCGCTCGCCGAGACCTTTGGTAACGGGTTTCGCTCAGTCATCACCGACAAGGACCGCACCATCGCCGAGCCCGCTCACAAGTATTTCCTCGACACCGTCGGTCGCCGCGAGTGCATCCCGGACGGTCGCCTCATCCGCGGCCTCGCAGACGGCTTTGAGCTGTGGCCCGGCATCGATCGTGAAAAACACGTCAATTCCGCTGGACTGCAATTCCCTGACGGTCTGCATACAGGCCAGCGTTGCGCTGTTCCAGAAAATTACCGGCGGCCGCGACCCCCACATCACCGAGTGCATCTTCAGGCAATTGTGCTCGGCGATAGACGCAAGCGCGGCGAAATCCCGTGCAGCGACCGCGTTTCTCGCAACCTCCAGGTCCTGCGGCTGTTGCTCGACCCAGCGCCCGAAGAATGGGGATGTTTTGCGGCTGATTTCCATCGCGTCTGTAGAGCTGACCGGTTTGGGCGTCGTCGCGGTAATAGCGACCACGACCTTCAGCGGCCAGTCATCCGCCGGGCGAAGGCTGCGCAAGGCGATGTCGGCACCGGCATTTTCGAGTTCCACGAACCCGCCATACAATGAGCGGGCGGCCGAGCCGGATGCCTTGCCCGCCAGCTTCGCCAGAGCCTCCGTGCTGTTGTTCTGTCCGGCTGCTGCGTCGGCCGCGACAACCAGCGCGGCGAATGCGGACGCGGAGGACGCGAGTCCCGCCGCGATCGGGAAGTTGCTATGGCTGATCACACGTGCGGCCGGTCGCTCTTCGCCTGCGACTGTGTCCAGGCAGCGCGATACGCGCGGCAACATGTCAGCGTCGTCGCGACCATTGACTATCAGCAAATCGCCAGCCAGAGCAGAGTCGAACTCGACACACATCGTCGTGCGGAGCTCTCTGAGCGTAATCGAAATCGATCCGACCGCCGGGAGATTGAGACGCGCGTCGCGCTTCCCCCAGTATTTGATCAACGCGATGTTTGGCTGAGCGCTGGCGGTGGCCTGCATTAGCTACCCGGATGCGAAATTGGGACGCGGATTATAGCTCAGCCGTGCTGCGCACAGGCTGCAATTGCGTGTACGCTTGTGGACCCTGCCAGCCTCGCCGGAGCCAATGTGTCCGCAATGTTCGACAAACGAATCGCGCACTACTCGGAGCGCGTCGACGAGAAGCTTGACGAGGTGCTGCCGCCAGCCGACCAGCCGCCGAAGCGCCTCCACGACGCGATGCGCTACGCCGTGTTCAACGGCGGCAAGCGCGTACGCCCGCTACTCGTCTACGCCACGGGAGAATGCGTCGGCGTCACGGAGCGGCCTCTCGATGCCCCGGCTACGGCTCTGGAGTTGATTCACGCGTTTTCCCTGGTACACGACGACCTCCCCGCGATGGACGACGACGATCTGCGGCGCGGCAAACCGACGCTGCATCGGCAGTTCGACGAGGCTACGGCGATTCTGGCCGCTGACGCCTTGCAGCCACTCGCTTTCAACGTGCTTGCGAAATGCCGCGATACACCTGCGACGGTTCGTATTAAGCTCGTCAGGCTCATCGCTGACGCCTGCGGTTCCATCGGCATGACCGGCGGACAGTCGATGGATCTGGCGGCTGAAGGGCGTTCACTGACCGCCGAGGACATCGAGTCCATGTATTCGCTCAAGACCGGCGCCCTGATACACGCTGCCGTAGTATCTGCGGCGCTGCTCGGTGAAGATCTGACTACAGAGCGCGCATCCGCGATCGATGCGTTCGGCAGGACAATCGGCATCGCTTTTCAGATCAAGGACGACATACTCGACGTCGAAGGCGAAACCGAAGTCATCGGCAAACACACCGGGGCGGATCAGCGCCTTCGCAAAGCGACCTATCCGGGCCTGGTCGGCATTGTTGCCGCGCGCGAACGCTGCAACGCTCTTTTGCGCAGTGCGCTCGAGCATCTCGATGATTTCGGCGCCAGCGCGGATTCACTGCGCTGGCTGGCGCGCTATATCGTCGAACGCGGTAATTGAATCAATGCCGGCGGCACGCACGATACTGCACGTGGACATGGACGCTTTTTATGCGTCGATAGAACAGCGTGACAACCCGGAACTGAGGGGCAAACCGCTGGTTGTCGGCGGCGGCAGCAAGCGTGGCGTCGTCGCAGCGGCGAGCTACGAGGTTCGCAAATTCGGAGTGCACTCGGCAATGCCCATGGCCGACGCGGGGCGGCGATGCCCGGAGTTGATCAGTGTGCGTCCACGTATGGCGCACTACAAAGCCGTCTCGCGTCAGATCTTTTCGATCTTTCGGGAGTTCAGTCCACTCGTCGAAGGCTTGTCCCTCGATGAAGCGTTTCTCGATGTCACCGCCAGCGAAAAGCTGCACGGCTCCGGTGTCGACATTGCCAGGGCAATCAAGCACGCGATCCGCGATCGTACGGAGCTGACCGCGTCGGTTGGCGTTGCGGAAAACAAGCTTGTGGCGAAGATTGCCTCGGACATGGACAAACCCGATGGACTCGTCGTTATTCGTCAGGACGACTGTTGCGACAGACTCGACCCACTCCCCGTTGCGGTGATTCCAAGCATCGGCCGACAGACCCTTGCACGGCTCCAGGAGGTCGGTATTTACACTGTCGGTGATCTGCGCCTCGCGCCCGAGCGCGACCTCGTGCGCGTGTTCGGCCGCTTCGCAGCGCGGACTCGCGAGCGCGCAGCGGGGATCGACAACCGACCCGTCGTCGCCCGTCGTAAGGAAAAGTCGATCAGCGCTGAGGAGACCTACGACGTCGACCTCAGTGATCGGGCGGAAATGGATCGTGAACTGTTGCGGCTTGCCGAAACGACCGCCGGCCGGCTGCGCAAATCGAATCTGCAGGCCGGCACCATACAGGTGAAGATCCGGCAATCTGACTTCCAGACCTTTACGCGGCAAAAGAGCCTGCGTCCGCCTGTGCATGGCACAGATCAGATCTATCAGGTCGCCCGCACCCTGTTGGGCAGCTGGCTCGAAGAGAACCCGGGCATGCGTGTCCGTCTGCTGGGGGTCGGCGGCAGCAAGCTGTCGGCGGCCGAACAGCCGGACCTGTTCGCCCCGGAAGCCAACCCAACGGCCAGCCCCGTCGACCGGGCGATTGACGATATTCGCGACCGTTTCGGTAGTCTCTCGGTTGGCCGTGCCAAGACACTGGACCGCCCCTGAGTCATGTAGAATCTAGGTCCTGGAAAGAGAGGACCAGAGCTGCGGCGAATAATAATGTACACCAGCTTTTTTGGCTTGAATGAAAAGCCGTTTTCGATAACACCCGACCCCCGCTATCTGTTCATGAGTGAGCGCCACGGCGAGGCGCTGGCACACCTCGTCTACGGGGTGACCGAAAGTGGCGGTTTCATGCAGCTGACCGGCGAAGTCGGCACAGGGAAAACGACGCTCGTCCGCACGTTGCTGCTTAATCGGATGCCCGCAAATGCAGATGTTGCAGTGGTCTTGAATCCGCAGCTCTCCGTACGCGAATTCCTCGTCACTGTTTGCGAAGAGCTGAGTGTCCCTGTACCGGAAGAAAGGGGCAGCATCAAAGCTTTGATCGATGCCCTGAACCATCATCTGCTCGACGCCCATGCCGACGGGCGGCGCACGATTCTGGTCATGGACGAGGCGCAAAATCTCGCGCCGGACGTGCTCGAAGAAGTGCGCATGCTCACGAATCTGGAGACGTCGAAGCAAAAACTCTTGCAGATTATTCTGATCGGGCAGCCGGAACTGCGTGACGTTCTGGCGAGAAACGACCTGCGGCAGCTTGCACAGAGAATCACCGGCCGCTATCACCTCGAACCCCTGTCGAGGGAGGAGACCGCCCAATACATCGAGCACCGACTCAAGGTTGCCGGCGCGCTGGGTGAGGTATTCGATAACGGCGCAAAGCGAGAAGTGTTTCGGCTGTCGCAGGGTGTGCCGAGGTTGATCAATGTCATCTGTGATCGGGCGCTGCTCGGTGCTTACAGCAGTGAAACACGGCGCGTGACCCGCCGCATGGTGCGGCGGGCGGCGGCTGAAATTACCGGCAAGCCCAGGACCGCAACCTGGCCGCGCTGGGCCGTGCCCGCATTCGGCGCCGCGGCGGCCGTCGTCATCGCCCTCGGTTTCCTGTCCCTGCTTGACGCGAGGCGTGACTTCGTTGACGCAAACGTCGACCCGCAGCCGGCCGCAGCCACCGTCGCGCAACCCGCGCCCGAAGCCGTGCCGGATCCCGTCGTCACGTCTGCGGCGGTCGTCGAGGAGCCAACCCCGGAGGAATCACTTGATGCGCGGCTGCAGCTCGCATCCGATCTCACGAATACCGAGTCGGCGCTGGCCACATTGCTGGAACTCTGGGGGATCGAATATCGGCGCGGTGTGCGAGGCTGTTCGCAAGCCACAGCAGAGGGACTCGAGTGCCTTTTCCAGCGCGGCTCCTGGAGCGGGCTCAAGCAGTTCGACCGACCCGCCGTCCTGACGCTGGTCGACAGCAGAGGCGCCGCCCACCGCGTCGTGTTGTCGGCTATCGAGGGAGAGACCGTGGAGCTTTTGATCGGCGGGGTGACGGTCACGCACCGTATCACCGAAGTCTCCGAAATGT
>Ga0265303_10003365_pt1 | contig 10046 bp, 12 predicted proteins | sample Helome_2_FD_192494 | JGI IMG/M metagenome (GOLD analysis project Ga0265303, IMG submission 192494) | Marine sediment microbial communities from subtidal zone of North Sea - Hel_20160317 (Illumina Assembly) | ecosystem: Environmental > Aquatic > Marine > Subtidal zone > Sediment ... | reverse complement strand
CCTACACCATGCGTGCCGATTACCTGGAACAGGACATCGTGGCGACGGCCGACGATGCACTGGTCGTACTGCATGACATCCACCTGGACCGAGTCACCGACGTGGCGATGCGATTCCCGGCCAGGGGCCGGAGTGACGGTCGTTTTTATGCCAGGGACTTCACGCTCGACGAGATCAAAACCCTGAATGTCCATGAGCGCACCGATGCGCAAGGTCATCCCGTATACCCGCAACGCTTCAATTCGACTGACGAAGTATTCCGCGTGCAGACACTGGCCGATGAGCTCGAGTTCATCACCAAATTGGTCGAAATCCATGGGCGGCCGGTCGGTATCTACCCGGAGATCAAGCGTCCTGCCTGGCACCGCGCGCAGGGTATCGACATCACGCCCGCTGTTCTCGGCGTCCTCGACAACTTTGGTTATCGTCGCCACTCGGATCCGGTCTACCTGCAGTGCTTCGATGCGCGCGAATTGCGTCGCATACGGCACGACCTGGACTGCCAGCTGAAACTGGTGCAGCTCATCGGTGAGAACAGCTGGGGGGAAGCACCGACCGACTTCGACACTCTGCGCAGCAAGAGGGGCCTGCGCTCGTTGGCAAAGACCGTTGACGCAATTGGGCCCTGGGTTAATCGCCTGTATCGGCTCAGGAGCCGCGATGGCAAGCTAAGCCCGAGCGGGCTCGTGGAGCGCGCTCACGACGCCGGTCTTGCCGTGCACCCCTATACGTTCCGTGCCGACGACCTGCCGCAGGGGTTTGCTACATTCGAGTCCCTGCTGATGTATTGCACGCGGCAACTTTGCATCGACGGCCTATTCACGGATTTTCCGGACCAGGTTGTGAAGTACCTGGGCCCGTCCTCCTGACAGGATCGATATGACAACTCTGGCGTTTACCTTCCGTTTTCTGTCGCCCGAAAGTGGCGGTGACTGTTGCCAGACTGGGCGCCTGGCTAACGAATTGACCTAGAAATTAATTCAAAAATGCTCTTTAACTTATTGTTATTTAACTAATAATAAAGCCCTTTGCGTTTTCGTGACGATCCATTTATGGTCGTTCCAGGCCGGTTTCTTGATTGCAGTATTGAGAACTCGGTCCTTTATTGAACGACGAATCAGAATAATCATAACGAGATGTTTGTCGAGCTACCTCAAAATCTGATCCTGATGGTCAGCGGGGCGTTCCTGATCGGCTGGATGCTGTCCGCTATCAACTCGCGGCTTGGTTCCCGTAGCAAAGCGAAAAAGCGGGACCCGCGCGACGATCGAATTCGCTCGCTCGAAGCCGAACTTCGGGTCGCTCAGTCGGATGGTGACAAGTCTCGCTCCGATCTCGATAAACTCGAGGACGAGCTCAAAGAGACGACCGTAGGCATCGAGCGCCGCGATTTTGTGATTACCGAACAGCAAACCAAGCTCGAAAGGGCCAATGCGGATCTCAAGGACTCGGTATTGAAAACTCGTGAGTTGCGTGCGGAGCTGGCCGACAGGGCGACAGAGAGTGTCCACGCCGAGGCGAAAATTCGCGAAGTTGAGACCGAACTGTCCGTCGCGCAGGCATCGACCGACCTGATCGCCACAGGCGTTCTTGACTATTCCGCTGTGCCGCAGGATGAGGACGAAGCCGGCGATGCAGAGGAAGCCGACGTCGGAAACGCCATACGCTAAGACCTGCGACCGGCTAGCGGGTCGTCACGGCAACGCGAAAACCGGTTTTTCGCCACCCCACGTAGAGCAGCAGGAACCAGACCTGCATCAGCAAGGAAACGACCCACTCGATTGTGTTCTCCATCATGTCGGGATCGGTTCTGAGCGCCTTTTGCACGAAATTCGCGAGGCCGAGGAGCCACGGCGTGACAACCACCCAGAGCATGGCCTGGCGCCAGCGCGAGCGCTCAAGGGCAAGTGTCAGAACGATCTGTGCGATTCCGGTACCCAGAAAGTAGATGTAGATGCCGAAGCGCCGCATCAGCTCATAGAAGGGCTCTTTGGTCCCCAGGTAAGTCACATACAGAATCAGCGCCACGGCACCGACCATCCCAAACACCACGACGGCTCGCGGTGCCTTGCTCTGCGGCGCAAGCGACCTGAGCCAGTGCGCCGCGAAATACCACGTCGCGGCCAGTAACACGGCCTGCGGCAACATCACGGCGCGGAACAGGCGATCGCCGGGTGGGTAACGGCCCGTTGCACTGATCGACGTACAGCCTTCGAGGTAAGGAATGCAGGACGGCAGGATGCCGGCATCGACACCTATCCAGTAAGCGAGGTTGATACCGGCCAGGGGCAGCAGTCCGGCTACGAGTGGCAGACCTCTTATGAGCATATTGGCAGCATAACTGATGTGATTCTGCTATATCTTAAGAAACAACAATAAGAGGGAAAAGCCATGACAATCATATCCTTGTGGTTACCAATATTGGCGTCCGCGGTCGCTTGTTTCATCGCGGGCTCCGTCATCTGGATGGCCATGCCGTGGCACAAGACGGACTGGAGCAAGACGGCGGACGAGGAGGGCGTGCGTGCCGCCCTGAAGGGATGCCAGCCGGGCATGTACACGGTTCCGAATGTCAAAGACCAGAAACAGTATGCGGAGCCGGAGGTTCAGAAGAAGCTCAAGGATGGGCCACAGGCGTTTATTACGGTCGTGCCATCAGGCCTGCCGACAATGGGTCCAAAACTCGCAATGATGTTTGGCTACAACCTGCTGGTTGCGGTTATCTGTGCCTATCTGCTGAGTCGTACGGTCGGCGCCGCTGCAGACTACCTGACAGTGTTCCGCGTGACAGGAACAGTTGCGTTCATCGCCTACGGCGTGGCGTACGTACAGGAAAGCGTCTGGTTCGGTCGCGCCTGGCCTATGACCGCAAAGACCTTTCTTGATGCACTAATTTATGCGGTGCTGACGGGTGGCGTATTTGGCTGGCTGGCCTGAACGCTAACAGCCGTTTTCCGTACCGGCGTCCGGATGCGGGTATGTGTCATCGTCATCTTCATCAGGGCGATGATGCCCGGGTGAGAGACACTTGAAGTCCTTCTCAACGAGAAGCGACAGTGTTTGTGACCCGGCGACCGATTGCTCGGCAAGAATCGACACCTGGTCGGACTGTGCCCACTGCCGTACTTCCGACATCGGCAGGCGGACTGCCAGGTTGCCCTGATCGAAGCTGACGGCCGAGGGCCCTTCATCGGCAACATCCAGCCGATAGGTTAGCCTCGTGCCGGGAAATTGTGTGTGTTCAACGATGCTCTTTCCGCCGGCAAGGTGGTCCACCTCGCTTCTTTTCAGGCGTAGCCGAATCGTATTTTCCCGGATTCGCAATTTCATGTGATTGTCCTGCTAATGATGCTTCGCATTATGCCGCAATGCGGCCACATTGAATACGCGGTTGTATTTGATTACAGTGGGTTTCGCAGCAATTCGCTGTGACAGGTAGCGACCATTATGAGCGTCCCGAATTCCGACAAAGACCACGTCTTGACGAAGCGTGGCGAGCGTCGCGTGTTCCTGTTTATCGCGGTTTTTCTTTTCCCTGTGCTGTCGATCGTCCTGGTCGGTGGCTACGGATTCCTGATCTGGATGATGCAGCTGATCTTCGGACCTCCGGGCTCGAATTAGTCGATGGTTCAGGCGGTCAATATTTCGCGACGCAACCTGCTACGGGGCAGGGCGACAAGCACCCCGCCGCCGTTGCGTCCACCGGGCGCGATATCCGCATTTACGGAGATCTGTACGGCCTGCGGCGACTGCGTTAGCGCATGTCCGCAGAGCATCATTGTGGAAGGATCTGGCGGATTCCCCGAAATTGACTTTCGCCGCGGCGAATGCACGTTTTGCAGTGATTGTATCGAGGCCTGTGGAGAGGAAGCTCTGTCAGCAGCCATTGAACCCTTATTGAAAGTCCGGCTCGAGGTCACGGAATCATGCCTTGCAAGAAAACAGGTCGTATGCCAGAGCTGCGGTGATGCCTGCGAAGTACAGGCGATAGGCTTTCCGCCGCGGTTGGGCACGGTCCCTGTTCCGCGAATTGACCAGGACAGCTGCACGTCCTGTGGCGCCTGTATCGCCGCTTGCCCGCAAGATGCAATACGAGTCACCGCAGATGCCTGAGAGTGAATACCATGTTGCGAGCTACGTGGTGAAGTGCCGGGTCCAGGACGGCGGTGCAGTTGCGACCGAGATTGAGGCAATGCCCGGACTCGAAGTGCATGTCGAGGAGAAGGGCAAACTCGTGGTCACGGCTGAGGCTGAAGATGTCAGGCAACTTGCCGAGATGACTGCAAAACTCGAGACCGTTAGCGCGGTTGTTTCCGTGGCGCCGGTTTATCACGAATTTACACCAGAGAGCTAAACCCATGACAGTGAGCAGACGCGAATTCATGAAGGCCAACGCAATCGTAGCGGCGGCCAGTGTTGCGGGCGTATCAATACCTGCAGAAGCCAGCAATGTCATCACCGGTGAAGACCTTACGCGGCTCTCCTGGAACAAGGCGCCATGCCGTTTCTGCGGCACAGGTTGCTCGGTCAATGTCGCCACACTTGACGGCAAAGTCGTTGCTACGCACGGCGACATACAATCGCCCGTCAACAAGGGCCTTAACTGCGTAAAAGGCTATTTCCTTTCGAAGATCATGTACGGCAAGGATCGCCTGCAGACGCCGTTGCTTCGAAAACGTGACGGCAAGTACCACAAGGAAGGTGACTTCACGCCCGTGAGCTGGGATGAGGCCTTCGATATCATGGCCGAGAAGTTCAAGGCCGCACTGAAGACCAAGGGACCGACCTCGATCGGCATGTTCGGCTCGGGCCAGTGGACCGTCCTCGAAGGCTACGCCGCGGTCAAACTCATGAAGGCCGGGTTCCGCTCAAACAATATCGAACCCAATGCGCGTCATTGCATGGCGTCCGCAGTGGGTGGCTTCATGCGCACGTTTGGCATCGATGAGCCCATGGGCTGCTATGACGACATCGAGGCAACAGACGCGTTCGTTCTCTGGGGTTCGAACATGTCGGAGATGCACCCAATTCTCTGGACGCGTGTTACGGACCGCCGCTTGAGCGCATCGCATGTGAAAGTCGCAGTGCTGTCGACATACAGGCATCGCTGTTACGACCTTGCCGACATGGATATGATCTTCACGCCGCAGACCGATCTTGCGATCCTTAATTTCATCGCTAACTACATCATCAAGACGGACCGCGTTAATCACGACTTCGTCAACAAGCACACAAACTTCCGCCGCGGCGATGCGGATATCGGTTACGGCCTGCGCGATGAGCACCCGTTGCAGCAGGCGGCGGCGAATCCCAACAGCGGCGGCTCGAAGCCGATGAGTTTCGACGAGTTTGCTGAATTCGTAAGCGACTACGATGAAGATTACGTATCGAAACTGAGCGGTGTTTCGGTCGAGAAACTGCGAGCACTCGCGGAACTGTATGCCGACCCTGATCGCAAGGTCGTGTCATTCTGGACGATGGGCGTCAACCAGCACACGCGCGGTGTCTGGTGCAACAACCTCATTTACAACATCCATCTATTGACGGGCAAGATAGCCACGCCCGGTAACAGCCCATTCAGCCTGACAGGCCAGCCCTCCGCCTGCGGTACAGCGCGCGAAGTGGGCACGTTCTCGCACCGACTTCCGGCGGACATGGTCGTTGCGAATGAAAAACACCGCAAGATTGCCGAGAAGATCTGGCGACTGCCTGAAGGGACGATCGTCGGCAAGCCCGGTTTCCATGCCGTATTGCACAACCGCAAACTGAAAGACGGCGACATCAACGCCTACTGGGTGCAGTGCAACAACAACATGCAAGCCGCCGCGAATATTAACGAGGAGGCGTATCCCGGCTATCGTAACCCGGACAACTTCATCGTTGTCTCCGACCCTTATCCGACGGTGACGGCGCAGGCGGCGGACCTCGTTTTGCCGACGGCAATGTGGGTGGAAAAGGAGGGCGTCTACGGCAATGCGGAGCGACGTACGCAAAGCTGGTACCAGATGATCGAGCCGCCTGGCGAATCGCGGTCGGACATGTGGCAGGTAATAGAATTCTCGAAACGGTTCACGACTGACGAGATCTGGCCCGAGGAGTTGCTAGCCAAGTCGCCGGAGCTTCGTGGCAAGACGCTGTATGAGGTTCTGTTTACGAACGGTCACGCGAATCGGTACCCGTTGTCCGATACGAGTCCCGATCACAGCAATAATGAATCGGAGTACTTCGGCTATTACGTCCAAAAGAGCCTGTTCGAGGAATACGCCGAGTTCGGACGCGGCAAAGCGCACGATCTAGCTCCTTATGACGTATATCACCAGACTCGTGGCCTGCGCTGGCCTGTTGTCGATGGCAAGGAAACGCTCTGGCGATTCAAGGAAGGCTCGGATCCGTACGCGAAGCCCGGCAGCGACTGGGATTTCTACGGCAAACCTGACGGCAGGGCGATCATATTCGCTTTGCCGTATGAACCGGCCGCCGAAAGCCCGGACGAGGAATACGATCTCTGGCTGTGTACGGGCAGGGTGCTCGAACATTGGCATTCCGGGTCCATGACAAGGCGTGTTCCCGAGTTGCAACGAGCCGTACCGAATGCGCTTGTCTTCATGCATCCCGATGACGCCAGAAGCCGCGGACTAAGACGTGGCGACGACGTTAAGATCATCTCGAGACGCGGGGAGATTCGAACGCGTGTGGAGACGCGCGGTCGCAATCGGCCGCCCGAGGGTCTCGTGTTTGTGCCGTGGTTCGATGCATCAAGGCTGATCAACAAGGTGACTCTCGACGCCACGGATCCACTATCCAAACAGACGGACTACAAGAAATGTGCCGTCAAAATCGAAAAGGCCTAGGGGAGGGGACGATGAAACGGATTACCAGACTAACCGCGCTTCTACTCCTGCCGCTGATTGTTGCTACCGCATTTTCCGACGAAATCGCAACGATGCGCGACGGGGTCGCGATCGATGAGACGGCCGCGCCCGCACCGATCCCCCGCGTTGTGAATGAGGATATCAAGGCACAACGCAGCTACCCGATGCAGCCGCCACTCATCCCGCACACCACTCGTGACTACGAGCTGAACCTGCAGGTTAATAAGTGCATGTCTTGCCACGGACGGCGGCATACCGAGGATAGCCAGGCGCCAATGATCAGTGTCACGCATTACATGGACCGCGACGGGAACTTCCTCGCGGAAGTCTCGCCGCGTCGTTATTTCTGCGACCAGTGCCATGTTACGCAGACGACCACGCGCGAAGTCTACGAGAACGAATTCGTGGACATGGACCAACTGCTCGAAGAGCGAGCTGCGGCTGGCTCGGACGACTGAGGTGCAGTATTTTCGCAAGATCTGGCGGGATTTCGGCCGCCCAAGCGTCCACTACGGCATCGGTACGCTGATTCTCGGCGGATTTATTGCCGGCGTCATATTCTGGGGCGGCTTCAACACGGCCCTGGAAGCAACCAATACAGAAGAGTTCTGTATCAGCTGCCACGAACACAAGGATAACGTGTACGAGGAGATGCAGGACACGGTCCATTTCAGCAACCGCTCCGGCGTCAGGGCGACATGCCCCGACTGTCACGTACCGCACAAATGGACCGATAAGATCGCCCGCAAAACCGCGGCATCGAAGGATGTCTGGGGATGGCTGTTCGGTACGATCAATACGCGCGAGAAGTTCAATGCGAAACGCAGAGAGCTCGCCGAACACGAATGGGCACGGCTGAAAGCCAATGACTCACTGGAGTGTCGGAATTGCCACGATTTCGATTACATGGACTTCACGGTTCAGAGTTTGCGCGCGTCAGAGCAGCACTCGACATCGCTCGCGAGCGGCGAAAAGACGTGCATCGACTGCCACAAGGGCATCGCGCACAATCTGCCCGATATGACAGGTGTAGAGGGCTTCTGAGCCTGTAACGGCAATATCCGAATGCGTGCCCTGTTATTCATCGCCACCTTAATGGCGATGGTCCTGTTATTTGCATTGATCTTGTTTGTTCCGGCCGGCCGAACGGACTGGCCACTCGCGTGGGTCTACATTGGCATCGTCGTTTCGTATATCGGCGTCCTCTGGTTGTTGCTTGAACGGCATAATCCGGAGCTAATCGATCGGCGCAAGCGTATCGGTAAGGGAACGAAGACCTGGGATAAATTCTGGCTGGCACTGTTCGGGCCGGTCATGTACGGCGTCTATATCGTCGCGGGCCTCGAAGTTCGAAGCGGGGTATCGGGCTTGCCGATTTTTCTATGGCCGCTGGGTCTTGTGCTTTTTTCAGGCGGATTTGCATTCCTGACCTGGTCGATGCTCGTAAACCCGTTTTTCGAGAAATCCGTGCGTATTCAGACGGATCACGGCCACAAGGTGGTTGATTCGGGTCCGTACGCGTTTGTTCGGCATCCTGGATACGTTGGACTGGTCGGATGGATGCTGGGCACTCCATTGATGCTTGCCTCGGCGTGGAGTTTTGCACCGGCAGCTTTGGCCATTGTGGGCGTAATTATTCGCACATCCCTGGAAGACCGCACGTTGAGAGAGGAACTCGACGGTTACACGGAGTACGCGTCAAGGGTTCGGTTTCGGCTATTACCGCATGTCTGGTGAGGCACCGACACTCGCTTGTTACATAATCTTGATCGAATATCGTGCGTTCTCGCGCGAAGCACAAAATTGAAATGAACTTCAACATTTATTTGCTTTTGAATACGCGATCAGGTAATTAATTACCACACTTGTAAGGCTCACAAATATCGCCACGCTGGACTTTGGGGTAGAGGACGGTCCAGCGCGGACAATTACAACGACATTACAAAAGCCTTGGACAATTGATCGAACCGATATCGTTATCGCGATTGCGGGTAGCACTTATAACCTGCATGTTGAGCGTCTTGTTGCTGCCTGCCTGCGACGATGGCGGTTCGACTGCGACCGTCCAAACTGAAAACACAACCACCAACGCGCCGAACGTAAGCGAAGACCCCGTCGAACTCGCCTGCCGGCGTGAAGACGACATCCAGCAAAGCCTCCTTGCGGCTAAGCACCTTGCCGAAACCTTGAAGTCACCTGAGTCCGGTGTAACGCCGTTTAGGTGCCTGCGATTCTCCGATGAAGCCGCCGTGACCTCCGACTATGCAGGCACCAGCGTTGTGAATATTTCCGGCGAGCCGGCCCGCGCAAGTACGAGTTCCCGCGAACTCCGGGTCCCACTGCACGAAATCAAAACAAAGGCATTTCTCAACGGTCGATCGCTTGTGGTCATCAGTGATGGCCGCCAGTACGCGGCGCTCGAAAAGGAGTGCAACGCAATAAAGGCTGCGGGCGTCAGCGAGGTTATTGCTTTGCTTCCCGAACATGCGGCGAGCGTTGGCGGCGAAGTCGTAACGCCGAAGTTGACGCCGCGCGAATTTCTCGCGGAACGTAGCTACGGCGCCTGGCATATCGTCAATCTCACGAGTGACGACCTGCCGGCCCTGCTCGCAATGGCCGACAATCGGCGCGACGGCCGAATTCGTGCAACAGGTGACGAAGGTGGAACAGGGCTGGAGCGCACTCTCATCGTTCTTGATGGAGCCCAGACTGGCGAAGTCAAAAAGTCGGACAATTCCGGCGAATACCGGGGACAGGTCTTCGTCCTGGACGGGGGGCTCGATGGGCTGAGGAAATTTCAGAATGAAGCAACCGCGATGGCACGCGCACTCGCAAGGCCCCGAATAAACGAACGTGGTTGCGCTGGTTGACCAGCGATCCGGAATTGAATAAGGCGCCACTGAACATGCCGAATATGGATTTGAAGTCGACAAGGACATCTGCACTGAAGGTACTTACAGTACTGACGCTCTGGTGCTACGCGAGTGTCGCGGGTGCGGCTGTCGTCAATCACTCCGGCACGATCAGCGCTGACGAGACGTGGTCCGGGGTTGACCAGCACATTGTCGATAGTTCGGTAACGGTAGCATCCGGGGTCACGCTGACCATCGAGGCGGGCGCGGTTGTCAAGTTTGCGACGAACACGCGCCTGACTGCGGCCGGTGATTTGCGTGC
>Ga0265303_10003364_pt1 | contig 10048 bp, 10 predicted proteins | sample Helome_2_FD_192494 | JGI IMG/M metagenome (GOLD analysis project Ga0265303, IMG submission 192494) | Marine sediment microbial communities from subtidal zone of North Sea - Hel_20160317 (Illumina Assembly) | ecosystem: Environmental > Aquatic > Marine > Subtidal zone > Sediment ... | reverse complement strand
TAGGCAAAGCCCGAACAGCCGGTCTTTTTGACGCCGAGACGCAGGCCCAGCCCCTTCCCCCGCCTATCGAGATGTTCGGAGACTCGGCTCGCTGCAGCTTCGGTGAGTGTTATTGCCATTCGTTCATGATCCTCGACTTCGCCAGTCCGCCAGGGCGGCACGTATCGCATCCTCCACCACCAGCGCTCGGGTAAGCTTGTCGGCCGGCAGCTCCAATTCGGCTGCCAGCTCGTGGGGGTCGAATTCCTCCGCTGCCTCGACGGTGAGCCCCTCGAGCAGCTCGGCCGTTCGAGCCGCGGCTGCAATCGTACATGGACAACCGTAGGCGCGAAACCGTGCTTCCCGAATGAGCCCCTCATCCACCAGGATGTGGAATTCCACCTGGGCCCCGTGGCGCACGTCTCCGGCGCGACCGGCACCCAACCGTTCTGCCGGCCCGGTCAGGACGCCCGCATTCGGCGGATCGTCGAAATACCGCTCTACCTGACTACTATAACGCACCAGCTAACCTCCAAGAGCAAGACAACCCTCATCCTCACTAAGTTCCTGGTTTGGCGCCATTGATCGCAGGCGCTCCACCTGTCGGGTGGTGAGCTCAATGACATAATCTATGTCCTCCTCCGTCGTAAATCGGCCCAGACTGAAGCGCAGAGAGCTCTGGGCGAGCTGGTCGCTGCGCCCCATCGCGCGCAAAACGTAGGACGCCTCGCCGGACGAGGAATTGCATGCAGAACCGCTCGAAACCGCGAGCGGACGCAACGCAAAGAGCAAAGCCTCGCCCTCCACTCCGGGGAAGCAGACGTTCAGAATACCCGGCGCACGCCGGGTAGGATGACCGTTCATTTCAACACCAGGCAGGGTCTGCAAGCCACACCAGAGGTGGTCGCGCATCCGACCGAGACGCTGCCCCTCCTGGTCGAGTTCCTCCTTAGCGATTCGGAAGGCCTCCCCCATCCCGACGATCTGATGAGTCGCAAGAGTGCCGGGGCGCAAACCGCGTTCCTGGCCGCCGCCATACATGAGCGGCGACAATCGGCACAGCGGAGCCCGGCTGACATACAGAGCGCCCGCACCCTTCGGCCCGTACACTTTGTGGGCGGAGAAGGACATGAGATCGACGCACATGGCCTTCACGTCTATCGGTATCTTGCCCGCACTCTGCGCCGCATCCACGTGAAACAGGATGCCGCGCTCGCGGCAAAGCGCACCGATCTCGGAGAGCTCCAGAACGACGCCGGTCTCGTTGTTGACGTGCATGATCGACACCAGCACGGTGTCCTCACGCAGAGCCTCCTGCAGTTGTCGCAGCTCGATCTGGCCTAAGCGGTCCGGCACGAGATAGCTAACGTCGAAGCCCTCCCGCTCGAGCTGCCTGCAGGTATCCAACACGGCTTTGTGCTCGGTACGGCTGGTCACGATGTGCCGCCGCTCATCCCGATGGAACCTGGCTGCGCCGGCGATCGCGAGATTGTCCGACTCCGTCGCTCCGGAGGTCCAGATGATTTCCTCCGGGCTCGCATTGATTAGAGCCGCGACCTCAAGCCTGGCTTCCTCTACCAGCTCCTTAGCGGCCCTGCCCGGCAGGTGCGAGTCGGAGGCCGGGTTTGCGAAATTCGCGTCCAAGGTGAGACAGGCCGCCATGCGTTGTGCTACGCGGGGATCCACAGGCGTGGTGGCCGCGTAGTCGAGGTAGACGGCGTGGCTCGGATTCATATGCTGTGTGTCAGAGATGCGGCTCATGCGAAACTATGTGCTAGGTTCCAGGGACGCGAGGATGCCGCGCAGTATATTCAGTTCGTTCTGATCCAACTCGGCGCGGTAATACAGCCGCCGCAGACGGCGCATCAGGTACCTGGGATTGTCCGGATCCAGAAACTCCGATTCCACCAGCACGCGCTCCAGATGAGCGAAAAAGCGTTCCAGGTCCTCGGAAGAAGCCGGCGGCGCCTCTCGCTCGACGGTGGCCCCGGCATCGCCTCGTGCGAGGCGAATCTCGTAGACCAGGATCTGCACGGCCATCGCTAGATTCAGCGAACGGTAGTCCGGGGCGGTCGGTATGTTTACCAGCAGCTGGCAGTGCTGCAGATCGTCGTTGCTCAAACCCGAACGTTCCTGGCCGAACACCAGCGCACAGGGCCCGGCAGCCGCAGCCTCCATCAGCCTCCGGGCGCACTCACGCGGGGCGACCGTCGGCCACGGAAGGCTGCGCAGCCGTGCGCTTGCACCGACCACGAGGGCGCAGTCCGCGACTGCCTCAGTCAACTCGGTGAAGCACTGGGCGCTATCGAGGATGTCGTCCGCCCCCGAGGCTCTCGCTGTCGCTTCCGCGTCCGGGAAATGCCTGGGCGCCACGAGGCACAGCTGCTCGAGACCCATATTCTTCATCGCCCGGGCGCTGGCACCGATGTTGCCGGGATGAGTAGTCCCGACCAGGACTATGCGAATGGGATGGACCATTGGGACACTCGAATATGTTCTCTGCTATTCTACCCGCGCTCTTGACCCGGCTCATCATCGTCTTATGCATCCACTGCTCAATACCGCGATTAGCGCAGCCCGGCGAGGCGGCGATGCGATCATGCGCAACCTGAACCGGCTGGGCAGTCTGAAGATCGCCACCAAGGCGCACAACGAATTCGTCACCGAGATCGATCATCTGGCCGAGCGCGAGATCATGGCCACGATTCACAAGGGCTATCCGGACCACGGCTTTCTCGCGGAGGAGAGCGGCCGAAGCGGCAAGGACGATTACCTTTGGATCATCGATCCGCTGGACGGCACCACCAACTTTATCCATGGCTTTCCGGTCTTCGCGGTCTCCGTCGGCCTGCAGCACCGGGGCAGACTGGAGCACGGAGTCGTGTACGATCCGATGCGCCAGGAGCTTTTCACCGCTTCCAGGGGGGCGGGCGCGCAGCTCGATGGACGCCGGATTCGCGTCAGCGAGCAGCGGCACCTGGAGAATTCACTGATCGGCACCGGCTTTCCCTATCGGGCGAATCGGCAATGGCTCGACAACTATCTGGAGATGCTGAAGGACATCCTCGTGGCGACTGCAGGCATTCGCCGGCCCGGCGCGGCCGCTTTGGATCTCGCCTTCGTCGCCGCCGGGCGTCTGGATGGCTTCTGGGAAATCGGGCTGAAGCCCTGGGACATGGCGGCCGGCAAGTTGTTGATACAGGAGGCCGGCGGACGCGTGAGCGACCTGGCCGGTGGCGACAGCTGCATGGATTCCGGCAATATCCTCGCGGGGACGCCCAAGATCTACGAGCAACTGCTCAAGCTCTTAAAGCCCCACCTCACCCCAGATCTGAAGTAGCAGGCCGAAAGCAGACCCATGGCCCGTCGGCCAGGAGGCTCGGACACTAGGGCATGTCGTCGATGGGGCCTTCCTGCGGTGGCATGAGATCCAGCGTAGAGACGTCCAGCGCGAGCGTTGTCGTGCTTGCCACATAGATGGACGAGTAGGTTCCCACCACGACCCCAACGATCAAGGCCGTAGAGAAGGGACGAATCGCCTCGCCGCCAAGGAAATGGAGCGCCGCTAGCACCAGCAAAGTCGTGAAACTCGTGACGAGGGTCCGCGCCAGCATCTGGTTGATCGAGCTGTTTATGATCACGATCGGCGTCGCCTTTCTGATGGTCAGAAAATTCTCCCGAATGCGGTCGAAGACAACGATGGTGTCGTTGAGGGAGTAGCCGATCACCGCCAGTACCGCCGCCAGCACCGACAGATCGAACGGCAGCTGGAGCACCGAAAAGAAGCCCAGGGTCAGGATCACGTCGTGCACCAGCGCGGCGACCGCACCGATTGAGAACTTCCACTGAAAGCGCAGCCAGACGTAGGCCATGATCATCATCAGCGCGAACATCATTGCCAGTCCACCCTGCTCCGTCAGCTCCTTTCCGACCTGGGGGCCAACTAGCTCCGAGCGCCGCAGGCTGACTTCTCCGGACGCCTGTTCGAGGACAGTCATCACCTGATCGCGCATATCCTTCTCATCCCTTTCCTCCTGGGGAAGCAGTCTGATGAGCACATCCGTCGCGGTGCCGAAGTTCTGCACCTGGGCGTTGTCGAAACCTGCCTCGGCGAGCGCCGAGCGTATCGCCGGGAGGTCGGCGGGACTTTCGTATGCGACTTCGATCAGCACGCCGCCAGTGAAGTCGATACCGAAGTTGAGCCCGCGGGTGGCCAGCGATAGGACCGTCAGGCCTAAAAGAATAAGTGAGGTGAGCATCGCAATCTTGCGGCGCCCCATGAAATCGAAGTCGGTCGTGGTTCTTAATATTTGCATGCTCGCGCTCTAGGACTAGATGGGCAGGCGGACTAACTTGCGGCCGCCAAAAGAGAGATTGACTACCGCCCGCGTGCCGATGATCGCCGTAAACATCGAAGTCACGATACCGAGCGAGAGGGTCACGGCGAAGCCCTTGATAGGACCAGTACCGAAAGCAAACAGGACTATCGCGGCGATAAGGGTGGTGATGTTCGCATCCGCAATCGACGAGAAGGCCTTTTCATAGCCGGCTTGTATGCTGGCATGGGGCGTGTTGCCGTTGCGCAGCTCTTCGCGGATGCGCTCGAAGATCAGCACGTTCGCATCGACCGCCATACCCACGGTGAGCACGATGCCCGCGATGCCCGGCAGCGTCAGCGAAGCCTGCAGCATGGAGAGCAGAGCGACAATCAGGACCACATTCATGAGCAGCGCCAGGTTGGCGATCAGGCCGAATGCCTGGTAGTAAAGGATCATGAAGCCGACCACCAGTACGAAGCCGACCATGACGGCGAGCCTGCCCTGATCGACGTTCTCCTGCCCCAGGGTCGGGCCGATCGTGCGCTCTTCCACCATGAAAATGGGAGCCGCGAGAGACCCGGCACGCAGGAGCAGCGCCAGATCCCGGGACTCTCGAGGCTCGAGGCCGGTGATCTGGAAGCTCTTGCTGAACACCCCCTGGATCGTGGCGAGGCTGATCACCTCCTCGGTCATCTTGGGGACGATCACCTCCTCGCCGTCCCGGATCACGATGTCCCGGCTCTGCTCTTTGAATACCACGCCCATGCGGTCGCCGACGTGCTTCTTGGTGTTCTCGAGCATGCGCGCTGCGCCCCGGGAATCGAGCTTGACGAAAACGGCCGGCAGACCGTTCTGATCGAAGCCCGCCTGGGCGTCGGTGAGCTGGTCACCTGTCACGATGATCTCGCGCTGTAGCAAAACCGGTCGCCCGTCTCGATGAGTGTACAACCGTGAGTTGACAGGCGCCCTCCCCCGGCGTTGTGCAGCGTAGACGTCGTTCTCCTTGTCTTCCATGCGGAACTCGAGGGTCGCCGTCGCACCCAGTATGCCGAGGGCACGCGTCGGATCCTGAACGCCGGGGAGCTGGACAACGATGCGGTCCACGCCCTGGCGCTGCACGACCGGCTCGGCGACGCCCAGTTCGTTCACTCGGTTGCGGAGCGTCACGATGTTCTGCTCGATGGCAAAGTCCTGACGCTGCCGGATCTGCTGGTCGGACATACGGACGAGAAGGCGGTATTTGTCTCCCGAAACATCGTCGGCCAGCGCCAGCTGCTGGTCTGAGTCGCGCACCACACCCCTCGCCGCGTCCAGGTCTTCCGCACTTCCTACCTCGATGACGACGGCTCGGCCATCCACGCGTACGCTGCGTTGAATGCGTTTCTTCCTGAGCTCGGTGCGAAACTCATTGCCGTAGTTCTCCAGCGCTTGAGTGATCGCCGCATCCATGTCGACCTGAAAGAGAAAATGCACACCGCCCCGGAGGTCGAGCCCCAGGCTCATCGGCCTTAATCCCAGCCCGCGCAGCCACGGCGGAGTTCGCGGCGCCAGGGTGAGGGCCGAGACGAGGTCTCCGCTCAGATCCTCACGCAGGGCATCTCTGGCTTGAAGCTGGTCCTCGACCCGATCGAAGCGAACGGTGACGGATTCATCTTCCAGAAAGGCCTCGGCGTAGGGAATCTTCCCACCGTTGAGGGCATTCTGTACCTGGAAGAGCACGTCTTCGGTCACGGCGCCGGTTTTTTCGTCGTTGACCTTGATGGCCGGCGACTCGCCGTAGATGTTCGGCAGCGCGAAAACGAAGCCGAACAAGACCACCGCAAGAACAAGCAAGTTCTTCCACAGCGGGAACTGATTCATTGTAGGTGCCTGTCTGTTTGTTAGCGGGTTGGATTAGCTCGCTTTCTTATCGGCGCCCTTGTGCGCCTGCTCCTTCTTCGAAGCGCCCTTGCGCTGCGGCTCCTGTTTATAGGTGCCCTTCGGCATCATGGTTTGGATAGTGTGCCTTTGTACCTTGAGCTCCACGCCGCCGGCGACCTCCAAAGTGACGAACTGTTCATCCACTTGAGTGATCCGGCCGAGGATCCCGCCGCCGGTGACGACCTCGTCCCCCGTATTCAGCGCCGACACCATCGCGCGATGCTCCTTAGCCCGCTTCGTCTGGGGCCTGATCAAGAGGAAATAGAAAACGGCAAAAATGATGACCAACGGCAGCAGGGTTTGGATCATGCTGGGCTGCTGTCCCGCGGGTGCCGCCCAGGCGCTGTTTATCAAAAACTCCATGAGGCTCTCTCTCCGGGCTTCGACGAAGCCGCTGAAAATAGCGGCGTATTATGACACACGCGGGCCTTAGCGCTAAACCGCTGCTCATGCGGATTGCTGAAGACAGCTTCTAGTCCCGCCGGGCCGCGTAGAACGAGCGGGTGAATTCGTCCAGCGTCCCGGTCTCGATCGCGCCCCGCAGCCCCGCCATCAGCTCCTGGTAGTAGTAGAGATTGTGCAGGGTATTGAGCCGGGCCCCCAGCGTCTCCCCACAGGCATCGAGATGGCGAAGGTAGGCGCGGCTGTAGTGGCGGCAGGTATAGCAGCCGCACTCTTCGTCAAGCGGCCCGGTGTCCGCCCGGTGCGCGCTGTTGCGAATCTTCACGACCCCGCGCCGGGTGAACAGATAGCCGTTGCGCGCATGCCTGGTGGGGATGACGCAGTCGAACATGTCCACACCGCGGAGCACGCATTCGACTATATCCTCCGGCGTGCCGACGCCCATGAGGTAGCGGGGCCGATCTGCGGGCATGACGGGGCAGCTGGTCTCCACTACGGCCAGCCGCTCAGGCTCTGGCTCGCCGACCGCCAGGCCGCCTATGGCATAGCCGTCGAAGCCTATGGCTACCAGCGCTTCGAGAGATGCCTGGCGCAGGTCCGGATAGGTGCCACCCTGCACAATCCCAAACAGAGCCGCAGCGCTCTCCCCGTGGGCCTGCCGGCTGCGGGCCGCCCAGCGCATGGACAACTCCATCGATTCTCGCGCCTGCGCGTGGCTCGCCGGATACGGCGTGCACTCGTCGAAAACCATCACCACGTCTGAGCCAAGCGAACGCTGCACCTCCATGGACTTCTCAGGCGTCAGGAAAATCAGATCGCCATTGACCGGGGAGCGAAAAGTGACGCCCTCTTCAGTGATCTTTCTGAGCTGTGCGAGGCTATATACCTGGAAGCCCCCCGAGTCGGTCAGTATCGGACCCTGCCAGTGGTTAAAGCCGTGCAGTCCGCCGTGTGCTTCGATAATCTCAGTGCCCGGCCGCAGCATGAGATGGAAGGTATTGCCGAGTATTATCTGAGCTCCGGACTCGGCCAGTTCCTCGGCCGTCACGGTCTTTACCGCGCCGTAGGTACCTACCGGCATGAAAGTGGGCGTGTCGACCTTCCCTCTCGTGAAAGTGATCACCCCCCGCCGGGCGGCACCGTGGGTCGCAGCGACTTGAAACTCCATTCCCTTACACTCCTCGCGACCTTCGCGTGACCCACATGGCATCACCATAGCTGAAGAAGCGATAGCCCTGCTCCACGGCATGCCCGTACGCCGCAAGGACGTGATCCTTGCCTGCAAATGCACAGATCAGCATAAGTAATGTGGACTCGGGCAGATGGAAGTTAGTGATGAGCGCATCCACGGCGCGGAAGCGATAGCCCGGATAGATGAACAGTTCAGTATCACCGTCGAACGGTCGCAGTTCCCCGCTCTGAGCGGCCGCCTCCAGGCAGCGTAGCGCAGTCGTTCCTACTGCGACCACCCTTCCTCCTCTTTCTCTGGCCTCGAGCGCTGCCCGGCAGACGGACTCGTCGACGCGCACGTATTCGCGATGCATGACGTGCTTGCGGACATCGTTGTCTCGCACCGGCTGAAAAGTACCCGCGCCGACGTGAAGTGTGACAAATGCCCGGTCGACTCCGCGGGCGACGAGCGTGGACAGAAGCTCCTCGTCGAAATGTAACCCCGCCGTCGGCGCCGCGACCGCACCGGGAGCCCTGGCGTAGACCGTCTGATAACGCTCACGATCTAGAGCCTCGTCCGGACGCCGGATGTACGGAGGGAGGGGCACCCGGCCGTGCTGCTCGAAGAGCCGCGCAGGATCGCCTTCGAACTCCAGCCGGTAGAAGCTCTTCACCCGCTCGACTACCACAGCCCCCGTGCCGCCGGGCATGCTGAGTCTGCTGCCGGGTCTCGTGGGCTTGCTCGCCTTGAGCTGAACCAGCGCGTGGCGCTCGTCCACTACACGCTCCAGCAGGATCTCGACCTTGCCGCCGCTTTCTTTCATGGCGTGCACGCGCGCCGGGATTACACGAGTGTCATTGAGGATCAGTAGATCGTTGGGCCGCAATAGATCGACGACATCGCCGAAGCGGCGGTCGCGCAGGGCTCCCGTTTGCCCGTCCAAGCTCAGCAGGCGGCTGGCGCTACGCTCCGGCAGCGGATGCTGGGCGATCAGCTTCTCGGGCAGCTCATAGTTGAAATCCGACCTCAGCATCTGAGGCGGGATAGTAGCATCAGGTGCTGAAGTCGCGAGTCTCCTGCTGCAATTCCCCCTGGGTCGGCGCAGACTGCCAGGCGCCGCTCTTTGCCTCGGGTACGTCAATCTCGAGTGTCACTTCCCTGCTGTGGCGTAGAATCTCGATTTCGACGTGCTCCCCGCCCTGGTAAGAACGCAGTATGCGCGTGGCGTGCGCCGGGCTTTTCGGCGTGCGGCCACCGATTGTGCGAATGACATCCCCGTCCTGTAGCTTGAGATCGGGATTGGTCGGCGCCCGAACCACGAGTATGCCTTCCTCCGCGTCGAAATAGCTGCCCAGCACGGGCGTCAGGCTGACGAGCTCCATATCTCCCCAGTGATGGAGGTGAGACGGTGCGTGCGTCATTCCAGGGTGATGAAAATCCATGTTCAACTCATCCGGCGAGAAAGCGAATATCCTCGGCGAATCGAACTTCTCGGCCACCATCAGCGCCTCGTGATTCTGGCCATCGCGCCGGTACGCCAGCGTGACGGTGTCGCCGGGTTCCACTTCATCCATGAGATCCAGCAGCTTACCCGCCGGCCCGTGCTCGCCGTCGCCTTGCAGCGGCTGACCATTCATGCTGAGCAGCAGGTCACCGGCGCGGATTCCCACCACGTCGGCAGGACCACCCGGGGTCACGCCCATTACCGGCACGCCATCATCTCCTGTCGCCGTCTCGCCCAGGCTGATCCCCAGCATTGCCTTACGGCCCATGTGGGCGAATCGCTGCACGAAGGCGAACTCGGTGTCCGCAGCGAGTTGGGAACTGAGCTCGGCCACCTCTCTGGCCGCGCTCTCCAGCCGCTCGCGGGCCTCCTGGAGGCGGGCCTCCACTTCGGTTTCATCTTGCTGGGCCAGCGTTTGGCCGGCGCCGACTAGGAGCGTCGGCAGCAACAACATCGTGATTAGCGATTTCATCATCCTCTCCTCATGATTCTGGCTTGATCAGCAGTCAATATATCTGCCGCTGTGCTTCTACATAGCGAACGTTTGCCAATGAATTCAGGAGGTCTACTCGGGCTTGCCACAGCCGCTGGGATTGACTTTGCGTCAAGCCGCTTTCCGCCTGCAGGTTCAGCCGATAGTCCACCAGCCGAATACCTTCCTCGAGGTCCGCGATGGTCGCAGCGGTACCTACCCTCACAACCCTGGGCCGCGCCGGAAGGCCCCTCAGGAAGGCCTAGGGTTGTGAGGGTAGG
>Ga0265303_10003363_pt1 | contig 10049 bp, 12 predicted proteins | sample Helome_2_FD_192494 | JGI IMG/M metagenome (GOLD analysis project Ga0265303, IMG submission 192494) | Marine sediment microbial communities from subtidal zone of North Sea - Hel_20160317 (Illumina Assembly) | ecosystem: Environmental > Aquatic > Marine > Subtidal zone > Sediment ... | reverse complement strand
TCTCGACGAACAGGGCAAAGGTGTAGCTCCTTTCATGGGCTGTTATGGCATTGGCGTCACCCGGGTGGTTGCCGCGGCTATCGAACAAAATCATGATGAGCAGGGGATTATCTGGCCGGCAACGCTGGCACCCTTTCAACTGGCAATCTGCCCAATCAATTACCATAAATCAGAAGCCGTTAAACAGGCGACTGACGACCTTTACCAGCAATGCCTTGCGCGAGGCCTCGAAGTATTGCTTGATGACCGGGCTCTGCGCCCGGGAGTTATATTTTCTGACATGGAGCTGATTGGAATTCCACATCGCATTGTCCTGAGCGAGCGCGGGCTCACGGCACAACAGTTCGAATACAAGGGTAGAAGCGACGATAGCGCGCAGGAATTACCGCTCGACGAGCTACCAGCCTTCCTGGATAAACTGTACTCCGACTGATGCGCTTCTGGATAATCCGACTCGCGGCGCTCGTAACCCTGCCCTTGCTTGCACTGGCAACAGTCGCTCCACTTCAGGCCTCGACCGACCCCGAACTTCGTCGAATGCTAAAGGATGCCATCGAATCCGATTCGGGATTTGAGGATCGCTTTGATGCCCAGGTCTGGCTGTTGGACATGTCACGCCGGCTGGAAAAGTTTATCGAAGAACCAAAAACGCGAATCGAATTATTGAAACTGATTCACTACGAGGCTCGAAGAGTGGGCATCGAACCGGAACTGGTGCTCGCTGTAATTGAAGTGGAAAGTCGTTTTGACGAATTCGCGATTTCGGTTTCCGGCGCCCGCGGCCTGATGCAAATCATGCCCTTCTGGCTTAACGAAATCGGGATTTCAGATCAAAATCTTTTCAAGATTCGCACTAACCTGAGAATGGGTTGCACGATTTTACGCTATTACATGGACATGGAACCCCATGACCTCGGACGCGCACTGGCCCGCTACAACGGTAGCCTTGGTAAAACCATCTATCCCAATAAAGTAATCAACGCACTGCACTCAAACTGGTTCAAGCAATAATTTTTGCTTTCATCCAGTAATCAGATATCAATAGTGTCGGCCGGCCGTTTTGATATTCCAGATTAATAGGAGTAGGGTGCAAACTGCATCGTGTAAATAATAGCACTCTGACCGGCAGCATCTGCATACAAATCAGGTTCAATGAGACGCGAGCGATAATATGAATAGCTCAACCCTTACCACCTGCTTCATTTCAATCGCCAAACTGGCTTCAGCCACCTGGGTAATCAAACGCTGGTACTGGAACGTCGAGAACAGCTTCGTATTTGAGGGCAAGCTAGCCAGCAAACCTGCCGCGACAGTAAGCACCGAATAGAATGTCCGAGAAGCAATTGCCGGCCGCTATTCGCTGGGGTGCAATCGTAAAAGTTGTGTGTTTACTTGCCCTGTTGATTGCGGCCAACATTCTCGCCCGTGACTATATGGAAGTGCTCCACTTCCCAATTCGCCCTGGCAACGAAGACGCCGTACATCGAACCATTATGGTGTCGGCTATCCTTTATGCGTTGCTTTTGGCAGTTCCGTTTGTACCCGGGGCCGAGATTGGCGTGGGACTCCTGGTCATGCTGGGTCCACCGATTGCCCTGCTGGTCTACCTGTGCACGCTTATCGGTCTTTCACTGAGTTTCGTGTTAGGACGTTTAATACCCTTATCCGTACTGGTACGTTTTACCAAGGACATCAAGCTCGAGCGGACCAGCAATTTACTCAAAGCGATTGAGCCGCTGAAAAAAAAGCAAAGACTCTCTTACCTTACCCAGAAAGCACCCAAACGTTTTCTGCCAATACTATTACGTTACCGCTACCTGGCATTGGGGGTTGCTTTAAACATACCTGGCAATTATCTAATTGGCGGTGGTGGCGGGATTGCACTTTTTGCAGGCGTTAGTCGACTTTATTCAGTACCGGGATTTTTGATTACGATTGTGTTATCGGTGGCCCCGGTACCAATTGCAGTATTGCTGTTCGGAACAGATTTTCTTTCCGGGCAACCCTGAATCAACTTATAACAAGGGTCCATTACCCGCGGAAAACCACAGGCCACCCGATTCTACTTTCCAGTCATTCTGTGCATTACAAACACACCTAAAACACAGCCTATAGACAGTAGCACCAGGGGTCCGATAACCGATACATCAAGTAACATTTCCAGTGACGGTGAACTGCTAGCACTGTGAATAACCCGGGCATAGATGTACGACTTGATGGAAATACCCAGAATTGCTGCGGCAATAAAATGGCTTAGTTTTGCATTTAGGATGCCCGAACTGTAATTGACCAGGGCGTGAGGAAATCCCGGGAAAACGCGCATCGCAAACAGGGTAAAGAAATTTTCCTGGGCCTGTAGTAATTTGTAACTGCGCGAATTCCGAACATTTGCCTTCCATTCCTGCGACAGGTAATTTGAAAAGAAGTAAGCACCCAGACCACCCAATGCACCCCCTGCTGCCAGGATAAAAGTCGCCATCGGCGGAGTATAAAGCGGTGCCGCAACCCACAGAAATATCGACCCGGCGAGAGCAAAGGTAAACAGAAGCGCTTGTGCCAGAATCAACACCACAATCAGCCACCAATGCTGGGCATATTCCCTGGCGAGAATCAGTATCTGCCCGGCATCAAGCAACCCGGCGATCTCCATTGCCAGGCCCAGGCTTACCAATAAGGCGACAATTGCGAGTTTTGTTTTATACCTGCTAATCAACAGACCGCCTGAAATAGAAAAGTTTTCGCTCTGAAGTACTCTACTCGAAATCCCCAATGCTTGCAGGCCCCCAAAGCGCATGACGCAGCAACCATGCATCCTGTTTAATCAGCTGCAATTCAAAGCGATAGATTCTTGCCCGTAACGAGGATAGCGCATCGACATCGGAAATCGCGCTACCCGCCATCGCCACGTGCATCTTCACGATCGCTTCATTTTCAGCGAGCAGTTCTATGCTGTCGATTTTGGTAAATAAATGGATATTTTTATGTCGAAAGAAGTAGCCGCGCAGCAATCCGGTCAGTTGTTTATTGTTGTACCCCTTCTGATCGGAGTAGTCGCCATGCATTAGTTCGGCCAACGCATCAGTATCACGGCCTTCCGCCGCATTGACTCCCGAGTTGATGTAAGCACGAATCTCGTCTTTCGGTGAGACAGCGTTATCGCTACAGGACAGGGTCAGAGTAAACACCCACACCAGGCATAGAACTTGGCTGAGGGATTTCATGCCGATACCAAATTTAAAGATCGTAGCGTGGCGGAGCTACTTTGAGAACTTCTTCGATCGTGGTCAGACCACGCGCCACCTTTTGTGCACCAGCAAGATTAAGCGGCTTCATGCCATCCTTGATCGCGGTCTTACGAAATTTTACGAGATCGAAATTCTCGCTGATATCGCTTTTCAATGCATCGGTCAGCGGCATCATTTCGTAGATGCCAATGCGCCCGCTAAAACCTGTCTGACGGCATTCCAGGCAACCTTCCGCAGCAGAAATTTTTCCCGGTGCAGAGGTAGTCCAGGGCTTGATCAAAGCCTGCCAGTCGATCAGCTCGAGACTGGTTTCCTGTTTACAATGCGGGCACAAGGTGCGTACCAGGCGTTGTGCCACTACCCCGATCAAGGTCGCGGTGATCAGATACGGCGGTACCCCTATTTCGGCGAGACGCGCGATTGCAGAAGGTGCGTCGTTGGTATGTAGAGTCGACAACACCAGGTGTCCTGTCAGCGCCGCCTGGACCGCCATTTCCGCGGTTTCGCGATCTCGAATCTCGCCCACCATAATAATATCGGGATCCTGGCGCAGCAGGGTTTTAACCCCGGTGGCAAAATCCAGGTCGATGTTATGCTGAACCTGCATCTGGTTGAAACTGGGTTCAATCAACTCGATCGGATCTTCGATCGTACAGACATTCACTTCCGGCTTTGCCAGGTGCTTAAGGCTGGTGTAAAGCGTCGTGGTTTTGCCCGATCCCGTCGGACCGGTTACGAGAATAATCCCATAAGGGCGCGAAATCATGTCGTTCCATATATCCGATTCCCGCTTTTCGAGACCCAGTGCGGCGAAATTCTTGACCAGTACTTCGGGATCGAAAATCCGAAGTACCAGTTTCTCGCCAAACGCGGTGGGCATACTGGAGAGGCGCAACTCGATCTCGGTGCCATCAGGGGAAAGCGTTTTGATGCGGCCATCCTGGGGCTTGCGCTTTTCAGCAACATCGAGGCGCCCCATAATTTTAATGCGACTTACCACTGCGGCAGTGATATTGGCTGGAATTTCGTAAACCTGGTGCATCACACCATCGATCCTGAAGCGCACGTTGCCCTGCTCTCGTCGAGGTTCGATATGAATGTCACTAGCGCGCTGATTGAACGCGTACTGCATCAGCCAGTCGACAATACTGACGATATGCTGGTCCTCGGCATCAACCTTGCCGGATTTACCCAGCTGGATGAGCTGTTCGAGGTTCTGGATATTACCCGGCAGCTCTCCAAGGCCCTTATTACCAGCCCCTTCCATGGCCTTGCTGACGCTGTAAAACTCAACCAGGTAGCTTTTCAATTCAGCCGGATTAGCCAGCACAGTAGTAATCTTTTTATTGACTATGCGCTCGACTTCATCCATCCACTCCAGGTCATAGGGATCGGTAACCGCAATGACGACTTCATCTTCGGCTACTTCGACCGCAAGAATTTTAAAACGCGACGCATAAGCGTAGGACATGAGCGAGGTGCAGGACCCAACGGCCATTTTCAAAGGGTCAAAATGATAGCGGGTTTTTCCTGACTGCTCGACCAGCCAATCGGTTAGCATATCGAGCGTCAGGATCTGTTCAGGCTGAGATTTATGAGTCCACTGTCGGCTGGCTATAATTTCCAGCGGATGGAGGTTTTTTCTGTCCTGGGCGGATACCAGGGATGTGACCATATTGGCCTTATCCTGCTCAACAATCTCCTCGGATACCAGTTGCTCGAGTATCCATTCCAGGGTACAGACGGGTTTAGTCACAGTTTAGTCTTAAGATGATTTTTACTTCATATTAGCAGGAATTGGCAGAGTTGCATTGCACATTAATGCACAGGGATTTACTCCGCCTGCCAATTTTGAATGAATTGCTCGATCATCTCTCGCGTAACCGGACCTACCTGTCGTGCCACGACTTCTCCAGACGGGGCAACCAGGAACGTTGTCGGTAATCCCGGAATCAGTCCCAGTTCCGATTGCTGGATTGGTTTCGAGACAAAAATGGGATAAGTGATGAAATAATCTTCAAGAAACTCCACCAACTGCTGCTTGCCTATCAGTTCTGTATTAATCCCGAGAACCAATGCATCCTTGTCGGCATGCTCATCATGAAATGCCTGGAGTTCAGGCATCTCGACAATGCACGGGGGACACCAGGTAGCCCAATAGTTAACCACAACCCACTGACCCTGGTAACTTTTGAGATTTACCTTGTTGCCATGAATATCGGTCAGTGGCATATCCACCGCCAATACGGCATTTGGCAGGATAATTAATAAAATTAGTGTTAATAAAATACGCTTCATAAAATCGGCCAGGCCACTTATATCCACATTAGGAATAGGAGAGATTTCAAAGGATTTGGTTCAATTGTATGGCTTAAGCGGCCGAAGCATCGGCCTGAATGTCTGGGTGAAAGCAGAACAATTCAAGCCAGGATAAAATTCCCGGCCCTTTAATAATTCCTGGTCTAATGGATGAACTATCTAAAAGCAAAAAAAAACCCGCGATAAGCGGGCTTTTTCTCAACCTGCAATATTCTATTGCGCCAGGTAATCCAGATCGGATGCCTCGGTTTGACCGATTGTCCAGGCACCTCGAGTCTTCGCATGCTCTATTGCTGCTGCACGCTCGGGACCTTTGGCTTTCGGAATATAAAGGTACTGACCAGGGTGAATCAGGTCGGCATCTTTTATTTGACCTGAATTGGTCTTGTAAATCAGAGGCCACATGAATGGGTTGCCATAAATGGTGTCCTGACCGGCAACGTTCCAAAGATTGTCACCACTGACGACAAGATATCCACCGAGGTACGGTGACTCTTCCACCATTTCGGTAGGCTCTTCGACTTCCATTGGCTGTGCCATCCCGGCGATTGCTGCTGCCGCTGCATCTTCTGCCTTGTTAGCAAGAATCTTGGCGCGAACGTTTTCACAATCTGCGGCAGCTTGTTCTGCTTCGGCGATTATCTTCGCGTTTTCTTCCCAGTCGGCACCAAGGTTTCTAGCACGAGCATTTTTCAGCTTGGCGGCATATATTGCGTTACGTACTTCAGGAGTCGCACCCTGGCATTCCTCTTCCATGGCGACCTCGGTCATCTCGTCAGAGGATTGCTGACAGCCGACCATAATGCCAGATGTCAACAGCGTGATAGCAGCAACTTTAAGGAGTTCTGTTGGTTTCATCTATTCTATTCTCCGAGAACTTTATTGAATTAGGAATTGGGTAATTATTGAGAGCCCATTTTGCCCAGAAGACTACATCGATCAAGCCCTTAGAGCAAGTTTTTAATGTAAATATTACTCAATTAGCGGAGATTATAGACCAAATTCCAATGTTTTCAGCCTAACGACAAAATAGCCCCTTAAAGTCCCTTTTTTGAACACCTTAATTTCGCTATTGCTAATAAAGCATCGATATTGTAAAACTGCGGCAATTTGGCTTGCAAGAGTCCTCAGGAATGAATGAATCCAGGCTTGTCATGTATCACAATCCCAACTGCAGCAAATCTCGCGAAACACTGCAGATACTGGAAGACAACCATCAGAGTCCCGATATCATTGAATATCTCGAACAACCACCCACACCGCAGGAATTAAAGGACGTGATTAAAATGCTCGGGGTCTCGGCGCGGGATCTACTGCGCACCACGGAGCCGGTATACAGGGATGCTGATCTGGACGACGATACCCTGACCGATGATGAAATTATCGAAGCGATCTGTGAGTACCCCGCGTTATTGCAACGCCCCATCGTAATTTCAGGTGCCAGGGCAGTCATAGGTCGACCACCGACCAGGGTACTGGAAATCATTGCATAAAATTCTGATCGTCTATTTCAGCCATCATGGCAGCGTCGCACGCATGGCTGAACAAATTAGTCTTGGAGTCGAGTCCAACCATTCCTGTGAAGCGGTGATGCGCTGCCTGCCAGCCGTATCACCGTCCATCGAACAAACCGAGGCAACTATCCCCGATCATGGTGTGCCCTATGCCCAGCTATCCGACCTGGAAACCTGCGCCGGACTGATTGTCGGTAGCCCCGGATATTTCGGCAACATGTCCGCGGCAGTGAAGTTTTTTTTCGACCAGACCAGCGCGCTGTGGCTGGCCGGCGGCATGATCGGCAAACCGGGTGGTGTGTTTACCGCGACCTCCAGCATGCATGGCGGACAGGAGACCGTGTTAACCAGCATGATGTTGCCGCTGCTACATCACGGCATGCTGGTTACCGGTATCCCCTACTCAGAACCTGCCTTAAACCAGACCAAAACCGGGGCAACGCCTTATGGTGCCAGCCATGTCGCAGGCCAGCAAGGACAGGAGCTGAGTGAGCATGAACGCTCGGCCTGCAGGGCGCTGGGTAAGCGCATTGCCGAACTTGCATGCAAGCTTGGATAAATCGAAACATACCAATATGCACCCACTAAAAGTAATCAGCCTGTTGTCCTGGTTCAGTTTACTGGCATTCCAGCTTTACCTGTTGTGGCCCGGGCACGGAATTGACTACTACTGGGTAATATTGCTGGCCGTTCCCCTGCTATTCCCGGTCAAAGGCCTGCTGCTTGATCAGCGTTACACCTACCGATGGGTTGGTTTTATGACGATGGTCTATTTCTGTATCGGCATCAGCGAGCTGGTTTCGAATCCGCAATTGCGCCTTTATGGTTTCGGCACCACGGTATTCAGCACGACACTATACTTGTCGGGTATTTACTATGCCCGCTTCCTGGGACTGGAAGCAAAGCGCTAAGCTAGCGATTCTGTTCCAATAGGGCCTGTTTGACCAAAGGGATTGTCACTTTTCGCTGCTGTGACAGCGATGCACCGTCCAGATGCCGGAGAATCTCCATTTGTGCTGACAGGTTTCGGGCATGATGAGTCATCAGGTAGGAAATCACTTCGTCGGATAGTTCGATGCCATTCAAATATGCGCGCCTGCGCAGTATTTCACGAATCTCAATATCGCTGCTGGTGGGCAAATGCAACATCAGTCCCCATTGCAAGCGGGAACGAAAATCATCCAGGCTTGTTACCAGGTCATCCGGTTTATGCGTCATTGAGAATGCGAATCGGTAATCGCCATCGCGACACCGGTTAATTACCTGGTAAAAACAGGCCTCCCATTCCTGGTGCCCCCCGATTGCGTCCAGATTATCAATAGCCAACACATCGCAATTGGCAAAACCTTCGAATTCGCTTGCATCGCATTGCAGTAACTGGGTTGCATCGTAGATTTGCAGCGATACACCCTTTCGCCGGGCCAGGTCAGCACTGGCATTTAGCAAATGCGTTTTGCCGCTGGCAGCTGCTCCCCATAGCCCGATTTGTGTTTCACCATCTCCCAGCACAAGCGCCTTCAGGTTGGTCCGGATTAACTCTGCCCGGTCAGAAATAAAATTTTCGAAACTGAACTGGCGGTCAAGCGAAAGCGGTAACGCGATCTGTTTAATTGCCAACTCCACGATCGATATAGCTGTAATTCAAGATAATCTGCTCCTCACCCCCGGTGCTCAGCTGCGGAAAATCCTCCTGTTCCAGTACCTCACCAAAATCAATCAGTCTTTGCAGATCCTCCGGATTGTTGCGCAATTTCAGGCGGTAGGTAATGACATCCTTGTTTATCATCGCGACGTGCACGCTATCGACGACGTTCAGCGATTTCAGATATTTCTGCACCTTGACAAGATTATCGATACCTTCCAGTGCCGAAACGCTCAACAATAGCGTTTGTTCGACACGCCGATGGTCTTCCAACGCATATTCGAGCGCCAGTATCTTTGCCAGATGCCTGATAACCTGTTCGGTGACTTCCTTTTTTGAAGAGGCTTGGAATTTCCACTTGAAAATCTGATCTGCAAAGCGCACTTCCCAGTCGCCTTGCCACCCCTGGCCACTGCGTCCAAGGATCTGGCCGACCAGCAGAGCATCTGGCGCGTAGCGCATTGCCATGGTCTGGATTTTGCTGTATTCGCGGGAAACGATATCGCCTATATTGACCAACCTTATGTCCTCGAGATCCATTAGCGGGAACAACACCGGAACTGCATGAATCGATGCCGCCTGGTCAAGTGCTTCAACCAAATTGGGGGTTGAGTCCTGGGTTACCAGCTTAATATTTTCATTTACATCGTAGGAAATCACCAACAGGCTGCTTGGGCGTTCGCGACCCCAAACCGGAAAATTGTTCTCACGCAACAAACTTTCTACCAGTCGCTGATCGAAGTCGATGCGCAGGATCAGGCGCTGCGCGTCATATTCATCGTCTTCTGGCAAACTGTGGTTGATATAACGAAACTGTTTGACATAACGAGCACTGCTTTCAATAGGTCGTTCGAGGGCCGGACTGCGCAGGGCGTCATCTGACCCACTCACCTTGACCAGCACTTGCCTGAAAGCCTGGCTGAAGGATTCAAGCCTTAAACCCGTGGTTTGATCGGCAACCGGCAACTCGACTGTAAACAGATCTTCTACAGTCACCGCTTTCGCCGGCAGACTTACCATCCCCAGCAACACTGATAACAGCGCCAAAAGTTTGTGCAACTTCATCGTTTCCCTATTCTCATCCACGGACATTTGCTTTCAAGGCGTGTAAAATAACACACCACTATTGTTTCCTGAACTAACAAACCATGAATCCCGAACCATCTCTGAACTATCGCGACGCCGGCGTCGATATCGATGCTGGCAACGAACTGGTAGAACGCATCAAACCTGCGATCAAATCCACCAGGCGAGAAGGGAGCGTCGGCAGTATCGGTGGATTCGGGGGATTGTTCGAACTGCCACTGGAACGTTACCGCAATCCACTCA
>Ga0265303_10003362_pt1 | contig 10050 bp, 10 predicted proteins | sample Helome_2_FD_192494 | JGI IMG/M metagenome (GOLD analysis project Ga0265303, IMG submission 192494) | Marine sediment microbial communities from subtidal zone of North Sea - Hel_20160317 (Illumina Assembly) | ecosystem: Environmental > Aquatic > Marine > Subtidal zone > Sediment ... | reverse complement strand
AACTGTATATTCTACCCCAAATCGTTTCCCGGCTTCTTTGGCTTCGGAAATCCTGATTTTTGCCAGTGCACCACCACCTTTGTTATAATGACCGGCATCGCCATTGGTAAGGGAAACAAATTTTACCCTATGGCCCATCCTTGCTAAAAGAATTGCTGTTCCGCCTGTATCTATATCGCAATCATCGGGGTGTGCTCCAAAAACAATTACATTTATTGGATCAGATTGGGCATAATTAATATGTAAAGTAAAAACAATAAAAAAGCAGATAATCAGATTTTTCATATTTTGCTAATTAGGTTAATTTCATATTAATAGGATCCCAGTTAACAGGCTTATTCTTATAATAACTTTCATTTGCCAGTAAGGCTGCTCCTGCTGCCCTAAGGCCAAAATTAGGATCCTGAATTATTGTTGTTTTACCGCGGATGGCCTGGAAGAAATTATAAAAATGGTCATAATGCCCTCCTTTGTAATCATCTGGCGCCTCCCAAAGTTTTTCCCCGATATTCAAAGCAGATTCTCTGCTTTCTAAGTTTTTTGAGGCGTATTCTTCCTTTATTTTCTTTTGAGTTGCTTCGGTATAGGCAACCATGGAATAATTACCAGGTGTCATTTCTAATTTGGAACGCACGAGTTTTACAGAATTGTAGCCTACCTCCATTACTCCTTCTGTTCCTACCAGCTTGAAACCTCCACCACCACCAGATCCGGCAATAAAATTCACCCTGAACGAGGCATTAAAAGCGGCATGAGTCTCAGTTTTGGGATAATCATAAAAAGTTAATGTAACATCCGGCACATCACGCCCATCTTTCCAATAGCGTAATCCACCTGTTGAAAGTGCTCTGGATGGACCTTTGGAACTAATAATATAATTTAATGTTGAAAATGCATGAACGAAGAGATCTCCGGCAACCCCGGTTCCATAATCCCTGTAATTTCGCCATCTGAAAAAACGAGTACTATCAAATGGAACTTGTGGAGCAGTTCCCAGGAAAGTATCAAAATCTATCGTACTTGGATCAGCATCAGGAGGAATAGGATATTGCCAGGCCCCTTCTGCTGAATAGCGGTCGTTGTACATATCAAGAAGTACCAGGTCACCAATTGCACCATCCTCATAAAGAAGCCTTGCCTTTTCGTTTCCCAAAGAGGACATCCCCTGACTTCCTACCTGGCAAAGCGCGCCAGTTTCTTTTTGAAATTTAATTATTTCATGGCCTTCTGTAAAATTTTGTACCATAGGTTTTTCACAGTAGACAGCCTTGCCGGCTTTCATAGCCTCAATAGTGATTTTCTTATGCCAGTGATCAGGGACTGCAACAATAACGGCATCAATATCGCTACGGCTAAGGATCTCTCTGTAATCTCTGGTAACAGCTATATCCTTTCCCCAAAGCTCTTTAGCCCTGTCTAACCTGCCCAGGTAAAGATCGCAGGCCGCTACAAGTTTAACACCTTGTACTTTTAAAGCAGCAGTGGTGTCGTATATTCCCTGTATACCGGATCCAATTAGTGCCAGATTTATCTGATCATTTATAGTATAGGTATTTTCTTCATAGGTTCTTTTTAGTAATAATTTTTGATTATGGGCAGAGGTTAAAATTTGTGGTGCAGCAGAAATTGCAGCAGCACCTAGACCAGCACGTTTTAAAAAAATTCTTCTCGATGGGCTTTTTTTCATTTTGGAGTACTTAGGTAGAAACTTTCTTGTTAAAGTGGTTTAAATTACACTTTTTTAAGATGTACTCCAAGGGGTTAATCAGACAGGTAAAAAGGTCTTGTTTAATTCTAAATCTTTAGCCAGGTCATTTATGGTTTTACTTTCCAACAGCTCAATCATTTTTAATCTTGAGGGGCTAATTATGGCATGTAGCGAACATGGCTTATGTTCATTACAATCTTCTAAACCCAATACACATGATTCTATTCTTTTTTTACTGTCAATAACTTCTATAATTTTTATTATAGGTTCATTTTTATCTGCTTCATCAATATAAAACCCTCCTTTAGGACCTCTGGTGGAAGAGATAATTTTACGCTTGGAAAGTTCTTGTAACAGTTTGGCTATATAAGCTTTTGGAACGTTTATTCTTTCACTAATTTCCTTTACCATCAATTTATTATTCTCATCGGTATGTAATGCAAGAAACAATACTGCCTTGAGAGCGTATTTCGAAGAATTTGAAAGCATTTTTTTATTAAATTTTAGGATTGTAATATTAAAAAGATATTTTTATCTTAAATATGATTAATATCATATTTTTTCAATGCTTACACACTTATTTTTGACCATTAATTAATAAAAACAATCGAATGAAACAACTAATTAATACTACCGTATTTCTGCTCGCTCTAATATTGATGAGTTGTGGAGGAAAAAAAGAAAAGAAAAAAGACGGTTTTAGTGTCACCAGACAAAAAACAGAAACGGAAAAACCTGCAACTACTCCTGATACTGAAGTGACAAAAGCATCAGAACGAATAGATCTGTCTAACAAAGGTTTAGGTCCTGTGACTTCGGTAACCTTAAATCCGGAAATTGATCAGGCAATGGCTGCAACCGGAAAAGAGGTGTATGACCAAATGTGCCTGGCATGCCATAGAATAGGCAAAAAATTCATTGGCCCTGCCCCTAACGGTATCCTGGAAAGGCGAACACCGGAATGGGTAATGAACATGATTCTTAATCCCGAACAGATGGTAAAAGAAGACCCATTAGCCAAAGATTTGTTGGTAGAGTTTAATGGCTCTCCAATGGCGAATCAGGGTCTTACTGAAGAACAGGCAAGGGCAGTACTAGAATATTTCAGAACCTTATAACATAATAAACAATCATATGAAAACAAAACTAAAACTAAGACTATTGATCGGATCATTTTTTATGCTGGCTTTGCTGGTCGGTTGTAAAAATGAAACAAAAACTAGTACTTCTACCTCAAGCCAGCCTGAGCAGTTATCAAAAGAAGCAGGTCAGGCCTTTATAGAAGATGACGGATCAACACCTAATGTATTACAGATTGCTATTGGTTCACCGGATCATACAACATTGGTTGCGGCTGTACAAGCAGCTGATCTAGAAAATGCTTTGGTAAATGCTGGTCCTTTAATGGTATTTGCACCAACCAATGAGGCTTTTGACGCACTTCCTGAAGGAACGGTAGAGAACTTATTAAAACCAGAAAATAAGGATGCACTGGCCAATATCTTAAAATATCATGTTACCCCGGGAAATTATTCCAAAGAGTTTTTAAAGAAATTTAAAAAATTAGGGCAGGCCAATGATCAAAGTGTAATGATTGTTGTTGAAGGAGATGATGTTTTCGTAGGAGGTGCCAAAATTCTTGGAAGTGTGAAAGCAGGGAATGGAATTGTCCACGTGGTAGACAAGGTAATGTTGCCGCCGGAAGAATAGAAAACATTAATCAATTAAAGCTAAAAACAAAACAATGAAAAATTTAAACTATTTAATTTGTATTCTCTTTGGGTTAGGAATTACCTTGAGTAGTTGCAATCAATCACAAAATACTAACGGTGCTTTGGCCTCTAGTGCCGCTGAAAAAGTTTATGTAGCTCCTGGTGAGCAGGACGAATTTTACGCTTTCCTGTCTGGAGGGTATAGCGGTAACCTTACCGTATATGGACTCCCCTCAGGACGAATGTTCAAAGAAATTCCAGTATTCTCACAATTCCCTACTTCCGGTTATGGGTACTCGGAAGAAACCAAACCGATGTTGAATACTTCCTTTGGATTTGTTCCCTGGGATGATCTACACCACCCCGATATTTCACAAACCAATGGTGAATTGGATGGTAGATGGATTTTTGTGAACGGTAACAATACTCCCCGTATAGCACGGGTAAGTTTGAGTACTTTTGAGACCGAAGAGATTATTGAAGTTCCCAACAGTGCAGGTAACCACAGTTCTTCATTCATTACAGAAAACACGGAGTATGTAGTAGCAGGGACGAGATTTTCAGTTCCTGTACCTCAGCGCGATATGTCCATTAATGAATACAAGGGAAATTTCAAAGGTGCTTTGTCTTTTATTAGTGTAGCTCCGGATAATGGGCGATTAAATCTGGAATTCCAGGTATTGATGCCAGGATTTAATTATGACCTTTCGCATCCTGGTCGTGGAAAATCTCACGGATGGTTCTTCTTTTCAACTTATAACACGGAAGAGGCGAATTCCTTATTAGAAGTTATGGCTTCGCAAAACGATAAGGATTTTATCGCAGCTGTAAACTGGAAGAAAATAGAGGAGTATGTTAAAAATGGTGGTGGAACTAAAATGCCTGCTAACTATGCGCATAATGTCTATGATGAGGAAACTCATACAGGTACTTCTACCATGATAAAAGAGGTGGTTACGGTAGATCCAACCAATGTACCCGGAGCTTTGTACTTCCTGCCCACTCCTAAATCACCACACGGCTGTGATGTAGATCCAACAGGACAATATATTATTGGTAGTGGTAAACTATCCGCAGACATTACTGTACACTCATTTGACAAAATGTTGGCAGCAATTGAAGGTGAAAAATTTGATGGAGAGGCTTATGGTATTCCTATTCTCAAATTTGAGGAGGTCCTAGCAGGCACCGTTAAGAGCGGAGGTTTAGGCCCTCTACATACCGAATTCGATGGTAAGGGGAATGCTTATACGACTTTCTTTATTTCTTCAGAAGTTGTTAAATGGAAAGTAGGAAGCTGGGAAGTTGTCGATAGAAAACCCACTTACTATTCAGTAGGCCATTTGATGATTCCCGGCGGAAACTCCAGGAAGCCTTTTGGCAAGTATGTGGTAGCAATGAACAAGATTACCAAAGACCGTTATCTTCCTACTGGTCCTGAAATGGAGCACTCTGCCCAGATTTACGATATTTCAGGGGAAAAGATGGAGTTGATTTATGATTTCCCAACCCATGGTGAACCTCATTATGCAGCGGGATGTCCGGCTGATTTATTGACAGCAAATTCGAAAAAAATCTATCGCTTGGATGAAAACAAGCATGAATATGCTACAATAGGCGCGGATGATGCACGTGTAGAACGCAAGGGGAATGAAGTCCATGTTTATATGTCTACAATCAGAAGTCATTTTACTCCTGACAATATTGAGGGCGTTAAGGTAGGCGATAAGGTATATTTCCATATTACGAACCATGAGCAAGATTTTGATGTACCGCATGGTTTCTCCATGATTGGTCAGGGAACTTCCGAAATTTTAGTAATGCCGGGACAAACCAAGACTTCGTTATGGGAACCCAAAAAAGTTGGGGTCTGGCCATTCTATTGTACAGATTTTTGTTCTGCCTTACATCAAGAAATGCAAGGTTATGTTAGAGTTTCTCCTGCCAATTCAAATATTGACCTTTCCTGGTCTTTAGGAGAGTAAAAGAACTCAGGCAGATAATTTAGTTCATTAATAAAGCGGGCTGTGTCCAAGACCGGCCCGCTTTATTCTCCAAATAGAGTACCCTTTTCAAAGTAACGTTTGATTTGTAAACAATCAAAAAGTATAAAAAATGAAAAAAGCAAGTATCCTAATGATCATTGGTCCTTTGTTTCTTTTGGGGTTGTACGTTTTCCCGCTATGGAACATAATGCTGGGAGCACCACAATATCCGGAACCTTTGGGTATGGACATATATATTGATGGTATTAAGGGGGTAGAAGAGTTTGATCTCCAGAATATTGACGGTTTGAATCATTATATTGGTATGAAAACCATTCCTAAACCTGAAGAAATGTGGGAGTTTAGTACCTTTCCATGGGTCATTGGAGGAATGGTGGCCTTAGGTGTATTGATCGGCCTGCTGGGATTTTTTGAAAAAGTTAGCTACAAATGGTTTATGGGATGGTTCGTACTCATGAGTATATTAGGAGTACTGGGCATGTATGATTTTAATGCATGGATGGTAGATTACGGTACCAATTTAGATCCAAATGCTATAATGAAACTTACCAACGCGGATGGGACTCCTATGAGCTACAAACCACCACTTTTTGGCTATGTAAAAATGCTTAATTTTGACGTAACCTCTTTACCATCTACTGGTGCTTGGATGATGTTTACAGGAATGATGTTAACGGTAGTTGCTTTTTTTGTGGGTAAAAGGACATGGCAACCCAAAAGCAATACTTCCCCGGCAAAGCCGATCAAAGTAAAAGCTAATGATAAATAAATTTATTTTTGTAAGTTTAGTCTTATTCATTTTCGCTTCATGTGAGGTAGGTCCGAAACCAATTAATTATGGTTCTGATGGATGTCATTTTTGTTCAATGACCATTGTAGATAAACATCATGCAGCTCAAATAATATCAAAAAAAGGTAAGGCTTTTAAATTTGATGCAGTGGAATGTATGATGAACCAATTAAAGGACATTGATATGGCATCTATTGAACTTTTTTTGGTAAATGATTTCCAGGCACCTGGTGAGTTAATCGATGCTAAAAAAGCTACTTTTTTAATAAGTAAGGAAATCCCTAGTCCTATGGGCGAATACTTGTCAGCATTTAAATCCAGCATAGAAGCTGAAAATATTGAAGCAGAGAATAATGGGAAATTGTATTCCTGGAACGAGTTGTTGACTAGATTTGAGGGACATTAATAAGATTCAATTTAATGGTTAATGGTATGCGGTCATCTTATGCCCGGGAAATTCCGTTAACCTTTATTTTTTAATTAAAATTTAAATAATGTACGAAATAAGTAATCAAATAGCAGATCAGCCATTCGATAATTTACAAATCCAAAAAATAGCAAAGACAAATGCTTTGGAGATTCTCAGTATTAGTTTGGAAAAAGGGGCAACCTTTCCCCAACACACCTCTCCCAAGGATGTACAATTGATTGTTTTGGAAGGGGCTTTAATTTTTAATATAAATCAGGAAGAGTACATTCTTTTGAAACATCAACATTTTTGCTTTCCAAAAGAAACACCACATTGGGTAAAAGCCGATGAAAATTCCAAATTTTTAATCATAAGATAAACTAAATATGAAACTTACCATATTTATTTCTACACTCTTTCTATGCCTTATTTTGAATAAAGTATCTTTTGCACAATCTCATGAAAAATGCATTCGCTGCGGAATGGCTGTCAAGAATATACAGTTTAAGGCACAGGCACAAACTCAATCAGGAAAAATAATTTGGTTCGATGCCATTGAGTGTTTAGTAAATTATTTAAAATCCAAAAATGAAAATGACTTTCAAAAAATCCAGGTAGCCGATTATAATAGTGGGAAGCTTATTGATGCGGCAAATGCATATTATCTAAAGTCTAAAGCTATTCCAAGCCCCATGGGTGCTAACCTTTCTGCCTATATACTTCAAACGGAGGCAATAGGAGTGCAAAAAGAAAAGGGTGGAGAAGTTTATAACTGGGAAAAATTAAAAGAACGATTTGTTGATTCTGATTTTGGCGCTTATGATTCGCATCATAATCATCACAACAGACCAGACGCTTATGCGCCAAGTGGTATTATGGGGGATCACCTGCATCCTAAAGGGGGCTTCATGCTTTCGCTTAGATATATGAATATGTATATGAATGGGAATCGAGAAGGAAGTTCTAAAATTTCTGATGAAAGTATATATGAAAGGTACATGGTTGCACCCCAAAATATGACCATGCAAATGTTTATGCTGGGAGTGATGTACGCACCTTCCGATAAACTAACTTTGTTTCTTATGCAGAATTTTGCAACAAAAAATATGGACCTTACCGCGCGTATGACCATGGGAAACGGGATGCAGATGCTAAACTCTTTTTCTACCTCTTCAAGTGGAGTAGGAGATTTGAAAGCAGGGGCATTACTTGGATTGTATAACCGAAATGAAGCCTCATTTCATTTGAATGGGGGTTTAAATATACCTTTGGGTGATATCACAAACAGAGATAATACACCGATGATGAATGATGTAAAATTACCCTATGCCATGCAATTGGGTTCAGGAACATGGGATATAACACTGGGAGGGACATTCAAAAAACTATACGATAAATTTTCATTGGGAATACAACAATTAAATACTTTAAGGACAGGTACGAATAGCGAGGGTTATCGCTTTGGAAATTTGTACCAGCTTCATACCTGGGGCGCTTATACTTTTAGCCAACACGTGAGTATGTCATTGCGCATGAGTGGTAGCATTGAAGGTAAGCTAAATGGAGAAGATAGTGAGTTAAATCCAATGATAGTGACCACTGCTGATCCAAACAATTATGGAGGTGATTTAGTACAAGGCACATTGGGTTTTAATTTTTTGCTTGCAGGGAGTAAGCTAATTTTAGGTACTGAAATTGGAATTCCTTTGTATCAGAATTACAACGGCATCTTTATGAATGAAAAATTTGGTTTCAATGCATCTGCAAAATATAATGTATTTTAAGGGCTTCTTATGGTGAGATACATAGCTTTTCTATATTTTATATTAAGTTTTTTTTCTGGCCTTGCACAAGTGCCAAAGACAATAGAAATCTGTCAATCTTGTAAAGTTAAAACCATAAAGGAAGGGATTTCAACTGCTTCCGAATTTGACACACTTCTTATTAAAAAAGGAACGTACAAAGAGTTCAATATCCTTGTCGATAAACCATTAACCTTGAAGGGTGAAAACTACCCGGTAATCGACGGCGAAGACCGAGGAGAAATCATACGCATTGTTTCAGATAACGTGACGATTGATGGGCTATATATTATAAACGTTGGTACTAGTTATACTACAGATTATGCCGCTATTCGGGTAGTCAAAAGTGAAAACTTTCTGATCCAAAACGTAGTATTAGAAAAACTTTTTTTCGGTATATATCTGGAAAGATCGAACAACGGGAAAGTCTATCACAACAAGATTATTGGCGATGCTTTGGATGAGTATAATTCTGGCAACGGTATTCAATTATGGTATTCCCACCATGTTCAGGTAGACCGAAATATTGTGCAAGGTGTACGCGATGGTATTTACCTGGAGTTTTCTGATAATATTTCCATCCATAACAACATCAGCACAAATAATCTTAGGTATGGTCTTCATTTTATGTTTTCGAACGATGATGTATACACCGATAATACCTTTGAGAACAATGGCGCGGGTGTGGCCGTAATGTTTTCCAAACGCATCAAAATGGTGGGCAATATATTCAAAAAGAATTGGGGTACGGCCGCATTTGGTATGTTGCTCAAGGAAATCAATGATGCGGAGATTATCGGCAATACCTTTGAGGAAAACACTATTGGCATCAATATCGAAGGTTCAAATCGGATTGAATATAAAAACAATGACTTTATTAGTAACGGATGGGCAGTAAAAGTATTAGGTGCCTGTTATACCAATTCATTTATCAATAATAATTTCCTTTACAACTCATTTGATATTTCATATAATAGTAAATTGAACGATAATGTATTTGAAAAGAATTATTGGAGCAGTTATACTGGATATGATTTGGATAAAGATGGGATAGGTGATGTGCCTTATCGACCTGTGAAATTGTTTTCATATGTTGTGAACCGAACACCCGAAACCATTGTACTTTTGCGTAGCATGTTTATGGATATAATTGATTTCTCCGAAAAAGTGTCGCCTGTTTTTACCCCAGATAACTTATTGGATGCAATGCCGTTAATGAAAAGATCAGAATGATACAGATAGAAAATTTGTATAAAAAATTTGGAAGAAACAAGGTGCTATCCAATCTGGATTTGGACATTCATGGGAGTGGAATATTTGCTGTACTGGGACCCAATGGTTCTGGGAAAACTACATTGATTAAATGTATTTTGGGAATGGTAATTCCATCTTCAGGTGAAATAGAAGTTCAGGGCAGCACAATAAAAAAGAATTGGAAATATAGACAAGAGATAAATTACCTCCCTCAAATAGCAAACTTTCCTGGCAATCTCAAAGTAAAGGAACTAATTAGGATGATCAAAGACCTTCGTCAAAAGGAAAGTATGGAAGAAGATTTGATAAAACTTTTTGGTTTGGATCCTTTTTTGGATAAAAAATTAAGTACGCTTTCTGGCGGCACCA
>Ga0265303_10003361_pt1 | contig 10053 bp, 8 predicted proteins | sample Helome_2_FD_192494 | JGI IMG/M metagenome (GOLD analysis project Ga0265303, IMG submission 192494) | Marine sediment microbial communities from subtidal zone of North Sea - Hel_20160317 (Illumina Assembly) | ecosystem: Environmental > Aquatic > Marine > Subtidal zone > Sediment ... | reverse complement strand
CTCTTGAAGTAGGCAGCAACGAGCATGCTGGTGCCGAGGTGGAACGTTTCGTCCACAGCCTCGAGAATGACATCCGTGCCTCCCACGTTCAGCTCGGGTGTGATCGTGATTTCTGCTTTCTTGATGTCGCCATTGGCTATCAAGGTCGGCAGATCATCGGTCTTGTAAAGCTGCAGCGCGGCCATGTCGAGGGTAACCATCCAGGCGCCCTGTGCACTGGCCGGATCCTCGGTGAACAGCGGATTGGTGCCGCCGCCCGAGCTCTCGGGTACGTACTCCATCTTGCAGCCGGGGCGACGCCCACCGCATTCGGTGGTGTTCGCGTCTCTTTCGTGCGAGCCGACGAGGAAGTGTTTGCTGTCCCAGCCGTAGAAGGACACCAGTAGCTCGGGAACGACGTCCGTGTTATTCGAGCTGAAGTTGACCGTCAGTAAATCGCCGCTGAGGGTGACCTGATCGATCGATACGGTGAACTGGTCAGCATAGCGTGTTCCGGTGTCGTCATAGATCGTCACGTCGTAGCCCGTATGGTACTCGTCAAACGCAGGTGCTATGCCGGCGCCATGGCATCCCGTGCAATTCGGGAATGCCTCAACGTCATGGAAGGTGAGATCTGCGCCACGTGTCCACAGGTACTCAAGTGCCGGCGCCCTGTGCGGCTGGTAGTAGGGCTGCACAATCGAATCGCCATCTTCATCGAGAATTTCATTGCCTGGTGAGGCAAATGTCTGCGGCCACGCGTCGACGCCCTGTACCGCGTGACAGCTCTGGCAGGTCTCTGCCGTGAAATTGCTGTTGTCCAGAACCTGTGTGAGAAAGCCCTCGTGGCAGGTATTGCAGGTAGACATCGACTGCGGGTACGGGAACTCCATCGCGTGCGCCATGTGCGTGTCGTTCATGATGGAGCCTTCGTAGGTGTAGTCAGACGTTGTCGCTGCGTCAGTTGCCCAGTTGAGCGGTTCGTCGACCATCCACTGAAAGTCCGCTGCGAAGCCGTTACGCCCCGTATAGTGGCAGGACTTGCAAGATGCAAAGTCGGGTATTCCGGCCACGACAGGATCCCGGAAACCGTGCTTCAGGTACGGAGTGCCGTGGCACGTCGCGCAGCCGGACACGTTAGCGTAGGACTGATAGGCGTTTGGGGAAATATCGGCGGCATCGCCATAGGCCAATGCCGTGTTGGCCACGTCATCGTAGATGTGAACGTGGGTGCCCTCCGGAAGCTCGGACCCGGCTGTGCCATCGTGTTCGAACAACGACGTCTGGGCGATATACCCATAGACCTGGCCATTTATGGTCGGATCAAAGGCGTATCCGGCTTCGGTGATAACAAAATCGCCGTCAGCGACCATCGTAACCGTGTCGTTCAACTGCACGAAACCGTTCAGGTACTGCCGCGTCGCACTGTCGTACTCGGCCGCGTAGAACCGCTTCTCGTCCAGCCCGTCCCAATCGGTAAACGGAACACCACTCTTCAGGATCGTCAACTCCAGGGAGAGGTCAAAAGTGCCAGCGACGGCCCCTGGTACCGACGTAAAGTTGGTGAAGGTCATATCGAAAGTACTTGCATCCACGTACTTGTCATAGATGGCCTGGTGCTCGTCACCGGCGCCGCCATGACACGTAGCGCAGGATTCGGGCTTCGCCGCATCGATGGCTGCAGCTATAGGATCGGCATTCGCGTTGCAGTCGAACGCGTCGACCAAGCCGTCGCCATTGAGATCCTCTTCCGGGTCTCCAACACCGTTATTATTCAGATCCCAGCAGGCTTGCCCGGCAGCGCCGTCCGAACCGGCTGCACCGGCGGCGCCCGCGGCTCCGTCGGAACCATCGTCGCCTTCGCAGCCAGCCAGGCCGAATGCCAGGGTAATGGCTACCAGAAACGTCCAACCCCACTTGAACAACATGTTGAACTTTCTCATGGTATTACTCCTAAATTCTTCTTGGATTTCTCAAGAAACCGGAGGGAGCTGAAAATCATCCAGGCAGACGTCCGGCACTTTGCATAGGGTAAATACGACGAGGCATTGCCACACTGACAAATGTCAGTTTCGGCGATTTTTCGGGTGGTGGATTACACTTACCGGCAACGGGACGGAATTCGGGATTTACGTACCGTTTTCCGGGTGTTTTTCTGCTGGGATCGCTGGCGAAAAACCGGCCAACGACTGGCCCGTGATCCGATTAAGGTCGCGCGGCGAAACCGGCGATCACGGCGCCTGCCAGCAATGACCAGCCCAGCCAGGGCAAGGTGTCCAAGGTAAGCACAAGCGTTCCGGCGATGGCGCCGGTAGCGGCAATGGTCAGCCAATAGCGCTGGCGGCGCTGTTCAGACAGCTGCTTCTGGATCTCGCCGAGTTCGGGTGACCGCAGTTTCAGGCGGACCCTGCCGTCGGCGGCCTGCTCGCCGAGCTGATGCAGGATGGCGGGCAGCTCGCGCATTGCGTCCCTCAGTTGCGGCAGGTTGTCGCGAACATCCTGGAGTAAGGCCCGCCCCCCGACCTGCTCGCTCATCCAGGTCTTTAGCACCGGGTGAGCGGTCTTCCACAGGTCGAGCTGCGGATACAGTTCGCGGCCGAGACCTTCGATGTTGAACAGCGTCTTGTGCAGCAGAATCATCTGCGGCTGTATCTCGACGTTGAAGCGTTGTGCCACCCGGAACAAGCGCATTAACACTTGTGCGAACGAGATCTCGGCAAGCGGCTTGTTGAATATCGGTTCGCAAACCGTTCTAACAGCCGTTTCCAACTGGTCAACCCGGGTTCCGGCCGGCACCCACCCTGAGTCCAGGTGCAGCTTGGCGATCTTGTGATAATCGCGATCGAAGAACGCCAGGAAGTTCTCGGCAAGGTAGCGTTGGTCCTCGGGGCTCAATGTGCCGACGATGCCGAAGTCTACAGCGGCGTACTTCGGCCGCTCCGGGTCCGTCGTGATGACGAATATGTTGCCCGGGTGCATGTCGGCGTGAAAGAAATTGTGGCGGAAAACCTGGGTGAAAAAGATTTCAACACCGTTCTCGGCCAGCGTCTTGATGTTCGTCCCGGCTGCACGCAGTGCGTCCATGTCACTGATCGGCGTGCCGTAAATGCGTTCCTGGACCATCGCTTCGGGCCGGCAGTAGTCCCAGTAAATCTCCGGCACGTACAGCATGTCGGAAGCTTCGAAATTGCGCTTGAGTTGCGCCGAGTTCGCGGCTTCTCGCATCAGGTCGAGTTCGTCAATAATCGTGTGCTCGTACTCGTCGACGACCTCGAGTGGTTTCAGGCGTTTGCCGTGCTCCCAGTAACGGTCCGCAAGCCCGGCAAGCATTCGCAACACGCGGAGGTCGCGCTCGATCTGCTCCTGCACACCGGGCCGCAATACCTTGACGATGACCTCGGTGCCGTTTTGTAACTGCGCTGTGTGAACCTGCGCGATCGAGGCGGCTGCCAGCGGTTCATCGTCGAATCGATTGAAGACCTCGTCGACATTTCGTCCGTACGCGTCGTTCAGTATTGAAATCGCCTGCTCCGCGGGGAACGGTGGTACGGCGTCCTGAAGCTTCGCGAGTTCGTCCGCAATATCGGGTGGCAGCAAATCGCGCCGTGTGGAAATGGCCTGACCGAACTTGACGAAAATCGGGCCGAGTTCTTCGAGCGCCAGTCGAATACGTTCGCCGATTGGCGCCGAGCGGTCACGACGGCGTGGCGCCAGGTAGAACAGGAAACGCAGCGGCCTCAGCAGGTGTGTTTCCTTGATGATGTCATCGAGGCTGTACTTCACGAGCACGCGCTGGATCGTGACCATTCTCAGCAATGTGCGTGCGCGAGTCATTACTCGTCCTGCAGGCGCTTCAGGCGTGCTTCCAGGCGATCGACGTCATCGCGCAGCGCGCTGACGCTGGCCGTGAAACGCTCGACCTCGTAGCGGCTCGGTACGTCGCGACTTTCTTCCTGCAGGTATTCGCGAATATTGGCGCCCATGGTGGCGCTCGCCTCGAGGCTCCATTTGCCGACTCCCCTGGCGATCTCGCCGATACGGTGCGCTGCGACATCGCCGACGACGCCGGACAGTTCTTCTTCGAGATCGGGTTTGGCGTAAGCAAGCAGCTGCTGGAATTCCTGCGCCAATAACGGGTCACCCGTGAACTCCAGAGATCCGTCGCGAATCGCGCTGGCGCCCGGGACTCCGGCCATGCGGGCCAGGGACAAAAGGGAGCCGCTTACCAGGATATCGGGTTCATCTTCTAATTCCGTGACAATCTCGAGGTGCTCCTTGTGAACGATGAACCAGGTGACCAGTGCCGTATCACGCACACGCACAGCCACGATCGTACCTGCGAGCTTTTCACAGAGCTCCCGGGCCGGTGTCGTTGCCCGGATGTTCCGATTCAATACGCTGGCAAGCGGGCGCAAAGCTGCTTCGAGCGGGTTCACGTCGAATCAGACCCGGTAGCCGATATGCAGCGCGACGATACCGGCCGCCAGGTTGTGGTATCGGCAGCGCTCGAACCCGGCCTCTTCCATCATGCTTTTGAGTGTCTCCTGGTCAGGATGCATGCGGATCGACTCGGCAAGGTACTGGTAACTGTCGGCGTCTTTGGCAACAAGCTTGCCGATAACAGGGAGCACCTTGAACGAATAGAGGTCGTAAGCCGGCTTGATGGCTTTGCTGGGTTCGGAAAACTCGAGGATCATTGCCTTGCCACCCGGCTTCACGGTGCGGTGCATCGAACGCAGCGCGGCGTTCTTGTCGGTGATGTTTCTCAGTCCGAACGCGATGCTGATGCAGTCGAAGGTTTGATCGGCAAACGGCAGGTTCTCTGCGTCGACCTGGGCGATCGACAGGTTGCCCGCGACGCCAGCGTCGATCAGGCGAGTACGTCCCTGGCGCAGCATTGCTGCGTTGATGTCGGCCAGGATGACACGGCCGTCTTTGCCGACCTTGCCGGAAAATGCGCGTGCCAGGTCACCGGTACCACCAGCCAGGTCGAGTACGACATTGCCCGGCCTGAGCGCGGCCTGATCGACTGTGAAACGCTTCCAGAGACGGTGCATCCCGGCCGACATCAGGTCGTTCATGAGGTCGTAGCGGGTGGCGACCGAGTCGAACACATCGCGGACCAGGTCGGCCTTTTCGTCTTTTGGCACGGACTGGAATCCGAAATGCGTCGTGTCGTCGGGTTGCTGCGGCTTGGCCATGGGGTGTCGTCGCTGTTGGTCGGTTTTGTCGGGCGTTACTGGTGCGATTCGCGAGGATACCCCTCAAGCCTACAAAATGTAACGGCTCAGGTCTTCGTCCTGTGACAGTTCGGCGAGATGATCATCAACATACGCGGCATCAATGGTGAGCGTCGAACCGCTTTTGTCAGACGCCTCGAATGAGACCGTTTCGAGCAAGCGTTCCATTACCGTATGCAGGCGTCGCGCGCCGATGTTCTCTGTGTTCTCGTTGACATGGAATGCAACTTCCGCGAGGCGGCGAACACCACTTTTGTCGAAGTCGAGCGATACTTCCTCGGTGTTCAGTAACGCGCTGTACTGCGAGGTGAGCGATGCGTCCGGCTCCGTCAGGATCCGTACAAAGTCGTCGGTAGTCAGCGACTTCAGTTCGACACGTATAGGAAAGCGGCCTTGCAACTCGGGTATCAGGTCGGATGGCTTGGACACATTGAATGCGCCCGACGCGATGAACAGGATGTGATCGGTTTTCACCATGCCGTACTTGGTGTTGACGGTCGAGCCTTCCACCAGCGGCAACAGGTCTCGCTGTACGCCTTCGCGCGACACGTCAGCGCCATGCGTGCCGGAGTGTCGGGCGACCTTGTCGATTTCATCGAGAAACACGATGCCCTGTTGTTCAACCGCTTCGAGCGCCTGTGTCTTGAGTTCTTCCTCGTCCAGCATCTTTGACGCTTCTTCGTCGGTCAACAGGCGAAACGCCTCGCGAACTTTCAGCTTGCGCGTCTTGCTGCGATTGCCACCGATGTTCTGGAACATGCCCTGCAACTGGCTCGTCATTTCCTCCATACCGGGAGGGGCCATGATCTCGATCCCGACGGGCAGGGCCTGGATGTCTATCTCGATCTCTTTGTCGTCAAGCTTGCCTTCACGCAGCATCTTGCGAAACTTCTGCCGCGTATCGCTATCAGGCGTCGCAGGCTCGGGTTCCGTCGTAAAGCCCACGCCGCGTGAGGGTGGCGGCAATAACGCGTCAAGTACGCGTTCCTCTGCCGAGTCTTCCGCGCGATGACGCACTTTTGACATCGCATCTTCGCGCGTCATTTTGATCGCCACGTCCATGAGGTCGCGGACGATGCTGTCGACCTCGCGGCCGACGTAGCCAACCTCGGTGAACTTCGTTGCCTCCACCTTGATGAACGGAGCTCTCGCGAGACGGGCGAGGCGTCGCGATATTTCGGTTTTACCGACACCGGTCGGCCCGATCATCAGGATATTCTTTGGCGTAATTTCGCTTCTGAGTGGTTCATCCACCTGGACGCGCCGCCAGCGATTCCTGAGCGCGATGGCCACGGCCCGCTTCGCCTCATCCTGACCGATGATGTGCTTGTCCAGCTCCTGGACGATTTCTCTGGGCGTCATTTGCGACATTGTGTTTCCTTGATCTTGATCGCGCGCTGGGGCGCGCTCCTACAGGCGCGCTCCTACAGGCGCACTCCGACAGGCACGCTCCTACAGCTCTTCGATGATGATGTTCTGGTTGGTGAAGACGCAGATCTCGCCGGCGATATTCAGCGCTTTCTCGACGATATCCCGAGCCTCAAGGTCGGTGTTGCGCAGCAACGCCATGGCGGCGGCCTGTGCGAAGGGCCCACCGGAACCGATCGCCATCAGGTCATCTTCCGGCTGGATAACATCGCCGTTACCGGAGACGACAAACGAACTCTCGGTGTCGGCGACGCACAGTAATGCCTCGAGGCGCCGCAAACGCCGGTCCGTGCGCCAGTCTTTTGCCAGCTCGATGGCGGCCCTCGTCAGGTTGCCATATTGCTCGAGTTTGGCCTCGAACAGTTCGAACAGGGTGAACGCGTCAGCCGTACCGCCAGCAAAGCCGGCAATGACGCGCCCGTCTGCGAGAGGGCGAACCTTGCGGGCGTTGCCCTTCATAATCGTGTTGCCCATGCTGACCTGGCCATCGCCGGCGATGGCGACCTTGCCATTGCGCCGTACCGAGACAATGGTCGTCCCTCGAAATTGTTCCATGGTGTGGTTCCTGCTGGGGCGCGGCCTGCTTATCTGGCAAGCGACTAGTCTTTTCTGCGCGCTCGTGGATGCGTTTGGTCGTATATCTGGGCCAAATGCTGGAAATCAAGGTGAGTATAAACCTGTGTGGTCGAGATATTGGCGTGCCCCAGGAGTTCCTGAACGCCCCTGAGATCATGGCTCGATTCGAGCAGGTGCGTGGCGAAGGAATGCCGGAACAGGTGGGGGTAGACATCTGTATCGATGCCCTGGCGCCGGGCCCAATGCGAAACCCGGGCCTGAACAGATCGGGTACTGATACGAGTCCCGCGATTGCTGACAAATAAAGCGGTCTCCTCCTCGTCAGCCATCTTGGGTCGTGACTGGTGCCACCGGGCAAGCGCCTTTATCGCATGGCCGCCGACCGGGACAATGCGGTCCTTGTTGCCTTTGCCCGTGACCCGTACAGTTCTGTCGTGCATGTCGACGTCGCCACAATCGAGATCAGTGAGTTCGGAAAGGCGCAGGCCCGACGAATACAATAGTTCGAGCATTGCTCTGTCACGGTCGACGAGCGCCCCGTCGCCCGGAATATCGAGTAGTCGAGCCATGCGGTCGGCATCGAGGTTGCCGGGAAGACGTTTTTTTCCCTTCGGGGCGGATACCGAGGTGATCGGATTCTTGCCGACGTGTTTTTCCCGCATGAGGTAACGAAAAAAAGTACGGGCCGCGGAAAGCCGCCGCTGGATGCTTCTTGCGCTGAGACCTCGTCGATAACTTTCAGCGGAAAAGGCCCTGACGTGCTCGTCATCCAGGTCGCCCCAGCCGTCAAGCCCGGTTCGTTTGCAAAAGGCGAACAGCGCCTCGAGATCTCGTCGGTAATTTTTGCAGGTTAGTGGGCTCAGCCGACGTTCCAACTCGAGATGCCGGATGAAGCGATCGATCCAGCCGGAATCATTCACGGCGTGATTCTCAGTAACGCTTCAGGGCGCTCGCAATGAGATCCCCGAGCTTCGCCAGAAAATCGATACTCATGCCGGGATGAAAGCGCTTTGTGTCGACGCTGCCGACGGCGAGGAAGCCTATCTCGGCGCCCTTCCCAATTGGCACGAGTGCCGCAGATCCAATCTCCTCGGCGTCATTGCGAAACAGAACCTCGCGCTGCGAGTCTCGAATCTGTCCACAGCGGGCACCGCTGCCGTTGAGAAACGTCCGAAATGGCTTCAGGGACGGGTCTTGCCTCTGGACAACGCGAAAGAATCGTCCGACATCGATATCGGTGAAGGACTCCGGGTCGCCAAAAACGACGAGTACCGCCTGGTCGGCACCAAAGCCGGTGCGCATCGCCTGTTCGAGCGCAATGACGGAATCGGACAGGTTTCCCGCCGCCATCAACTGCAGCGTCAGCTCATGGATCTTCGTCGCAAGCAGGTCATTGGCGCGTGCCACCTCGATCAGGTCCTTGAGCTGGCGTTTGCGCTTCAGGTCGTTCTGTCGCAGCACCGAAACCTGCCGCTCCACGAGCGACACGGCACCGCCGTTTGAATGCGGCAGGTCGAGCGTGCTCAGCAGGCCGGCGTTGCGCTCGAAAAAGTCGGGATGCGCGACGAGGTAGTCGTAGACGGCCTGATCAGACAGCTCTTCGTCAAGGTAATCCGGTTTGGCTTGCGTGCTCATAAATCCAGGGTTCCTTCAGAGATCAACTCGGCATTGCCGGTGAGCCAGACGGGTTCTTCTGCTCCGCGCCAGCTTACCACGACTTCGCCGCCCGGCAGCCGCACCTTGACGTCGACATCGAGCAGATCGAGTTGTTGGCCACAGACGACAGCGGCACAGGCTCCGGTGCCGCAGGCCAGCGTCTCGCCGACGCCACGCTCGTGCACCCGCAGGTCGATGTGGGCCCGATCGACGATCGTCATAAAGCCAACATTGGTACGCTCGGGGTAACGCTCGTGATGCTCTATCTTCGGTCCGAGTTCGGCGACGGCTGCGGAACCGACATCGGGTACCTGCAGGACGCAGTGCGGATTGCCCATCGAGACAGCCAGAATCTCGAAACTATGGCCGTCAACGTCGAGCGTGTATCGAATCGATTGTGCAGCTGCGATGAATGGAATTCGGGCGGGCTCGAATTCAGGTGGGCCCATGTTCACCGATACAAGGCCATCATCACCGACTCGGGCGGACACCGGGCCGGCCGGGCTCTCGAGGGTAAATGCGCGTGGATGCTGCGGATTTCTCGTCAGGATACTCGCGACACAGCGAACACCATTGCCGCATTGCTCGACTTCGGAGCCGTCCGCATTGAAAACACGATAGCTTGCAGCGTGCGCCGGGTTTTCGGATTCGCTTACCCACATCAGCTGGTCGAAACCGGGGCCGGTTTTTTCATCACTGAGCTCGCGCAAGGTCGAAGTTGCCGGTGGCGGCAGGTTCGTTTGACGTTGATCGACGACGAGAATCTTGTTCCCGGTGCCCTGCATTTTCGAGTAGGCAACTTGCATGCGCGGAGTGTAACAGTCGTAAAAATGGACCGAATGGACTTTTGATCTCGGCCTCTGTAGTTTTACATAAACCACCTACCAAACTAACAACATTGCCCTTGGGGAGAGTCATGCGGCACATAATGGTTTTGAATGCGAAGGGTGGTTGCGGTAAGAGCACCCTCGCAACAAACATCGCTTCCTACTTTGCCACTGAAGGCGCCACCGTCGCGTTGGCCGACTACGATCCGCAACGTTCGAGCCTCGACTGGCTGGCCCGTCGACCGGATAATCGGCCGCACATAACGGGTGTAGCGAGCTTCGATGGCGGCCTCAGACATGCGCCGCGCAATGCCGACTACGTCATCATCGACGCACCGGCTCGCTCG
>Ga0265303_10003360_pt1 | contig 10054 bp, 12 predicted proteins | sample Helome_2_FD_192494 | JGI IMG/M metagenome (GOLD analysis project Ga0265303, IMG submission 192494) | Marine sediment microbial communities from subtidal zone of North Sea - Hel_20160317 (Illumina Assembly) | ecosystem: Environmental > Aquatic > Marine > Subtidal zone > Sediment ... | reverse complement strand
ACTGATCCGCGAGAAGAAGGAGCTGGATGCCAACCGGACCATCAAGGAGTTCGAGGCGGAGGGCATTCGCATATTGCGCGGCCGTTACGGGCCCTATATTACGGATGGCGCTAAGAACGCCCGGATCCCCAAGGACAGGGAGCCGTCTGATCTGACGCTCAAAGAATGTCAGGAACAACTTGAAAAAGCACCGGCTCGCCGTGGCCACAAGAAAAAGACCGTGAAAAAGAAGGCCGTGAAGAAGAAAGCGACCAAAAAAAGGACCGCGAAGAAGAAGGCCACAACGGGCAAGAAGAAGACCGCGGCGGCCAAGAAGAAGACCGCCACGGGCAACTAGACCACGAGGCGAAATAAGGGTGCTGTCGCCAGGAAAGAGTCCGCGAGCTAGAAGACGACCGCGAAGAAGAGTGCTTCGACGCCGTCCGGTGTCGTCGAGACATCCTGGGGCGCAGCGGCAATGGGCCCGGCCGTGGGCTCAGACAGCAGGGCTGTCAAAAACTGACAAGCGCTCATGAACCGTGTGGGCCACCTGCGCCGCGCGGCCGATATCCTGCGCTCCAGAGGCGTGGTCGCATACCCTACGGAATCAGTTTTTGGTCTCGGCTGCTTTCCGCTCGAGCTGTCGGCAGTGAGCAGGATCCTCGCGATGAAGTCGCGCCCGGTCGAAGCAGGTTTGATCCTGCTCGCGGGAACACCGGAACAGCTCACACCCTATATCGCGCCGACCCCGGAGGCACGCAAGCGGATGTTGGCTGCGTGGCCAGGTCCGGTGACATGGGTCGTGACGCATGCTCAGGGGGTGCCCGACTGGATTACCGGCGGAAGGAGCACAATCGCGGTCCGGGTCACGGCCGAACCGCTGGCCGCAGCTTTGTGTCTCGCTGCAGGATCCGCGATTATTTCTACCAGTGCCAATCGCCGCGGCCGACCGCCGGCACGATCGAGCCTGCAGGTACGCATACGTCTGGGCTCGCAGGTAGACTATGTGCTGCCTGGTAAGGTCGGTGGTCGTGAGCGGCCGACCGAAATCCGCGATGCTGCCAGCGGCGACGTCCTACGTCCTGGATAAGATAGTCGCAGACAACAGAGCCCCGGGGCGAGATGAGCCTGAGCACCAATGACATAACTGCCGTCGAAGACTGGCTGCGTCGACTCCACAACCAACTGGCTCGGGAGTTGGAGATCGTCGACGGTGTCGCTCAATTCGACGTCGACAGCTGGCAACGTCCCGGCGGTGGCGGCGGCGACAGCCGGGTGATCGAAAACGGCGGTCTGTTCGAGAAAGGCGGTATCAATTTCTCTCTGGTCCATGGTGACCGCCTGCCGCCGTCCGCGAGCGCACGTCGACCCGAACTGGCCGGTCGCAGTTTTCGCGCCATGGGCGTGTCCATGGTCCTTCATCCGCACAATCCCTATGTTCCGACCACCCATGGCAACTGGCGTTTTTTCGTTGCGGAGAAGCCGGGGGAAACACCCGTCTGGTGGTTCGGCGGTGGTTTTGACCTCACCCCTTACTACGGCTTTCCAGAGGACGCGATCCATTGGCACAGAGTGGCCAGGGGCGCATGCGATGACTTCGGCGACGATGTCTATCCGCGCTTCAAGACATGGTGTGACGAGTATTTTTTTCTGCGACACCGGGACGAGCCACGCGGGATCGGCGGTCTCTTCTTTGACGATCTGAATGAATGGGGCTTCGAGCGATGCTTCGAGTTTTCCCGCTCCGTCGCAGACCATTTCCTGATCGGATACCGGCCCATCGTTGAGCGGCGCCGCGATACACCATACGGGGAACGGGAGCGCGACTTCCAACTCTACCGGCGAGGTCGCTACGTCGAGTTCAATCTCATCTATGACCGTGGGACCTTGTTCGGGCTTCAGTCGGGGGGACGCACCGAATCGATACTGATGTCGCTGCCGCCATTCGTCCGCTGGCGGTACGATTGGCGTCCGGAGCCCGGCACACCCGAGGCGCTGCTCTATAGTGAATTTCTGCGGCCGCGTGATTGGCTCTCGGGTACCTGACGGTGAGCAGCATCCGGCCCCGGTTCCATCTGGCGTTTCCTGTCACCGACCTGGTCGAGGCAAGAGACTTCTATGTCGGGATGCTGGATTGCGTCGTCGGACGCGAGGCCGACCGTTGGATCGATTTCGACTTTCACGGCCATCAGATAACGGCGCATCTCGTAGATCGACTCGCCGAGCCGGACCTGAACCCGGTCGACGGCGACGATGTTCCGTCCCGGCATTTCGGTGCAATCCTGCCTTGGGACAGATGGCATGAACTCGCCACGCGGCTGGCTGAGCTGAGTGTAGATTTCCTGATCGCACCGCGGGTCCGCTTTGCCGGCCAGGTGGGCGAGCAGGCGACGATGTTCTTGCGCGATCCATCGGGCAACGCCATCGAGTTCAAAGCATTTCGTGACGACCATCAAGTGTTCGCGCGCGGACAATAATCCGCCGTCGTGACTGGGAGTAGACGTGTCCTGGATCCGCGAGATAGACGAGGCTGACGCGACGGGTGAGCTGGCTACGCTCTATTCGGAACTTATCGAGAAACGTGGCAAGGTCGCGAATATCCTCAAGGTCCACAGCCTGAACCCCGGCGCCCTGGCGGCGCACGCCGAACTGTATATGCACCTCTTGTTCGGACGGTCGAAGCTGTCGCGAGGCGAGAGAGAGGCCATCGCCGTCGCGACCTCGGTGGCCAATCGCTGCGATTACTGCGTGAACCACCATGCCGAAGCATTGCGCCGCTACGAGAGGGACGACACTCGCGTCGACCGTATCTGCAGGGGCGACTTTTCGGATCTCCCGGCTCGGCTCGCCAACCTGCTCGCCCACGCCACTCGATTGACTACGGCGCCCGATACTGTAGACGAAACCCACATTGGCGGCTTGCGTGACGCCGGTCTGTCGGATGATGCGATACTCGACGCGACCCTCGTGACGGCCTATTTCAACTTCGTCAATCGCATCGCCCTCGGACTGGGAGTACGTTTCAGTGACGAAGAGGTGCGCGGATATAACACCTGACGCGCCCTGTCGCCGATGGTGACTCCGATACAGCACGACCACATGACACGACGCCCACGGCGACTGGCCGCAACACCATTGCGGCTTAGGACATGCGAAAAGGGACGTGTGGCGCCAAGCTGTTACGAAGACGCGCACCGCAAAACTACGCCAGATCGGAGCACTCCGCGTAACGGAAGCAAGTGACGATATGGTCATTTACGAGACCCGTCGCCTGCAGGTGCGAATAGACGATCGTGCTGCCGACGAAACGGAAGCCACGTTTCTTGAGATCCTTGCTTATCCGATCGGACAAGGGCGTCGTGGCGGGAACCTTCTCCTGACGCTGCCAGCGATTCTGAACCGGCACGCCGTCCACGAAGCTCCAGAGATATTCCTGAAAGCTGCCAAACTCCTCCTGGACATGGAGGAACGCCTGTGCGTTGCTTACGGCAGACCGGACTTTGAGTCGGTTGCGGACGATGCCAGGATCCGCCAACAATTCCTGGATCCGCGTTTCAGTGAAACGTGCCACACGATCCGGATCGAAATCAGCGAAGCAACGTCGGTAGCCGTCGCGCTTGTGCAGAATCGTGGACCACGATAGACCGGCCTGGGCGCCTTCGAGTATCAGGAATTCGAACTGGGTCTGATCGTCGCGAACCGGCACGCCCCACTCCTCGTCGTGGTAGCGGCGGTAGGCGTTACTGACGCCGAGCGCCCAGGGACAGCTGACCGGAAGTTGATCTGCAGGCGGCATGAGCGCGCCTCTCGCCTGTCGAAAAAAGAAAGCCCCGGCCATTGTCGGCCGGGGCCCACCCTAGTGGTTCAGATCAGGTCTGACCGTTGCGACTCAGACGCTACCACCGCACTTGCCTTCGCCGCACTTGCCTTCGTCACCTTTCTCGTCGCCGCACTTGCCTTCGTCACCTTTCTCGCCGCCACACTTGCCTTCGTCACCTTTCTCGCCGCCACACTTGCCTTCGTCACCTTTCTCGCCGCCACACTTGCCCTCACCGCACTTGCCTTCCTCACCCTTCGCTTCGTCGCCCTTCTCACCACCGCACTTGCCTTCGCCACACTTGCCTTCCCCAAAGTGGACGTCAGCCATGTAGCCCGTGCTGAGCGCGGTCATCGAAAACGGCGTGGCATCTGCATGCGCAACAGACACACCGGCCAAGGAGGTGGCCAAGGCCGCACCGACAGCGGCCGTAACGGGCTTCAAATTTCTCTCGCTCATTGCTCTCTCTCCTAATGGATTTAGTCCCGATAGCGGGACGTGTTCAGCCCAACGGCTGTACTACTACAGGCGCCACCTCACGGCGTCAGCCACCTGATCTTTGATGCTCTGCAGGTCGCCGGCGTACTCACCGACGACCGCGAAGCTGCCGCCCATCGCGCCGAGAGGCACGATGGTGCCGACGAATCCGTCCTCGTCGATCGGCATGGGCACGTCGACGTTCTCTTCCGGCAACAAAATTACGATCACCGGGCCGTTCTGTCCCTGCACCGCCATGTGCGCCACCATCTGACCACGGAACGGGCACAACTTGATGTACGTGACCGGCCTGTCCAGGGACGCCAGGCGTGCGCCGGCAGACTGCAGCACCTTGTCCAGGGCAGCCGGGCTCACGGCTTCACGCGTGCTGACCAGTGCCGCCGGTTCATGCCGTACATGCGCCATCACGTCGCTCGCCAGGTCATCGCTTCCGAAATACGCGGCATCCTGCAGCTTGCTGAAAGTCAGACCTACGGCGAGGACGACCGCTGCCGCCAGAGCCATACGAGTCCACTCCCAGGTGACTCGTGGCCGCCGCTTGACAGTGCCCGTCGGCGGCACGTCGATACGCAGGGCCCGCTCCAGCAGATCCTCGAAGCGCGCATCATCGGACCTGCCGGTCGCTGCCTCGGCTCGCGACGGCGGATGGCCAGCTCCTTCGCCACCTTCTGAAGTCTTCGTTCTGAATTTCGCTGTCAGTTTCATTTTCCGGGTTCCGCGCTGTCCGCTTCCGTCAGCCCAATCGCCGCCCGGAGCTGAGCCCGTGCGCGGTGCAGACGAGTCAGGACGGCGCCACTCTTCAATCCTGTCAATTCCGCGATCTCGCGAGTCGAGTAGCCCATCAACACCTGCAGAGCCAGTGGTTCCCTGTACTGATCGTCCAGGCCAAGGATCGCGCGTCGCATATCTTCCAGTTCCGGGTCCTCTGTCGTCGCTTCGAGATGTTGCTCCACATCGGCCACATCTACAGTTGCCAGCCGCTTGCGCTCGTAGTAGCGGGCATGCTCGCGTCTGACAATGGCTATCAGCCATTGCTTGGCTGCGCCCGGATCCTTCAACGTCTCGAAGCCTTTCCAGGCTCGGAGCAGCGCCTCCTGGACCACGTCGTCCGCCAGCTGCCGGTCCCGGCTCAGCCAAAACGCATACCGGTAGAGATCGTCCCTGTAAGTACGGGTCAGCGCCTCGAAGTCACGGCGCAGCTCTAACTCGGATCTGGCTTTCGTCATGGGAGTAGACCGGGAGGCGGCTGGATTTATTACCGGCCCGTCAGGACCGAGGCTGGCGCTGTCCGCCGAATAGAGGGAGACTACCGGCGCTGCGATACGCCAGGAGCCCTGCGATGGCTGGTCCCGTCATTGGATACTTCCCCCGATCCCGCATGCGCAGACTGCGCAGCCACGATTTTTTGCGCCGTCTGGTCCGTGAAAACTGTCTGTCACCGGACGATCTGGTATACCCGGTTTTCCTGCTCGAGGGCAAGGACCGCAGGGAACCAGTAGTCTCGATGCCGGGCATCGAACGACTCAGCGTCGATCTCCTGCTGCGGTCCGCCGAAGACCTCGTGGAGCTTGGGATTCCGGCTCTGGCCCTGTTTCCGGCGACCCCGCCGGAGGTGAAAACCGAGGACGGCCGCGAAGCCTGGAACGATCAGGGACTGGCGCAGCGGGCGGTGCGCGAGATCAAGGGTCGCTGGCCGGAACTCGGCGTTATCACTGACGTGGCGCTGGATCCGTTCACAACGCACGGCCAGGACGGGATCATCGACGATGACGGTTACGTTCTGAACGATGTCACGGTCGATGCCCTGGTGCGACAGGCTGTTTCCCACGCTGCCGCCGGCGCCGACGTGGTCGCACCATCGGACATGATGGACGGGCGCATCGGCAGGATCCGCCAGGCGCTGGAGGACGCGGGGCAAGTGAACACCGGCATCCTTGCGTACTCTGCCAAGTACGCATCGGCCTACTATGGCCCGTTCCGCGATGCCGTCGGCTCTGCAGCCAGCCTCGGCGGAGGCAGCAAGACCACCTATCAGATGGATCCGGCCAACAGCGACGAGGCCGTCCGCGAAGTGCAGATGGACATAGCCGAAGGGGCCGACGCCTTCATGGTCAAGCCGGGCATGCCGTATCTGGATATTGTGCGTCGCATCAAAAGCGAATTGAGCGTACCCACGCTCGTCTACCAGGTTAGCGGCGAGTATTCCATGTTGAAGGCGGCGGCCGAGCGCGGCTGGCTGGATGAACGCAGCGTCGTCCTCGAGGCCTTGCTGGCCATGAAGCGGGCCGGCGCAGACGCGATCCTCACCTATTTCGCACCGCAGGTCGCAGCCTGGCTCAAGGAATGACCGGCGCGGCGGAGCCGGCTCTCTATGGCCTGGTCGGGCATCCCGTCGCCCACAGCCGGTCACCGCTGATACACAGGCTTTTCGCCGAGCAGAGCGGCCAGCACATCGACTATGTCCTGATCGACGTTGCTCCGGGTTACTTCCAACATGAGGTTCGCGTGTTTCGGGACCGGGGCGGCAGCGGCCTCAATGTTACGCTGCCCTACAAGGGTGAGGCCTTCGAGTTTGCGTCACGCCTCAGCGACCGCGCCCAAACCGCGCGAGCGGTCAATACGCTGGCCTGGCAGGACGACGGCACGCTGTTCGGCGACAATACCGATGGCGCCGGTCTCGTTACGGATCTGCTGCAAAACCTCGATTTCCAGCCAGCCGGCCGCCGGATTCTGTTGATGGGTGCCGGTGGCGCCGCCCGTGGCGCTATCACGCCACTTCTGGAGACAAAGCCCGCGAAACTGGTCATCGCCAATCGCACGGTGGACCGGGCGGCAGCACTGGCGGCGGAATTCGCGCAAGCTGGGCCGGTGGAGGCCTGTTGCTACGATGCGCTGGACGACCGATTCGATCTGGTCGTGAACGCCACATCGGCAAGTCTCGCCCAGCAGGTGCCTCCGCTGCCGGCCGCGACCATCGGTACGGACAGTCTGTGTTACGACATGTACTACGCGGCCGGCCCCACGGCGTTCCTGCGTTGGGCCGCGGAAAATGGCTGCACCAGACTTGCAGACGGTACGGGCATGCTGGTGGAGCAGGCCGCGGAGACCTTCAGACTATGGCGCGGGAACAGGCCCGACACGGCTCCCGTGCTGGATGAGATCCGTCGGTTACTGCGCTGAGCTCGCCGTTCAAAGAGCACCGAGATAACGGTCTTTGAGACGTACATAGTGCGCTGCGGAGTAGCGCAGGTACTCGAGTTCTTCGTCCCGCAGCGGGCGCACCAGTTGCGCCGGCTGGCCGCGGTAGAGCGAGCCGGCCTGCAGAGTCTTGCCGGGGGGCACGAGACTGCCGGCCGCGAGCAAGATGGCATCCTCGAGCACTGCGCCATCCATCACGCAACTACCCATGCCGATCATGCAGCGGTCTCCGATGATGCAGCCATGCAGCGTCACTTGGTGGGCGACAGTCACATCCTGACCGATCCGCAGGGGGAAACCCCCGGGTGAGAACGGTCCGTCGTGTGTCACATGCAGGACGCTGCCGTCCTGGATATTCGAGCGCGCGCCGATGATGATCTCATTGACGTCACCACGGGCGACGGCGCAGGGCCAGAGACTGACGTCGTCGCCCAGCGACACCCGCCCGATAACCACGGCCGCCGGATCCACGTATACACCCGTGCCGATAGCCGGTCTGAGGCCCTGGAATCCCCGTAGCTTCATGGCCGTGTCTCCGTCTATCTCATGGTCACAAATTCTTCGGCGCTGGTGGGATGGATCGCCACCGTTTCGTCGAAGTCCGACTTGGTGGCACCCATACGCACGGCAACCGCAAAACCCTGCATCATCTCGTCCGCACCCGGGCCGATCACGTGGCACCCGACAATGCGCTCCTCATCCCCCACGGTCACCAGCTTCATGGCCGCCTGGCTCTTGTGCTCGCTGATCGCATCTACCATCGGCGTGAACCTGGATGTGTAGACGCGCACCGTATCGCCGAAGCGCGCATGAGCCTCGACTTCGGACAGACCGACGGTGCCGATGGGTGGATGGCTGAAGATCACGGTCGGTATCGTCTGGTAGCTAAGATGCCGGTCGGTCATGCCGCCGAACAGCCGGTCGGACAATCTGCGCCCGGCTGCGATCGCCACGGGCGTCAGAGCTTCACGCCCCGTCACGTCGCCAACCGCATAGATGCCATCGACGCCGGTGTTCTGATATGTATCCGTCGGGATATGACCGTAGGCATCGGTCTCGAGGCCGGCGTTCCCGAGCTCGAGACCACCGGTCGCTGGATCGCGACCTACCGCCCAGAGCAACGCATCGAAACCATCGAAGGTGCGCCGGTCCTCCGTCCCGAGGCACAATCCGTCCGCCCGCTTGCTGACCTCCACGGGCACCGCGTGGGTCTCGATGCCGATGCCCTGCTCGCGCATCTCGTCCATCAGGACCTCGCGTAACATCGGGTCGAAGTTACGCAAGATTCCGTCTTTGCGCGTGATGATCGTGACCTCGCTACCCAGCGCCTGGAACATGCCGGACAACTCGGTCGCGATATAGCCGCTGCCGGCGACCAGAACCCTCTGCGGCCGTTCCTCCAGTTCGAAGAAACCGTCGGAGGTGATACCGAACCCGGCGCCGGGTACGTCCGGTATCGTGGGATATCCGCCGGTGGCAACGATCACATGCTTCGCTTCCAGCGTGTCGCCACCGACCTCCACGCGACCGGGACCGGCAAAGCGGCCCTTGCCCCGGACGAGGGCCACCGCCTTGCGTTCGAGATTGTTCCGGTAGATGTCGTTCAGGCGCCCCACGTAGGCATCGCGCCTGGCCTTCAGGCCCGCCCAGTCATGGCTCCCACCCTGCTGAACCGCAAACCCGTAAGCCGGCGCCTGGCCGAATGCGTGAGCCAGTGCTGCCGCATTCCACATGACCTTCTTGGGCACGCAGCCCACGTTCACGCAGGTGCCCCCCAGTGGACCGGATTCGATCACCACGGCGCTCGCCCCGTATTCTGCGGCACGCTGCGCGGCAGCGAGCCCGCCACTGCCTCCACCAATCACGATCAGGTCGAAATGACTCTTCACACATCCTCCCAACAAGCCGGCTGGACCCCACTGGGCGCGGCAGCAGATTTTACTCCACTCGCCGCAGGTCCCAGGCCTCCCTTTGATATCATGCCCGCCGATCTTCTCGACGGATATGCCCTTCATGCCGAATCCTCTTCTCGATCTCACCGACCTGCCGCGTTTCTCGGCGATTCGTCCGGAGCACGTAGAGCCGGCTATCGATACGACCCTCAAGGAGAACCGCGCCCTGCTTCGCGACCTGCTCGACGAGGACGGTGCCGCCCGGTGGGACTCGCTGGTCGAGCCACTCGAGGCCATGGGTCATCGGCTGAGCCGGATCTGGGCACCGATCGGGCATCTCAACGCCGTGCTGAACTCCGAGCCGCTGCGCGAAGCGTACAACCGCTGCTTGCCGAAACTCAGCGAGTACGCGACCGAGCTGCATCAGAATGAGGCGCTTTGTCGTGCCTATGAGACGATTTCCACCGGACAGAACGGACTCGACCGGGCGCAGCGCAAGGTGCTGGAGCACGCCTTACGTGATTTCCGACTGTCCGGAGTCTCTCTGGCCGGTGCCGACAAGGATCGATTCCGGCTCCTCATGCACGAGCTCGCGACCCTGCAGGCCCGATTCGAGGAGAACCTGCTGGACGCATCCAACGCGTGGCATTGCCGTATCCACTCGGAGCAA
>Ga0265303_10003359_pt1 | contig 10054 bp, 7 predicted proteins | sample Helome_2_FD_192494 | JGI IMG/M metagenome (GOLD analysis project Ga0265303, IMG submission 192494) | Marine sediment microbial communities from subtidal zone of North Sea - Hel_20160317 (Illumina Assembly) | ecosystem: Environmental > Aquatic > Marine > Subtidal zone > Sediment ... | reverse complement strand
GATGCGGATATAGAGAAAGCAGTTGATTTTTTGAGAAAAAAAGGGTTGGCGACTGCCCAGAAGAGGGCTGGCCGGGCGATGACGGAGGGCACTATTCAATCTTATATCCATATGGGCGGCAAACTCGGTGTCCTGGTCGAAGTAAATTGCGAGACTGACTTTGTAGCCAAAAATGAGGATTTTGTTCAGTTCACAAGAAATATAGCAATGCATATCGCGGCCACCAATCCATTGGGTGTGCGGGCAGAAGATGTGTTGGAAGAAACTGTTCAGCGCGAAAGGGATATTTACCAGGCCCAGGCTCTTGAAACAGGAAAACCTGAAAACGTGATCACCAAAATCGTCGATGGTAAAATAAACAAATTTTTTAAAGAAAATTGTTTGCTCAACCAACCCTATGTGCGCGATCCGGACTTGACGGTTGAAGATGTATTAAATGAATTAATCGCGAAAATCGGCGAAAACATCACCATCAGACGGTTTGTACGCTTCCAAACAGGTGAGGAGTTATAAACGTTTAACAATTAAAACACCAGCGGGTGTAAATGTGAACAAACCCCTTTATAAGCGCGTTGCCGTTAAATTGAGCGGTGAAGCCCTGATGGGTAATCAGAGCTTCGGTATCAGTCCGGATATGATTAAATTTGTCGCCGGAGAAATTCGGGCTACCGTTGAACTGGGTATTCAAATCGGCATTGTTGTGGGGGGGGGTAATATATTCCGCGGTGTTGCGGCCAGCTCTTACGGGATGGACCGGACGTCGGCCGATCACATGGGAATGCTGGCCACCGTTATCAACAGCCTGGCCTTGCAGGATGCTTTAGAAAAGCAGGGAATAGAGACCCGTGTTCAGACTGCCATATCGATGCATGAAGTCGCGGAACCTTATATCGTGCGTAGAGCCAATCGCCACTTGGAAAGGGGCCGTGTCGTCATTTTTGGTGCCGGCACCGGGAATCCCTATTTCACAACGGACACTGCGGCGGTTTTACGAGCCCAGGAGATCCATGCTGAAATTTTACTAAAAGCCACCAAGGTTGACGGACTCTACGATGCGGATCCCGTAAAGGATCACCAAGCCAAACTGCTCAAACGTATCAATTATATGAAAGTTCTTGAGAAACAACTTCGGGTCATGGACATGACGGCCATCTCGCTAGCCATGGACAATCAGCTGCCCCTGGCCGTTTTTAACCTTAAGGACAAAGGCAACATTTGCCGTGTTATCTGTGGCGAGAATATCGGGACGCTTATTACCAGTTAGTTGCTATACCTGTCTTGATCGACGGTTAAAAAGATTGAGGATCAACTGTAAAACCGTTGGGATAGTGGAATGATGGAAGAATGGAATTGATTGCGCTTACAAATACGAGGTGACCCCATGATGGAATCGATCTACCAGGAAGCCAGAGAAAGTATGGCCAAAACCGTGGAGGCTTTAAAAAAAGAACTCAGTCGCATGCGGACGGGTCGTGCGTCTCTTTTGATTCTTGACGGGATAAAAGTGGATTATTACGGTACCATGACCCCGCTAAACCAGATGGCTACACTTGCCGTGCCCGAGAGTCGTTTGATTACGATTCAACCCTGGGACGCTTCCGTTATCAAAGATATTGAGAAAGCCATTTTAAAGTCAGACCTGGGACTGACGCCCTCCAGCGATGGGAAAATTATTCGAATTTCTATACCCCAGCTAACCGAAGAGCGCCGCAAAGAACTCGTTAAAGTCGTTCACAAGGTTTGCGAAGAGCACAAGGTATCCGTCAGAAATTTCAGGCGGGATTCCAATGATCTGACGAAGAGTATGAAGAAAGAGGGTGAGATTTCGGAAGACGAGGCGTTTAAAGCCCAGGATCAGGTTCAAAAAATAACCGATGAGTACATCAAGCTTATCGACGAATGCTATGTGGAAAAAGAGAAAGAAATCCTTGAATTCTAGCCCCTCTTCTTCCAGCCCTGTTGAACTGGATACCACCAAACTGCCTGCCCATGTTGCCATCATAATGGACGGCAACGGCCGCTGGGCAAAAAAGCGCCTGCTAAACCGTATCAATGGTCACGAAAAGGGATCTGATACCGTTCGCAATGTGGTGCGAACCTGCCGCGAAATTGGAATATCCTATTTAACGCTGTACGCCTTTTCCACCGAAAACTGGCAGCGCCCTAAAACAGAGGTTGAGGCCTTGATGACCCTTCTGAAGAATTTTCTCCAATCCGAGCAAAAGGAAATGGTAGAAAACGATATACGGTTGCGCGTCATCGGGCAGGTAGACCGGTTGCCGGAGAAAGTGCAAAAAGCGCTGAATCAAACCATGTCGGCCACCAAAGACAATACTGCCATGACGCTCATCCTGGCGTTGAGCTATGGCGGCCGGGCTGAGATTATCCGGATGGTTCAAGAGGTGGCCAGACGAATCCAGGACGGCGATATCGATCCGAATGCCATCACCGCCGAGTTGATTGCTGACCATCTATACACCCACAATATCCCTGACCCCGATCTGTTAATTCGGACCAGCGGGGAAATGCGGGTCAGCAATTTTTTGCTTTGGCAGATTGCCTATACAGAAATTTTCGTAACGCGCACGCTCTGGCCTGATTTCAGCCGGGGTGAATTGCTGGAAATCCTAAAGGATTACCAGAGTCGTGAACGTAGATATGGCCAGGTGTAGTTACTATTCAATCACTACAGCGGAGCTGACATTTCGTGCATCTTAAGCGCTGGATCACAGGGCTAAGTGCCTTGCCCTTTCTTATTTTTTTAGTCTACCTGGGTGGGGCCCCTTTTATTTTATTGGTCGGTATTGCCAGTGGCTGCGCGCTTTGGGAGTATTATCGCATCGTTTTCAATGGCGACCGCCGGATGATGTACAACGTTGTGACTATCTGGGGATACCTGATCAGCCTTGGCATACTTGGCGCGGCTTACATTGCGGGGCCCGAAAGTGTTCTCGTTCTGCTCGCCTTGAACCTCCTTTTGGCCGGCGGACTATCGGTATTTATTTATAAAACCAACCCGGCAGTGGTCGAAATCATACCAAAACAGGTCCTGGGGGTTGTTTATATTCCCCTCTCACTCTCCATGCTGGTTACGATCCGACACGAACCCGAGGGCATGACCTGGATCTTTTTTCTTCTCGCCATTATTTTTGCCGGCGACATCAGCGCCTATTACGTCGGATCCTATCTTGGACGCCATAAACTGAGTCCGGCCATTAGTCCGGGGAAAACAGTCGAGGGCGCCCTGGGAGGGCTTGCTGCCAATCTGCTGGCCGGAGCCATTGGAAAATATCTATTTCTTCCGGCCCTTGCCTGGGGGCCCGCGCTGATTTTTTTTGTGATTGCCGGCATTGCCGGTCAGGCAGGCGATTTATTCGAATCCGAAATGAAACGATCATCAAAGATCAAGGACTCCGGAGGCCTGTTGCCGGGGCACGGCGGATTTTTAGACCGCATTGATGCCCTGTTGTTTGCTTCACCGGTAGCTTATTTGTTTATCATGTTTATATTTTAGCGTGGCGTTAATTTTACCCGGATAACCGGAAAATGCCTCATCCGCCAGAAAGCGAGATGGACAAGAGCGAGTAAAATTGCCTAAAATGCCTAAAATTAAAATCGATTTGCCGGAGGCGGACCCTAACTTTAGGCATTTCTGAATTAGGCGTTTCTGCGGGCAGCTTGAGTTTCAGCTCCCAAAGATGTTGCCACAAACACAAGACACCACTGAATATGAAACGCCTTTCAATACTTGGATCAACGGGATCCATCGGCACGAATGTTCTTAACATCGTCGCAATGTTTCCGCAGAAATTTGATGTCAAAGCGCTCGCTGCCAAAAAAAATATTCGCCTGCTGGCCCGGCAAATCGAACAGTTTCATCCTGAGTTGGTGGCTGTATTTGATAAAAACCGGGCCCAGGAATTAAAGGGTTGCTTACCCCCCGGAACGGCTGTCGACATCTTGTACGGTGAAGACGGTTATCGTACGGTTGCCGCCCATTCTAGCGCCGACATGACGGTGACCGCCATGGTCGGGGCCGCAGGACTGAAACCGACCCTGGCCGCTATTGACGCCGGCAAAACCATAGCGCTTGCTAACAAAGAGACGCTGGTGATGGCCGGTGACTTTGTCATGCAAGCGGCCGCTGAAAAAGGGGTTGCCATACTTCCCATCGATAGTGAGCACAGCGCTATTTTTCAATGTCTACAGGGACAGCGCCAAGAGGACATGGAAAAGATTCTGCTGACAGCCTCTGGAGGTCCTTTTTTAAACAAACCCGCGGATGAATTCAAGGACATCACCAGGGATGATGCCTTGAAGCACCCTAACTGGCAGATGGGCCGGAAGATCACCATTGACTCCGCGACCTTGATGAATAAGGGGTTGGAAGTCCTGGAGGCCCGATGTCTTTTTAGTGTACCGCAACAGATGATCGAGGTGATCATACATCCGCAAAGCATCATTCATTCAATGGTTGCCTATAAAGACGGATCGGTGATCGCCCAGCTTGGCGTTCCGGATATGAAAGGGGCGATTGCCTACGCCCTGTCTTATCCGCAGCGCTTGCCCATTCAACAACCATTGCCGCGATTTAACGCCAGCCAGACACTGAGCTTTCAGGAGCCGGACCTGGAAAAATTCCCCTGTCTCACTCTGGCTTTTCAGGCCTGTGAAAGCGGCGGAACTTTGCCGGCAGTTTTAAATGCCGCCAACGAAGTCGCCGTTTACGGCTTTCTAAATCAGGAGATTGCGTTTATCGATATCGTGCCGGTGATCCGACAGACGATGGAAAAACACCCGGTTGTTTCAAATCCCGAGCTGTCGGATATACTCGCCGCTGATCAGTGGGCCAGGGGGCAGGCTGAAAAGGAAATACAAGAGATTAGGCGCAATTAAAGGATCCATAAAAATAATTAGTCGGAATTATAGAAATCCGAAGCACGAAATCCGAAATACGAAACAAATCCGAAAATCAAATGATCTAATGTTTAAAACATAAGGAAGAAAAGCTTTTTAAAGAATTTGGGCAAAAACCGTGAAGTTTCGGATTTTGAATTTTTGTCATTTGATATTGTTTCGAGTTTCGATATTCGGAGTTCGAATTTTTTCAAAGCTTAATAAAGACTTTCAAATTAGAGACTTTTGCAAACAACCATTAACCTTTAATCGCAAATTTTAAACATATGGGTACCAGCATACTATCATTTATTATCGTCCTGGGTGTTCTGATTTTTTTTCATGAGTTCGGTCATTTTTTGGTTGCGCGTCTATTTGGTGTGGGGGTTGAAAAATTTTCTCTGGGTTTCGGCCCGCGCCTGATCGGCAAAAAAGTCGGCATCACCGATTATCGTATTTCAGCGATCCCTCTCGGCGGTTACGTCAAAATGATTGGCGAAGAGCCGGATGCCGAAATTGACCCGGAAGATATCCCTCTTTCCTTTACCCACAAACACGTCGCCAAACGCATGCTGATCGTTGCTGCGGGTCCGGTTTTTAACATCCTACTGGCCGTTTTTATTTTTTTCGGCATTTTTCTTATTTCAGGCACATTTGTCCTGAAACCATCCGTTGGGTCGGTAAAACAGGGCTCACCCGCCTTTGCAGCCGGGCTTGAAAAAGGCGACCTGATTACCGCCATTAACGAATCTATGATAAACAGCTGGGATGAAATGGCTGAAGTTATTAATGGCAGTAAAGGCCAAAAGATAAAGCTGAACGTGCGTCGAGGGGAATCCAGCCGATATTTTTCTTTGGCACCGGAACAGGTGACCACTAAAAATATCTTCGGTGAGGATGTGCAGCGCTATATTATCGGGATTACCGCATCAGGAGAAACGTATTCAAAAGAAATGAATCTTTTCCAGGCATTTTCCGAGAGTATGATTCAGACTTACAGGGTGACCGAATTGATGGTGGTGATTATCGCCAAATTGATTACGGGCGATATATCCACCGACACACTGGGCGGTCCGATTATGATAGCCCAGATGGCCGGCGATTCCGCCAAAGCCGGTATCGGCAGTTTGATATCCTTTATTGCGCTGATCAGTGTTAATTTAGCCATTATCAATTTGCTGCCCATTCCGGTACTGGACGGCGGCCACCTGCTTTTCTTTTCCATCGAAGCCGTCAAGGGGCGTCCGGTGAGCATTAAGGTCCGAGAAATTGCCCAGCAGGTCGGTTTGTTTATTCTTATATTGTTGATGATTCTGGTTTTTTATAATGATATATCCAGAATATTCTTTAGTTGATTTAATGACTGATAGAGATTTTCAATAACTATACGGTTCCTATTGCTATTATGGGTATCAGGTTTCAGGTGTCAGGTGTCAGTTTGTGGTTGGGCATAATACCGAAGAGTTTCGCGATCTAAAGCAAAAACTGTGAACTTAAGGTTCCGAGGCATTAAAGGCTTGTGGGGGTCTCTGAAGGTTTAATGAACCGCAGTCAGGTTTTGTTCCTGACACCTGACACCCGAAACCTGAAACCTTTTTTCACACAGAAGAATAAGCTTGTTCTACATTTTGCCATTATCTGAAAACAACTAGTCATAAAGAAGAGAGACTCAAATGCCCCACAGACTTGAGACTGCTTTAAAGGAAAATCTGGTTGATGCAGAAGGGCAGGGGATTTGTCAGAAAGCCAATAGCTACTTCGGCATTGAGGTGCACAGTGTGCGTACCATAAATGTCGTTACCATTGATGCCGATCTCACCGAAGATCAATTGAGAGCCGTTCGGACCGATATTTTTACGAATCCGGTTACCCAAATTTCTTCGTACGATCCTCTGGACATCGCATTTGACTGGACTATCTGGGTCGGATTTCGGCCCGGTGTCAGGGACAATCCCGGAAGCACCGCCATAGAAGCCGTTGAGGATCTGACGGCGGTCAAGTTCGGTGCCGGGCAGTCGATCTACACTTCAAAGCGCTACTGCATCCGGGGGCGGGGACTGGCTGCCGAAGATCTGGAAATAATAGCGGGCGAGCTTCTGGCCAATAACATCATTCAGCAATGGAAAATTTTTTCCACCCGGCAGTGGGACCCGGCCCAGGGCATCGGATTCATCATTCCCAAAGTTATCCTCGACCATGTGCCGACGGTATCCACCATACCGGTGGACAGCGACCGGTCCCTGGAGAAAATCAGTGATGAACGTAACCTGGCACTCAATCCCCAAGATGTTCCCACCATTCGTTCTTATTTCCTGGATGAAAAAGTGAGGGCGGAGCGGGCCCGGCTGGGCCTTGACGAACCCACCGACGTCGAACTTGAATATATCTCCCAGGCCCGAAGCGATCATTGCAACCACAACACATTTCGTGGTCTGTTTCGCTACCGCGATTGCACCACGGGTAAAACTGAAGTCGTCGATAACCTTTTTAAAACCTGCATCGAAGCCCCAACACTGGAATTAAAGGCTAAAAAACCATGGGTGGTGTCGGTCTTATGGGACAATGCCGGTGTCGGACGTTTTGACGACAACCACTATTATGTGATTACCGGGGAGACCCATAATTCTCCATCCAACATGGAAGCCTATGGCGGTGCCATTACCGGAATCGTGGGTGTGTACCGCGATCCGCTGGGCACCGGTAAAGGCTCAAAACTGGTAATGGGCAGCTACGGTTTTTGCGTGGGTGCGCGTGATTATGCTGGGACGCTCAAGCCCCGGCTCCATCCCCGACGGCTTCTGGACGGTGTGATCGAAGGGGTGCGTGATGGTGGCAATAAAAGTGGCATCCCCACCACGTTCGGCCAGGTTTTGTTTCATCCGGGATATTTAGGAAAATGTCTGGTCTTTGTTACTGCGGTCGGCATGATGCCGTCTGTGGTGGATGGCCAACCCGCTGAGAAAAAACACACATCACCCGGCGAGCTTCTCATCATGTGCGGTGGAAGGGTCGGCAAAGACGGTATTCACGGTGTTACCGCAGCTTCCGAAACATTTTCAGAACACACACCGGCTGGCCATGTTCAGATCGGAGATCCGTACACCCAGAAAAAAATGCATGATTTTCTGCTCCAGGCCCGTGACGAGGGCTTGATTCGATTTATTACAGACAATGGCGGTGGCGGCTTATCTTCATCGGTGGGTGAGTCGGCTCGGTTTTCAAACGGGTGTACAGTCGAACTTGAGAAAGTGCCTTTGAAGTATGAAGGACTGGATCAGTGGGAGATCTGGGTATCAGAATCCCAGGAACGCATGACAGTGGCCATCCACCCCGATGATCGCGACCGGTTTTTTGAGCTGTCGGCCAAGCACGCTGTTGAAAGTACCGCCATTGGTCGCTACACCGATACAGGCAAACTTCATCTCGCGTATGACGGCAAGGCTTGCGCTTATGTGGATCTTGATTTGCTCGAATCAGGATTTCCTCAATGGGAGTTCGATGCCGAGTGGATCTCACCCGAGCAGCGCGGTATGCGGGAGCCGGTGCTCAGGCCTCCGCGGGATTATTCAGGTTTGCTGACGGATTTGCTGGCTCGACCCAATATCAGTTCGACGGAATGGATTACCCGCCAGTATGACCATGAAGTCCAGGGAACCAGCGTGATTAAACCCCTTGTTGGGGCTGAACGTGATGTGGACAGCGACGCGGCCGTCATCCGCCCGGTGCTGGGTTCCCTTCAAGGTCTGGCCTTTTCCCAGGCCCTGCTGCCGGAATATTCCGCCATTGACGCCTATCACATGACTTCCTGCAGTATCGACGAAGCCGTACGCCGAATTATTGCGGTGGGCGGAAATTTCGACCATATCGGCGGTGTGGATAATTTTTGCTGGCCCAATATCCAGTTCGATCCCGGGCAAAATCCCGATGGCAAATTCAAGGCCGCTCAACTGGTGCGTGCCTGCCGGGCCTTGCGTGATATCTGCGTGGCCTATGAGATCCCGCTGCTCTCAGGCAAGGACAGCATGTATGTAGATGGGAATTTGCCGGGGCGCTATGGCGAAACCCATAAGGTGTCGGCCCTCGAAACACTGCAATTTTCCGCTATCTCGGTTATTGATGATGTCACGCGTTGTGTGACCATGGACAGTAAAGTGGCCGGCGATCTGGTCTATGTCCTGGGAACAACGCGCAATGAGCTCGGGGCCTCGGAGTATTATGAGCATTTGGGCTATATCGGACGCAGTGTTCCCGAAGTGAGAGTGGATGAATTTATTCCGGCCTACCGCAGGTTAATGGGTGCCATCGAAAATGGTCTGGTAGCCTCAGCGCATGGGATTTATCGGGGTGGGCTGGCCGTACACCTGGCCATGGTGTCAATGGGGGGCAATTTAGGCTTACAGGCAGATCTGACCAGTGTTCCCGCCAATGAGGGGCTGCGTGATGACGTCCTGTTGTTTGCCGAATCGGCCGGCCGGTTTATTGTGACGGTAGATCCGGATAGACGCAAGCCATTTGAAGAGAAATTCAAAGAAACCCCCTGCGCCTGCATCGGTAACGTCACCGACGGTTCCGACCTGGTCATCAAGGGCAAGGGGCATCAAACCATCCTTGCGGTTCCCATCGCCGATCTGAAAACGGCCTGGAAGAAGCCGTTTGGAGACCTGATATGAGTCAGAGAGCAGAGGACAGAAGACAGATGACGGAAGACAGATGACAGACGGCGGAAAGCAGAAGACAGCAGGCAGAGGACAGATTTTTCGGAATGCGGAATGTGGCATGACATTTGTTTCCACATTGCGCAATTTGTCATCTATATAAATCTTGGAGAAATTAAAGTGGCCCAAGCAAACGTACTGGTTCTGACCGGATATGGCCTAAATTGTGATTATGAGACGGCCCATGCCTTTGAACTGGCCGGTGCCAATGCTGAGAGGGTCCATATCAATTCCCTCATTGACGGTACCGCCAAACTGAAAAAATTTCAGATATTGGTGTTCATCGGGGGATTCAGCTGGGGTGACGATCATGGCGCCGGGGTGATTCAGTCTGTTCGGTTAAAGACCCATATTGGTGAACAGATTCTTGAATTTGTGGAAAAAGGCAATCTGGTACTGGGGATCTGTAATGGATTCCAAACCCTGGCCAATTTAGGCTTACT
>Ga0265303_10003358_pt1 | contig 10055 bp, 8 predicted proteins | sample Helome_2_FD_192494 | JGI IMG/M metagenome (GOLD analysis project Ga0265303, IMG submission 192494) | Marine sediment microbial communities from subtidal zone of North Sea - Hel_20160317 (Illumina Assembly) | ecosystem: Environmental > Aquatic > Marine > Subtidal zone > Sediment ... | reverse complement strand
TAGGCTTTTAAAAAAACGACATTTTCCGGTTTGCCGCCCAGTTCCCGCAAACGATTGCCCCCTTTAACGCCCGAAACTATCATCAGTGATTCCTCACCTTCCACCAGCGGTGTATTCAAACGGGCAGCTGCCGCCTGATAAGAAGTGATGCCGGGCACTGTTTGAGCCTCCAGGTAGGGTGCCAGCGTTTGAACATACTTTAAAATATAGCCATAAGTAGAATAGGTCATCGAATCGCCCAGGGTTAAAAAGGCCACATTTTGCCCCTTTTCTAGCTCGGCAATGATGGTGTGGGCGTGTTCCTTCCAGACTTTACGGGTTTCGGTTTTATCCCTGGTCATTGGAAACTTGAGTCTGATCACTCTTGCGCTGTCGGGAATGTGTTCCCGGGCAATGTTGACAGCCAGACTGTGGTCATTTTTAGTGGATGCCGCTGCAAATACAATATCGACCCGGTTTAAAATTTTTGCAGCTTTTATGGTGATCAGGTCAGGATCACCCGGTCCCACACCGATGCCATATAAAGTTCCCGTCTTTTTGGTCATGTTGCCCTCTAAATAATGTTCATTTTGGATTTCTGATTTTGGATTTCGGATGTTAATAAGGAATACATTCTAATTTAATATTTTGCCTTTGCCATGGGCCATAAAATGTCAAGATTCCAGTAACTCATGACCAGCAACCTTTAACCGGTGGTCAAAGACCAACTTCAAGTGACCAGTAACCAGCTTCAAGAAGGAGTATCAGGCCCCCCTGCGGCCATGATGGCCAGTGCATTGACGACACTGGCCGCCACATTTGATCCCCCTTTGCGGCCCACATTTGATATAAAGGGATAGTCCAGTTCCATTAGCGCTGCTTTGGATTCGGCGGCGTTCACAAATCCAACCGGCAATCCGATAATCAAGGCCGGCCGCGCCTTTTGCTCTTTTACGAGTTCGATAAGGCGCATCAAAGCCGTCGGCGCATTACCGACCACGTAAATGCCGCCTTCCATGTCGTCAACTGCCATATCCACCGCAACCTTGGCCCGTGTAACACGGCTCTCTTTAGCTTGGCGGTGAACCATCGGATCATTTATAAAACAGGCGGTGGAAGCGCCGAACTGGTCTAATTCTTTTTTGCGGATACCCACCCGGGCCATGTTAGTATCGGTAATAATACTTTTACCGCTTCGAATGGCATCGAGTCCCGATTTTACGGCATCCGGATGAAACCGAACCATGTCCTTGTATTCAAAATCAGCCGACGTATGGACCATCCTTCTGACAATTAGCCACTGTTCATGCGCTAAATTGTGAGCCCCGATTTCTTGTTCTATGATCTGAAAGCTCAAATTTTCGATTTCATCAGGTTTCATATCCTCTTTTCCTTTTGGCACTGATAGGCCAGGCAATTTTCAACAAAGTGTTTCGCTGCTTGCGGTTGACTGCCGAAATGTAGATGATTGTAACTTCCCAGGGTTCGCTTAACCACATAGCCGTCCGGCGGCTTATCGAGCCCTGATCTATCTGAAATCCGATAGGCGTTTGGAACATCCGGTGTGTTTATGATGAGCTCTGAATAATGAAATTCATGGCCCCGAACGATCATCCCCTGATTTCCGATAACCGTATCGCGGGTCAGCGTAATTTCCCGGTATCCAAGGGCTTTCAGCCTGGGGAACATTCTGGTTGTGAACGGGAAGCAACCTGACATGGGATAGCGCTTGCCATGCTGATCAAGTAATGCTTCGCACAAATACATAAATCCGCCGCACTCTCCGTAAATCGGCATACCAGCGTCGCTTTTCTCCTTGATCCGGTCGCGAAGTTTACGGTTTTTAGCCAGTTTATTCCCAAAAAGTTCCGGATATCCCCCCCCGATATAAAGCCCGTCAATATCCTGCGGCAGGTTGTCACCGGCAATTGGTGAAAAAAAGGCAAGCTCTGCGCCCTGCCCTTCCAGCAACTCAAGATTATCCTGATAATAGAAGCAAAAGGCGTTGTCCTTGGCCACTGCGATTCGAACGTTTTTATTCCTGGGGCCCCGTGAAAGGGGTTTTAGGTGCTTGGAAATGTTAATTTCCGGCAAATTTTTTACCAATAAATCCAGATCAATACTTTTTTCAACGATATCTGCCAAAAGATTAATCGTTTCCTGATCAAGTGTATGATCTTCCTGGGTGACCAGCCCCAGGTGTCTTTCCGGGATTGCGATCTTTTCGTCAATAACCAGGCCGCCCAGAGACGGAATTTTAACATTCTCCCCAACCGCATCGATCAGATATTGCAGGTGCCGGTGGCTGCCGAGATTGTTAAAAATCACACCTGCAAAATGCAGTCCCGGATCAAAGCGCTCGAAACCCATGATAACTGCTGCGGCACTGCGGGCCATACTTTTGGCATCCACCACCAGTATAACGGGGAGCCCCAGCCATTTTGCCATTTGGGCGGTTGACCCGGCCTCGCTCTTTCCGTCATAACCGTCATAAAGGCCCATGACGCCTTCTACGACGGCCATATCGCTGTCTTGGGTGTTTCTTTCAAAGTTTTCCAGGTTATATTCTTTGGACAACATCCAGCCATCCAGATTACGGCAGGTCATTCCGGTGATCCGGCGATGATGACCCGGGTCAATGAAATCAGGCCCCACTTTAAATGGCGCAACTCCAAACCCTCTTTTTGCCAAAGCGGCCATGATGCCCAGGGATAATGTTGTTTTTCCCGAGCCGCTCTTTGTGCCGGCGATAACGACTCCTTTAATGATTACCTCCCATTGATTTGGAGTTACGGGCTTTTGGCTCCATTTTAGGTTACTAAATTCAAAATTGTGCATTCATTGCAGATTATCAAAAAAGTTTTTCATCGCGAAAACACGAAATATAGCAAACGCGAAATTTATTTGGTAACCTTTTCGTGTTTTCGTACTTTCGCGTTTTCGTGATAAATCTTTGTTAGGTTTTTTTTGCTAAAATCCTCCGGATATAAAATCTTCCCAATTTCATAAATGCCATCCAGCAGTCTCATTGTCGGGCGGGACACGATGTGTTCATCAATAAAATAGATCTCTCCATCAGCCACGGCCTTGATGGTTTTAAAACCCGGTTCATTCACAATAAGCTTTTTGGTGGGCTTGTTCATGGCACCGGACTGGGCCAGATAGACATCAATTTCCCGGCCCCGAGACAAAATGCGCTCCTTGCCATAATAGGCGATATTGGTGTTTCGCACCGGTTTGGCATCCCTGGCAATATTGATACCACCCGCTGCTTCAAGGGCAAATACGGCCATCGAATCCGGGGTAAACGTCTTCATTTTGCTGTGGATGGCTTCAAAATACACTCTTTGTCTAGTGGTCTTCGCCCCGGTCAACAATTTGAAATCTGAAACGGCAGCCTTAAATTGCGAAACCATCTTCAGTGCCTCCTGTTGTTTTCCACTGAGAAGACCCAGTATTTGCCAGTATAGGTACATGTCCTCCACATTACCGGGCTGTAGTGAAATTATCGTGATGCCGTTTTTTTCAAGCATTGAGACAAATTGCGGATAACCGCGATCGATCATCGGCCGGATGATGACCAGATCTGGCCGAACGGCCAAAAATTTTTCAGGATCTTCATGATACGAGAACACCGGCTTTTGTAGAGCCTGCGGCGGATAGGTCTCATGCCGCGATACGCCGATGATTTCATTGTCAAGTCCCAGGTTGAACAGGTTTTCTGTATGCGCACCGTAAAGGGAAATTATGCGCTTGAACGGTTTCTCGACCAAAAGGGTTCTTCCGGCCTGATCGACAATCTTGATATCGTTTTCAATCCGGATAACAGCAGCCACGGATTTTTCTATGCCGGCACTGTAGACCGAAGCAAACAAGAGTGCCAGGGAAAAGTTGATGAACTTCTTGATCGGTCTGTTAGCCCTGATAGGTCTTAACATTTTAGTTCTCAGTTCCAGGCCAGTTTCGTCACCATCCCATGGAGTGAATTCATAGCCAGGCCCCCTGGACCAGAATTCTTCATTTCCTGAATACCACCTGCAGCGACTGGGAATAGGATTCCTGATAGACCTTGGCTTCGATGTTGAATACCGTTCGCAGGGTTTCCGGGTTCAACACGGTCTCCGTGGCACCGTGGGCTGCAATCTTGCCGTCGGACATAAAAATAAGATAATCACAATATCCTGCAGCCAGATTGATGTCCTGCATCACTGCAATCACTGTATTTTCAGTTTTTTTTACTTTTTTCTCAGCTATATTTAAAAGGTTGATGGAAAAATTTATGTCCAGATTGGAGGTGGCTTCATCCAGTATCAATACCGGTGTCTCCTGGGCCAGGGCCCGGGCAAATACTACCCGCTGTCTTTCTCCCCCGCTAAGTTCGGTAATATAGCGATCAGTAAATTCAACAATTTCTGTCAATTGCATCACATTCTGCAGAATTTCGAAATCATCCGATGAGGGGGCGGCGAATCTGGGCATATGCGGATATCGCCCCATCATGACGATCTCCTTTACCGTAAAAGGAAAATTTATATAAAAATTCTGGGGTACCAGGGCAATTTTTCGGGAAAGCTCCTTTTTTGAAAAAGATGATAGCGGATTACCCTGGTAAAAGATATTTCCGTCATCCGGCAGTCGGAGCCTGGACAGCAGATCCACCAATGTCGTTTTTCCGCTGCCGTTGGGTCCGATGATCCCGTAAAATTTACCGGGCACAAGGGCAATGCTGATATCGTCGATTACTTTTCTATCCGCGTAATTAAAGCTGATATGGTTCAATTCAAATGGCATAGAAAAATTCTCAATTTCATTTTAATCAACTCCTATTTTGCTTACCCGTAATGCTGAATGTCATTTCATCACTGGGGTAATGGAGTAGTGGAGTGTTGGAGTATTGGATCTCCCGCATTTCCATTACTCCAACACTCCGCGGGAAATATAGCTAAATTTATCTTTCAACAAACGCAATGGTGTCATCCTCAAATATGAGATGCTACATCCCTTTTCTTGCGGTCTGCTGTTTGCGGAAAATATAGCAAAAGAACGGTCCGCCAATTAAAGCCGTAAGCACACCGATCGGTATTTCCGAGGGCAATACCGCCCGGGTAATGGTGTCGGCTACCAGCAGCAAAATAGCACCGGCCAGAAGCGATACAGGCAACAGGCGACGATTATCCGGTCCCGTGATCAGTCTCATCATGTGGGGGACCAACAATCCGACGAATCCAATGATACCTGAAACAGAAACACAGATTGCAGCTACCAGAGAGGCCGTGATCAGCAAGATTATGGTGACTCTTCTGGTATCCACTCCCAGAGAAGAAGCGGAGCGATTTCCCAGGGACATCAAATTCAAATCCCGGGCATAAAAGATAAAAACACAAAACCCGACGCCGACGAGGGACAAGGTCAGTGATACATCCATCCAGGTTTTGGATCCGAAACTTCCCATGAGCCAGAAGATAATTACCGCTACCTGCTCATCGGCGATATATTTCAAAAAACTGATGCCGGCCGAAAGTATGGCAGCGACGATGATGCCGGATAAGATCAAATTGTTTGAAGATACGCCACCGCTCGATGATGAAAGATAGATGACAAAAAGCAGAGTGGCGACCGCTCCAACAAACGCAAACAGAGGCACCGAGTAACTTCCAAGCACTCCGATATTTAACAGCAGTGCCAGGGACGCCCCGAAAGCCGCACCGGCCGAAACCCCCAGCGTATAGGGATCGGCAAGTGGATTTAATAGAATGCCCTGGAAAACTACTCCCGATATTGCCAGTCCACCACCAACAATGGCGGCACACAAAATACGCGGCAACCGCACATCGTTCACCACCACAGGAAATAATTTGTCCAGGCCCTCGATCAATGAGAGCTGACCGGTTATTTTGGTCAGAATAATTTTTACGACCGCATCAACGGGTATTTTTATATAACCCATACCCGTTGAAACAAGGATGACAATCGTTAGCCCGACTAATAATAAAAAAATATGGACTGCCGTCGAATAGCTATAATGGTTTTGAAAACCAGGCGGCGTCTTTTTTGAGTTTGGCGGCATATTATTTCTTTTTTTCGAATTTTCGTTGCCCTGTAAATGGACGAAACTATGGTACCGGGCTGCTTTCGAACCTTCGTGACGGGTTTTTCAGCTCATCCGGGCAACAGAAATGCGAGATATTTAATCATTACCAATAAAAAAACCCCTCAAGCTGAAAAATGCCTGAAGGGCTGCACCCAGTTTTCTTAACCCTTTGATTGCTGTCACCTATTCCGTTGCCCGCAGACCAGCAGCAAGACGTCAAGGCAGGTCTTCTGGCTTCCCCGCTCTTTTAGCAACCTTCCCATTACGATCAATCGAAACAGTGGCAAATCGAGGCTAAAAGGGTTTCTTCACGCTTTTCTGTGAAGGGCCGGGGTTACAGCGGCGGGACCACTCCCGATTCTCACGGGATTCCCTATTAAGCATACGCACCTTAACGCACCACCAATATATAAAACAGCACCCGGTGTCAAGGTTATTGTGTATTCCAGATCTTTTCAAAAAAACATTGACAACACCGCCTGGATAATTTATCAGAACTGCAAAAATTGATCGTGATGCTTTATGGTACCCTCCGGGGACTAACAGGGAAACCGGTGCGATTCCGGTACGGACCCGCCGCTGTGATCGGGAACGAAACTCGCATACGACCACTGATTTGTCCAAAATCCTATTTTTGAGATGGCTTCTAAACAGATCGGGAAGGCGCGGGGAGTAGAATGATCCGAAAGTCAGAAGACCTGCCATAAGGTTCATGTTTGCGGAGAAGGCAAATCCCCAGGCGCATTATACGCTTGGGGATTTTTTTTGACCCGCTCTTAAAGCACCATCTTTTGCCGGATGGCGGCGTTGATCGTCGTCGAAATTTGCTCACGTATCATATGAAGACAGAGGCCAGAAGACAGATGATAGATAAAATGGCTGTGTCATTTAGATTTATAAACATTTAGAGCTTGTCGAGCATCCTACTGTAGGTAAATAAGGTATCGAAATCCCGCCATTTTTTTGGCGGAACCATCCAACAAAATTTGGCACTTTAAGTGCGGGTCTACTAAAAAAATGAAAGGATATATAAATGAAACTGGATGACATCGTAAAAGGTATTCAACCCATCGATCAGGAATGGATTGTCCGGGCCAGGGAAAGAACTGCCCAATTGGTGATGCCCACACGGGCCCTGGGAAGGCTGCATGAGATCTCCGAACGGCTGTGCGGCATCCGCAAGACGCTGCGACCCTCAATCAAACACAAGGCAGTTCTGGTAATGGCCGGAGACCACGGGGTTGTCAATGCAGGCGTTAGCGCCTACCCCCAGGAAGTGACCGGCGCCATGGTTCAAACATTTCTGTCCGGTGGTGCCGGTATCAATGCTATTTGCGGGCATGTGGCAGCCGAGGTGTTCGTAGTGGATATGGGCATTATCACCGAGTTGAACGGACTCGATTTGCCGGGAAGCGATCATCTGATTACACACAAAATTGCGCCTGGCACTGCCGATTTTACCCGGGGCCCTGCCATGTCAGCTCGGGAAGCGGAACAATCAATACTGCTCGGATTCCAGGAAGCAACCAACCTATATCAAAACGGTGTTGAGATCCTCGGAACCGGTGACATGGGCATCGGAAATACCACGCCGTCTGCCGCTATTGGCGCCGTCATCTGCGAGGCCGGTCTGGATAAAATGGTCGGCCGCGGTACCGGAGTGGATGATGAAGGGCTGGCACGCAAGCGGGACGCAGTTTCACGCGCCATCGATGTAAACAAAGCGGTTGCCGATGATGGCCTGGATGTGCTTGCCAAGCTGGGGGGATTTGAAATAGGCGGTATCGCCGGTTGCGTGCTGGCCGGTGCTTATCACCAGCGTCCGGTTGTAATCGATGGTTTTATTTCAACAGCCGGCGCTCTGATTGCCAAAGCACTGTGTCCCACTGTGACCGACTATCTGTTTGCCGGACATTGTTCCGAGGAATCCGGTCATCGGTCTATGCTGGATTACTTAAAATTGGATCCCATTCTGGATCTTGGGATGCGCCTTGGCGAAGGTACCGGCGGAGCGCTCGCCATGAGCATCATTGAAGGTGCCGTCAGGATTTTTAAAGAAGTGCTGACCTTTGAAGAGGCAGGAGTCGCCGATAAAGAAGGGTGATGTGAAACATTAAACAATATATTTTAACCGCCTGGCAAAACCAGTCGATTCCTGCAGATTGCGTCTTTATAGGCAAATTCGAAATAAATCTTAAATCTTAAAATTGAAATGTCAAAAACATCTAATCTACTCTTTCTGTTGCGGTAAAGTCATTTGCTTCGGTCATTTGGATTTGGGTCATTGAGATTTGTTTCGGATTTCGGTATTCGATTTTCGGATTTAGTTAGTCTTGCACAAAGGCCCATGTTTTTCCTGGCAATACTCCGGTTAACACGGCCCAAAACTGGGTCTACTCCCACCGATCATCCCCTTTGTCCTCCAGATCAATGGTATCATTTCCGCCACGAGGATTATGCTTGGCTCTGTATTCTGAATCGAAAGAGGTCACGGTCCCGCGGTCATTAATAAAAGAGTTCAGCAACCAGCTGATAATGCTGATCAATAATGATCCGAAGATAGCAGACCAGAAACCAACCACCTCAAAACCGGTGATAACACCGGATGCCATTTTTAGCATCAGGGCGTTGATGATAAAGGTAAACAAACCGAGGGATAAAATATTGATTGGAAGTGTTAACAGAAGGGCAATCGGTCTAAAGAAGGCATTTAGAATACCGAGTATAGCGGCAGCTAAAAGTGCCGATAGGAATCCACTTACACGGATGCCTTCAAGCAGATAGGATGTAAATACGATGGCAGCCGTTAAGGTCAACCATCTGACAATAATTCCATTCATTAATTTTGTTACAGATTGTTAATCTTTTCTCTTAACAAATGGGAACATCTGAAGGTGACCACCTGACGTTGCGCCAGCATCATATCATCACCGGTAGCGGGGTTTCTTCCTCTTCTCGCCTTTTTTTCCTTAACGCAAAATTTGCCGAATCCGCTGATTAGAACATCTTCGCCAGTTTCCAAAGAATTCTTGATCTGTTCAAGAAGAATCTCAATCAATTCGGCGGATCGGTTTTTAGGAAATCCGAGTTCATCGTGAATGGCATCAACAATATTTGCTTTTGTCAGTGTCATTGATCAGTTGCTCCTGTGCGTCAAAAGGGGACTCAAGTTTGATAAATCATAATAACGGCGCCAAGCTAAATAAAACTTTCAATTTTGTCAAGAGATTATAAGCACCGAAACCATATTTACTTCTGTTTGTCATAATATTTGGCTGATTTGGCAAAAGTTGTCAATAACGATTACGTCATATTCCAGTTAAAAAAGAAAAATAATGCAAAATTGACAGTTCTTTGTCTATTTTGTGCTATTCGGCATCGTCATTATTTATTTCGATTGGTATGATCGCATAATTTAAACTGGGACCGCAGCTTTGTAAAAGACGGCGTCACCTTTTATGGTATAAGATATAGCTGCAGCGGAAACGAAGACAGAATCACCTTTTTCGATATGAAGGGTATGTTTGTTGCCGCTATCCGCAAGATGGGCCTCACCTTCGGTACACAGTAGAATTTGTGCACTTTGTAAATTTGAGTTTCGATAAAATTCGCCTTCTGTTATCGATATGACAGATAGAACAAATTCTTCAGCAAAACTATCATAAATCATTTCGGTTTTTTTCTTTTTCTTCTCTTTCAGAAATTCGACATGCCGGGGCTTAAAGTTAAGCACCTTCAACAGCTCCGGCACATCGATGTGTTTAGGCGAGAGTCCTCCTCGCAAAACGTTATCGGAATTGGCCATTAATTCGATGCCAACGCCTTTCAAATAGGCGTGGAGTTCTCCGGCAGGCAAAAACAGGGCCTGCCCCGGTTTTAACTGGATGAGATTTAAAAAAAGCGGTGAAAGAATGCCGATATCGAAAGGATATTCATAGGAGAGTTTTGTCATCCAATGAAATGCCGGGTCTTCATCTGACCGTTG
>Ga0265303_10003353_pt1 | contig 10061 bp, 8 predicted proteins | sample Helome_2_FD_192494 | JGI IMG/M metagenome (GOLD analysis project Ga0265303, IMG submission 192494) | Marine sediment microbial communities from subtidal zone of North Sea - Hel_20160317 (Illumina Assembly) | ecosystem: Environmental > Aquatic > Marine > Subtidal zone > Sediment ... | reverse complement strand
GATCGCCACCTTGTCCGGCAGGCTGTCGAAGCTGCCGTGATGCTGGGCATAGCGCCGCAGGATGTCCTGCAGCGACGCGGAGGTGAAGAAGTACTCCTGCCTGAGGCGCAGCTCCTGCCCGGTCTCCGTCGCGTCGTCGGGATAGAGCACCCGGGACAGGTTCTCCGACAGCACCGTCTCCTCGACAGCGCCCATATAGTCGCCGCGGTTGAAGTCGGCCAGGCCGAACGCGTTGGCCGGCTTGGCGGACCACAGGCGCAAGGTATTCACATTGCGGCCGCCCCACCCGGCAACCGGCGTGTCATAGGCGATCGCCAGGACTGTCTGGGTCTCGACCCAGCGGCCCGGCGCGCCCTCCTCGCCGTCTTCGACACGGCCGAAGAATTCGATCGGATAAGCGACCTCGGGCCGCTCGAACTCCCACGGATTGCCGAATCGCAGCCAGTCCTCCGGGATCTCGACCTGCCAGCCATCCTCGACCCGCTGCTTGAACATGCCGAATTCATAGCGGATCCCGTAGCCGTGGCCGGCGATTCCAAGAGAGGCCATGCTGTTGAGATAACAGGCCGCAAGGCGCCCCAGACCGCCGTTGCCCAGCGCCTGGTCAGGCTCGACGTCCAAGATCCGATCCGGATCGACCCCCAGATCGGCGAGCGCTTCGCGGCAATTGTCGACGATGCCCAGGCTGGCCATCGAATCGGTCAGCAGCCGGCCGATCAGGAACTCCACCGACAGGTAGTAGACCCGCTTCTGGTCACGCTTGTAATACCCTCGGGTGGTGTTCATCCAGTCGTCGACCAGACGATCGCGCAACGACAACGCCACCGCCTCGAACCAGTCATGGTCCTTGGCGGTCTCCGGGTCCTTGCCGACCGAATAGACCAGTCTTTCGAGGAACGAGCGCTTCAGCGCCTCGGTGTCGAGGCCGCGGCGATCGATCTCCGCCGGCTGCCGGACCGGATCCATGGGCGCACCTTTCGATGATGTCGGATAAGGGATTGTTAGATGGGTGCCGCCGCGTCGTGCGCAGTGTTGCAGGCCCCGATCGGTATCGTCTCGAATTCCGTGATGTCGTCCAGGCGGCGCTACCTTACATAGCTGGCCGCCGTGCGCAATCGACAGTTTTGCCACACCGGCATGGGCCATCGAGCCATGCGCGGGTCCAGAGGATCGCGCGATCATAGTCGCTGCGAAACCTCAAGTGACTGGACGACCGGGACCGGGAATCGAAAGGCCCGGCAGTTGCCTGCCGGGCCTGTTCAACTCAACGGAGACTCCCAGATCAGTTGATCTGCTCGTAATTCCCGCCGGACCACTCGTACCAGACATAGGCCGGCTGCAGGATGTCGCCATTGCCGTCGAAGGTAATGTCGCCGAGCACCGTCGTGAAGGTGTTGCCGTTCAGCGCTTCGACCACGGCGTCGAGATCGGTCGAACCGGCCGCTTCGACAGCCTGTGCCCAGACCTCGATCGCGGCGTAGGTGTACAGGGTGTAGCCCTCCGGCTCATAGCCCTGCGCCCGCGACTTGGCGACCACCTGCATAGCGGCCGGGAAGTTGCGCGGATCGGGTCCGAAGGTCATCAGAGTGCCCTCGCCGGCCGGTCCGGTGATCGACCAGTACTCGTCGGTCACCAGCGCATCGCCGGAAATCAGCTGGGTGTCCATGCCCTGCTCGCGCATCTGACGCACCATCAGGCCGGCCTCGGTGTGATAGCCGCCGACATACAGCACATCGATGCTCTCGGACTTCAGCTTGGACACCAGGGCGGAGTAGTCGCTCTCGCCGGCGGTGTATGCCTCATAGAGGGTCTCGGTGACCCCGGCCGCGTTCAGCGACTCACGGGTGGCGTCGGCAAGTCCCTTACCGTAAGCCGTCTTGTCATGGATGATCGCGATATTGGCGCTGGCGTAATTATCCGCCAGATACCCTGCGGCGATCAGGCCCTGTTGGTCATCGCGGCCGCAGACGCGGAACACGTTGTCGCCGCCATCATCGGTCAGGGCCGGGTTGGTCGAGGCCGGCGAGATCTGCAGGATGCCTTCCTCGGTGTAGACTTGGCTGGCCGGGATCGACGAGCCGGAGCAGAAATGCCCGGCCATGAAGACGACGCCGTCATTGACCATCTGGTTGGCCACCGACACCGCCTGGCGAGGATCGCAGGCGTCGTCGCCGACCGTGATCTTGACCTGCTCGCCGAGCACGCCGCCGGCCGCATTCAGGTCCTGGACCGCCAACGCGGCGCCGCGCGCCATCTGCTCGCCGAACGAGGCGTACTGGCCGGTCATCGGACCGGCGGTGGCGATAATGATTTCTGCCTGCGCGGCAGTGACGCTCATGGCGACACCGGTAGCGACAGCAAGCAGGGTGGTTTTGACGTTTGTCATTGTGACTTCAACTCCCTGTACTCGGTTTTGGATCGCGGCCGCCGGGGCGGCGCCGCGCACTCTCGCGACAGGCTCCCTCAACCGTCGCGAAATCTGGACGAACAGTACCCAGGACCGCTATTGGCGGCAACAAACACATTGTCCACGATCAGCCGGGTCCGCGTTCCCGCCAGTTGAACGGCCCGGCGGTCTCATAGAGCCACGGGTATTGCGACACCATCTTCCGCACATGGATCAGCCGGTAGGACAGCGCCGTAAGCGCGATCAGAGCCATCGCATCGATGACAACGCCGGTCAGCGACAGCAGTTCGCCATCGAACAGGGCAAAGATGAGAAACCGGTCTCCAAGGGCCAACATGACCCCATACGGGACCACTTTCCAGACCGGCTGCCAGGTGTTGGCCAAGGCCTGCCCGGTCATATAGGCGGCGAAGCCGAACAGCCCGACGGTCATGCCGATGAACACGGGTACGGTGGTGCCGAGCAGTTGATCCATGGTCGCTTACTCCGGTTCCCGCCGCTCAGTGTCCGCCTTCCAGGTACGCGGCGCGCACCTCGGGATTGGCCAACAGTTCGGCGCCGGAGCCGCTCAGGGTGATCTGTCCGGTCACCATGACATAGCCGCGATTGGCCAGGCGCAGGGCGTGATACGCGTTCTGTTCGACCAGAAACACGGTGACTCCCTGTTGCTGGTTGATTTCGCGGATCACCTCGAAGATCTGCTTCACGATCATCGGCGCCAGCCCGAGCGATGGCTCGTCCAGCAGCAGCAGGCGCGGCCGGCTCATCATCGCGCGGGCAATCGCAAGCATCTGCTGCTCGCCGCCCGACAGCGTGCCGCCCCGTTGGCGCTGGCGCTCCTTCAGCCGGGGGAAAAGCTCGAAGACCTTCGCCAGATCGCTATCGAAATTCTCGGGATTGCTGGTCAGCGCCCCCATCTGCAGGTTTTCCAGCACCGTCATGCGCGCGAAAATGCGCCGGCCCTCGGGCGCGTGGGCGACGCCGCGACGAATGATCTCGAAGGTCGGCTCGTTCGTCAGGTCCTGGCCCTCGAACCTGATCTCTCCCTTGCGTGCCTTCGGATTTCCGCAGATCGTCATCAACAGGGTCGATTTGCCGGCCCCGTTGGCGCCGATCAGGGTGACGATTTCACCCTCTTCGATCCTCAGGTCGACACCACGAAGCGCCTCGATCGACCCATAGAAGGTATGGACGCCGGAAATCGCCAGCATTACGCGTCGCCCTCGGAACCGCTATCATTCCGCGAAAGATCGGCCGCGACTTCCGGCGGCAGGTCTTCGTCTTCCTCCTCGCCCAGATAGGCGCGGATCACCGCCGGATCGTTGCGTATCTCCTCCGGCGACCCGTCGGCGATCTTGCGGCCATAGTCCAGCACCACAATGTGGTCGGATATCTCCATCACCACGCTCATGTCGTGTTCGATCAACAGCACGCCGATATGGTGCTTGTCGCGGATCGCCATGATCAGCCGGTTGAGGTCGAGGGTCTCGCGCGGATTGAGACCGGCCGCCGGCTCGTCCAGGCAGAGCAGGCATGGGTCGGTGCACATCGCGCGGGCGATCTCCAGGCGCCGTTGGTCGCCATAGGGCAGGCTGCCGGCCGGCTCGTCCGCACGATCGACCAGCCGGACCTGCTCCAGCCAATAGCGGGCATGCTCCAACGCCAGCGCCTCCGCCTTCCGATATGACGGGGCGCCGAACAGTCCAAGCACGGAATATCCCGATGCCCGCATCAGCCGGTTGTGCTGCGCGACCATCAGGTTTTCCAGCACGCTCATCTCTGAGAACAGCCGGATATTCTGGAAGGTCCGGGCGATGCCGGCATGGCGGGCGATATCGTGGCCCTCCATGCGCTCCAGCAGGAAATCGCGGTCGTCGCGGCGCAGGCCCAACCGGCCCTCGGTCGGCTTGTAGAACCCGGTCAGGCAATTGAACACGGTGGTCTTGCCGGCCCCGTTCGGACCGATGATCGCGGTGATCGACCGGTCGGCGGCGGAGAACGAGACATCGTCGATGGCGACCAGACCGCCGAAGCGCATGGTCAGGTGCTCGACTTCGAGCAGGCTCTGCCCGGTATCGGCGATAGCCGCGACGCTCATTGGGCCGGCGCCCCTTCGGTGGCCTTGCCGGTCGCTTTGGCGGCGGCTCTTCCACCCCGTCCCGGCTTGTTCAGATAGATCGTCGGGTCGCGATGGGCCAGCAGGCCGCGCGGCCGCCACAGCATGATCAGCACCATGGCGGCGCCGAAGGCGAGCATGCGGTATTCCGCCAGATCGCGGAACCACTCCGGCAGGCCGATCAGGATGATCGCGGCCAGGACGATGCCGAGTTGGCTTCCCATGCCGCCCAACACGACGATTGCCAGAACGATAGCCGATTCGATGAAGGTGAAGCTCTCGGGGCTGACGAAACCCTGCCGGGTGGCGAAGAACGACCCGGCAAACCCGCCCATCGTCGCGCTGAAACCGAACGCCGCCAGTTTAATGTTGCGGCGATTGATGCCCAGGGACTGGCAGGCCACGTCGTCCTCGCGCAGCGCCTCCCAGGATCGGCCGATCGGCAGCTTGCGGATTCGCAGCGAGAACGCATTCACGCACAGCGCCAATACCAGGATCAGGTAGTAGAGGAAGATCACCCTGTGGGTGCCGGAATAAGACGCCCCGATAAGATCGTGAAACGCGGTCACGCCCACTTCCGGCTGGCGGGTGAACTCGGCGATCCCGAAGAAGGACGGGCGCGGGATTTTCGATATGCCGTCCGGCCCCTTGGTGAGATCGTACCAATTCAATAGGATCAACCGGACGATCTCACCGAAACCGAGCGTGACGATGGCGAAATAGTCGCCTCGCAGCCGCAGCACCGGAAATCCCAGAATGAGTCCGGCCGAGGCGGCGAAGACGCCGGCCAATGGAAGGCAGATCCAGAAGCTCAGACCAAATGTCGTCGCCAGCAGCGCATAGGAATAGGCGCCGACCGCGTAGAACGCGACATAGCCGAGATCGAGCAGACCCGCCAGGCCGACGATGATGTTCAACCCCCATCCCAGCATCACATAGGTCAGAACCAGGGTCGCCATATCGACCGTGCCGCGATCGTTCAGGCCCGGAATGAACGGCAGAGCAACGGCGAACGCGATGGCGACAGGAGCGACATAGATGGTGGACCGCTGCACCTTTGCGGAGAACACATCCATCGCCTTGTCGCGGGCCTCGCGGCTGGCGATCTGACCGCGATGGCGCCACAGGGCCCAGCCGGACCGCAGCGCCAGGATCGCGCCGGTCGCGACGGTAAAGAACGAGAGAAACGCCGTGGGCATCGGGATGAAGTACCCGGCGATGGCGACGGCTATCGCACCGGGCAGAACCGGCAAGGGGTTTCCTTCGCGCACCAGCACCAGGCCGATGCGCCCCAATGCGAGCAGCAGCACCGCCACGCCCACATCGATGAACCGTGTCTCGATCGCCAGCCCGCCGGCGGCCGGCACCGTCTTGAACCCGACCAGGGTGATCGTGAGCATCAGCGCGACGAAGCCCGCTAGAAGGCCTTCCTTCAGCGCCATCCGCCAGACGACCGGCTCCGTGCCCGAGGACGAACCTGCAATGACGGCCATCGGTCAGACCTTCTCGATTTCCGGCCGGCCGAGCAGACCGCTGGGCCGGAAGATCAACACCATCACCAGAATGCCGAACACCGCCACGTCCTTGTATTCGACCGTGAAATAGCCCGACCAGAAGGCCTCGATCAAGCCGATCGAAACACCGCCGAGCATCGCCCCGGGCAGCGAGCCGATACCGCCGAGCACGGCCGCAGTGAAGGCCTTGATGCCGATGATGAACCCCTCGAAGAAGTCGATGACGCCGTAATACATCAGGTACACGGTGCCAGCGACGGCGGCCAGGGATGCACCCATCACGAATGTCAGGGAGATGGTGCGGTCAACATCCACGCCGATCAGAGCCGCCATGGTTTTGTCCTGCTCGCAGGCGCGCTGTTGCCGCCCCAGCGCCGTGCGCGAAATGAGCAGTGTGAAGATCACCATGAGACACAGCGTCACGACAATGATCAGGATCTGCATGTAACTCAGCACGACCGCGAAACCGTCGGTCGATGTGGTCAGATTGAAGCCGCCCTGGATTACCGGCTGCATTGGCTTGACCCTGGCGCCCTGCAAGACCTGCACATAGTTCTGGAGCACGATCGACATGCCGAGCGCCGAAATCAGCGGCGCCAGGCGAAACGATCCGCGCAGGGGCCGGTAGGCGATCCGCTCGACGGCCCAGCCGTAGATGCTGGTGAAGATCATTGCGATGACAAGGACCAGCACTATTGCCAGCGGAACCCATGTAATCCCCATGAAGCCGAGCAACAGGAACGAGATCAGCGCGATGAACGAACCGATCATGAAGATGTCGCCATGGGCGAAGTTGATCATGCCGATGATGCCGTAGACCATCGTGTAGCCGATCGCGATCAGCCCATAGATGGCCCCCAGCGTCAGCCCGTTGATCAGCTGCTGCAGGAAATATTCCATCAATACCCCAGCCGGCGCGCCGGAATTCTGCCAAGTCGCGCCAGAGCCCTGTCCTGTCTGTTATCACCGGACATTGGTGCCCGGCGGTTTTCGTTCGATGCGGACCGGGCCGTCGCGCGACGGCCGGGTACCGAATTGGCTTGAGACAATAGTGGCGCTCAGTTGGCCCGGCAAGCCTTTCCAAATCAAACACCTTCGCCACTGTCGCTGCACTTCACGAGCCGATGGCGACAGGAAATCAATCGAAGTGTTGCGCCGCCCTGCGGTGATGCGATACTGCCTCACGGCCCACAAGGGCCTCAACGTCGCCGCGCGAAAACACGCGGCGATCCGGTATGCGGCCGACAACAAGCCGCGCAACAGGGATTAGGGAGAGACCCCCACCATGATGATTCGGAGATTTGCCGCGATCGGCGCCTGCGCTATTGCCGGAACGATTGCGATGACCGGTCTGGCTGCGGCGCAGAGCGGCCCCGTTATTGGCGTCAGCTGGTCGAACTTTCAGGAGGAACGCTGGAAGACGGACGAGGCCGCGATCGTGGCAGCGATCGAAGCCGCCGGGGGCAGCTACGTGTCGGCCGACGCGCAATCGTCCTCGCAGAAGCAGCTTGCCGATGTCGAGAGCCTCATCGCCCGTGGCATCGACGCGATCATTATTCTGGCGCAGGACGCCAACGCCATCGGCCCGGCGGTCAACGCGGCGGCCAATGAGGGCATTCCGGTGGTCGGCTATGATCGTCTGATCGAGGACGAGCGCGCCTATTACCTGACCTTCGACAACAAGCTTGTCGGCGTGCTTCAGGCCGAGGCGGTATTCGCCGCCCAGCCCACCGGCAACTACGTCTTCATCAAGGGCTCGGCGCAGGACCCTAACGCCGACTTCCTGCATGAAGGCCAGCTCGAGGTGCTGCGGGCGGCCATTGACAGCGGCGACATCAAGGTCGTCGGCGAGCAATACACCGATGGCTGGCTGCCGGCCAACGCACAGCGGAACATGGAGCAGATCCTGACCGCCAACAACAACGAGGTCGATGCCGTTGTCGCCTCCAACGACGGCACCGCCGGCGGCGTCGTGGCGGCCCTGACTTCCCAGTCGATGGAAGGCATTCCGGTCTCCGGACAGGATGGCGACTTCGCCGCGCTGAACCGCGTGGCGCTCGGCACCCAGACTGTCAGCGTCTGGAAGGACGCCCGCGAACTCGGCCGGGTGGCCGGTGAGGTCGCGGTTGCGCTGGCCACCGGTACGGCGATGCAGAACGTGGACAACACGGTGCATTGGGTCAGCCCCGGCGGCAAGCCGCTGAATGCCCAGTTCCTGCGGCCGATCCCGGTCGTCCGGGAGAATCTCGATGTCGTCATCGACGCGGGCTGGGTCGGCAAGGATGTGGTCTGCCAGGGCGTTTCGGCCGGCGCCGTGGACGTGTGCGACTGATCGGCACACGGATACCGGTTTCGGCCTGACGATCTGCAAGGGTGGCGGCAGCGGCCGCCACCCAATCATCCCAACGAAAAGCGGTCGGATCGATGACGACACTGGACGGCACCGGCGAAGCCGGCGGCGCGGACCTGCAACCCCGGCGGGCGGGCCTGCTGGAATCGCTGGAAATCGACACTCGGCTGCTCGGCATGATCGGCGCCCTGATCGTGATCTGGGTCGGATTCGACCTGGCGACGGATGGGCTGTTCATAACGCCGCGCAATCTGTTCAACCTCTCGGTCCAGACCGCATCGGTGGCGGTCATGGCGACCGGCATGGTTCTGGTGATCGTCACCCGCAATATCGACCTGTCGGTCGGTTCGCTGCTGGGTGTATTGGCGATGGTGATGGGTGCGGTCCAGACCGAGATCCTGCCGCAGTTCTGGGGCTTCGACCATCCGGCGACATGGATCGCGACGCTTGCCGTCGGGCTGCTTCTGGGGGCCGCGATCGGCGCCATGCAGGGGTCGATCATCTCGTTCCTCGGGGTGCCGGCCTTCATCGTCACGCTGGGCGGATTCCTGGTCTGGCGCGGCGGCGCCTGGTGGATCACCCAGGGCCGGACGATCGCGCCACTGGATGGCCGCTACCAGCTCTTGGGCGGAGGCATCGACGGATCGATCGGCCCGACTTGGTCCTGGGTCCTGGGGGCGGTTGCCGTGGTTCTGGTGATCGCCGGCGCCATCGCCGCACGGCGCAGGCGGCAGCATTTCGACTTCCCGGTCAAACCGCTCTGGGCCGAGTTCGTGGTCTCCGGACTCGCAGTGGCCGCCATCGCCGGCTTCGTCGCGACCATGAACGCCTACCCGCATCCTGAACGGCGGGCCGCATTGGAACTGGTCGACACCATGACGACCGAACTGGCCACCGGCGGGCTGCAGACCGAGACCGCCGCCTTGGTGGCAACCCTGCCGGACGATCTGAAGGCACTTGCCGAGGACCCACAGGCGAACCGCAACGCCCTGATCCGGGGCCTGCGGAGCTGGGAGGGCTTGCCGCGGGCCGCGCATGGCATCGCGGTACCGGTCCTGGTCGTGGCGGCCATGGCACTGCTGATGCACTTCCTGGCGACCCGGACGCGTTTCGGACGCTATGTCTTCGCGATCGGCGGCAATCCGGAGGCGGCGCAGCTTGCGGGCATCAACACCAAGAAGGTGCTGATGACCGTCTTCATCACCATGGGCATGCTGTGCGCCATTGCCGCGGCCATCGCTTCGGCCCGGCTGCAGGCGGCGGGCAACGACCTCGGCACGCTCGACGAACTCAGGGTGATCGCTGCCGCGGTGATTGGCGGGACCGCGCTGGCCGGCGGCATGGGTACCATCGCCGGCGCGGTGCTAGGCGCCCTGGTGATGCAGAGCCTGCAGAGCGGCATGGCCCTGGTCGGGGTCAACACTTCGCTGCAATCGATGATCATCGGCGCCGTCCTGGTGCTCGCCGTATGGCTCGACAGCGTCTATCAGAGTCGCCGCAAATGACGGCGCGCGGAGATCAGTCATGAATACGCCTCTGGTGGAAATGCGGGACATGTCGATCGCGTTCGGCGGCATCAAGGCGGTCGACCATGTCACCATCGACCTGCAACCGGGCGAGGTGGTCGGGCTGCTGGGCCACAACGGGGCCGGCAAATCCTGTCTGATCAAGATG
>Ga0265303_10003351_pt1 | contig 10062 bp, 8 predicted proteins | sample Helome_2_FD_192494 | JGI IMG/M metagenome (GOLD analysis project Ga0265303, IMG submission 192494) | Marine sediment microbial communities from subtidal zone of North Sea - Hel_20160317 (Illumina Assembly) | ecosystem: Environmental > Aquatic > Marine > Subtidal zone > Sediment ... | reverse complement strand
GAGACATAATTCGCGGGTGCTCCATACAAATAGGTTCGGGCCAGTGCTTACCAGGCATTGCTATACTATGTCGTTCCGATCAAGCTGAGGCTGCTAATTACGTCACATTTCCGGCCCCAAACGCCGCCCGAAAGGCTGTTTTTCAGGCGGCATTGTCCGACATCTTATTCAATAAAGTCAAACATTTAGGTCGTTTACGTAGGAGATCACGCGAAATTCAGCCGGAATCATTATGTTGGGAAGGGTTGATTTCCGAGATTCGGGGCCAAGAAAAGCATTCAAGAAATTATGGCGATACTCAAGATTCTGGAATTTCCTGACCCGCGGCTCAGGACCAAAGCGACCCCGGTTGAGGCTGTCGACGATGCGCTGCGCGCGTTAATCGACAACATGTTCGAGACCATGTACGCGGCGCCGGGCATTGGTTTGGCCGCGACCCAGGTCGATGTGCACAAGCGCTTGCTGGTCGCCGACGTGTCGGCAGACCAATCGGATCCGCGGGTGCTCATTAATCCGCAAATTCTGCAAAAGGACGGCGTACTGGTTACAGACGAGGGCTGCCTATCCGTGCCGGGTTACTACGAAGAGGTTGAGCGGGCCGAGCACATCCGGGTTCGATTTCTCGATCGTCAGGGCGATGCGCAGGAAATCGACGTAGAAGGATTGCTCGCCGTCTGTATACAGCACGAAATAGACCACCTCGACGGCAAGTTATTTGTGGACTACCTGTCCGAAGCCAAACGCCAGCGTATTCGCAAGAAGTTAGTTAAAGACCGACGCCTGCAGGCCGCCGAGGTCGTCGCGTGAGCGATTGACCGCGGAACTGCCACCCCAACCTAAACGTCATGAAAAATCCCAGAGTAATATTTGCTGGTACGCCGGAGTTTGCGCTTGCCTCACTTTCGGCACTGGTTGATGCTGGTGTCGTGCCGATCGCGGTTTTAACGCAACCCGACCGACCAGCCGGGCGTGGCAAACGCATGACAGCAAGCCCGGTAAAACGCTACGCCGAGGCACACGCCATTCCTGTTTTGCAGCCGCATACCTTACGCGATGATAGGGTGGCGGCCGAAATCGCGGCGCTAAAACCTGACCTGATGATTGTCGCGGCATATGGCCTGATACTGCCGCAAAACGTTCTCGATATCCCGACGCGTGGCTGTTTAAATGTGCACGCTTCGGTATTGCCACGCTGGCGGGGTGCCGCGCCAATTCAGGCGGCCATTCTGGCAGGCGACGAAACAACGGGTGTTAGCCTGATGTCGATGACGGCGGGTCTCGACTGTGGCCCGGTTTTCGTTGTGGAGGAAATTTCAATAGGCGCTAACGAAACAACCGGAGAACTTCACGATCGACTCGCAAAACTTGGCGGCGAGATGCTGGTGACGAACCTCGGCGGCATTCTTGACGATGAAATTGCGGCCGAGTCGCAAGATGAATCTTTGGCAAGCTACGCCGCGAAGATCAAGACATCGGACGCAGAGCTGGACTGGTCGCAACCAGCGGTGGCACTGGAGCGACACATTCGTGCCTACAACCCGGAGCCTGGTGCATTTTTTTATGCGCAGAGCAAAACATCGAGTGACCCTTCGTGTAGCGACCCTTCGTGTAGCGACCCTTCGCGCAGCGACCCTTCGCGCATCAACCCTTTGCGCATCAAATGTTGGCGCGCAGAATCCTGTCCCGACATTAGCGCCGCGCCGGGCACGATTGTCGACGCGCAACCGGATGAAATTTTGGTTGCGTGTGGTACCGGCGGGCTCCGGCTCCAGGAGTTGCAACTGCCGGGCAAGCGCCGTGCAGAGGCCCGCGAGTTCAAAAAACAGCTCGACCTTAGCGGTCAAGAGCTGAGCTAAGCCGGGGACGATTGTGGCAAGCGGCGGAGCGAAGGTGCGGGCAGTTGCCGCGGAACTTGTGGACTCTGTCGTATCGGAGGGTTTGTCGCTCGACGCTGCGATCGCGACAAACGAGAGTCGTGTCGCGCCTAACGATCGTTCCTTGCTGCGCATGCTGGCATACGGAACCTTGCGACATCATTGGCAATTGCAGGGCTGGGTTGCAAAGCTTCTGGAGCGACCGTTAAAGCGGAAGGACAGCGTGATTCAGGCGCTGCTCTGCGTCGGCCTCTATCAACTTCATGACACGCGAATTCCCGATCACGCCGCTGTCTCGCAAACTGTTGAAGCGGGGAGGCTATTGCGGCGGCCGAAACTCGCCGGTCTGCTGAATGCCTGCCTGCGCCGTTTTCAGCGAGAGAATGTCGCCGCAATGGAAGCGACGACTGATGAGGCACGCTGGAATCATCCGCAATGGCTAATTGATAGTTTGCGGAGTGACTGGCCCGATGACTGGGAGGCGCTGCTTGTAGCAAACAATGAACGAGCACCCATGTGGTTGCGAGCGAATACCGTCAGAAACTCCGCAGCCCAATACCAGGAACGTCTGGCCCAAGCCGAGATCGTGGCGGACTTGTTGCCGGCGATACCGGACGGCCTGCGTCTTAAGGAGCCGCGGCTTGTGGACGAACTACCCGGGTTTCACGACGGTGATGTGTCGGTGCAGGATGCGGCAGCGCAAATAGCAGCACGTTGGCTGCTTGCAAAAACACGTGGACGCATCCTTGATGCCTGCGCGGCGCCGGGCGGCAAGACCGGCCATCTGCTTGAGGTGGGCGGAAGCGACGTCGCGCTGACGGCGGTTGAACACGACCCTGTCCGCATCGCGAGCATCGACGACAACCTTGGCCGCCTGGGACTGAATGCGACCGTATTGGCCGCCGATGCATCGAACACCAGTGAGTGGTGGGACGGCGAGCTGTTCGATGGCATTCTGCTCGACGCGCCGTGCTCTGCGACCGGCGTAATACGGCGGCACCCGGACATCAAGTTGCTGCGGCGAGCCAGTGATATCAAGGAATTGAGCGAACTGCAAAGCACCCTTCTTGATGCCCTGTGGTCGCTGCTCGCGCCCGGCGGATACTTGTTATACGCAACCTGCTCGATGCTGGCGGCTGAGAATCATGAGCTGCTCGGCCGGTTTCTCGAGAGCCACAACGATGCGGTTGAAGATGATGTGTTGCCAAATAACAACATCCGCGATTTAATGCGGAGAAGGGCGTGCGGCTTCCAGGTCTTGCCGGGTACAGCAGGGCTCGATGGTTTCTACTACGCGTGCCTCGAAAAGAAGGTTTCCTGAACGCAACATGTCGATGTCTCGCCGATTATTCCGCCAGCATATATTGAAGCACGGACTTCTCGTGGTCGTGGCGGCGCTCGTCGTCGGCACAGGCCTGGCTCAGGACAACATCGAGCGCGAGGGCTACTTTGAAGTCCGATCGGCGACCACCGAGGTTCTCTCCGGTGTGCATACGCTCGATGCCCGTTTGCAACTGGTGCTAAGCACTGAGGCGCTCGCCGCGCTTGAGAGCGGCGTCACACTGACGATCGAGCTGCAGATGCAGGTCATACGCACGCGCCGCTGGATGGTTGACGATGCCGAAGCGGAATTGGCTGTGCGCTATGAGTTGGAGTATCGGCCGGTCAGTCAGCGTTACATCACGAAAAACCTGAACAGCGGAGAACAGGATTCCTTCGCGACGCTGTATTCCGCGCTGAATAGTCTGGGTCGTGTCCAGGGGCTGCCCGTAATTGACGACGCCCTACTTCTGCCGAACAAAAAGTACCGGGTTCGCCTCCGCGCAATGCTCAATACGCAACAATATCCTGCCACGCTCCGCTTGTTGTTTTTCTGGCGCGGCCAATGGCAGCTGCAAAGTGAATGGTTTGAATGGTCGCTCGAACGCTAAAGCGAGTTTTTTATACGCTGATCGCCGTATCGGGCGTCGGCCTCGCGCTGTCTGCGTTGTTCATGCTGACGCAGACGGTGCAAAAGTCTGATGATTTTGATCGATTGCAAGACATTATTCTTGCGACCAACATTGTGGGCGGTGTTCTGCTTTTCGCCCTGCTCGTCGGCAACCTCACGCGCCTATTGCGTGACTACCGGCAAAACGTACCGGGTGCCAAGCTCAAAGCACGAATGGTTGGCATGTTCGTTGGCCTCGCCGTTTTGCCATTGCTGGTGGTCTTTTACTTCTCAATGCAATTCATTAATCGTGGCATAGACAGCTGGTTCAACGTACAGATCGAAGAAGGGCTCGACAACGCGCTGACACTCAGTCGGGCTGCGCTCGAAATGCAGAAACGTCAAAACCTTTTCGCAACACAACAAGTGGCGAATCGGCTGGCAGAAGCTGACGATCGGCAGATAATTTTCGAACTTAGCATGCTACGTCGCGAGAGCGGCGCCAGCGAGATGACGTTGTACGGTGACAACAACACGGTGCTTGCAACGAGTTCGGACAGCTCCATTGCAAGCCTGCCGAAACCACTTTCAGAAGAAGTCGTACTGCAAATGCAACAAAACCGGCCTTTCGTCAGTCTCGAATCGTACGGTGCCGGTAGCGTAGAAGTCAGGACCGCGGTCGTGTTCAGGTATCAGGGCGCCCGGCCGCAGAAGGTGCGTGTGGTGCAGGCGCACTACCCGGTAACGGAACGTCTCGGCCGCATGATAAATAGCGTTGAAAAATCCTACCAGGAATATCAGCAACTGCTATTTTTCCGCGAAGACCTGAAAGACCTGTTGTCGCTGACGCTGGCGTTCGTATTGCTGTTGAGTCTGCTGGCCGCTATATACGGCGCGTTCGTTTTGTCGCGTCGACTGGTTGCGCCAATACAAGATTTAGTGGCTGGTACTCGCGCTGTGGCAATGGGTGACTTTGATACCCGCCTGCCAACTCCGAGTCGAGATGAGATCGGGTTCCTGATCAGCTCATTCAACGACATGACGCAGCGCTTAGCCACGGCCCGGCGCGAAGCTAGCCTCAGCCAGGCGCTGGTCGAAGCCGAGCGCACCAATCTTGAGGTCATATTGGCGCGATTGTCGACGGGTGTTCTCGCGCTGGAGTCGGATCTCACAATTCGTACTGCGAACCAGGCATCGGGTGCAATCCTGGGCGTCGATCTCGAACGTCGCGCTGGAGAGCCTTTGACGAAAGTCGCGAAAGAGAATTCATTGCTCGCGCAGTTTGTTGATGTTGCCCTCGTGCACCTCGATGCGAGTGAAACAGAATGGCGCGAGCAAATTGTCCTGCGCGGTGAGGTCGGTCGACGTGTGTTGACCTGCGCGTGTACAACGCTTCCCGGTGACGAAGACCATGCGGCCGGCTACGTCGTCGTATTCGATGATATTACCGCCTTACTGCAGGCGCAGCGAGACGCGGCGTGGGGGGAAGTGGCGCGTCGTCTGGCGCACGAAATTAAAAACCCACTCACGCCCATACAACTGTCAGCGGAACGCATGCGGCGCAAGTACCTGCCAAGTATGCCGGACGAGGAAGCGCAGGTGCTTGATCGCGCCACGCACACAATTGTGCAGCAAGTCGAGGCAATGAAAGAAATGGTCAATGCGTTCAGCGACTATGCGCGCGCGCCAGACATGGACTTTGCATTATTCGATCTCGACAAACTCGTGCACGAGATCGTGGATCTCTACCGCGCACAGGAAAGCGGCGTAGAAATAGTGCTGACCTCTGATCCGACGATGCCGATGATTGAGGCGGACATGGGTCGTATCCGGCAAATCCTGCACAACCTGATACGCAATGCCATCGAGGCGCTGGAGGGTAGCAGCGACGGGCGAATCGATGTGCACGTCAGTGGTGCGGAGATCGACGAGGTCGAAATTATCCAAATAAAAGTCGCGGACAACGGGCCGGGTTTCAATATGGGAACCGTAAGCCAGATTTTTGACCCGTACGTAACGACGAAACCCAAAGGCACCGGTCTTGGGCTTGCCATCGTTAAGAAATTAGTGGAAGAACACATCGGTTCGATAAGGGCGAGAAATCGCAGTGATCGTGGCGCGATGATCAGCATTCGGCTGCCAGTAAACGACGCAGCACGTGAGCAGATTATTGCCAAGGCGCCCGGACGCGCGGACAAAAGGAGGGAACACGCATGAGTAATCCTCATGTTTTAGTGGTCGATGACGAAGCCGACATTCGAGAACTAATCAAGGACGTTCTGTCGGACGAAAGTTTTGGCGTGACCGTAGCGGCCAATGCCAATGAAGCACGACAGGCGCGCGCCAAAAGGAAATTCGATCTTGTTCTGCTGGATATCTGGATGCCGGATACCGATGGCATCACCCTGTTGCGCGAATGGTCCGAGGGCGGCGACCTCAACAGCCCGGTAGTCATCATGTCCGGCCACGGTACTGTCGATACCGCCGTAGAGGCAACTCGCCTGGGCGCTTTCGATTTCGTGGAAAAACCATTGTCGATCGCGAAGCTTTTGCGGACGGTCGAGGCGGCACTAGAATCGGCCGGCAAGCAAGCCAGAAACGCACGCAGCCTGTTGCCGTCGTTGTTAGCGCCCGCGGGCCGCAGCAAAGTCATGCAGGGTCTTCGTGAACGCGTCCAACAATTCGCGCGCCATGACGGATCAGTGCTCATGAGCGGCGAGCCCGGTACTGGCCGCGGCGCGTTTGCGCGTTACATGCATGCGCTTAGTCGTCGTGCGGACGAACCGCTGACGAGCCTGACAGCAGCCTCAATTACCGAAGGGAATTCAGCGATACAGCTACTGGGTAGCGAGGACGGCGAGTCAGTCTCGGCCGGCGCATTCGAACGCGCTTCGGGCGGCACGTTGGTCATCGACGAACTCGCCGATTTAGATGACGCGGCGCAAAAAGTGTTGTTCGCTGTACTGGAAGACGGTCAGTTCACGCGCGTAGGCGGCTCCCGACCCGTTAAAGTTGATGCTCGCATTGTGGCGACGGTTGGCGCCGACTATGAGGCGAGGATTGACGCAGGAGAGCTGCGACGCGACCTTGTGGCGCACCTTAGCGAACTTAGCCTGCGGATTCCGCCACTGCGCGAATATGCGGAGGATGTGCCCGAGCTTCTGACTTACTACGTCGATAAACTTGTTGACGCCGAAGGACTCTCGTTTCGGCGTTTCAGCGTAGCCGCGCAGAATCGCCTGAGAAACTATCCATGGCCCAATAATGTGCGGGAGTTGAAGAACCTGGTTCGACGCCTATTGATGTCCGGTAGTGGTGAAGACATCACACTCGAAGAAGCGGAGGCGGAAATCAGCGCTGCAGCGACCGTTAATGAGCCACTCGTCAAGCAGGATCTCCTTGCGCTACCGCTGCGCGAAGCGCGGGAGCAATTTGAGCGTGCGTACTTGCAGCAACAACTTGTACTTTGCGACGGTAAAGTCGGGCAACTTGCGAAACGCGTAGGAATGGAACGGACACACCTGTACCGGAAGCTTCGGTCACTCGGTGTGAACTTCAAGTCGGTTTAATCGGCGTCGTCGTCGAGAATGTGTCGCTCCACGGAGGGCCGGTCGGCCGGTAACACGCGACCGTCGGGAAGGAATTGCAATCCGGGCTCACCAAAGTCTTCGATGCTAAGGCCGCGCATCAGGTTAAGCGCCCGATTTTTCACGTCGATACTTGGGCCAGCCGGGCGTAGCTGTATTGTCGACACGACCTGCCCATCGATAAACGCGCCATTGCCATCCAGCGTGGTCGTCAGTATCGGCGCCACGCCCTTGATGCCGGCGACGCTGATGCCGTAGTAGGTCGCAAAGTTGCCGAGGCTGTAGGCGATTAAGCGGCCTTTGTAGCGCTCCATTCCGCGTACGACGTGGGGTCCGTGGCCGATGACAAGATCGGCGCCCGCGTCCACCACGCCGCGCGCGAACCACACGACATCGCCGCGAGGCTCACCGTAATACTCTTCTTCGGCGAACGGGATATGCGTCACATCGATGCCTTCGCCGCCGCCATGAAACGACACCAGGACGATGTCATGTGAGGCTGCATAGTGCGCCACCGTTTCGAATGCGAGCTCGTAGTCGAGCAGCATGTTGGAATTCTTCGTCACGGCGTACGCGAGTACGGCAACGCTGATGCCGTTAATGTCGAGACTCGCAAAATCATCGACACGTCCCGAGTGGTGCATGCCGGCATTGGCGATCGCGAGCATGCTGCTATCGCGACCTTCCTCCCCGAAATCACGAGCATGGTTGTTGGCCAGGCTAAGCACATCGAAACCGGCGGCGCGGTAATGGTAGGCGTATCGCGTTGGTGAGCGAAACAAATAACAGGCGTTCGGGTTGCTGCATTTCTTGCCGGGCTCGCCACCGTCGACAAGCACACCTTCAAGGTTGCCGAATGTGAGATCGGCAGCCGACAGGTACGGTGCCACGCCAGCAAGAAAAGCGACGCCATCATCGTCGGGCAGATGATTGTTTGGATAGTCGGTACCAATCATCATGTCGCCGACCGACGCAATACTGAGTCGCATGCTGGACTTGTCGGGTTCGGCCGGCGCCACTACCAGCGGTTTTTCGTCGACAGGCTCCGCAGGAGGTGGGGGCTGCGGAGCCGGGGTCGGTACCGCGGCACAGGCAACTAACAGTAGCGGCAAGGTGGCAACAGCAAGCTGCCGAAGAGTATTCAGAAAACTAATCACTGAGGCGGATGCGGAATACGTCGATCTTGGCGGAACGCAAACGACTGCGCAGCATATTCAGTTCATCGAGGTCATCCGTAGGGCCGACGTACACGCGATGGTAATTGCGATCGTTAACTTTGACGCGTTGGATGTGAGACTCGATGCCGTGCAGCGCAAGTTCCGCGCGCCGACGGTCCGCGTCATTGTGTGTTGAAAATGATCCGGCCTGGAGCACGTAGACGCCAGGTTCTTCGATCGCCTGTGGTACGACATCGGCGGCGGGAGGCGCTTCGTCCGGGGTGATGACTTCGAAATTCGGCAGTATGTCGTAGAATGTGAAGCGTTTTTCTCCTGATTTTTCAGGCGGTTCCGAGGCGTTTGCGGTTTCGTCGTTGTCGTCGATCGCGCTCTGCAGGCTGGCGGGCTGTGCGCTTTCGCTGCGTGCCACCACTGGCGGCTGTCGGTCCTTGATGTAAATGGCAAGAGCAACAGAGAGCCCGATCGCCAGGCCGAAGAGCATCCAGACGAACGGTGGATACTCCGATTTCCGGGACCGACTCGCGCGACGTTTCTTGCGCTTTGCCACTACATTTTCTCCGGTGCGGATACGCCCAGAATACCGAGTCCGTTTGCAATCACAACACGGGTGGCGGATATCAGGTAAAGCCTGGCGTCTCGCAACGCGGCATCGTCAACGATAAAAGCATGTGCGTTGTAGTAGGTGTGAAAATCGTTGGCAAGGTCGCGCAAGAAATGCACAAGGTGTTGCGGTGCACGGTTGTTTGCCGACAGCTCGACGACTTCCGGGTAGCGGCTTAAGGAAGTCATCAGTGCTTTTTCCTTCGCTTCAACCAAAAGCCCGAGCTGCTTCCGGCCTTCGTCTCTATCCCACTGCAGTGATTTCTCACTGAGTTGCCGGAAGACACTCGCGACACGGGCATGCGCGTATTGAATGTAGTACACCGGGTTGTCGCTGGACTGCGATTTCGCGACATCAAGGTCGAAGTCGAGGTGTTGGTCGTTAGATCTCGATACATAATAGAAACGCGCAGCATCGTTACCAACCTCCGCGCGCAGCTGCCGCAGCGTGTCAAACTCGCCCGATCGTGTCGACATTTGCATCTTTTCGCCGTTGCGATAAAGAGTGACAAACTGGATGAGCTCGACTTCGAGGTCTTCGCCTTGGTAGCCCATGGCCTCCAGGCCTGCGCGGACCCGCGTTGTGTAGCCGTGGTGGTCGGCACCGAGTATGTCGATCAAATAGTCGAACCCACGTTCGCGCTTGTCGAAGTGGTAGGCAATGTCGGACGCAAAGTAGGTCTTGAAGCCGTTTTCACGAATAACAACACGATCTTTTTCATCGCCAAAGTTCGTCGCTGGAAACCAGGTCGCGCCGTCTTTCTCGTACAACATGCCACGCTTCTTGAGAACGGCCAGCGCGTTATCGATGGCTTTGTTCTTTATCAGGCTTTGTTCGGAGTACCAGGAATCAAACGTGACGCCAAACTCGGCGAGATCGTCCTGTATATCAT
>Ga0265303_10003350_pt1 | contig 10063 bp, 10 predicted proteins | sample Helome_2_FD_192494 | JGI IMG/M metagenome (GOLD analysis project Ga0265303, IMG submission 192494) | Marine sediment microbial communities from subtidal zone of North Sea - Hel_20160317 (Illumina Assembly) | ecosystem: Environmental > Aquatic > Marine > Subtidal zone > Sediment ... | reverse complement strand
GAGGCTACGCGGACATTCAGCTTCTGGTACGTCTTCGGCTCCTTCCTGCTCGTGGGCTTCGGTGTGACGAGCATCCTCGCGCACCTGGTGCCGATGCTGATCGGCCGGGGCATCGATCCGACGACGGCCTCGCTCTACATGGGCTCGCTCGGTGCAGGGCTGATCGTCGGCCGTATCCTGGCGGGTTTCCTGATGGACCGTTACTTCGCGCCCTATGTGACAGGCCTGTTCCTGACCCTGATGCTGCTCGGCATCATCGTACTGGCGGCGAATATCGGCGGTCCGGCATTGCTCCTCGCCGTGGTCTCGATAGGGCTCGCACTTGGCTCCGAGATCAGTGAGATTGCCTATATCGTCAGCCGCTATTTCGGGCCACGCGCGTTCGGCCAGATTTACGGTACGATGTTCGCTGCGTTTCAACTGGGCTCCGCGTTTGGTGCGCCAGCGTTCGGCCTCTATTACGACCATGCCGGCAATTACATCGGGGCGCTGTGGGGCATTGCGGGTGTCGTCTTCGTGGGTATTGTGCTGATACTGAGGCTGGGGCCTTATCCTGACCTTGGCCGCGAGAAGCCGGCCTGATGCGTGCTGAGTCAAGCGATCGCGTATTCCCGGTCAAGAACGACTCGCTGCCCGCGCTTATGATGATTGCTTGAGACGACAAGCTCGGGTGCCGGGACGCAATATGACGCAAATCGATTCAACTCACGCACGGCGGGGGCTTTGAGCCCGTGTGGGTCGTGGTTCCGGTGAAGCGTCTCGACGACGCAAAAAGGAGACTCGCTGAACGGTTGCGACCGGTGGAGCGACAGCGCCTGTGCAGGGCGATGCTCGAGGACGTGCTTGTGACGTTGTCGCGGTGCGAGCGCCTCGACGGGGTAACCGTCGTATCCGACGACGCCGAGGTGGCTAAGCTGGCACGGCGCTTCGATTACGAACATTTGCCGGAAAAAGAACTCGGCACCAGCGGACTTAATCGCGTTGTTAGTGCCGCCGTCTCATGGCTGGCCGAGCGCGGTATCGCCAACGTCATGGTCGTGCATGGCGATCTGCCGACGCTGACCCCGGGTGACGTGGCATCGCTGCTCCGGCGTCATACCGGCATGCGGGAACCGGCAGTCACGATAGCGTGCGATCGCCATAGGAGCGGCAGCAATTGTGTGCTGGCCAGTCCCGCGGCGGCGTTCGAATTTCATTTCGGAGACAACAGTCTCGTGCGGCATCTAGAAGCAGCCCGCGATCGCGGCATCGAAGCGGCGGTTCTGGACTTGCCCGGCACGTCGCTGGATGTGGACACGCCCGAGGACCTGGCAGCCTTGCTGCAAGAGGCCGGTTTGCATGAAGGCAGCCATACGGGCCGCTGCCTGCGCTCTTTGGAATTACGGCCGACGGCTACCGGTTTGCCGGCGGGTCGCGGCCAACGGGCCGTTCATTGCCGATCTGAATGACGCCACCCAGTTCGCGCATGTGCCAGCTCTTCATGATGCGCTCACCGGCAGCAACCCGTGGCGGTTGTCGCTGTCCGGGCGGCATGCCGCTGCAGCGCCCGCGGCCATCGAAGCGCCAGTCGTGAAACGGGCATTTGAGTTCCTCTCCGTGCAATAGCCCGGATAGACCCTGGCCCGGCGGAAGCCCATTGGGCATGTAATTGCCCATGTGCGGGCACCAGGCTTCGACTGCCCGCAGCGCGCCGCCCTCCGTACGGAAAACCAGGAGGTCGGCGCCGTCGTGCGTAACCTCGACGACTCGCCCGCCCGGCAGCTTGTCGCTGCCGAACAATGTGATCCAGTATTCGGTGGCGGATGTCATGTACGCCCATTCAAAACGAGGCTGTCTCTCGCAGTCAAGGACTTGTGCGGGCAGAATCAAGACGCTATCCGGCCGGCGGGCTAATGTTTCGGGATAGTCCGATAAAGCACCGGGAGTGTACGTGGCTGTTTCGTTTGAACTGGGCATCATTCCTAACCGGCCTGTTGGCGAATGTCTGCAGATGGCAAGTCGTGCGGAAGAACTCGGATACGGCGGCGTTTGGGTGGCCGACTCCCACTCCGTCATGCGTGGCGCTTACGAAATTCTCGCCGTCATCGCGGCCAGGACGACTTCCCTGTCACTCGCCACGGGTGTTACCCACACGGTTACCCGGCATCCCGCCGCGCTTGCGAATAGCTGGGCCACGCTGCAGGAACTGTCCGGAGGTCGTGCCGTGTGTGGCATCGGCGTCGGCGAAAGCTCGGTGCGCAATCTCGGTCTAAGGCCCGAGAAGCTGGCCGTCTTCGAAGACAAGGTCCGTGTGATTCGTGCGCTCGTGCGCGGCGAACTTGTCGAGTATGACGGCACCGAAATGCAGATGGCCTGGTCCCGGACCGATGTACCCATTTTCATGGCTTGCTCGGGCCCGAAGTCCTTGCGGCTGGGCGGCAAGATCGCAGACGGGGTGCTGTTCCAGGTCGGCGCCGACCCGCGCCTCGCGCAGTATGCGCTCGACAATATCCAGAAGGGTGCAGAGGAGGCAGGCCGCAATTTCGAAGACATCCGGCTGTACATGCGCGTAGCAACGGCGGTATCGGAAGACGTTGAAGCGGCGCGCAGGGAAATCGAAGGCTATGCGACGGTCGCGGCCAATACCGTGTACCGGACAGTGCCACGGGAGTATTTCGACGACCAGCTCTACGAGGAACTCGCGCGGCTGATGTCCGAGTACGATTACAGGGAGCACGCGAGCAATACGTCCCGTCACAGGGAGTTCCTGACCGATCGTATTCTCGATGCGATCGGCATTGCGTGTTCTCCAGACGACGCTGTGCAGAGATTCCAGGCGCTTGCCGACCTGGGAATCGAAGGGTTCGTGTGGCCGGCCAACATGGCCGAGTCGCAAGCTTACATCGATACCTTTGCCGAGAAGATCATTCCAAATATCAAGTAGCTGTCGAGAGGGACACACATCATGACAGACGACCAACACGGCTGCGGCGAACACTGCGGCATATTCACGATACCGGGGGAGATTCCGATACTCGGCGCGTACCGCGATATCTGTTACGTGCCGCTGCGCGGAAATATCTGGACCGCCAGTGAAGGCATCTATCGTACCTGTTTCATGGAGGGCGAGAAGGGCGTCGTTGCATTCGACACGTTCGGTACACCGGGCACGGCGCGTGCCTACGGTGGTGCCATACAGCGCGTGTTCCCGGAAAAGCCGGTGCATACGATCGTCTATTCGCACGATCACCTGGACCACACCGGATTTCCCGAGGAACTGTCGGCCGACGCCGATATCATCGCGCACGATCTTTGCCAGCAGGTCGTCGTCGGCCGCGGTGCAGACGGGCAAAAACCTGCCAACGAAGTCTGGGACGGCGAGCGCAGGGACTTCAACATCGATGGCTGCAGGTTCGAGCTGATCTACCCGGGGCATACGCATGGTGACGGTAACGTTGCCGCGTATTTCCCGGAGGCGAAAGTCCTGTTCATGGTCGATACCGTAATACCCGGAGTCGGCTACACGACGCTGATGGACTGGCACCTGACGCACTACGTGCCGGTCATGAAGCGATTCCTGAGCCTCGACTGGGACACGTTCGTGCCGGGGCACTTCTGGGTAATGAATCGTGAGCAGTTCATCGCCTGCCTCGACTACTTCGAGCGCATGTTCGAGTTCGGGCAGAAGGCCATCATCGACGGCATCGACCCGCACGACTGGGACGGACTCAACACGTACACGAATGAGAAGCTCGGTCCCCTGTACGGCAGGGAGTTCCGTTTCGGCGAATACGCGGCCATGAACCTGTCGCGCTATATGCAGGACTTCCTGTCCGGTGGCTGGGGCATAGAGGGTAATCTCAGGCCCGACACGAGCCCGTTGTAGGAGAATGGCGATGAGTGAAAACCAAGGAAACTTTACACTCGATGCGGCGCAGGCCTACCTGGCTGCCGAGCCTGACATGCAGATCGAGAAGCTCTCCGACCGGCTTTATACAATCAGCGATGGCCAATGCCGCACGATTTTCGTTGCAGGTGCCGAGGGTGTCATCGCGTTCGATACCTTCGGTACGCCGGGACGCGCCCGCGCCTACCAGCGCGCGATCGCGGAAACATTGCCGGGGAAAGCGGTCCACACGATTGTCTATTCTCACGATCACCTGGATCATGCCGGTTTTGCTGCCGACCTCGCGCCTGACGCCGCGATTATCGCCGATGAGATGTGCGCGAAAGTCATTAAGGCTCGCGGTGCAGAGGGGCAGTTGCAGCCCACTCGGGTTCTAACGGGCGAGCGCAACGACATTTCGATCGACGACGTCGACCTGGTGCTGCTTAACCCCGGTCCGACCCACGGCTCGGGAAACGTCGCGGCCTACTTCGCGGATGAAAAGACGCTGTTCTCGAGCGACACGATACTCGCGAACGCGAAGTACGGGTTCATGCCCGACTATCACTTTGCCAATTTTGTGCCGTACATGCGTGGTTTCCTCGACCTGGACTGGGACCGCTTCGTGCCCGGGCGTTACGAGCCGACGGATCGCGCCGGCTTCGAACGCGGCTGCGATTTCATCGAGGCGGCCATGGTGGCGTGCCAGCAGGCCTTCGCAAATTTCGTGCCGATCTGGATGTACGAGCCGATGAAAGGCTTCGTCGGCGGTCATCTCGGCGAACAGTTCGGCGACCTGGACGGTTTCGACGGTCACATCGGGCAGATGTCGATCCGCATCGTGCACCACTACCTGATGGGCGGCTGGGGTCTCGAAGACACGCCGGAGCCGTCCGTGTTACTGGCCGACGAAGTGGCGTTGTAACGCCGGCAACGTGCTCATAAGAATAGGCCCGGTCATTGCAGCCGGGCCTTTTTCGTTTTGACACTTACAGTGGTGCGAGTTCCGTTTCGTTGCCGTCATAAGCCTGGATCTTCGTGCCCGACAGTGGCTCGCCGCCATCGGTCGTGACCCGGTACGTTTCCTGGAAGTACAGTGAGTGCGTGCGTTCCTCGTTCATGACGTGCGGATGCATCGAGCACACCATGTTCTCTGGCAGTACAAATTCGGCGCCTTCGCCTATACGCGGGTACTCGATCATCGTCATGCCGATCGAGTGGCCGCAAACGTGGCCCGAGCGGTAGCCGCGGTCGACGAACGGCTGCATGCAGATGCGATGCACATCTTCCGCCTTGCAGCCGGCCTTCATGTTCTCGCGCGTGAGTTCGTGGAACTCCTGGTGCGCCGCCATCATGTCGGCCGTAATGTCATCCATTCCGGAAGGCATCATGGGGCGCGAATACTCGACCCAGTGTCCGCCTTCACCCGAGATTTCGAGGCCGTACATCATGCCGTCGCTCGCCTGCACCGGCCGGTTCGAGGGGAATACCATCTGCGGCAGCAACGAGCCGTTCGGGCCCATCTGCACCATATCCATCGTGTTTCGCGCGCATCCTGCGGTCGAGAATACGTTCTCGGCGACGCCCATCAGTTCGGCCTCGGTCTTGCCGGGCTCGTAGGCCCTGATGACTTCCAGTACGCCACGTTTGTTGATTTCCATCGAGTGGCGAACCGACGCGATTTCCTCGTCGGATTTCTGCGCGCGGGAGTAGTCGAACGGAATATCGAAGTTGATCAGTTCGAAGCCCTTTGCGGCCAGTGCCGAGTAGTCGCGAACGTTGATGATGTATTCGTAGCCGTAAACGCCGACCCTTTTCACGCCCTTGCCGGCGAGGTAGTCCGCCATCCATTCACCGCAGTGAGGCGGCAATTCGCGATGTTCGAGAAACGTCGCACTGTGATCGCCGACCCAGGTGGCTTCGCGGGGGAATACCGCGACCGGGTCGCTGTCGTGGGTGATCACGACGTACGCGTAGCGATGCAGGATGTGAAAACCCGCCATGTAACGAATCGCGCCTTCGAAGCCGGAGTACTCGCTACCGCTGACGATCAGCGCGTCGAGGCCGTGTTCCACCATGGCCTTGCGAGCGTTGTTATACCGCCGTTCGATCTCGGCGTTGCTCGGCCGAAAGCGATTGACATAGTCCGGTGCGACATCCTGTTGTGCTGTGCTCATGTTCTAGTTCTCCAGGGTCCAGGAGTGTTCCAGGCCCTTGATGATTCCGGCCATGGCTTCGTTGAGCGGGCAGGGCACGCCGAGCTCGCGTCCGATTTTGGCAATGCCGGCGTTTAGCGCGTCGATTTCGGTGGCGCGCTGCGCTTCGACGTCCTGCAGCATGCTCGGTTTGTGGTTGTAGGCGACTTCTCGTCCGTAATCGATCAGTTCTTCAGGGTCGCTGTCGAGCGTCACGCCGAGCGCGTCAGCAACCGCGATACCTTCCTGTGCGAGCCCGGACATAACGGCGCGCACGCCCGGCTGATCGCAGGCAATGCCGTGCGGAAGGCGCGCCAGGGCGCCCATGGCATTGGAGGCCGAGTTGAAGATCAGCTTGGTCCAGAGCGCGCCGCGTGCGTCTTCCATCGCCTTGACGTCGAGCCCGGCGCGCTGGCAGGCATCCGCCAGCCGTTCGACCTCTTCCATGCTGGCAGGCTTGTCCGCGAACGGGCCTATCCAGGTGCTGCCGCCGGTGTCCTGGTGGCAAACGCCCGGTTCGGTGATGTGGCCGGCCGGGAAGGTCGTGCCCATGATCACTCGCGGCACGTACTCTGCGATGATCTCCTCGGCGCCAACGCCGTTCTGTACCGAACAGACGGCGCCGTCTTCGAAAATGTGCGCGGTCGCTTCTATCGCGGCCTGTGTATGCATGGTCTTTGCCGCAATGATGCCGAAGTCGCACGGTGGTATCTCGCTGGCGTCGCTACGTGCATGCACCTCGCCGACGATGTCGCTTTTGCCGATGATCTTGAGGCCATTCGCATTGATGGCGTCGACATGCGCCTGGTAGGGGTCGTATGCCCAGACTTCAACGTCGTCGAGCCGGGCCAGCGGTGCGGCAAACAAACTGCCGATGGCGCCGCAACCGATGATACAAACTCTCATGTGTTACTCCTGGTTTATGCCGGGGCCGCGGACTTCCGGGACCAGCTCGTTTCGTAAGCCTTGACCAGCCTGTATAGCGTCTCGTGATAGGGCGCCCGGACTCCGGCCTCTTGCGCCTCGCGTACGATCGAGCCGGTAATCCAGTCGACCTCGGTGAGCCGTTGATTGCGCACGTCGTCCAGCATCGAAGTGACGTGGCCGTATTCGTCGTCGCCGCTCTGCCCGTGGCTGACGGCTTGCACATTCATTTCCCACGGGTCGTCCGCCAGTTCCACGCCACGAGCAGCAGCAATGGCTTTGCCTTCGTCCATCATCGCGTGAACAAGATGCCCGAGGTCGGTGAGTTCATCCTGTTTCGCAAACGATTTGATGTGGGGAAGGTCGGTCATCGCCGAGATCGCGTTCACGGCCGAATTGAAAATCAACTTGGACCACTGGTGCGGCAACAGGTCCTCATAGGCCTCGGCCTTGAGTCCTGATGCATTGATGAGTTCCGCTACCTGCTTGACGAACGGGAACCCGGGACCGTGCTGCGCCCATGGTCCGATCCATGTCGGTGTGTCGAGTTCATACTCGACGTGGACGTCGGAATGGCGCGTGCCACTCATGAACGTGACACCGGAAATCAGCGGCCAGTCACCGAACTCGTGTGCGACCTGTTCGCAACCGAGACCGTTCTGCACCAGCAACAACGCTGCGTTCGGGAAGTTTCCCTGCAAGCGCCTGCTGCTGGCCTCGACAGCCGCGGCTTTCGTGGCAAGTATGATGAGATCGACGTCACCGAGCTCGCCGGGATCCGTCGATGCAGTGACACGGGTGGCGATTCGTGACTTGCCACTTACGTGCAACCCGGACTCGTTGAGGTCACGGGCGTGCGATTCGCGCCGCGTCAGCACCTTTACCTCGGCGACCGTGCCCAGGTGTCCGACGAACAGGCTGCCGATGGCGCCCGCCCCGACGACGCAGACTTTTTTGATCTCTTGCATGATCTCCACTGCCATTCGCAGCATTCAGTGGCCATCTTAAGTTCGCGAGTCTGCAGTGTCTTGCTCCACACTGCAGAAGCGATTGATTGACTGCGCAAGCCAGCGTTGCAGTACCTCAGGCGTTTTGTGTCTGGCAGTCTTCAGCTGCCTGCCTGCGCAGGCCGCTCGGGGAGATATCGAAACGATTCCTGAATGTGCGACTGAAATGCGCCGGGTCGTTGAAACCCCTCCGGAACGCGATTTCGCTGATGCGCATGTGGCTCATGTCCGGGTCGAGGAGGTCCTCGCGCGCGGCCTTGAGGCGGCGCTCCCACAACCACCGGCTGACGGAAATCCCCGATTGCTGGAACAGGCTGTGCAGGTAGCGCATCGATATGCCGTTGGCCTTAGCCACGATCTCGGGTGTCAGCTCCGAGTTCATGAAGTTCGCCTCCAGGTACTCGAGCGTGCGCCTGAATAATGCGGACTGTTTGGTATGTTGTTGTTCGAACTCTTTATCGGTATCGGCACGCACGATGGCCGAAGTCAGTTCCAGAAGACTTTCGGCCAGCGTGTATTGCTCGGTACGCGTGAGCTTGTCATCCTCGAACGCCAGCGACTTGAGCATACTGTGAACGATAGATGCGAGCCCGCCTTCAGGTAGCAGTCGGGCGCGGAATTGCGCTTCCTTTTTGTTGCCGAGGATACGTTCCTGGTACACGGAATTGGGGATGTGCAGAATCAGGCGGTGGCTTTGTTGCGTGTGAATGACCGAGTACGGTTCGCCCGCCGACATCAGTGCCAGGCTGCCTGGTCGCTGTGTGAAATCGGCGTCGCCCTGTTTGATGAGGACGGTTCCGTCGACCTGCGTTGCCAGCAGGAAGTCGTCGTTGGCATCGTGCGCGATATCGCGGAAACGCCGTTTGATGACAATGGGATCGATGTAGATGTCGAACAACTGCAGCCTGCCGAGCGGCAACTCGCGGCACGCAAAGTTCTGAATGGGCTGATCGCGAACCTCTGTTGCAACATAGACATGTGCGCTGCGCACGTCCTCCTGCAGCAGGTCTTCTTTCTTCAGTGGGTCACTTTCGGGTGCGCGCACAGACAACCATTAACACGTGGCCAAGCAAGACAGCATTAACGCCCAAGCTTACCATATTTATCAAGTCTCACAGACCCCAGGCGGCGATCGCACGGGTTATAGAAACAGGACCAAAGATGAAGCTTGCAACATTCAAGATCAGGGCTACTGGCCAACAGACTATCGGTGTGTTCGATGGCGAAAAATACGTTGACGTCGTCGCGCTGGGCGATGGCTCAATACCCGCATCGCTGGAAACGGTTCTGGAACAGGGCGCCGAAGGTCTCGCGCAGATTGGCGCGGCGATCGAAGGCAGCAGCAACCATCGTTACTCTGCTGAGGACATCGAACTCCTGCCGCCGATTACACGGCCGGGCAAAATCATTCACACAGCGTGCAACTTCGATGCGCATCTCGACGAATTGACAGGCTGGCAGGCACCGGAATGGCAGGAGCACAACTGGGGCGAATTCCATTTCGAGCATCCGACCGGTTTCCTGCAGGCCGGCAATTGCGTCGGCGCATCCGGCGCACCGGTCTCCGCTCCGCCATTCACCCGGCAACTGGACTACGAAATCGAGGTTGGCATCGTGATCGGCAAGCCGGCTTACCAGGTCAGTGTCGAAGACGCACTCGACTATGTCGGTGGCCTCGCTATCTTCAATGACCTGTCGGCGCGTGACATACAGGCGCGAGAACATTCGAACAAGGTCATCCTGCTCGGCAAGAGCTTCAAGGGCTCCTGCCCGCTGGGTCCGTGGCTCGTCACACTGGACGAGATCGAAGACCCCGATAATCTGGGAATGAAGCTGTACCTGAACGGCGAGCTGCGTCAGGACTCCGGGACGAACAACATGCATTACAACGTTGCACAGCTGGTGTCCTGGTGGTCCAACATGCCGCTGGAGCCCGGCGATGTCATCACGACAGGTAGCCCTCCGGGCGTCATCTCCGGCATGAAGGATCCACAATGGCTCAAACCTGGTGACGTACTCGAGGCGAAAGTTGAAAGCCTCGGCACGCTGGTCACGCCGATCGTCTGAAAACC
>Ga0265303_10003349_pt1 | contig 10065 bp, 8 predicted proteins | sample Helome_2_FD_192494 | JGI IMG/M metagenome (GOLD analysis project Ga0265303, IMG submission 192494) | Marine sediment microbial communities from subtidal zone of North Sea - Hel_20160317 (Illumina Assembly) | ecosystem: Environmental > Aquatic > Marine > Subtidal zone > Sediment ... | reverse complement strand
TTCGTCCGCCCTGCAGGATCTCACAGAAGAACTACCAGAGTTGGCTGATCGGTTGTCGATCGACGTGACCGAGGCCGGCGAAGCACGACCATTTGTGGCAACGGAACTCAATGCCATAGTCACCGAAGCTATCCGAAACGCGGTGGATCACGCCGAAGCCAGCCAAGTCAAGGTCACAGGATTCATAGCCAGGTCACACGGAAACATTACGGTGGCTGACAATGGGATCGGCTTCGACCCAGAGTTGGTGCCGACTGGCCACTTCGGCGTGATCGGAATGCGAGAGCGAGCGGCTACAATCGCGGGAGAACTTAGCATCGAATCTGCGCGCGGTCGCGGAACCGAAATCACGGTGCGGTGGAGGGACTCCTAAAACATGATCTTTGTGACATTGGCCGATGATCATCAGCTATTTGTTGACAGTCTCAGAATGGGTCTAGACCTCATCCCGGACATATCGGTGGTAGCAACCGTGTACGACGGGTCCCAGCTCCTTGCCTCTCTAGATGAGGACACGCCGGATGTCGTCGTGATGGACCTAGAAATGCCAGGCGTCGATGGATACGAGGTACTCAAAAACAGCGCACAGTTGCCACCGATAATTGTAGTGACCATGCACTCCGCCGAGACAGAGCGCCGTAAGGTCATTGCGGCAGGGGCTGCGGCGTTTCTACCCAAGTCCACTCCTCTTAACGATCTCGCCGCGGCGATTCGAGCACTGGCCCATGGAGCCCTTCTCACGGATTCCACCACTTTCCGTGAGGTTCTCCAGGAGAACCAGGAGCCAATCCTCTCTCCTGGCCCAGCATCGCTTACGACCCGCGAGAAGGAACTCCTCACCCAACTAGCCATGGGTAACACGGGCACCGGAGAATTGGCAGATCGACTGTATATCTCAGAAAAGACCGTCAAGAATCACCTCGCCAGCATCTATGTCAAGCTAGATGTGTCCGACAGGGCCCAGGCGGCAATCGAAGCAATAAGGATGGGACTTGCCGAGCCTCGAATCAAATAGGCCCCCCGACCTATAGACAAAGACACTCTCCGTGGTACATTTCTTACACATATTCCACATCCCAAGGGAGGGGCAGGAAATGAAGAACTTGCAAGCAAAGTTCATGGCCAAGTATGCCGCTGTAAAGAACGAAGACGGAGCCAGCATGGTGGAGTACGCACTCCTCGTCGTGTTGATCGCTCTCGTTGCACTGCTCGCAGTCAACGCCGCTGGTGACGAAGTCTCCAGCACCTTCGACGACATCGTCACGGGTCTGCAAACCACCAACTAATCAACCGAATCTTGAACTGAGAAAGGCCCGGCTTGTCCGGGCCTTTCTTGTGATTTCCGTTACCAGGCAATGGTTTTGGGCCTGGGGACCCATGGCCTTATCGAGTCTCGTCCGGTACCATTCAAGTAGGAAAAGCTAGGGGAGCAAATCACATGACGAAAACAAGAATCATGCTACAACGACTGAGCAGCGAGGATGGCGCGAGCATGGTCGAGTACGCACTAGTCGTAATACTCATTGCGATCGTGGCGCTCTTTGCAGTATCGGCTACCGGTACCGAGGTCGATAGTCTCTTCGATCAGATCGCTCCCGCGTTCACTCCGAACTAGGATTTCATTTCGCTATTCAAAAAAGAAAGGGACCCATGGTGGGTCCCTTTCTACGTATGACTACCTCGTCGGAGCGTTGACGTTAGCGGTTAATGAAGTTAACCCAGATGGAGATGGCGGCCGGTCCGAGCAAGATGCTGAAGAGTGCCGGGAAAATACACAAAACCAGAGGGAAGACCATTTTCACAGGAGCGGCAAAAGCCTTCTCCTGGGCCCGCTGACGGCGCTTAATGCGCATCTCCTCAGCCTGTACGCGTAACACGCGAGCAATGGCCACACCAAAGGCCTCAGCCTGCATCATAGCCAGGAGAAAAGACCGAAGCTCATCGAGATCTGTCCTGTCCATCATGTTGCGCATCGCGTCTCGGCGCGCCACCCCCACCCGTGTCTCCTGCAACATACGAAAGAATTCTTCGCTCAGCGGCCCAGGGACTGCGTCGACGACGCGAGTCATGCCACTATCAAAACCCAACCCGGCCTCCACGCTAATCACGAGGAGATCGAGAATATCCGGCAGGGTCCTTTGCATGGCCGCCTGGCGATCATCGGCGCGTCGTTGGAGGATCGCCTCCGGTCCAAAGAACCCGATAATGACAAATCCCGCCGTAATTCCCAAGGACGTCTGAAAATCTGGCTGGACGATCCTCAAGGTTACAAGATATAGCACCCCTGCGCCGATCATAATGAGGAGACGAATGACAGCCCACGAGTTGGCATCAATCTTGCCTTGAAGACCGGCCCTCACGATCTTTGCTTGGGTCTTCCGCATCCATCCTGTCCCAGGCAAGAAACGGCCGATGAGGGATCCCATCCGAAGAATTACGGGAGCAATGACTCGCTCAGAAATCGGAGCCTTAAGTGCATCTTCGCGCATGACTGCGGAACCGTAATTCGAGAGTCGGTTCGTTGCCGTGTTCTTGGCCCGTAGAATGCCAGATCCGATCCACAGCCCGAGGACGGCTACGGCTACAAAAACGGATCCAACAGCAAACTGAAGGTTGGTACTCATAACTTAATGTCCGTAATTCGGAAGCTCCAATAGAAGCCGATAAGCATGGACACAAGCCCTCCCGCCAGAATGAATCGACCGTTGCCTTCAAACAGCGGGACAATGTACTTGGGATTGAACGTCTGGATAGCGAGTAGAACACCGAAGGGCATCAGGCCAAGGATGATGGCCGAGAGTCGACCTTCTGCGGTCATAGCCTTAACCTCCCTGCGGAGACGGTTCCGCTGCAGCATGGTCTCAGCCACCGTGTTGAGTACCTCCGCCAGGTTCCCACCAACCTCGCGCTGAATCTCGATCGCGATCACAACCCAATCAAAGTCGTTGGATTGGGTGCGCTCCGAGATTCCTCGCAGTGCATCTACAACCTGTCGTCCGAGCCGGATTTCCGCGATCGCCCTCGCATACTCACGAGCCGTAGGCTGCGGCGCCTCACCCGCTACGGCCTCGACCGCCTGCAACAACGAATAACCAGCTCGCAAAGAGGTGGCCAGCAACGTGAGCGTGTCTGGGAGTTGGTTTTCGAATCTGGTCTTCTCCCGACGACCCACGAAAGCCACAGTAGCGTAAGCCAATAATACGGCCACCACGAAGGCCACAGCGCCGAAAGGCACGCTCTGAGTCAAGGCTCCTACGATCAACCCGATAAGAATCGAAAGACCGAGCGCCGACGCGATCGCCTCACCTGGTTTCAGGGCGATATTGCTCTGCTCCAGAAGAGCGTTCACTGAATTGAGCAAACCTCGCTTCTCCGCCGCTTCTTCGGCGGTGCGCGAGAGGTTCCGCAAGAGGGCGAATCTCGAGAAAATGCTCTTGCTATCGTCTTCCGCAGCGGGGCGATTTCGCTCGAATTGCGCCAAACGGCGAGACATCTCGGACGGACCGTTATCACCAGTCGATCCAAACAGGATGAACATGATGAGCATCGCCGCGACTCCGACACCTGCCACTCCGATAATCTTCAGAGTGTCGGCTGAAACGGGAAGCGTACTCTCGATCAATCGCGATTGGGGTGGTGCGAAGGTAGCTGCGGTAGTGCTGGCATTCCCATTGCCGGTCGCACTGACGTTGGGAAGCACGAACCCAGGAACCTCCGTCTGCTGGTTGTCGCGGAGCGAGCCGTACGAAATGGCGAAGTCGGTGGTCGTGGCTCGGCTCTCCGAGGCTTGGAATCGAACGGTTATCTTGTTATTCAGTTCTCGTTGAATCTGCGAATACAAGCTCGACAGCTCAGCCGTATCGGTCGTAGAGAGGTACAGCCCGTTTGTCGACACAGCTAAATCCTGAAGCGGTCCACCTTGAAAGGCATCTGACTCAAGCGCGATCCCGAATACTCGAACCTCGTTGGCTTCCGCGGCTGCAATGGCCTCCTCGAGGGAGGCGGTACTGCCGTCATCTGCGCCGTCCGTCAAGACGATCATATGTGGCTGCAGCTCCGAGCGATCGTACAAATCGGCCGACACGACAACTGCATCGTAGAAGGACGTGTTGCCTGTTGGCGACAAATCCGCGATCGCTTGGGTCACCGTGCGGGCGGTTGTTGTGAATGGGACAACGACAGCCACTTCAGAACTGAATGTCACGAGGGCTATCGAATCCAAATCCGCCTTACTGTTCACGAACTCGATGGCCGCTTCCTTGGCAGCCTCTAGAGGACCATTCTGCATGCTCAAACTGATGTCAATCGCAAGTACGATGCCAACCTCGACCGACGTTTGTGAGTCGACGTCGACCTCAATGTCATTGATGATCGAGCCGCCCTCAGTCACAACGAGTTCGGAGGGGTCGAAGCCCTCCACGTTCCTGACTTCGACGACCATGGAAACCTGTCCGTCCTCGTCGTACCGAGAGGTGTCCACATCAACAATTACGATTTCGTCCTCACCAGCCTGAGCCAGCGCGGGCGCGGCAAAGCCGAGCAGCACGATTGCGCTCAGGCACAACGCGGCGAGCCGTTGATACTTACGCATCAGCGGAACGAATGATCATTGCCACGACGGACCATGGGCTCGGGTTCGAATAGATCGCCTGGCAGTTGCACGCCGCTGTCCTTGAGCCTGTCGCTGAAGCTCGGTCGAATTCCTGTGGCCTTGAGGTGGCCAAGGTACTTGCCGTCTTCGTTGACACCCATTCCAAAGTCGAAAAGGAACAGGTCCTGCAAGGTGATGATTTCGCCCTCCATGCCCTCCACCTCGGTGATGTGGGTGACCCGGCGGGTTCCATCGCGCAGGCGGGCCGTTTGAATAAGCAGATCGACAGCTGAAGCTACTTGTTCTCGAATAGCTCGCACGGGTAGATCAAAACCAGCCATCAACACCATGGTCTCAATACGAGCTAACGCATCGCGCGGTGTGTTGGCGTGAACCGTAGTGAGAGATCCATCATGACCAGTGTTCATGGCTTGGAGCATATCCAAGGCTTCTTCGCCTCGAACCTCACCAACAACGATGCGATCGGGTCGCATACGCAAGGTGTTTCGAACCAGTTCGCGAATCGTGATTTGTCCCGAACCTTCAAGGTTCGCTGGTCGCGATTCGAGGGACAACACGTGGCGCTGTCGCAGCTGCAGCTCAGCAGCGTCCTCAACCGTGATAATCCGCTCAGTGTCCGGGATATAGCTGGAGACGACGTTCAAGAGCGTTGTTTTGCCCGATCCTGTTCCGCCACTGATAATCACGTTGAGACGGCCACGAACACAGCCGGCCAGGAAGTCTGCAACGCGTTTGTCAAATGTTCCAAACGAGATCAAATCTTCTTCTGTCAGCGGATCAACCGCGAACTTCCTAATGGTTAGGAACGGCCCACCAATTGCCAAGGGGTGCACAATGGCGTTGACACGGGATCCATCAAGAAGACGGGCGTCCACCATCGGCGTCGATTCGTCAACTCGCCGACCGACCTGCCCGACAATCTTGTCAATAATCCGGCGCAAGTGTACTTCGTCGACGAAACGAACATCGGTTCGCTGAATCTTGCCAGTCCGCTCGATATAGATGGAGTGCGGGCCATTGACCATTACTTCGGTCACGGCCGGATCGTTCAGCAACGGATCAATCGGTCCATACCCAAGCACGTCGCTGGCGATTTCGTTGATGAGCTGAGCGCGATCGGCGCTCGACATCGGAAGCCCTTGTTCTTGCTCAACTGCCCATTCGAGCATCTCGATGACGCGCAAACGCAGCTCAGCATCGCTCATTTGGCGGTCGTACAGCGTAGGACCTAGTTCTTCCACCACGCGGAAGTGAAGTTTCCCCCGCAACTCGCGTAGCAGCTCCTCCCGACGTGAGTCGACTGGAGCATCTGTCGTCTTCGCAGCGGCTACCCGCTCTGAGAGTGACGCCATCTTGAATTCTCCCTTTATTCCTTAGGCGATTGTGGTCATTTTCGACGTTTCCTGGATGACTTTCCCGATGACTCTGGGGCCACGCCAGTAATCAATGCTGCAACTGACTCAAACCCCTTCGAAACCTTCGCACGAGGTTGCGATTCAACCACGGGCCGACCCTCGTTTACGGAGGCAGGTACCAGTCCGTCAGAAGGCACTGAAGCAGATATCTTCATCTTCAACGAGCGTTCGATCTCTTGCTCGTCGAGACGCGCTTTCGCATTGCTCCGATTGAGAACAACCTGGAGTTTTGAAGAGGGGAACTTGAGCAGCCGGAGCGTCTCAAGTACCAGTTTGGCATTCTTGACACTCGGCAGGTCCATGTCGACAATTATGAGGACTTTGTCAGAACGCTCTAGCAAAGAGAGCAGCAGCTCATCCAGGAGCGAGGCCGTGTCGACAATCACGTACTCGAACATTTCTCGAAGCCGGTTGATGATATCGATCACGACTTTGGTCGAAATCTCATCGGCAAAGGTGGGTTCGAGCGGCGCGGCTAGGACGCTGGTGCCGGAGGGATGTCTCGTCAACAACGAGAGGAGAAGACTGTCATCCAGCCGATGCAGCTCCTGGGCTGCATTGACGACCGTGAATTTGGGCTCGAGCTGCAAAACAAGGCAAACATCGCCAAATTGAAGATCTGCATCCACAATGACGACTTTGTCGGGTCCGAATTGTTGCGAGAGGAGAACGGCCACGTTAGTCGCGGTTACGGTCTTACCACTTCCACCCTTCGCAGAACTGACAGCCACAACCATTCCTGGCTTCTTCTCCGTAGGTATGGGGGCGATCGATTGTGCAACCGGAGCACCTGAGGTGGTGCGTGGAAAGCTGCTGAGAGCCTCCACCGCTTTCTCTTCGTCGAGCGGTGCTTCAATAACATCGCTCAAACCGGTCCGCAGGGCCGATCGAAGCAAGGGAGCCGTGATCGACTCGGCAACCAAAACTACAGATACTCCTGAGTCAGCGTCAAGAATCCCACTCGCACTCCCAAGGCCGGCTTCGTGAGCGAATGTAGGACCGAGTACAACCAGATCCATGGTCTCGGCTTGCACAGCATCAATGGCCTCAGCCATCGTCGGAACGGTGATCGCGTTCCCGTCGAAGATCGACTTGGCGCTCTCCAGGAACGCTTCGTCCTCGTCGACAACGAGAACCTTCAGTTGCGGGTCGGTCGATTCAGGCAATATCTACGCTCCTGCGCCCAACAACTCTTCGAGTGCTTCGAGGTCGGGGAATAGTGTTGTCAGTATGCCAAAGTCCTGGAACAGATTCTCGAACACAACACCCTCTGTCCGTGCCGGCGTGAAATCTGCGGGCACCAGAGTGAGCCAAACGGACCCGGTTTCATATGAGAATGCCAAACGTTCCGCCTGATCAGGGCTGACCTCAAGGGTCACGAGCGTAAGCGTGCTGTCTTGTTCTTCTTCGGCCGCGACGGCGTCCGGATCCACGACGTCCGCCACGATTTCGACCGGGGCATCCTCATCAGGAATAATCTCTCTTCCGACGGCCAAGACAGGAACACCCTGCATTACGAATCGGGTGAATTGAAGCGTCTGATCTTGCGCTTCCACAGGAGCGTCCTGCTGAGCTTCCACCGCCTGATCTTCCTCGGTGATCTCGTCGAAACCGGCATCCACAGCAGACTGACCAAACACTCGGAGGGACGTAGTCACGATTACATTGATGCTGTCACCGGGCCGAATGAACCCGTTGACACCACGCTCGGCGGGTGCCGATACGGTCATCGCCTGCTTGTCACGTGAAATAGTCTCCGCAAGCGGCCTGATCTCTTCAGTAATTGCGACCCAAGCGTCCGTTGTCAGGACAGAATTGGCGGATATCGGGCCTGCGGCTACTCGACCTGTAAGCACAGCTTGCAGTTCGTCGGCCGACGTGATCGCGTTTTCTGGCATGAAATCGAGGTTCTCCTCGCTCTCGACCGCGAGCTGCGATGAGATAACGAGCGCACCCTCCGTGCCTTCGGCGATGAAGTCAACCGCTCGGTACACGACCACGATTTCGAGGCCTGCGGCGGCTTCGTTTTCGGCTTCTGACAGAACTCGCCAGATCGAAAAGGCTGCAAGCCCCGCAAGCAACAGTGCCACAATTAGCACGATTGTCCTTCTACCCATTGCAACTCCTTCTTCCTACGTGTCTGCGACAGGATCGCCAACCGCAAATTCCCAAAACATCCTAACCACGCGCCATCGTGTCAACGACAGCTTTCGCGAGAATACAGCCCGCTTAACGATGCTGAATCCCCCTATTCAAATATCCTGCCAATACCCTAGCTCAACTCAGACGCTGTGACCAAGCACTCCAACGAGAAAGGGTCACAGCAGGCCTCGCCGCTGCAACCCTCTTTCATCGATGAACGACAGCTTACCGTCGACCGATTCCACGCTCTTTCAGCTCTTGCAGGATAGCTTCGAGGGAAGAATCGACGTTGAACGTACGTTCTTCGGCCACTTCATCCGTCTCGCGCTGGAATTCTTGACGTTCTGCCACCCGGCGACGAGCTGGACCTTCCGCCGCAGGTGTCGGAGCAGTATCTGCCCGGTAACCCGGCAAGGCTTGCTTGATGGACAGCGATACCCTTCGGCGTTCCTCGTCCATCTCTGTCACCTTGACTTCAACGGCTTGCCCGAGCGAAAGCTCAAGTTCGGGTGATTCGACCCGGTGCATTGCGATCTCCGAAACGTGCACCAAACCCTCAACGCCCTCGCCTACCGACACGAAAGCACCAAATGGCACAGTCTTGGTGACGGTGCCAGGCACGTTGTCGCCAATGCTGTGCACCCTGGAAAAGGCCTCCCAGGGATCCTCTTGCGTCTGTTTGATCGACAACGAGATGCGCTCGCGGTCGCGATCGACCTCCAGGACTCGCACGGTCACTTCATCGCCAACCTTCACAACTTCTGAAGGATGATTGACATGCTGGTAGGACAATTCGGAAACATGGACTAATCCGTCCATGCCACCCAGATCCACGAAAGCACCAAAGTTCACGACCGACGAAATCACGCCAGTGCGCACCTCGCTGACGTCCAAGTCGTCCAAGAATGCCTGGCGTTGCTCGGCCTGGGCTTCTTCAAGGAATGCACGACGAGACAGAACCACGTTGTTGCGATTGCGGTCGAGCTCGATGACCTTGGCTTCTATCGTCTGCCCGATGTACGGATCGAGGTCGCGGACGCGACGCAATTCAACCAATGACGCTGGGAGAAAGCCACGAAGTCCGATGTCGACGATCAAGCCACCTTTCACTACTTCAATAACGGGGCCGGTGACTGTGCCGCCAGAGTCAGTGAGGGCTTGGATCCTGCCCCATGCTCGCTCATATTGCGCACGTTTCTTGGAGAGGATCAGGCGCCCTTCATCATCCTCTTTGTCGAGAACGAGAGCTTCAATCACCTCGCCAACCGCTACAACCTCTGACGGATTGTTGGCGCGACGGATGGCCAACTCCTGAATCGGGATAACACCTTCGGACTTATATCCGATGTCAACAAGAACTTCGTCGTTATCGAGGGCAACGACGGTGCCTTCAACAATGTCACCTTCTTTGAACTCCAGCATCGTGTGATCGAGAGCTGCCTCGAAGTCATCGGCAATGCTATCGGGAAGATCACTCACTCGCTTGGCGACAATGGCCGCTGGCCCATGGACGACGTTCGGATCATCGATTGAGACAACAGGCGCAGCCGCTTCTTGCGGGACAGTCTCCTGCTCTGTGGCGCTTGATGTCGCTTCGTCAACATCCTCGGTGACGTCAGCTACTTCGCTGCTGGGCACCTCAGGCGTTTGCGCTTCGGCGACATCCGTCGCTTCTGTGTCGGGCACCTCGGGTGCTTCTGCTTCGGGGTTTTCCTCAATCACTGGCGCAGGCTCTACTGGCTCTGCATCAGCCACTGGGGCTTCGGGTGGTTCACTAATGGGCGCTTCGGAAGATTCCGAAACCTCGAGTGCGGTCTCTTCTACTGAGTCCGCGGTTTGTTCATCGGTCATAGGTTGGTTGGTTACCTCCAGGAAACTCTTCACACGGTCTGGCCA
>Ga0265303_10003348_pt1 | contig 10066 bp, 8 predicted proteins | sample Helome_2_FD_192494 | JGI IMG/M metagenome (GOLD analysis project Ga0265303, IMG submission 192494) | Marine sediment microbial communities from subtidal zone of North Sea - Hel_20160317 (Illumina Assembly) | ecosystem: Environmental > Aquatic > Marine > Subtidal zone > Sediment ... | reverse complement strand
ACGGTTTGAGGTCGGCCTGCTTCGAATCGGCGCTGTTCAGCTCGGCCAGTGCCTCGCACAGGGCAGGATCGAGACCATCTTCACCGGGTGTGCAGAACTCATCTTCCGGATGTCCATGGGCGGGCCGAACGGCAAACAGCATAATGAGTAGCGTGGCCAGGCAAAAGCGGAGCATGAATTGGGTATCAGGGATCGTCGCCGGTGGTCGCATGCGGCGATTGTATTAGAATCGCGACTTGTCACAACGATTACGGTCAGGGGCCACGCAATGTACGGAAGGATTTCCCTAGTAGCGCTCGCAGCAATGCTGCTGTGGGCTTGTTCTGAAAAACAGCCCGAGCAAAGAGCCTACGATCCTGCGCATGACTATTTCTCCTTCGCGAACACGGAGCAATTCACAACCGAGCACATCGCGCTGGACCTGATCGTCGATTTCGAAGCGAAAAAGCTCCTCGGCAGTGCGACGCTGAAACTGCGAAAGCTCGATCCAGCGGCCACCGAAGTGATTCTGGATACTCGCGATCTGACTATCCACGGCGTTCAGATCGATCTGGGTAACGGTTATCCGACGGCTGTGGACTACCGTTTCGGGGATCGTGACAAGGTCCTGGGAACGCCTTTGTTCATTAGCTTGCCGGACGACGCTCATTCTTCTGAGACCTTTGCTCTTACACTCGACTATGAGACCAGCCCGGACTCGACGGCCCTGCAGTGGCTGCCTGCGGAATTGACGGCTGGAGGCAAGCATCCGTTGATGTTCTCGCAGTCGCAGACCATTCATGCGCGCAGCTGGATTCCCTTGCAGGATACGCCTGCCGTCCGCGTTACCTACGAGGCGAGAGTCAGGACGCCGGCCGAACTGCTGGCCGTGATGAGTGCGGACAACGACCCCCTCACGCCACGTGGCGGCGAGTACCGTTTTGACATGCCACAACCGATTCCGTCCTACCTGATCGCCATCGCGGTGGGCAATATCTTTTTCGCACCGCTTGGCGAGCAGACGGGCGTGTATGCGGAACCGGAGCTTCTCGATGCGTCGGTCTTTGAATTCGCGGACACGCAGGAAATGCTGGAGCAGGCGGAGAAGCTGTTCGGTCCGTATGAGTGGGGCCGTTACGATCTGCTGGTATTGCCGCCGAGTTTCCCCTACGGCGGCATGGAAAATCCGCGCTTGTCCTTTGTAACGCCAAGCCTGCTCGCCGGTGATCGCAGCCTGGTGTCGGTCATTGCGCATGAGCTGGCACATTCCTGGTCCGGCAATCTTGTCACCAATGCGACCTGGCGAGACCAATGGTTGAATGAAGGAATGACCAGTTACCTGGAATCTCGTCTGATGGAGGTGATCTACGACAAGGATCGGGTAGACGAAGAGCGAGTACTGCTCTATCGGGAATTGTTGCTGGACCTCGAAACCGTGCCAACGGAATTTCAGGCCCTGGCGCCCCGTCTCGAAGGCGGTGACCCCGACGATTTCCAGGGTACGATTCACTACAGCAAGGGACAGTTGTTCCTGCAGTACCTTGAGAACGCGTTTGGGCGCGAAGTATTCGACGGCTTCCTGTCTTCCTACTTTGAAGAGTTCGGATTCCAAACGATCACCAGCGAACGTTTCCTGGATTTCCTGGACGAAACGCTACTGCAACAGGAGACGAGTAAGGTGAGTCGCTTGCAGGCCGAGCGGTGGATTTATCAACCAGGACTTTCCGAGGAAGTGCCGCTGCCGAGTTCCTCGACACTCGACGGGGTAGAGGCCCTGGCGATGGCATGGGCAAATGGCGAGACAGACCTCTCAGAAATCTCAACAGACGGCTGGAGTCCCCAGGCGACCGTGCATTTCATCAACAGTTTGCCGGCGAATATTGCGGGCGATCGACTGCAGCAACTCGACGAAGCTCTGGGATTCAGTGCGACGCGCAATGCCGAGATCGGGCGAACGTGGTTCATACAAGTTGCACAACGGAGACACACCGATGCCTACGAGGCGCTGCGACAGTACCTGCAACGCCATGGCAGGGGGAGGCTCATACAACCTGTGTACCTCGAGCTCGCCCAGAATGGCTCAGACCTGGAATTGGCAAGAGAAATTTTCGCGAGCGCCCGGAACGCCTATCACCCGCTGACCGACGCGAGCATAGCCCGCGTCCTCGAAGTGACTGGTCGATGAAAAGCGCGTGCCCGCGAGCCAGCGTTGAAAGCGATTGGGTATTGCAGAATGCGGTCTATGAGGCATTAACCAACGCCGTAAGTCTCTAAGGGTCTTTGGCAATACGTAGCCCGAGCGACGGCAATCGCAGGATCGTTCGGCCGGTAAATACGTATCGCGCCGCGGTCGGCGGCGGGGTTAGTCTGTGGTAATGAACGAAGGCCAGGTTCTGTTATTGACAGCGGCATCGGTAGCGTTTCTGCACACGATGCTGGGCCCGGATCATTACGTCGTCTTCACGGCGATGGGTAAAGCCCGCGGCTGGAACCTGGCACGGACCCTGAGGATCACGCTGTATTGCGGCATCGGTCACGTGCTGAGTTCGATGGTCATTGGCGGCATAGGTTTGCTGCTTGGCGCGCAGATGGCTTCACTCGTCGAGATCGAGAGTTGGCGGGGTAACGTGGCCGGTTGGGCATTGCTTGCCTTCGGTCTGATGTATTTCGCCTGGGGGCTTCGACAGGTCGGGCGGGATCGCAGCCACACGCACGTGCACGTGCATGGTGAGGTCGTTCACGTTCACGAACATGACCACCATGACGAACATGCGCACGTGCATGATCAGGGCGCCGGTCATTCGATCACGCCCTGGGCGATGTTCGTCATTTTCGCATTTGGGCCATGCGAAGCGTTGATACCGTTGTTCATGTATCCGGCGGCACAACAGAGTGCGGGACTCATTATGGCGGTCGCCCTTGTTTTCGGCACGGTCACGCTGGCCACGATGCTTGCGCTCGTTGCGATTACCAGCGTCGGACTGGATCGCCTCAGGATACCGTTGGCTGGTCGCCGATACGCGCACGCCGTTGCGGGCGCTTCGGTTGCGTTGTGTGGCGGCGCGATCAGTTTTCTCAGTTTTTAAGCGGCCACGTGGCAGATAGTAACGCCTGACTTTGATTCGCCGGCCGACCGGGATTTGCCGGGCTATTTTGATTCGCAAGTTCCAGTATAATCGAGCGCTCGCCTCATCCTCCGGAGCCGCAATGCAGACCACTCTGCTCGACCAGGGCATCACGCTCATGCTTGTGGGCATGGGCACGGTATTCGTATTCCTGACCATGCTGGTCGCCGGGATGTCGTTGATGGCCGGGATGGTGAAGCGTCTCACCCGGGTGTCGGCGGCAGCAAGCGTGAGCGATCTGGACGTCGCTGTAATCACGGCAGCTATCGCGCAGCACCGAAAGACCGACAACTAAAAAACGAGCGGACTACCAATGAGTGACAAAAAACCCCTCGGAATCACCGAACTGGCATTGCGCGACGCTCATCAGAGTTTGTTGGCGACGCGCATGCGCGTTCACGATATGCTGCCGATTGCCGGCAAGCTCGATCAGGTCGGATTCTGGTCGATCGAATCGTGGGGCGGCGCAACCTTCGACGCCTGCATACGTTACCTGGGCGAGGATCCGTGGGAGCGTATTCGCCTCCTCAAAGAGGCGATGCCGAATACGCCACAGCAGATGCTGTTTCGTGGTCAGAACATACTCGGCTATCGTCACTACGCGGACGATCTTGTCCACAAGTTCGTGGAACGTTGCGCCGTCAACGGCGTCGATGTCTTTCGCATTTTCGATGCTCTGAACGACCTCAGAAATCTCGAAACAGCCGTCAAAGCGACGCTTGCCGTCGGCAAACATGCGCAGGGCACGATGAGCTACACGGTCAGTGACGTGCACACGATGGACCTCTGGGTCGACATGGGCAGACGCATCGAGGATATGGGCGCACACTCGATCTGCATCAAGGATATGGCCGGTCTGTTGCGCCCGTATGTGGCATTCGAGCTCGTCAGTCGCCTCAAGAGCGCTGTCGACATACCGATTCACATGCAGTGTCACGCGACAACGGGGCTGTCTACGGCCACCTGTGTCAAAGCGGCCGAAGCGGGTATTGACAATATCGACACGGCCGTTTCCTCGATGAGCATGACGTACGGACACTCTCCAACCGAATCGCTCGTCGCAATCCTTGAGGGAACAGACCGCGATACGGGGCTGGATATCGAACTCATCGAGGAGATTGCCGCGTATTTTCGTGACGTTCGCAAGAAGTACGCCAAATTCGAAGGCGCACTGAAGGGCGTCGATTCGAGAATACTGGTGGCCCAGGTACCGGGTGGCATGCTCACGAACCTCGAAAACCAGTTACGAGAGCAAAACGCAAGCGACAAGCTCGATGAAGTTCTCGACGAGATTCCTCGCGTGCGCGAAGATCTGGGCATGTTGCCGCTGGTGACTCCGACGTCGCAGATCGTCGGGACGCAGGCCGTTATCAATGTCCTGTCCGGTTCGCGTTACACCAACATCACCAAGGAAACGGCAGGTGTTCTCAAAGGGGAATACGGCGCGACGCCAACACCAGTTGATGCGGAATTACAGGCGAAGGTACTTGAAGGGGCGTCGCCCGTTACGTGCAGGCCGGCCGATTTGCTCGAGCCAGAACTTGAGCATCAGACCGAAGAGCTCAGGAAGCTGGCGAAAGAACGCGACATTAAGCTGGCCGATGCGGTCGTCGATGATGTGCTGACGTACGCGCTTTTCCCGCAAATCGGTGCAAAGTTCCTGGAGAATCGCGACAATCCCGACGCATTCGAACCGGCGCCCACCGCAGAAGCCGAGGTGACGCCGGCAGCAACACAACCAACCGCGGGCGGGACAAGCCTCTATTCGGTACGAGTCAATGGCAAGGAGTTCGAGGTTGAGGTTGCCGAAAGTGGCGCGCTTGCCAGCGTCAGTGCCGCCGCGCCCCGAGGCGAGGCCGCATCGTCGACGTCGGGCGAGCCTGTCAACGCGGCACTCGCGGGCAATATCTTCAAGGTTCACGTGGCACTGGGTGCCGCTGTAAACAAAGGCGATCCGTTGCTGATCGTAGAGGCGATGAAGATGGAAACGGCGGTCGTTGCGCCACGCTCCGGCACTGTAACCGACATTTTTGTTCGCGAAGGCGATTCAGTCAGCGTAGGCGACGCGCTCGTGGCAATCGCCTAGTGAAAGGCTGATCGATGGAGATGATCGAGCAAATCTGGACCGGTTCCGGTATCTACCAGATCACGGCGGGGCAGGCCATCATGCTCGGGATCTGCCTGTTGCTGCTCTACCTCGGCATCGTGCGGAAGTTCGAGCCGCTGTTGCTGGTAACGATTGGCTTTGGCGGCCTGCTGAGCAACATTCCCGGTGTCGAGATAGCGACAGGCGACGGACTGCTGCATTTGTCCTATGTCGTCGGTATCGAAACCGGCGCATTTCCGCTGATCATATTTATGGGTGTGGGCGCGCTGACGGACTTCGGCCCATTACTTGCCAATCCCCGAACGCTGTTTCTCGGCGCCGCTGCGCAGTTCGGCATATTTGCGACCCTGCTCGGTGCGCTGGGCCTGACCCAACTGGGCTGGATGGACTTTTCCCTGCGCGAGGCAGCCGCCATCGGCATCATAGGCGGTGCCGACGGACCTACGGCCATCTACGTGGCGGGCAAGCTCGCTCCTCACCTGCTCGGCGCGATCGCGGTGGCCGCCTATTCGTACATGGCACTGGTACCGCTGATTCAGCCGCCGATCATGAAGCTGTTGACGACCGAATCGGAACGCAAGATCGAAATGGTGCAACTGCGCGAAGTCTCCAGGGCCGAACGCATCATATTTCCGTTGCTCTTGTTGTTGCTCGTTGCACTCCTGTTGCCTTCGGCCGCGCCGCTGCTGGGAATGCTGTGCTTCGGTAACCTGATGCGTGAGTGCGGGGTCGTGGACCGCCTGTCCGACACGACGCAGAACGCACTGATCAACATCGTGACGATATTTCTCGGCCTCGCGGTCGGCTCCAAACTCAGTGCAGCCCAGTTCCTCGTCCCGAGCACGCTCGGCATTCTGCTACTGGGAATGGTCGCGTTCGCGATCGGCACGGCGAGCGGCGTGATCATGGGCAAGTTGATGAACAAGGTATCGACACAGCCGATCAACCCGCTAATCGGCGCCGCAGGCGTTTCGGCAGTACCGATGGCAGCGCGCGTTGCCAACAAGGTCGGGCTCGACGCCAACCCGCACAATATTCTCCTGATGCATGCCATGGGGCCCAACGTCGCCGGCGTTATCGGATCGGCCGTGGCCGCCGGCATCATGATAATGTTCGCATCGTGAACGATTACCTAGCTGGAAGTGAAGCCAATGTCGTTATCAATTGTCATTCCCGCAAAGAACGAATCGGCCTCCATCGGTTCCGTTGTGGCAGCGGCTGCGGAAGCTTATCCGGATGCCGAGATCATTGTCGTGGACGACGGTTCCACTGACACGACCGCCGAAGTCGTGCGTGCAGCCGGTGCGACGCTGGTTCAGCATCCCGAGAGCCTCGGCAATGGTGCGGCGGTCAAAGCCGGGGCGAGAATTGCCGGGGGCGACATCATCGCGTTCATGGATGGCGACGGCCAGCATGATCCGAGGGAGCTTGCGCCGCTGTTGCAAAAGCTCGAAGACGGTTATGACATGGCGATTGGTGCGCGCGATACCGGGTCGCACGCGAACATGGGCCGCCTGTTCGCGAACGGCCTTTACAATGGCGTTGCTTCGTTGCTGACGGGCCGCAGGATCCCGGACCTGACATCCGGTTTTCGCGTTGCGCGAGCGAAACTGTTCAAAGAATTTCTTTACCTGCTGCCCAATGGCTTTTCGTATCCAACGACGATCACCATGGCCTTCCTGCGTTCGGGCTATCCCATTTGCTTCGAGCCGATCACGGCGGCCAGGCGCGTTGGCAAAAGCCACATCCGGCCGATTCGCGATGGCGTGCGCTTTATGGTGATTATTTTCAAGATCGCCACGCTGTATTCGCCGCTGAAGATATTCCTGCCGATCAGCGGCTTGTTCTTCGCAACCGGTCTCGGCTACTACGCGTATACGTACGTGACGTCCGGCCGATTTACCAACATGAGCATGCTGGTCTTCAGCGCCGCCGTCATCATCTTCCTGATCGGCCTGATTTCGGAACAGATCACGGCGCTGACCTACAGCAAGTCGTGACGACTATCGGTTGAAGTGATCCTCCAGCACCTGTGCCACGCAGGCTGTCAGGCGCTTGCCGGTTTCTATGTGCAGAAATTCGTTGGGACCGTGTGCGTTCGACTTCGGTCCCAAAAGTCCTGTGATCAGGAATTGTGCATCCGGGAAACGTTCTCCGAGCATGCCCATGAACGGAATCGTGCCACCCGTTCCCATGTACATCGACGGCTTGCCGAAAAACGCGTTGGATGCTTTGTGCATTGATGCTTCGAGCCACCTGGCCACCGCCGGCGCATTCCATCCCGCCATCGTGGATTCGACCTTGAAAGATACTTTCGCCAGAGGTGGCGTATCAGCCTCGAGCGCGGTTTTGACGGCGCTCGCAGCTTCGTCCGCATCGCAAGTCGGTGGCAGACGGAATGACAACTTCAACGTCGTGTACGGCAGCAATACGTTGCCGGCGTCGACCATCGCCGGCATGCCATCGGCACCCGTGACGGCCAGTGTCGGCCGCCAGGTATTGTTGAGCAACAGCTCGGCGTGAGATTCATCGGGCATTGGATCGTCCACAGCCCAGGGGAATTTTTCGTACACTGATTGCTGTAGCGTTTCAGCGGCGAGTTTTGCTTGTTCGAGGCGTTGCTCGGGAATATCCATGTGCAGCGCTTCGGTCAGAATCTGCCCGTTCGATTCATCCTCGATGCGGCTGAGCAACTGACGGGCTGTGCGAAAACTCGACGGTACGACACCGCTCGCGGTGCCTGAGTGCACACCCTCGGTCAGTACGTCTGCGCGCAGAGTGCCGGTCAGGTTGCCGCGTAATGATGTCGTACACCAGAGCTGGTCGTAGTTGCCGCACTCGGCGTCCAGGCAGACCACGAGGTCGGGTGAACCGATGCGGTCTTCGAGCAGGTCGATGTAGTACGGCAGATCGAAACTGCCGCTTTCCTCGCACCCTTCGACGATGACCACGCAGTTGGCGTGCGGAATGCCCTGTTCCTGCAATGCGCGAATTGCGGTCAGCGACCCGAACGTCGCATAGCCGTCATCGGCACCGCCACGGCCATATAACTTGCCGCCCTTGATGACGGGCGTCCACGGGTCGAGGTCATCATCCCAGCCACTGAATTCGGGCTGCTTGTCATAGTGCCCGTAGAGCAGCACGACATCGTCAGACTGGCCCGGAATTTCGATGAACAGAATCGGCGTGCGCCCCTTGATCCGGACGACCTCGATTTGTATGCCTTTGATCGGCTGTGTGCGGCACCACGCCTCGAGCATCTTGACGGCCGTTTCCATATGGCCGTTTTGTTCCCAATCCGGGTCAAAATGTGGCGACTTATTCGGGACTTTTATGTACTCGGCAATTTCCGGGATGATCGAGTCGTCCCACATTTTTCCGACGAAGTCGGCGGCAGTTTTGGTATCCATGTTGTTGTCTTATTTCCCGGTCAGGGAACGAATGAAGGTCTTGGTCATACGTTCGGTGGTGATGAAAAACCAGCTGTACTGGTCGTGATAATCGGCCAGCGGATTTGCAGCGAGAATCTCCTCTTCGCTCATGCCCTTGTCTATAAGGGCTTTCACGCGCGCCTCGGCATCCTTAAGCATGGCCAGGTCTTGCTCGAGGCCCATGCGGGTGCCTACCGGACCATGACCCGTCAGGAACTTCGTGTCTTCGTTAGCCATATCGATGAGCTGTTGCATGCCGGCTATGTAACCTGAAACGGTTCCGCCGCTGTCGAGGTCGATGAAGGGAAACAGGCCACGGAAACTGAGATCACCTGCGGCAATGACGTTTGCGTTGCGGAAGTGGATTATCGCGTCGCCGTCCGTATGCGCCTTCGGGACATGTATGGCGATTGCCTCCTCATCGTTAACGTGAAATGTCATACGGTTCGAGAACGTTATGACGGGCAGGGCACCTGGTCCTGAATTGAGTTGTTCGTCGCCAGCCATGCGCTGGCGCAATTTGTCGTGTGAGACGACAACGGCGCCTTTCTCGCTGACATAGACATTGCCGCCGACATGATCACCGTGTGCATGTGTGTTGATGACGAAATCGATAGGGCGGCCTGCAATCTCCTCCGCTTTGGCGACGAGAGCCGGGACCGTCGTTTCCATGACATCGTCAATCAGGACAACGTATTCGTCGCCGACGAGTAGCCCGACGCCTCCGCCGACGAAGTCGGCAGGTTCATTGAGCGCGAATCCGTCGTTCGTATTGCCGATCTGGTAGATTCCGGGCGCGACTTCGACGGCCGCGAACGGACTTGCGGATTCTTCGGCTGACGCGAACGGCGCCAGGGCCAGCAGCAGCAGGACGGTTTTTCTCATCGCTATCTCCGAATTCGGTGGGACAGCGATTGTAACCTCGAAAACAGCGTTACTGGCGACCCGGGAACGAGAATTGCGCTTTTTCGCGCACCCCGCCTGAGGGCCAGCGCTGCGTAATGGTCTTGCGACGCGTGTAGAAGCGAACACTGTCCGGTCCGTAGGCGTACAGGTCGCCGAACAACGAACGCTTCCAGCCGCCAAAGCTGTGGTAGGCCACGGGTACCGGCAAGGGCACGTTAATACCGACCATGCCGACCTTGATGTTGTCCGCGAAATAGCGAGCGGCTTCGCCGTCCCGCGTGAAGATGCAGGTGCCGTTACCGTATTCATGGCCGTCAATTAACTGCATTGCCTGTTCTTCGGACTCGGCACGTACGACGCAGAGTACCGGGCCGAATATTTCTTCCTGGTAAATGCGCATGTCTGCCGTGACCCGGTCGAACAGGCAAGGACCGAGAAAGAAGCCGTCTTCATGACCGTCGACGACCAGGTCGCGGCCGTCGGCGACAAGATCGGCACCTTCTTCAACGCCCAGGTCT
>Ga0265303_10003347_pt1 | contig 10067 bp, 8 predicted proteins | sample Helome_2_FD_192494 | JGI IMG/M metagenome (GOLD analysis project Ga0265303, IMG submission 192494) | Marine sediment microbial communities from subtidal zone of North Sea - Hel_20160317 (Illumina Assembly) | ecosystem: Environmental > Aquatic > Marine > Subtidal zone > Sediment ... | reverse complement strand
CAGAGTCATCCCCGACAAGCGCTTCACCTTCCGTGCTCCTAAGGGCACCCACAAGGTGAACCCGTAGGTGACAGCGTCGGGGGGCGGTACTGCCCGAGCCACTGACGCTGACACTGACGCTGTTTCGAGATGAGCTCTTGGAGTGCACTGACTAGGGCCGCCGGGTCGTCTTGCGGTACTAGGGCGTCTTTTGGCAGGTGCTGGGCGAGGCCATCGAGGTGGGTTGCGACGACGGGGAGGCCTCTCGCGATCGCCTCGAAGATCACCGTCGGCACGCCGTCGCTTGGGTGCGACGGTACGATCAAGGCGTCGCAGCTTCGGAGCAGTTTCTCTTTTCGTGCCCCGCGGACCCAGCCCTCGAAATGGGCGTTTATATCGAGGTGGCGTGCGAGCGCCTCAAGACGGCGTCGCTCGGGACCGTCGCCTCCGAGTCGAATGCTGACGTCGTCAGGAAGACTGGCCACCGCCCGTATCAAGCGATCGACTCCTTTGACCGGCACCAAGCGACCCAAAAAAAGCAGGGTAAAGCCCTCGATGTCCAGCTCGCTGCGCCATTGTTCCCGGTGATTTGCCCCGGGCGGTGGTGGCTCGATCGGCATCGGTCCGATGTGCGTCGTCTTTGAGCCCGGCTCGAGCTGCGCGATGGAGAGGAACTGGTTTTGCAAGTCCTCGGTCAGGAACCACATCGACGTGGCGCCGCGCGCGATCTGTCGCGCGACCGTGCGAGCTCCCGGAAGTCGAGAAAGCCATCGCACGTCGGTGGCATGACAGATGCTGAGATGAGGGCGCCCCTTTGCATTCGCTGATGCGACCCATCCGTTTGGCAGACACCAATGACTCACGAGCGCGTCGCAATCATCGACAAGTCGTACGGCGGCTGTCAGTGCGGTGGTGAAGCTCAGGGCGCCCAGCCACGCCGTAGGGTGCGTTCGCAGCGTGTCGGGCGCTCCACTTCCGTAGAATGTCTGCTGTAGGCCACGCGGGCGGGCATAAGGCACCCAGCAAACATCGATACCCGGCCATCGCGGAGCGGATCGCTGGCGGGCTGGCTCCGGGGCGAGCACGCGAATTTCATGACCATGCGCCGCCCACTCACGCGCTAGGGCGAGCACGAAGGCGCCACTGCAGTCGCCTTCGAAGCGCGGAAAGCTCGTCGTGAGTAGTCCGATCTTCATGTTGGCCGCTGCCGGCGTTCACTCGACGGTGACGGTTTTTGCGAGGTTGCGGGGCTGATCCACGTCGGTGCCTTTGTGGTCGGCGACACAGTAAGCGTAGAGCTGCAGCGGAACCACCGAGACGAAGGGAGTCAAGGCTTCGTGGGTGGGCGCGATCTCGACGAACGCATCGCACAGGGCCTGCGCCTGGGAATCACCCTCGACGGTGACCGCGATGATCTTGGCTTCGCGGGCGCGGGCTTCTTGTAGGTTGCTGAGGACTCGATCGTAGTGACGATCGCGGGGCAACAGGACGATCACCGGCACATGCGCGTCGAGCAAAGCGATCGGGCCGTGCTTCATCTCTCCCGCCGCGTAGCCCTCGGCGTGCACGTACGAAATCTCTTTTAGCTTGAGGGCGCCTTCGAGGGCCATCGGAAAGCTCAGGCCACGACCCAGAAACAGTACGTCCCGCGCATCCGCGAAGCTGCGCATCATGTCGTTGATCGCATCGTGCGTGGACTTGAGCCGCTCCTCGATCAAGTGCGGCACACGAGCCAGGCCCTCGACGATCTCGGCCGCCTCTGCGTCATCGATGACTCCGCGGCGGCGACCGAGCCAAATGCTGAACATCAAGAGGTTGGCGAGCTGAGCCATGAAGCACTTGGTGGAGGCGACGCCGATCTCCGGGCCTGCGTGCGTGTAGAAGCTTGCATCCGCCATCCGTGGGATGGCGCTTCCGATGACGTTCGCGATCGTCAGTACTTTGGCTCCTTTTTGCTTGGCTTCGCGCGCGGCCATCAATGTGTCAATTGTCTCGCCGGACTGGCTCACCGCGATCACCAGATCTCCCTGACCGATGACAGCGTCGCGCCCTCGAAACTCACTTGCAAGCTCGGCGATCGCGGGCACCCCCGTGAGCTCTTCGATCCAATACCGGCCGGCAATCGTCGCGTGGTGGCTCGTGCCACACGCCAAGAGGACCACGCGTTGGATCGCTTCGGCGTCTTCGTCGGTCAATCCGATCTCGAGCGCATTCACGTCGGCGGTTTCGCGATCGAGACGTCCACGGAGCGTATCTTCGAGCGCCCGAGGTTGCTCGAAGATCTCTTTCAACATGAAGTGCTTGTATCCTCCCTTTTCCGCCATGACGGGAGACCACGAAATCCGGCGCGTGTCGCGCTCGACCGGCGTTCCTTGGATCGTCGACAGCGAGAAACCTGTCGATTCGAGAACGGCGATCTCGCCGTCTTCAACGAAGAGCATCTCGTCGGTGTACGGAAGCAGGGCGGGAATGTCGCTAGCGCAGTACATTGCGTCCCGCGAGACCCCTAGGACCAGTGGCGACGCGTTTTTCGCGACGATGATACGGTCGACTTGCTCGGTGGAAAGGACGGCAATCGCGTACGCGCCCTCCAAGTGCGCAAGTGAGCGCCGAACCGCCGCCAAAAGATCGTGCCCCGCTTGAGTCTCTCTATGAATGAGGTGCGCGACGATCTCGGTGTCGGTGTCACTGCTCATCTCAAATCCGGCCGCCTCGAGCTCTTGGCGAAGCTCGAGATGGTTCTCGATGATGCCGTTGTGCACCACGGCAATCGGGCCCGCGACGTGCGGGTGCGCGTTGATTTCCGAGGGGCGACCGTGGGTTGCCCAACGCGTGTGTCCGACCCCAACGGTTCCGGTGAGCGGATTTTCCGCGAGGGCCTTTTCGAGGTTTCGGAGCTTGCCGACCGCTCGGACCAGCTCGATGCGACCATCATCGTGGACCGCAAGCCCAGCCGAATCGTAGCCACGGTACTCGAGGCGCCGAAGCCCGTCGAGCAAGATCGGCGCTGCTTGCTCGTTCCCTACGTACCCGACGATCCCGCACATGGGGCCAATCTAGTGGATGGGAGCCGCGGGCGCATCTTTGGGGCGGCGTCGTGCACCTTTGGAACGGGACTGCGCACTGAACTCGGCTTTGACCTCGCCGTCGGGCGAGATGACGGTGACCGGGCCGAACTGCCTGAGCGACTCCGCGAAGTCGGCCGCTTGCCCGACGATGACCACCAGTGCCTTGCCTGGTTTGATGTATTCACGGGCCGCGTAAAGCGCTTCAGAGCCGCTCGTTGCGCGGATGGCCTTGCGATACCTGTCCCAATAGTCGTCGGGCAGCTCGAATGTCCGAAGCTCCACAACGAGATCGGCAAGCTTTCCGGGCGTATCGACCCGAAGTGGGAAAGAATCGCTCAAGTAGCGCTTGGCGTTCGCAAGCTCGTCTACCGAGGGCTGCTCTTTGACGATGACATCGAGATGCTCGAAGAAGGCGCCGATCGCCTCGTTGGTGACGTCGGTCCGGACCGAAGCGTACGCGATGAACGGTCCAGTTTGTACCCGTTCTGCGACGGTGCTGTATGCGCCGTAGGTAAGGCTTCGCTTTTCGCGCAGGTCCATGAAGAGTCGCGAAGCCGCCGACCCGCCGAGGACTTGGTTGGCCACCATGAGCGGGATCCAAACGCGGTTGGCGCGCGGGAGCGCGAGGTTGCCGATGTAGATGACCGATTGGACGGAGCCCGGTCTATCGACGACTACGATCCCCCGAGCCTCGCGTGCAGGCATGTTGCCGTAACTCGGGATGGCTCGCCTGCCTGGTTTCCACTTCGCGAAGTCCTTCTTGGCGGCGGCGACCACCTGCTCGGGGCTGATGTCTCCGGCGACCACGAGGAAGGCATTCTTGCTGACGAAGTACTTGCGGTGCCAGCGAACCATGTCCTGGCGGGTCACCTTCCTCACCGCAGCCTGCGTGGTGTCGACCGCTGCATACGGGTGATCACCGTAGAGCTTCTCGTAGAAGGTACGCCTTGCGATGTAGCCGGGCTCCCGTTCGGCGAGCGCGAGACGGTCGAGCTCGCGTTTCTTCAGCTTGGCCAGCTCATCGGCCTTGAATGCGGGCTCGCTCGCGACCTCGGCGAGAATCGATATCGCGACGTCGAACTGGCCAGCCAACGCGCGGATGCCGACGTAGGTATTCTCTTCGTCGGAGCTGGCCCAGAGATCGGCACCGAAAAACTCGACATCTTCTGCGAGCCGAGCGCTCGTTCGTTTCGTCGTGCCCTCTTTCAACATCGAGGCGACCAACCCGGCGAGACCCGGAAGCTTTGGCGGATCGGATTCGGCTCCGCTGCTCACGACGAGTGTTGCGTACACGACCGGGAGCTCGTTCGCGACGATGGTGTTGACCTGGAGTCCGTTATCGAGTTGTGTGATCTCGACAGGTGGGAGGGAAACATCCTTGGGCTCACCCGGCGCCGGTGGCGGCTCTCGTGTCGATCGCTCCGCGGTTTTGGCGGCCTGCGCGGTTTCGGACTCGAGAGGAGCGGCTCCCTTCGGACCGCACGCGGTGACGATGAAGAGCGCATAAAGGCTCACGGAGACGAACGGAAATCGAAGCCGCAACATCACTTCTCCTCCGAAGCAGGCCGTGAGCCAGGCAAGACGTCGAGCACCGTGCGGTTATTCGCGCCGAAGTACTTCTTTGCGACAAGCCGAATGTCGTCACGCGACACGGCCAAGTAGTGGTCGAGCTCGAGCATGAGGAGATTCGCGTCGCCCGAATAGAGCTCGAACTCTGCGAGGTTCTGGGCGCGCGCCATGTTCGATTGAAGCCCGAACACGAACGCGGCACTGATCCGGTTTTTGGCCTTCTCCAGCTCGCGCGCGGTGACGCCTTTCTTCGCGATCCGAGAGAGCTCGGAGTACACGACACCCTGAGCTTCTTTGGGCGGGTGCCCACTCGACATCACCGCCCACACCGAAAAGAGGTCCGGACCCCGTCTGTCGTCGGTGCCCACGGCCACGTCTTGGCAGATCTCTTTCTTCTTGATGAGTGTCTGGTAGAGGCGGCTCGACTCGCCGTCACCGAGAATCAGAGAAAGCATTTCGAGGGGATAGTGATCGGGCGTCCGGCTTGCGGGGATGTGATACGCCAGGTGAAACGCGGGAAGGGTCGCGTTCGTGTCGTACATCGTTTCGGTGCGCACTGCGGTTTGCATCGGCGGCTCCGGTTCGACGAATGGTGTGCGCTCGTGCGAGGCGATGGAACCGAAGTACTTTTCGACCAGTTGCATGGCGCGATTTGGGTCGAAATCGCCGCTGATGCTCAGCACGGCGTTGTTGGGAGCGTAGTACATGTCGAAGAACTCTTGGACGGCCTCTAGCGGTGCATCGACGAGGTCTTGCATGTCGCCGATCGTCGAGTGCGCGTAGGGCCAGTAGTCTCCGTAAGCGAGCTCGTTGATGCGGAGCATGCTGGGCACATACGGCTGGTTGTCGATACGCTGCCGTCGCTCCTCCATCACCGTTTGCCGTTGGTTCTCGAAGTTCTCCTGCGTGATCGCGAGGGAGCGCATGCGATCGGCTTCGAGCCAAAGCCCGAGGGCGAGCTCATTGGCGGGAAGCGTCTCGAAATAGTTGGTGCGGTCGTTGCTCGTGGTGCCGTTGGCGTCGCCGCCGCGGTTGATGATCAAGCTGAAGTGCTCACCCTTGTCGATATTGGCCGAGCCTTGGAACATCATGTGCTCGAAGAGATGTGCAAAGCCGGAGCGCCCCTTCGTTTCGTTGCGCGACCCAACGTCGTAGTAGACCGCCACGGCGACCGTCGGAACAGTGTGGTCCTCGCTCAGCACGACCCGCAACCCGTTGTCGAGCGTGGCTCGAGTCACCTGCAGATTCGGTAGAGTAGACGCCGCGAGCTCGGCACCCGCATGACCGCGAGGGAAGCCGACTTGAATCACGAACACCGAGGCAAAGAGAAACACTGCGGTCGCCCGGCTCATCAAAGATCGCTTCATGTCTCTCCCGTCGACACGTCAAAACCAAAAGAACTTCGGAAGTCGCTACCACATTCGCCCCTCAGGGCAAAGCGGTTGACGAGTTGCTGTGTTTTACGGACACTCCACGACCCCATGACCGCTGCCGTGCTTTCGATCGGGACCGAGCTCACACGTGGAGAGTTGGTCAACACCAATGCTGCGTGGCTCTCCGAAGAGCTCACCCAACTCGGCTTCGAGGTCGTCGAGCATGCGACCGTCGACGACGACCTCGAGCGAATCGTGACGCTCATCCGTCACTTTTCGGAAACGCATCAGGTGGTCGTGGCCACTGGCGGTCTCGGCCCGACCAGTGACGATCTCACGACCGTGGCCGCAGCGAAAGCAGCCAAGGTCGGGCTTTTTCGTGACCAAAGCGTCGTCGAGGGCATTCGTCGAAAGTTCGAGGCGTTTGGCCGGGTGATGCCCGAATCGAACGCCAAGCAGGGCGATTTTCCGGAGGGCGCAACCGTGCTCCCCAATGCCGTCGGCACGGCACCGGGCTTCGCGATCGGTTTTGGTAAAGCGCGCCTGTTCTTCGTGCCGGGCGTGCCGCGCGAGATGAAGCATATCTTCGTCGAGTCGATCCGGCCGGCGATCGCTGGGCTTGCCGAGCGCCGCACGCACCAGATTCACATCCGGACGTTCGGAATGACCGAGTCCGGAGTGGCCCAGACGCTGAAAGGTCTCGAAGAAGCGCACCCGGGACTGACGCTCGGCTTTCGCGCACACTTTCCCGAGATCGAGGTCAAGGTCCATGTGCGATCGGACTCGGCCGCCGAAGCGGAGCGCGAGGCGCAAGCGATCGCGGAGAAGGTTCGGGGCGTGCTCGGCCATGCCGTGTTCGGTGGAAGAGACGATTCCTTTCCCGCGGTCGTCGGCAAGGCGCTTCGCGACAAGGGAAAAAAGCTCGCCGTGGCAGAATCCTGTACCGGCGGGCGAGTCGGCGAGATGCTGACCCGCGTACCCGGGAGCTCGGACTACCTGCTTCTCGACGCTGTCGCCTACTCGAACGGCGCGAAAGAGGCTGTGTTGGGTGTGAGCCCAGACGTTTTGCGCGCACATGGGGCGGTCAGCTCGGAGACGGCGGCGGCGATGGCCGAAGGCGTGCTGCGGATCGCCGGCGCAGACATCGCCGTGTCGATCACCGGCGTCGCTGGACCCGGAGGCGGCACCGACGACAAGCCCGTTGGAACCGTGTGGTTTGGCTTGGCTCAACGTGGCGAGCCCACGATCACCCGGCACCGGAAGTTGCCGTGGGGGCGCGACCGCGTTCAAACGCTTTCGGCTTACTTGGCTCTGGAGCTGGTCCGCCGCGCGGCGCTTGGGCGAAATCTCGACCTCGGTGAGCGGTGACGCACCGTCGTGCTAGACGTCCTAGAGATCTCAGGGGGCTTCGCGCGAACTTGACGTATGTGACGAAGCCGACTAAACGCTTGTTCAGTAGCACGAGCTAGCAGGAGGAACCGACGCCATGGCCGACTCGAACCGCGAAAAAGCCCTCAATCTCGCTCTTGCAACTATCGAGAAAGCCTACGGAAAGGGCTCGATTATGCGCCTTGGCGACGCCGGCGCCAAGGTCGAGGTCCCGGTGATCTCGACCGGCGCGATCTCGCTCGACCTCGCGCTCGGGATCGGGGGTTACCCACGAGGTCGGATCGTCGAGATCTATGGCCCCGAGTCGAGCGGCAAGACGACCCTGACCCTCCACGCGATCGCCGAGTGCCAAAAGCTGGGCGGTATCGCGGCCTTTATCGATGCGGAACACGCGCTCGACCCGAACTACGCCCGGAAGCTGGGGGTCAAGGTCGATGAGCTCCTGGTGAGCCAGCCCGACCACGGCGAGCAAGCCCTCGAGATCGCCGACACCCTGGTTCGCTCCGGGGCGGTAGACGCCATCGTCATCGACTCGGTGGCGGCGCTCGTTCCCCGCGCCGAAATCGAGGGGGAGATGGGTGACAGCCACGTGGGCCTCCAGGCCCGCCTGATGAGCCAAGCGCTCCGCAAGCTCACCGGCACCGTGCAGAAGAGCCAGACCATCCTCTTCTTCATCAATCAGATCCGCATGAAGATCGGCGTGATGTTCGGGAGCCCAGAGACTACGAGCGGCGGAAACGCGCTCAAATTCTATGCCTCGCAACGACTCGACATCCGCCGTATCGGGACGATCAAGGTCGGCGATGCGGCCGTTGGAAACCGCTGCAGGGTCAAGGTCGTGAAGAACAAGATGGCGCCGCCTTTCCGGCTTTGTGAGTTCGATATCCTGTTCGGCAAGGGCATCAGCCGCACGGGCGACGTGCTCGATTTGGGGGTCGAAGCCGGCATCATCAACAAGTCAGGTGCCTGGTACAGCTACGGTGACGAGCGCATTGGACAGGGGCGCGACAACGCGCGCACTTTCCTCGAAGAGCATCCCGACATGCTCGCTCAGATCGAACGGAAGCTCCTCCAAAAGCACGATCTCCTCAAGGAGGACACCCCGGCGGAGGCACAAGCGACACCGGGTGCAAGCGACAGATCGAGCGCCGTTTCCCCCGCCAAGGGTGAAGCCGCGAAGCGTCCGCGCCCCAACTGACGGGCTGCCCGTGAACATTCCTTCAGGCTTCTTCCGAATACGGCGGTAAAGCGCTGAAATTACACGGGTATACTCCAAGAAGGGTGTTGACTTTTTCACCGGGTTTTGCTATCTTGATCACGTGCATATAGGTCTTTGCACACAGGCGACAGCCCGTTTGCGACCCGCGCGGAAGGCGCGGGTTTTGTCGTTTGGGCCCCTTAAAGGAGTGTGATTTCATGAGCTTCACCATCGGCGACAAGGCAGTGCATCCGGCCCACGGAGTCGGCGAGATCACCCAGATCGAAGAACTCTCGATCGGTGCCAACAAGATCGATTTCTACATCCTCAAGCTCGTGAACGGGAAGTCGGGCACGATTCGGGTCGCGCTGGACGCGGTAGATCGGGTTGGCCTCCGCCAAGTGATGTCTCGTAGGGCCGCCAAGACCGTCCTCGAAGAGCTCAGCAAGGATGAGATGGCGGTCACGTCGCAGCCTTGGAACCGCCGCTACCGCGAATACACCGAAATGCTGAAGAGTGGCTCTCCCATCGAGGTTGCCAAGGTCCTCCGCGACCTCTCCAAGGTGCGCTCCGACAAAGGCGAGCTCAGCTACGGCGAAAAGAAGCTCATGGAGCAAGCGCGTAAGCTACTGATCACCGAGATGGCGCTTGCCCGTCGGGTCCGCGAGGAGACCATAGAGCGCGACATCGACAAAATCCTAAATTAGAAGTCTTAGCGCGAGGCTTTTTCTTCGTGGCCGGAGCGGGAGAACCGCTTCGAAAGAACGCCGAGAAGGTCTCGGAGCGGGATATCGCGCAGGGTGAGCCCCACCAGCAAGTGGTAGAGGACGTCCCCGGCTTCGGAGGCCACCCGATCGTCCGACTCGCCGATCAGGGCCTGCCCGAGCTCGCCGGCTTCTTCGCGCACCTTGATGTCGATCTTGGTCGGGCCACCATCGAGGAGCGACTTGGTGTAGCTCTGTTTGGCGGTCGAGGCCCGGCGATCCCGAAGGGTACGTTCGAGCCGAAGGAGGGTCGGGGCTGCGCCTACGCTCGACCCCTCGACCAGCCTGCCCACGGTATCGAGCTGCCGGAAGAAGCAGGTGTGCGCCCCGGTGTGGCAGGAGGGGCCCTTGGGGTCGACCAGGTAGATCAGCGTGTCGCCGTCGCAATCGACCCACACTTCTCGAACGGACATCGTATTGCCGCTGCTCTCGCCCTTCTTCCAGAGTTTCTGACGCGAACGGCTGAAGAAATGTGCCTGGCTCGTCTCCAGGGTGCGCTCGATCGCCGCGCGATCGGCGTACGCTACCATGCGCACCTCGCCTGTCTCGGCATCCTGCGCAACGACCGCAACCAGACCCTGGTCGTCGTATTTGAGCGCGTCTAAACCCATGCGGGGGGAGTACGCCAGGGTGGGGGATTGGTAAAGGGGGCGGCAGTGTCAGCGTCAGCGTCAGTGCCAGCGTCAGCGACAGGCGCCACTACCCTTTTGGGTATGCCCTAGCTAGC
>Ga0265303_10003346_pt1 | contig 10067 bp, 9 predicted proteins | sample Helome_2_FD_192494 | JGI IMG/M metagenome (GOLD analysis project Ga0265303, IMG submission 192494) | Marine sediment microbial communities from subtidal zone of North Sea - Hel_20160317 (Illumina Assembly) | ecosystem: Environmental > Aquatic > Marine > Subtidal zone > Sediment ... | reverse complement strand
TATAAAGCTATGACCGTCACCAAGGCTTAATAAGCTATAAAGCTATGACCGGCACCAACGCTTCCACTTTTCTGAACAGCGGAGTCAGTTTCCTATGATGGGCGATATCAGCACTTTTGCCTTTACGATCTCGCTGGCCGCGGTCATCAACGGCCTCGGTATTGTCCGTTTACTGACCACGCTGGCTGAATATCTCCGCGTGCGCGACAAGTTCAAAGTCACGCATTACTGGGTTTATGAACTGTTGCTGCTCTTTCAGTTCCTGCTGCACGTGCTGTTGTGGTGGTCGATGTTTGGCACCCGTGAGGCCGGCGCGTTCAATTTTCTTGGTTATCTCTTCCTGCTGATCGGCCCGATCCTGTTATACCTCGCGACCAGTGTGCTGCTGCCAGAGGTACAGGACGAAACGGTCGACCTCCGGGCGCAGTACTTCCAGCTCGCCCGCGGGCACTTCGCGATAATGGCCCTGATGTTTTTGTGGGGCATATTTCTCTGGCCGGTGCTGGTCGGGAAATTCGCGCCCACCGCGCCGGTGCTGGGCGCCTACTGCCTGTGTGCCGTGGTGCTTGGTTTCAGCCGGAGCCCGAAAGCGCACGCCATACTGGTGCCCGCGTACTGTTTGTTGATGGTGGCGTTCGTCGGGTTTTTTGCCCTCGAGCTGGGCGGTGTGGCGAAGTCGGTGGTCGAGGGCCTGGAATAGAAATCCGGGGACAGTTTACCTATTGCCCGCAAACAGGATCGCCGGGCCGCGTGGGCCAAATGGAAATAGGTAAACTGTCCCCGGAATAAATCAGGTGGTGTCACCCCGAAGCGCCCGCCCCGCCGAATCGCCCACGCTTTTCAGGTGCAGATCCCGCTGCGGGAACGGAATTTCGATGCCGGCTTCGGCCAGTGCGTCGTAAACGTCGGACATGATCGCGCTGGTCGTCGCCAGGCCCTCGTCGAAATCCACCCAGACGTACAGCCGGAAATCGAGCGAGCTGTCGCCGAAACCCCGGAACCGGACGATGGGTTCCGGGTGCTTCAGCACCAGTTCATGGCTATCAGTCACCCTTTCGAGAACGGTGATCACGTCGGCCGGGCGATTGCCGTAGGCGACGCCCACATCCAGCTGCAGCCGGCGATGACGATCTGACAACGTCCAGTTGATGACCTGGCTGGCGATCAGTTCACCGTTCGGTACGATCACCTCGGCACCATCATAGGTTCGCACCCGGCTGGCCCGGATGCCGATGCCCCTGACCACACCGAAAAGCTCGCCGACCTGAATCGTGTCCCCCACCTGGATCGGGCGCTCGAACAGCAGGATGATGCCCGAGATGAAGTTGTTGACCACGTTCTGCAGGCCGAAACCGATGCCCACACTGAGTGCGCCGATGATCAACGTGATTTGGGTCAGGTCGATGCCCGCTGCGGAGGCTGCGAATAGCAGCCCGATGCCGATGATCAGGTATTTCGTCGTCGTCGATATCGTCCCGGGCAGCCCGCGCGCCAGGCGCATTCGGGGCAGTACATCATTGTCGAGAACGAAGCCGACGAAACGCGCCGTTTGCAACGCAATCCAGACCGCCAGCAGGAACAACAGGGCGTTGCCGACGGACAGTTCGTAGGTGCCCAGATTGACCGACGCGGTGAGCAGAGACCCTGCCGCGTTCGCAGCCGCCGGCAAGATATCGAGGTAGCGCAGCGTCAGCCAGATCCAGAAAGCTACGGCAAGCCAGCGCGTGATCCGGCCCAGGCGCTGCAGCAGCAGGGTGCGGTGCAGGTTGACAGCGCGCGAGCCGGTAAAGATCCTGGAATTGAGCAGCAGGCGGAAAAAGTCGTCCAGTACGAAGGTCAGCGCCGTGAGTCCGAGACTGATGTATACAGGCGCGATAATGCTGCCGTTTAGAAATTTCGCCAGCCTTGCCGCGCCCACCAGGTTGGCGACGATGGCAGCGATGAAGGCCAGGATAACAACTCGCCGCACGCCGCGGGCAAGGCCCGCCCAGCGCCACTGCCGGAAGCTCTCCACCTGCAGGGGCTTGCGCACACCGGCAGTCGCTGCCCAGAGTCCCGCGGCTGACATGGCCAGCACGACCAGTCGGCCTGGAACAATGCTGGCAGGGATCAAACTGGCGAAAACCTCCATACCGAACAACGCAGCGACCAGGTAGAACAGCGGCCGCCAGGCCGGTGGCGCGAACGTCGGTATCAACAACAGGATGGGCAGCAGGCTCAACAGGGCGTTGGCCGAGCGAAGGATCAGCGGCATGCTCACGTAGAGCGCCGGGGTCAGGAACAAGACCAGCAGCAGTGCCGACGCCGCCGGCCGCTGCAGTACCCGCACAGATCCAGACATCGCCTCGAGCGCCTGGATGGCGGGGCTGCGGCCCAGTGCCACCATGCCTGCCACGAGTGCTACCAGCAGCCCGAACTGCAGGATGGCCCGGTCCTGGTAGGTCTGCCAGAATTGACCTACGCCGGCCGTCAGTCGCGACAGCAAAGCCCGCAGCACTTCGATGCCGGGCGTATCTTCGGCGCCCGCCAGCATCCCCCATAAGGGGGGTTGGTCCAGCGTGAACAGCTGCCCCTTCGAGACCAGCAAGGCCTTGTCTAGATTTGCAACCACCGTCCTGAGGCGATCTTCCAGCGCCAACAGCTGGTTATCGATTTCCAGCCGTTCCTGGGTTCGCTTGCCTAAGTCCTTGCGTGACTCCGTGATGGACTTCAGCAATTCGCGAATGCGGTCCAGCAGTGCGACGGGCGAGCCGGCCTGCCGTTCCGTCTCCAGTCGGTCGGTCCACTGCACCTCCAGCTCGCGAAGCTGCTCGCGGGCCTTCCCGAGTTCGGCGAGCCGGGTCGCCAGCCTGCTTCGCCAGTCCTCAACGGCCGTCAGGCTCAAACCAGCGCTGCCCCGGCCTTCGCGGAGCTCCGCCTCTGTCATGCGCTCCAGGTCACTGGGATCCAGGTAGGCGTCCAGCCGACTGTCGAAGGTGTCTTCAGCACTGTCGATGAATACCTGGACTGCCTCCAGCCCGGTGGCCAGATCGCCGGTCTTGGCCAGCTCTCGTGTCAGCCGGATCGCTTCTTCCGGGTCCAGGACGCTGGCCTTCGGCGGCGGGCTGGCGGGCTGGGTTTCTGCTGGCGTTGCGCCATTCGTAGTTTGCTGGGCCACGCCGGTGCCGGACACCAGCAAGGCGAGGAGAGCGAGCAGGATGATTGTTGTTCTTTTCATGCCGCGCAATCTAGCAGGAAAATTAGTGTCAGACAGCAATTCCCAAGTCTGTAGGGTGCGCTCTGCGCACCGAAAACGAAACGCCACCGTCTCCGTGGTGCGCAGAGCGCACCCTACAGACTCATGGTGCCGGGACTGCTTGTCTTATTGCCCTCCCCACAAGAATGAGTAGGCAACAATGAACAGGTCGAAGTCATCGCCGGTGTCCTCCCTGGTGTCACCCCGCACATAGGCGAGCTTGATGCCGTTTCTCGGATTGATCGGCAAGCCAACGCTGATGGCCCATAGCGTCTTGCTGGTTTCGTCTGCTTTCTGGACACCACCGATCTTTGACCGGGCGCCGTCCCCGTACGCGCCGCTCAGCGACAGCCAGAGTCCCGGGCGCCAGGTGTAGATCACGTGGCCCTGGACCGCATACAGGGGATCCTGTTCGCGTTCCTGGCCGAGCAGGTCATCGTTGTCGGTGTAAAACCACGCAGACGCTGTCGTTTCCACAGCCCAATGATCCCAGTTATGGACGAGACCGAGCTGCGGTCGAAAACTCCAGCGGTTGCTGCCCAGGTTGATCAGCTTGTCGTTCTGGTACTCCCCGAGAGGGGGGCTGATCTCGAAGCCGAAACCGACAATGGTGTTGTCGTTACGGGGGCGAAACTTCGCACCGCGCTCGGCGGGCGAACCCAGCAGGTTGACCGCAAAGCGAATCACCGGGTCTCGGAAACCCTCACGCTCGGTCGATGCGGGCTGGCCCTCAAGCAGGCCCTCCCAGCGGCCGGTGGAGTAGGGCACGAGGAAGTCGATACGTCCGGACCTGCCGAACACGTCGAGCACGCGCACGTAAGAAAATAGATACGTGTCGATATCGGCAGTGGCGTCTTCGATCTGCAGGGCGGGATCAAAGGCGATGTCGACGTCGGCATAGGTGTAAGCAAAGCCGGCGAAGTTCGCGCCCACGGGCAGGTGCGTCCATCGGCGCGGCTCCAGTGCCTGGGCGAAGGCGGACTGCAGCGGCAGCAGCAGGCACGCGATCCCGACGAATAAGCATCGCTTCCGTGACATTTTCTGGTGAGCCCGAATTTCCGTCTTCCGCTGAAGCCCCGGCTTAACTTGGTGCCGGTCATAGCTTTATAGCTTATCGGGAGGATCTGGTGCCAACCATAGATAAACCCGTACGCTACGACCGGCACGAAGTGGCCCTCAATAAGCTATAAAGCTATGACCGGCACCAACTCGCCGTGACAGGCGCGGGCCGCCGCGTCTCATCCCACCGGGATGGTAATGACAGGCGACTTCTTGTCCGCGCCCGGGTCGGCGAGGCGAATGCCAATCAGGGTTCGCAGGAAGATGAAGGCCCGCTTGCTCTCCGCGTCGGTAGCGTCGATGTAGAACCACCAGTCGCGGAAACGAATCCGGACCGTGGCGTTGTCCGGACGCTCCGCCGAGGAACGGATCCTGACGTATTGTCTTTCCTTCACCAGGGACGCCTGGAGCGGTTCGGCGATGCCGGCCTGGAGGTGGGGCGCGGGAATGTCGACGCCGTCGCCGAACGCGTTCAGAACGTCGAAAGCAGATCGCGTTTGGATGTTGATTTCAGACTTGGAGCGGCCCAGCCCCTGGCGAACGGGCAAGAAGATATCGGCCCCGCCGACTTTCTTTTCGATGCCGAGCAGGTTGAAAAGTTCCTGGACGCTTTCCCGGTGAGAATCCGAGTAGTCGTGCAAAGTCCAGTAGAATTCATTCGCAGTCGCCCCATCGGTGTCGCGTACGACAGTGATTACATTTGCGCGCCGCAACTCGTCGTACAACTCGATGAGGCGGGCGAAACCCTGTGAGGGTGGAGTGCCAAGGGCGAGGAAATTTTGCAGTCCATTGACACGACGGACAGCCACATCCAGCATGTGGCCTGGCCGCTTGGCCTGGGAGCCCAACAGTAGCCACTCGTCTAGCCCGACCGGGGACAGCATCCGCCGCGTGAAGTCCTCACCGCTCAGCGGGACATAGGAAATCGTCGGATTCTCCTCGTAACCGACGCCGGCGGAGAACGGCACCAGGTTGGTTTCGTAGTTGTCGCTGTCACCGATGCCGACGTTGGCGTTGGTCTGGGCGCTGAAACGGAGGTTCGCAGTGACAGCGGCCACCGTGATCATGCCGAAGGTCTCGTCGTACCGCTCGCGCACGATCACGTTCAGGATCTGCTCGTCTTCCGTGCGGTTGATGACCTCGGCGTAGGCACCCCGGCCAGCCGAGATGGACCGCGGACCGACAGCGGCGCAACTGCAGAGCCCGAGTACCGCCACGACGAGCAGGACATTGCGATAGCGAGTTACCCAGACGATGAGTTCTTGCAAGGCCATATCAGCCCCCTCCGTTGTCCCGGCATCCGACCCCGGAATCTTAACTTGGTGCCGGTCATAGCTTTATAGCTTATTGAGGGCCACTTCGTGCCGGCCGTAGAGTACGGGTTTATCTATGGTTGATACCAGATCCTCCCGATAAGCTATTAAGCTATGACCGGCACCAACTCGCACGGATAAGCTATAAAGCTATGACCGGCACCAACCCGCCTCCACGGATAAGCTATAAAGCTATGACCGGCACCAACCCGCCTCGGGACACCGGCACCAACTCGGGACACCGGCATCGTGATGGCACCGCATACCAGCATCCTCCTTTCCGTGCTGTGCCTGTGTTCGGTGCCCGCCGCCCTGGGCGACCCGCTCCAGCCGGACCGTCCCGGGCAGGCGAACCCGCCCACCGTGCTGGCGCCCGGCGTCGTGCAGATTGAGGGTGGCTTCACCTTCCAGCGCGAGACGGACGAGGATCCGGACACCGACACGCTGACAGTGCCCGAAATCGAGCTGCGCCTCGGCGTGCACGACCGGTTGGAGCTCCAGGCATCTGCCGATGGCTTCGTGCGGGAGTGGCGTGACGGCGGCGGCAACCGGAGTGGTGGGAGCGATCTTGGCCTGGCCGCGCGAGCCCTGCTGTGGCGCCAGTCGGCCTGGCGTCCGGCCACGGCTCTGGGTTTCTCGCTGAGCATTCCCACCGGCAGCGGCTTCGCGACCAGCGACGGGGTCGACCCGGAGTTCGCCGTGCTATATGCATGGGACATCGGTCAGCGTTGGAACCTGAACGGCAATTTCGACTTTGCAAGCGAGAGCCAGGGCAACGACGATTCCAGTCGCAATTTCGTCTTTAGCCCCTCGCTGGCCCTTGGTCTGACGATTAACGATCGCGTAGGCGCCTTCATCGAATACTACGGCGCGATCGACGACGATGCGCCGGACCAGCACAGTGTTGACGGTGGTTTCAGCTTCCTGGCAAACGACGATCTACAGTTCGACCTGAGTGCCGGCGCCGGCTTGAACGATGCAGCACCGGACTTTTTCCTCAGCGCCGGTGTGGCTTGGCGCCTTCCCCGCCGCCGGTAGCCATCGGCGGTCTACCGCCTGAAAGGACCAGGTTCGCTGAGTTACGGGGACACGCCGGACACCTGTGTGCTCGCGGATGATTTGCCGATCGACCCCAATAATCAAGGTGACCCCCAGACGCCACGCTCCCGGCGTGCGATCATGCATCTGTCGGCGGCAGCCTGGCGAACACCCCGTTATGACTGAACTGTTTCTTTATTCCCTGTTATTCGTTGGCGCCCATCTCGGCATCGCCGGCACGCCGTTGCGCGGGTTCATCGTCGGCAAGATCGGCGAGGGCTTCTATCTCGTTGTCTACGCGGTGATCTCGCTGGTCACGATTTCGTGGATGGCCGACGCGTACAAGGTGGCGCCCTACGTCGAGACCTGGGGCCAGGTCTATGCCCTGCAGCCCGTGGCGCTGGTGCTGATGGTGCTCGCCTTTTTCCTGGTGGTGGTAGGCCTGACGACGCCGAGCCCGACCCTGGTGGGGGCCGAGGGCCTGCTGAATAAGGAGAACCCCGTGCGCGGCATCCTGCGTATCACCCGCCACCCGTTCCTGATGGGCGTGGCGTTGTGGGCGCTCACTCACCTGGTCGTGAACGGTGACCTCGCCGGCCTGATCCTGTTTGGCCTGATGACGGTGCTATGCATGGTGGGCGCTTTTTCCATCGATCAGAAACGCCGGGCCAAGCTGGGTGACAAGTGGAACGAGTTTGCCGCGCAGACCTCGGTGGTTCCCTTTGTCGCAATCATCCGGGGCCGCAACCGGTTGGCGCTGGGCGAGCTGGGCTGGTGGCGCATATTGCTGGCCATAGTCGGATTCATGGCCATGCTGATGTTCCACTCGCGACTGTTCGGCGTATCGCCGGTAGCGGCGATCGGATAGACAAGAAGCCGGTAGCGGCGATCGGATAGACAAGAAGCCGGCAGCGGCGATCGGAATTCTAGGCTGCCGCCTCCCAGTCACCGGTCTTCTTCAGGAACGGCGAGTAGGCTTCGAAGCGGAAGTCCACCGGCATCGCGGCTTCCACCAGTCGCACGGACCCGATGTCGAAGTGCACGAGCTGCTTCGCACCGTGGAAGTTGTCAACCTCCTCACCGCTCCAGGTGATCTCGGCCGTGGCCGCCACGTACAGCAGGTCACCGGTGTCAAAATCCGGGAACAGTAGCCCGGCGCGTGGGTTCAGCGCCAGGTTGCCGAGCGTGTTGTAGTGGTTGTTGCCGCGGAAGTCCGGGAACGTGAGCCGGTTGTCCGAATCGATGCGCACGAAGCCCGGCTTGCCGCCGCGATGGGACACGTCCGCACCGTGGCTCCGATCGTCGTCATCGGCCGAGTAGTAGGTCGCGATGAAGAAGTGATCAGCCGCGGTGATAATCGCGCGCGCCCGCTCGTTCAGTGAGCTCATGTCAGTCACCGGCAAGGCTGCGCCGGCCTGGTCGACCCGATCGGTCACTTCCACCACGCGTTTCTGAATGAAGCGCGGGCAGTTGCCGAAGGCCTGCTCGACTTCGACCGTGAACCCGTTGTCCTGCGTGTCACGCACGCGCCCGCTCAGCCGGTTGCGGCGCCGGGTTGCATAGTCGATGCCCAGGAACCCGAGCCGTGCATCGGCCACCAGGTTGTCGGCCAGCGGATCGCCAAATGTCGGTTTGGCGGCCACGTCGAGTGACTTGGCGTCCGGCGAACCGGCGAAGCCCGGGCGGCCGAACAACATGGAGGCCCACGGCTGGCCGCTGTCATCCACGCTGCCCACCAGGAGGTAAGCCAGGTTCGCGTAGAACTCGCGGTGCTCGTCGGGCATGAAGTCGCGGATCATGCGCTGGCCCAGTTGCTCCGCCTTGTCGCGCACCCCGACGCGGGCCTGCACGGCCCGCTCGCCGGGGTGAAATGGGGATTGCATCGTCATGGTTCGACTCCTTGTACTAAGGATCAGCTGGCCGGGGCGATGAACTCGACACGAATGCCGCCGGGGATGTACACGATCATGTGTTGCGTCGCGCCGCCGCCGAGCGACTCGGGCGCGAATTCGATCACGACGTCGTCTTCGCCCTGCAGGACCTCGTGTAGTTCCTGCAACGAGTCCGCGCCGTCGACAGTCAGCGCGAAATGGTGCAGGCCGATCACGTTGCGCCGGTCGAAGGGCGTTGCATTGGCCGGATCGGCGGCCTGCCATAGCGTGATCATGGTTTCGCCGTCGCTCAGGAACACCGCCGGGTAGTCGGGCACCTCGCCGACCTGGCTCAGGCCGAGCACGTCGGTGAAAAAGCGGCGAGTGCGGTCCAGGTCGGGCACCGTCAGGCCGATGTGATGCGCACCGCGCGTAATGGGCTGGGTGTTGCTGCTCATGTCGTGTCTCCAGTCTGTCTGTGGGTGGTTGCAAACAACCGTTGAGCACAGGCTATTCCCTTGCCGGATATTGATAAATATGGCATTTGGTTCAATAATTATTGCTATATGGCAATAATCAACGAGCAACAGGGCCTGCGCGAATTCATCGCGGTGGTGGAACAGGGCAGCTTTACCGCGGCCGCCCAGGCGCTGGACGTGTCCACATCGTTCGTCAGCCGCCAGGTCGGGCGGCTGGAAGGCCGCCTGGGCGCGCGGCTGCTGAATCGCACCACGCGCTCACAAACCCTGACCGAACTCGGGCAGACCTACTACCAACGCAGCCGCGACATTCTCGACGAGCTCGAGCGCCTGGAATCCGACATGGCGGACCTGCAGGAGAAGCCCAAGGGCCTCGTGCGCGTCACGGCGGCGGGTTTGTACGCCGAGCGTTTTGTCGCGCCTGCGATCGCCGAATTCATGCAGCGCTATCCGGAGGTCAGTGTCGAGCTGAACACCGCAATGCAGGTGGTGGACATCGTCGCGGAAGGCTATGACCTGGCCGTACGCATGAGCGCGCTCGACGACAGCTCACTGGTCGCGCGCAAGGTGGTGGATCGGCGGGTCAGCGTCGCGGGCAGCCCGGCTTACTTTGCACAGCACGGTCGGCCGAAAACCCCGGATGACCTGCGCCGGCACAACTGTTTGCAGCTCGGCGCGATGGAATGGCGTTTCGCGTGGCCCGACAGCGTGCGCAGCGTGCGCGTGCGGGGCAACTGGACTAGTGATAACGCATCGGCGATCACCGCCGCTGCGATTCGTGGTATCGGCCTGGCGAGATTGGCCCACTACTATTTCGACGACGCGGTCGCGCGCGGCGAACTGGAGCTGGTGCTGGAAGACTACGAGCCGCAGGACTCGGCCACTTGGCTCATCTACCCGAACCGCGAGTACCTGCCCACCCGGGTGCGTTACCTGGTCGATTTCCTCGCCGAGCGGTTGAAGAACGGGGTCGGACCACGTTAAGTCGCTGACTCAGGCGTATAACGCGACTTCGGCAACCGACAGATCAGCCTCGAACTCACGCATCCAGCCGAGCAAGCCCACGCGCATA